>Ga0209446_1000070_pt1 | contig 31389 bp, 24 predicted proteins | sample BogFormECP04_OM2_FD_188242 | JGI IMG/M metagenome (GOLD analysis project Ga0209446, IMG submission 188242) | Bog forest soil microbial communities from Calvert Island, British Columbia, Canada - ECP04_OM2 (SPAdes) (version 2) | ecosystem: Environmental > Aquatic > Freshwater > Wetlands > Bog ... | reverse complement strand
GCGGCGGTACAACAGTCCTCCGTGAACTTTGGGATGCAGCGTCTTTACGCGGCCGCCGAGCATTTCGGGCCATCCTGTAAAATCGGCAACGTCGCGAACGGAGACGCCTGCATCGCGCAGCAGCTTCGACGTGCCGCCGGTTGAAAGAATCTCGATGCGCAGAGCGGCGAGCCGCTTGGCAAACTCAACGATACCCGTCTTATCAAACACGCTGATGAGCGCGCGTTGCACCGCCATGCGTTCCTCCCGAGAAAGAAAAGCACAATAGTGTAAGCGCCCGACAGGGATTCGGAAAGTGGAAAGGGTGCGCGGTTCAGAATTAGCTGTTGAAAACGGGATGTTTGCGGCAGAAATCAGAGAGACAGAAAGAATTCTCGCGGAATATCAAATCTTGACAGGGACTTGTGGATCACATGAGTTTAGGCTTTGACGAGCGCTTTGAGCTTCACCTGGCCATTGATGACTTCGACGACGTACTCGACGTCGCGGCAATTCTTTTGCTTCTGCAGATCTTTCGTCTTTTTGAGGACAAACTCATTAAAGCTGGAGCGCGAGAGCTTTCCGGTCTGTTCCCCCGCTTGTTGTTTGGCCTGCAGAAATGCCTGGTAGAGCTGGTCGACCTTTTCGGATTCGCGCTCGGGCTCGGAGCAGGTCACCCGAAATGCGCCCTGCGCCGCGGCGGTGACGGGCTGTGCCGGCGTCACGAGAGTCTCCACGGCCTTTTCGGGATTCTTGTGCGCTCGCTCGGCTTCGATCGCTTTTGCTGCCGCACCGAAGTGGCGTTGAATTTTTCCTTCTTCCTTATTCTGGGTTTTCTTTCGGAAAATGTCTTTGTATTTGGCGTAGGTTTGCGTGAGGTTGTTCACGCGGAACCGCTGGCCGTACTTGAGATCGCCGCCGCGCTCGGCATAGCGCTTCACCATTAATTCGATGCGCCATTCGATTTCCGTCGGCGGGCGCTTCCGGCCGCCGCCGAAGTACTGGTCGTATTCAATTTTGAGCTGACGGATGTCCCGTTCGAGCTGCGCCAGTTCTTCGTCGATGGTCGCCATGGGTGGAAAAGCCCCTAAGTACCATGCTAGGAGGACAAGGCGAAGCCGTCAACCAAAGGAGTTGGAAGCGCTGCGGATTGTGTATCCCACCTGGCACGAGCCGTCCGGACGCATCGGTAAGCAGGCTGGCGGCGGAAAGCTTCATTGCTCGCGGAGGAGTGGTGTGCTGAAATAAGGGCATGGAAGCACGGGCAAAACAGACTCTTTCCGTCGAGCAGGCGGAGCTGTTGCGACAGATTCCGTCTGTGGACGAACTTCTTGCGCAGCCTCGTCTCGCGACACTTGCGAGCCGCGTCGACCGCGCTGTGCTCGTGGAAGTTACCCGCACGGTGCTTGCGGAATTGCGCTCGCGCATTACGGAGCAGGTCAAATCTGCCGTGGTGGGTGAACTCGCGCTTCTGGCTGCCGATCCGGCCTCTCTCGAAGAACACATAAGCTCCATTGTCGAGCGTATCCTTGCCCACTCACTTCAGCCGGTGATCAACGCTACGGGCGTAATCCTGCACACTAATCTAGGCCGGGCTCCGCTTTCTGCTGCGGTCGTCGAAGAATTCCGGCGGACGGCGACTCAGTACTCGAATCTTGAATATGATTTGGAGGCGGGGGCGCGCGGGAAACGCGACGTGCACACTTCATCCCTGCTAGAAAGGCTCACAGGCGCTGAAGCCGCCGTCGTCGTGAACAATTGCGCTGCCGCAGTACTGCTCGTTCTCGCCGCGTTGGCGAAGGGCGGCGAAGTCATCGTTTCCCGAGGCGAGCTGATCGAGATTGGCGATGGTTTCCGCATTCCTGAAATCATGGCGGAAAGCGGGGCGGTCCTGCGGGAAGTCGGTACCACGAACCGCACGCGGCTTGCCGACTACGAAAACGCCATCAACGAGAAGACTCGTTTGCTCTTGCGGGTGCATCCTTCCAATTTTCGGATCACCGGATTTGCAGAAAAACCGGCGCTTGAAGAATTGGCGGCACTTAGCCAGCGTACCAGTCTTCCACTTGTTGAGGATCTTGGCTCGGGTTGTCTCGTCGATCTGTCCGCGAGCGGAATCTCCGAACCTCTTGTTCGGCAAAGCATCGGCGCTGGCGTATCGATGGTGATGTTCAGCGGCGACAAACTTATGGGCGGGCCGCAGGCGGGCGTCATCGCTGGGAAGAAAGCGCTTGTAACGCGAGTGCGGCGGCATCCGCTGTTTCGCGCGCTACGCGTGGATAAGCTCACGACCGCGGCGCTGGAAGTGACTCTCGGCGCGTACCTGAGGGCCGCTTGGGACGAAATTCCCGCGTTGCGAATGATTCGAGCGAGTGCGGCAGAGCTCAAGCGCCGCTCCGAGAATTTTCTGCGTGAGCTTCGACCGGAGCTTCCGCTCGACGAAGTGGAGATGGAAATTGTGGATGGCGCATCGCTCGCCGGCGGCGGCTCGACCCCGACGCAAGCTTTGCCCACGAAGATCATTCGCATCGCCAGTGCCCGATATTCAGCGGCGCAACTCGAGCAGCGGCTTCGCCGTGCGCCCGCCGGCATTTCTGTGATCGCGCGCGTGGAGAACGACCGTCTGATTCTCGATCTCAGGACGGTCTTCCCGGAGCAGGAGCCCCTGCTTATCAAAACGCTTGGCGCCGTGCTTCACTGATTCCGCGCCAAACCCTTGAGTGCTGCTTTCGTTTTGCGTCTCGTCCGCCTTCCCACATCGAGAATGGCCACGCACACCGTTCTTGTTGAATGAAACTGGAATGGCGCTTCGCGCGTCCTACCACATGTTTCGGGGGGAGGGGACGGATTCTCCCAAAATTTTGTTACACCCCAGTTGCCCGAATGACGTTTCGTGGAAAAAAGGAGAATTGCGAAATGCGGAGAGATTGGTGCGCCCTTGCAGGAATTGTTTTGACATTTGGCTTTGGAACGGCAGCGGCTCAGCAGCCGACTGTACCCGCAGGCCAGCAGCCGCCGCAACAGCAGCAGCGGACCCGCCCCGCGGCGGAACCGGCGGCGGCGCAAGGCGAAAGCGCTCAGGGCAAACAAGCGCCGCGGCCTGCCGTTCTTGAGGAGAAGTCGTCTGTCACTCATCATTCCGCGCGCATCGGCGGGCAGACGATCAACTACACCGCGACGGCCGCGACGTACAACATCAAGGCGGATGACGGGACGGTGAAAGCGACGATGTTTTACGTTGCTTATGTGAAGGACGGCGTAGTCGATCCCGCCAAGCGGCCTGTGAGTTTTGTCTATAACGGCGGGCCAGGCTCCGCTTCTCTTTTCACGCACATGGGCATGGGACCAAAGCGAGTAGTTCTGACGCCCGATGGACACGGAATGCCGGCGCCGTATAGCGTGGTGGACAACGAAGAATCATTTCTTGACGCCACGGACCTCGTTTTCATCGATGCGATTTCTACCGGTTACAGCCGGCCCGCTCCTGGTGAAGCGCCGGCGCAGTTCCACGGCATTATCGAGGACGCCAACTGGTTTGCCGATTTCATCTACCAGTACATCACGCGGAATGAGCGCTGGGCTTCGCCGAAATTTTTGATTGGCGAAAGCTATGGCACGACGCGTTCCGCCGAGTTGGCGGGAGTGATTCAGGAGCGGCATCAGATTTATTTGAACGGAATTGCGCTCCTCTCGTCAGTAGCATTCTCGAATTGGGGCGCCGACAATCGAACCATTTTCTTTTTGCCGACGTACACAACTACTGCGTGGTATCACCATTTGTTGCCTGCCGATTTGCAGAGTCTAACTGTCGACCAAGTGGCGCAAAAAGCGCGTGAATTTGCGCATAGCGAGTATGCGCAGGCCTTGGAAAAAGGCGACCAGCTTTCGGCGGCAGAGCACCAGAAAGTGGTCGAGGATCTCGCACATTACACGGGGCTTTCCACCAAATTTATCGAGGAAGCGAATCTTCGTGTGAGCCCATTCCGCTGGTTCAAGGAGTTGGAGCGCGACAAACGCCGAACTATTGGCCGGCTCGATTCGCGGTTTGAGGGCATGGACGTCGACGCTGCCGGGGAGCGCAACGAGTACGATCCGAGCGAGGCTTCCTATGAAGGAGCTTTCGTTGCGACATTTCATGACTACACGCGGCGCGAATTAAAGTGGGACAGCGATGCGTACTACACAGTTAGCGCGAACGTACGCCCGTGGGACCAGACTGGAAACACGGAGGTCGCGGAAGTTCTGCGCGCTGCGATGACTCAGCAAACCTACTTGAGAGTGCTGGTCCTCTGCGGTTACTACGACGTGGCTACGCCCTTCAACGGGATCGAAAACACGTTTGCGCACATGAATCTCGAGCCGCCCGTTCGCAAAAACGTGAGCTTCGCGTATTACGAGGGCGGCCACATGATGTACATCGATGAACAGCAGCATCACAAGCTGCACAAAGACATCGATGACTTCATCAACGCGGGATACCCGCACTAAGAACGAGCCAGGCGACCAGCCCTCACTCTAGGCAATGTGCAACTGGACTCGATTGGGGGAAGTACGCGAACATAGTGCGTCGTGCTGGCCTTCACAATTGCCAAAGGAAAGCTAAGACGAATTGAGAAACCGCTGCCCTGGCTGCGGCGCGGGTGGGCGCTGATTCGCGTTCGGCTTGCCGGAATTTGCAACACGGACATCGAGCTGCTTCGCGGCTATCACAGCTTTCGCGGTATTCCCGGCCATGAATTCGTCGGTGAAGTAACTGAGGTGCACGACGTTTCCGCGGCGCAAAAGAACAAGTGGCTCGGCCGGCGAGTCTGCGGCGAAATCAACGTTTCCTGCTCTGCTTACGGGGACCGCTCCGCTTGCGATTTTTGCAAGCGTGGCCTGAAGACGCACTGCGCTCGACGGACCGTTCTTGGCATCGTGGCGCACGATGGCGCGTTCGCCGAGTTTTTGACGCTGCCGCTCGAGAATCTTCATCTTATCCCTGATTCCGTCAGCGACGAGCAGGCGGTGTTTGTTGAACCACTTGCCGCGGCCTGCGAGATTCTGGAACAGGTCGACGCCAAACAATTCCGAGAAGTGGCAGTGCTCGGCGACGGCAAGCTCGCTCAATTAATCGCGCTCGTTCTGCACACCGCTGTGCCTTCCGTCGTTATGTACGGCAAGCACGAGACGAAACTCGCTCTCGCCCGCCGCGCGGGAATCAAAACGAAAAGAGTGCGCGGCGATGCGTCAGACCTCAGAAAAGTAAAGGAAAGTTATGGCTTGTTAGTGGAGGCCACCGGCTCATCAACCGGATTCGCACTTGCCCAACAGATGAGTGAGCCGCGCGGCACGCTCGTTCTAAAATCCACGTTTCACGGCGCGGCCCCGGTCGAGACTTGGCCCATCGTCGTCAAGGAACTCACCGTCGTTGGGTCGCGTTGCGGACCCTTTGCCAGAGCACTCGCCCTGCTACGTTCCCAAGAAGTGGATCCGCGCGCGCTCGTCACACACACGTTTCCTATGAACGAAGCGCCCAAGGCGATTCGCTTCGCTCAAAAACCAGGTGTGATGAAAGTTCTGTTGAAAGCTTGAGAATTCCGCTGAAACTACAAACGGTTTATACACGAGGCCACACAGGCTGCACCGAAACCGTTGTCGATATTGACCACGGTCACATTCGATGCGCAGGAATTGAGCATCCCTAACAGCGCAGCCACGCCGCCGAAACTCGCTCCGTAACCAACGCTAGTTGGCACCGCAATCACCGGAACTGCAACCAATCCACCGACTACGCTCGGCAGAGCGCCTTCCATTCCGGCGACGCAGATAATCACGCGAGCCTGCGTCAATTTCTCGCGATGCTCCAGAAGCCGGTGAATGCCGGCGACGCCCACGTCGTAAAGATGTTCAGTGCGGTTTCCCATCATTTGCGCCGTAAGCACCGCCTCTTCGGCTACAGGAATGTCGCTGGTCCCCGCGGAGACCACCAAGATGTTTCCCTTGCCGATGATTTCGCGATTTCGCTCGATGGTAATGACGCCGGAGTTTTCGTGGAATTTAGCGGCCCGCGCTAGTTTTCCGTTGGCGCGCTTCACGGCAGCAAAGATCTTCGCGTCCGCCCGGGTGACGAGGATATTGTGATGCGAGTCTTTCTTCTGGAGCATGGCGCGGACAATCTCTGCAACCTGCGAGGGCGTTTTGCCTCTACCAAGAATGACCTCGGCAAACCCTTGGCGAAGCGCGCGGTGGTGATCGACCTTCGCGAAACCCAAATCCTCGAACGGCAAATGCTTCAGGCGTTCAGCGGCTTTCTCGGGAGAAAAAGCGCCGAGCTTCACCAATTCCAGAATTTTCAGCAATTCCTGCTCGTTCATATTGTTTGACCGCCGCAAATTCTATCATCGCACGGGCGTGCCGCCTCAACTTGACTTGCCCCAACTCGGCTGCGAGACTGATTCTATCCGCACGGAAACCATGCCTGACACACAAAAACAAGTCGTAACCGTAGGTGTGACCGGGGCGAGCGGCGCGATTCTGGCGCAAAAAGCTCTGGAACTGCTCGAAAAAGATCCGCGCGTCGAGCGAATTCACCTCGTGGTCACCGAAGCGGGCCAGCGACTCTTTTCTGAGGAACTGGGAATCACTTCAGGTGATCTGAAACAGCTTCCCAGCCGGTTGTTGAATCGAGCCGCGGCAAAAATAGAAGTTTTCCCTAACAAAGACATTGGTGCTGCCATCGCTTCCGGTAGTTACGCAGTGGATTCCATGATCGTCGTTCCTTGCTCCATGGGGACGCTCGCCGCCATCGCCAGCGGTGTGAGTGACGACCTCGTCTCGCGTGCGGCGGACGTCATGCTCAAAGAAAATCGCAAACTCGTTCTTTGCGTGCGCGACACACCTTTCAACCGCATCCATCTGGAAAACATGTTGCGCGTACAGCAAGCCGGCGCGGTGGTCATGCCTGCGATACCTGCCTTTTATCATCACCCGCAAACGATCGACGATCTGGTCACGCAATATGTCTGTCGCGTGCTAGCGCAAATAAATCTTCCACAGGAAAATATGTATCGTTGGACGGGCCAGACGAGCGTGAAAAAGGCGGAGGCGTAATTTCGCGATGGCAGGCCGTATACGCACCGTGCTGGAGATGATCAAGTTCGAGCACTCGGTGTTTGCGCTGCCGTTTGCGCTGACGGGGGCTCTTCTCGCCGCGCGCGCGACGCATCAACCGCCAAAGGGCTGGCCGACCTTGCGCCAACTTCTGTGGATCGTCGTCGCTATGGTCGCGGCGCGCTCTGCCGCCATGACGATAAACCGCATCGCCGACCTGCGCTACGACAAAGAAAATCCTCGGACACAGCAGCGCGCGCTCGCCACCGGCGCTCTCTCACTTTCGTTTGCGTGGTTTTTCACTCTTGCGGCCGTTGCTTTGTTTTTCGTCGCGGCTTGGCAGCTCAATTCTCTCGCTCTCAAACTTGCACCTCTCGCCATCGCAATACTCTTTTTCTATTCGTTCACCAAGCGCTTCACGAATTGGTCGCATGTCTTTCTAGGCTTTGCGCTTGGCATTTCGCCCGCCGCCGCGTGGATCGCTATTACAGGGAGCCTCGATCTTCGCATGCTCATTCTTTGCGCTGCGGTCACTCTTTGGGTGGGTGGCTTTGACGTGCTCTACGCCTGTCAGGACGTTGAGTACGACAAGCAGGCGGGCCTCTATTCGGTTCCCAAGCGTTTCGGCATTGCCAACGCCCTGCTCATTGCGCGCGTCATGCACATCGGCGTCGTTGCGCTTCTTTCGTGGCTCGCCTACAGCTTTATCCTTCCCTGGCCCGCGTGGGCAGGCATTGCTGTGGTCGCGACGCTGCTCGCCTACGAACACTCTCTTGTGAAACCTGGCGATCTCAGCAAGCTGGACGCTGCGTTTTTCGCCGTGAACGGTTATATTAGTTTATTGTTCCTGTTGTTCTGGGGCGCAGCCGCAGCGTTTTGGCGCGTTTGAAATTTTCAGCGGATTCAAAATGAGCGAACTTACAATCACGGATCAGCGGTTGAAGCCCATCGCGGAAAAAGTCCTCGCGAGCGCGCGCCTAACGATGGACGACGGCATCGCACTGTATCGTTCGCCGGATCTTCTTGCTGTCGGCTGGCTCGCGAACCACGTGCGCGAGAAGCGCCATGGCAACATTACGTATTACAACGTCAATCGTCACATCAATCCGACGAACGTCTGCGTTGCACATTGCAGACTCTGCGCGTTCGGCCGAGACCCCAACGCGCCCGGCGCTTACACATTTGCGCTCGAAGAAATCTACCAGCGCGCGGAACAGGGCGTTCGCGAAGGCGCGACGGAGTTTCATATCGTCGGCGGCCTGCATCCGGATTTGAGCTTCGACCATTACTTGGAGATGGTTCGCGGCCTCAAACAACGCTGCCCCACCGTGCATATCAAAGCCTTCACGATGGTGGAAGTGCATTACTTTGCGCGCATTTCCAAGCTTTCGATCGAAAAAGTCTTGCACAAAATGAAGGAGGCGGGAGTCGATTCCTGCCCTGGCGGAGGCGCGGAGATTTTTCATCCGCGTGTGCGAAAAATCATCTGCGATCACAAAACGAGCGGCCAGATGTGGCTGAGCACCGCGAAGAAAACGCATGAAGCGGGCCTTCGCTCCAACGCTACAATGCTTTACGGCCACGTCGAAACCGAAGAGGAACGCGTCGACCACCTCGTCAAGCTGCGCGAACTGCAAGATGAGACGCACGGCTTTGTTGCCTTCATACCCCTCGCGTTTCATCCAGAGAACACAGCGCTCTCGCACATTCCGAAGCCGACCGGTTACGCGGACCTCCGCAATATCGCGGTCGGGCGACTTCTTCTCGATAATTTCGATCACATCAAGGCTTACTGGATCATGCTTTCGCCGAGCATTGCGCAAATCGCGCTGCGCTTTGGCGCCAACGACTTGGATGGCACGGTTATCGAAGAAAAGATTTACCACGATGCTGGGGCGAAAACGTCGGAGTTCACTCCGCGCGCCGAACTCGAGCGCCTCATCCGCGCCGCAGGCCGCGTGCCCGTCGAACGCGACACGCTCTATCGCCCAATTGACCGCTCAAAGATGCTGCCGCTTCCGCCAACGCCGCGGCCTGACCTGGTCTCTCTAACTTTGAACGTCTAGATCTTCATGCAGGTAATCAGCGAATCGTTTCCGCCTTTGCCGCCACTTTGGCAAGCAGTTCCTCGGGTAGCGGGGGGTAACCCTGTTCTTGGGCAATTTTCTCGCCGCTGGTGTACACCCATTTCAAATACTCAGCGACCGCGTGGCCACGCTGCGAATCCTTCGCGATCGCAGGAACGTAAAACCAGGTGAAGCTGCTGATGGGATAGGTGTCTCTCCCAGGTGCGTTCGTCAACGAAATACGGAAATCGTCGTTGGTTTTGCTTGTCAATGCTTTGGCGGCGGCTGCGATCGAGCGCGCGGACGGCTTCACGAACTCGCCTTCCGCGTTTCGAATAGTCGCCATCCGCAGAGAGGCCTTCTCCGCCATATTCAATTCTGTGTAGCCGATCGCCCCGGAAGTCGCCGATACTTTCTCGGCCATATCCTGCGACCTGCCGGCTGTCGTGCCCAGCGGCCAGTTCGGCGATTCGCTGCGTCCCGCGCGCGCGAGAAATTCCGGGCTCACCTTCGACAAATAGTCGGAGAGGATATAGCTCGAACCCTTCCCTGGCGACCGGTGAAACACCTGGATGGCAAGCGCGGGAAGGTTTGCGTCCGGATTCAGCTTGACGAGCGCCGGATCGTTCCAGGCGGTGATTTTCCCCAAATAGATATTTGCCAGGACAGGACCCGTCAGATGCAGTTCGCCGGTTGTACCCGGCAAGTTGTATACCACGACGATTCCAATCAGCACCGTGGGAAGCTCGACTACCTTGGCTGTGGCTGTTTTTAACTCTTTCTCTGGAATGGGGGCGTCACCGCCCGCGAAATCTCCTGCACCCGTCAACACCCGGCTCGCGCCCGCGCCGCTGCCCTCGGGCAGATAGCGGATCTGCACGGCGGGCTGCTGCTTGTGGTATTCATCGTTCCAGAGCAGGTACAGCGGCCCGGGCATGCTCGAGCCGGTGACTACCAGCACGGTGGATGCTTGCCCGTCCGTTGTGACGGGCACCAGGATCGCCAGCATCAAGAAAAGCAAGATAATCTGTCTCAGCACCCGCCCCACGAGATCCTCCACATTTGAATGGGCCCAATGCGCAAACTGGATGAGGGAAGTGAAAACGAACCTTCAACATGGACTCTATCGGAACCGGTGCTGTTCGCTGAACTGTTTCGTAGTACAGGTGTGCAGAATCCGGCATTAGAAGCCACGCCGTTTGATAATTTCGCTGGCAAGGTGGCACGGCGAATCGGCAACTGTGCCTGTCCGGCCCAATACACATAGTTCATGAATGGTGTTGACTCCTACACACTCGCCGTTTATCGTAGCCGCAGGAGAACCACAATGCGGCGACAGTTTGTACTCGACAAGCGCACCAATAAATTGCTCGAAGAGCTGGCTTCTTACCGGGCGGGAAATCGCAGCATGGTCGTTCGCGAAGCCATCCAACTCTACGCCGACATGGAAGACCGACTGGACAAGATTGAAGCCGATCCCGCTTTTCAAAAGATGATGGATGAATCAGAAAAAGCCATCCGAGACGGGCGTGTGACTCCCCACAGTGAGGTTCTCCGAATGTCACGTGCTCACAACAAGAAAAAGAAGTGAAGGCGCAAATCATCTGGGCGGATCCGGTGAGGGATTTGTTTCTCTCCCTACCCGAGAGAGAACAGGCGGGGATCTCTCAAAAACTGCTCCTTTTGGAGCGGTTTCCATACATGTTTCCGGTTCGATTTAAAGGCAGGCGATTTCGCCGCCATCGTTGGTTTCACGCAGGAAACTGGCTGGTCTATTACCGTGTGGCCGGAAGCACTGCTTACATTCGCGGCCTGTGGGCTGCGCAAATCCCCTAGTTTGTTTGCAACCGCGTTTCAACGAAACACGTTGCATACCACATATCCTGTACGGCCAAGGAGATTACGCCCGTGCGAACGATCCTTCTTCTAATCATTTCGAATATCTTTATGACCTTTGCCTGGTATGGCCACCTCAAGTATCGCACTTCCGCTCTTTGGAAAGTGATTCTGGTGAGCTGGGGGATCGCTTTTTTCGAATACTGCTTTCAGGTCCCGGCGAATCGCATCGGCTCGTACGAATTCAGCACCGCGCAACTCAAGACCATGCAAGAAGTGATCACTCTCTCGGTCTTCTCCGTGTTCTCTGTGCTTTATCTTGGTGAGAAAATAAAGTGGAATCGCGCCGCAGGCTTTGGCTGCATCGCGATGGCTGTGTTTTTCGTTTTCCACAAGTGGTGAGCGCACCGGAAGCGAATCAGCGTGCCAATCGCTGAGGCCGCCACACAACCACGTCTTGGCGCTTCGCAAAATGAAGTAGCGGTTTTGTTGGGTCTAAATAAATTCCCGCAGCCTCCGGCATAGTATTGCTGACAAGTTCCGCTTCCGCAGGTTGCAACGGCCACGGTGCGTGATGGATTTCGCCGGAGATGAGTTCCCCCTCTCCATCAGTTGTGTAAAGACAGTAACGCTCCGTCAGAAAATGCTCGAGCGACCCTAGGGCCGCAGAGAATACTTCGCCGGTCGCTCGATACCGGCCGTTCAGCACTCCGCAAGCCGTACCACGATGCGACCGTCCGCATTTATACTCGATCCATCCATTCCGTTCCTGGCAGGACATTCGCGCGCGAAAATACGGCAAGTGAAACCACGCCCGCGCTATCACCACAGCAATCTTGTTCCCGGCATCGAGACTGAAAAACCAGACTCCAGGTTTGCCATCGGCCACCACGTACGTCCGCACATTCAATTCTGGAAACGCCGAGAGCCACGGCACCGCAGGTGTGCCACGCAGGCGCACGCCGGACATCCGAAATGGCACAACTCCAAGCCATGCCTGACCTTGGTAGGTGTCGATCTTCAATTCCGCGGGAATATGCCGTCGCAGTGCCGCCTCGTCCACGCGCCAGTGCGCAAAAAGTAGATCATGCCAGATCTGTGCCATGATCCAGGGACCCGCAGGCAAGGGCCATGGCCGGTGGGCAACTTGGTCTAAATTTGCGCTCACCGGAATTCGCTCGCGTCACTCGACATCGCCATTGCGCCAATATACCCTTCTCTATCGCTGGCGAATCGAATTCTCAGCATTCAAATCAATCGAACAGTCGAAAGGAGCGGCATTATGCAACGCAAAGCATCGGCAGTCTGGCAAGGCGGGCTAAAAGATGGCAAAGGCACGATTTCCACGGACAGCGGCGTCCTGAAGCAAACGCAATATTCGTTCAGCACGCGCTTTGAAAACGGCGTGGGCACCAATCCGGAAGAACTTCTCGCCGCAGCCCACGCGGGATGTTTTACGATGGCGCTTTCTGCACAGCTCGGCGGCGCAGGAATGACCGCGCAAAAACTGGAAACCACCGCCACTGTCACGCTCGATAAAGTCGGCGACGGCTTCTCTATCACCAAGAGCCACCTCGACCTCGTTGCCACCATCCCCGGCGCAGACAAAGCCAAGTTTGACGCGGCCGTCAAAGCCGCCGAGACCGGCTGCCCCGTTTCCAAGCTTTTCAAAGCGGAGATCAGCGTCAACGCGACCCTCAAGTCCTGATCGAATCGCCGCTCATCGACTGCACACCCAAACGAATACAATGCCGCACATGATTCCAGCTCCAGGCGCCTTCATCGCAGGTGTCGCGATTTTTCTGATCGTTCTATGGGACGCGTTCGAAGCCATCATCCTGCCGCGGCGCGTGACGCGTAAGTTTCGCCTAACGCGCCTGTTTTATAGATCCACCTGGAAAGTCTGGAGATTTGCTGTAAGTCTCGTTTCCTCCCGCAAGATGCGGGAATCGCTTCTGGGCTTTTACGGCCCGCTGTCTCTGCTCGTTCTCGTCGGCGTATGGGCAGTCGGCTTGGTGTTGGGTTTCGGCTTGATGCAATACGGAGCCGGCTCGGCCGTGGTCGTGACCGGCGGCCAGGCTGGCTTTCAAACCGACTTGTATCTCAGTGGCACAACATTTTTCACTCTGGGCCTCGGCGACGTTATTCCTCGTTCCGGCTTGGCCCGAGTACTCGTCGTCATCGAAGCTGGTTTTGGCTTCGGTTTCCTGGCTGCGGTGATTGGCTACCTGCCGTTCATTTACGGCTCATTTTCAAAACGCGAAGTGGACATTTCGCTGCTCGACTCGCGCGCGGGTACGCCCCCTACTGCGGGGGAGCTTCTCCGCCGCCACAGTTATCCCCACGGACAGGAAGCCTTGCGCGAACTTCTCAAAGACTGGGAGCACTGGTCCGCCGAACTCATGGAGAGCCACCTCTCCTATCCAGTCCTAGCCTACTTTCGTTCACAGCATGACAACCAGTCCTGGATCGCGTCGCTCACTGCCATCTTGGATACTTCCGCGCTTGTCATGGTGGGCATCGAGGGCGCCTGCGAAAAGCAGGCAGAGCTGACCTTCGCGATTGCTCGCCACGCCGTCGCCGATCTATCGCAAGTCTTCGGCACGGCGCCAGCGCAATTACCCCAAGACCGGCTGCCCGCCGAACAGTGGCGACATATCCGCGACATCCTCGCGCAGCACGGATTAAAACTACACGACGGAGAGGAAGCTGATCGCCGCCTCACCGAGCTTCGCCGCATGTACGAACCATATATTTTCGCCCTGGCGGCCTATTTGAACCAGACGCTGCCGCCCTGGATTCCCCAGAAAAAGGGCAAGGATAATTGGCAAACAACTGCCTGGGGCCAGTCGACTGGCCTGGTCGAAAAGGAGAAGGAATCGCCCCATGTGCACGCAGACGATCACTTCTAAAGAGTTCAACCGACGGCGGGACCGGTGCCCTTTCGAAATACTATTTCGTAGTGGCGCAGTATGCTGCGCTCGTACTTGGCAAGATTCTTCTGACGAAATGCAAACCATCTGCACGGACTAGATTCATCTCAAGTTTTGCAAAAATCGGAGGCCATAATATGAAAGCCATAGTCGTCCACGAATTCGGCGGTCCCGAAGTCCTAAAGTTCGAAGAAATCCCCACACCAAAGCCCGCCGCCGGACAAGTCTTGGTCCGCGTTCACGCCGCCGGCGTAAATCCCTATGACACCTACATGCGCAACGGCACCTATGCTGTAAAGCCACCCCTGCCGTACACGCCTGGCTCGGATGGCGCCGGCACTGTCGAGGCGATCGGCCCTGGCGTGACCAAAGCTAAGCCTGGTGATCGCGTCTACGTTGCAAAGACCGTGACTGGCGCGTACGCCGAATACGCGATCGCTCTCGAAAACCAGGTGCACCGGCTTCCAGAAAAAGCCAGCTTCAGCCAAGGCGCAGGCGTCTGGGTACCCTACGGAACTGCCTATCATGCGCTCTATCACTCCGCACAAGCCCGCGCGTCGGAAACCGTCTTGGTTCACGGTGCCAGCGGCGGTGTGGGCATTGCCGGAGTCCAGATAGCTCGCGCTTTGGGGCTGATTGTCTTCGGCACCGCAAGCAGCCAGAAAGGCCTCGACCTCGCCACGCGCGAAGGCGCTCATCAAGTTTTCGACCACAGCAAACCCGGCTATCTCGACGAAATCATGAAAGCCACCGGCGGCCGAGGCGTGGATATCGTCCTCGAAATGCTCGCCAACGTGAATCTCGCACATGATTTGAAGCTCCTCGCCACAAACGGGAGGGTCATCGTCATCGGAAATCGCGGAGAGATCACTATCAACCCCCGCGATGCAATGGCGCGTCGTGCTTCGATTCGGGGCTTCACTCTCTGGGCTATCACAGCTTCCGAAGAAGCCGACATTCACGCCGGCATTATCGCCGGCCTCGAAAATGGCACGCTGCGCCCCGTCGTCGGCAAAGAACTGCCCCTGGCCGAGGCTGCCCGCGCCCACAAAGAAATTCTTGAGCCCGGCGCCGCCGGAAAAATCGTACTGGTCCCGTAGCGGCAGCCGCAGAGCCGTTCCTGAAACGTCAGACCATTTACAAACCAATCAGGGCCGGCAGAACCAACCGCCGGCCTTTCGCCGCACCGTCTTACGCCTTATAATCATTCGTCGGCGTCCTAGCCATAACACTTCGTCAACGAACAACAAGAACTGTTTTCACCGTGCAAACCCTGCTCTCCATCGCAACACTTCTCGCCGCACAAACTTCCTTTAGCCATTATTGGCACAAACTGACGGACCGCACTTTCTCGGGGGTCTATCACGCTGATGCCTTCGACCTTGCGATGATGATTCCTTACTTCCTGGTGCTGTTCGTCCTCGCAGCTTACGGTCTGCACCGCTATTGGCTCGTCTATGATTACTACGTTTACTCGAAGAACGTTCCTGGCCCGCCGCCGGAGGTCAAGAATTGGCCACGCGTCACGGTGCAGCTTCCGATTTTCAACGAGCGCTATGTGATCGAGCGCCTCGTGGAAGCTGTCTCGCGGTTCGACTACCCGCGTGAACTGCTCGATGTGCAAGTCCTCGACGATTCCACGGACGAAACTTGCCAGGTTGCCAGCGCCTGCGTGGAACGCCACGCCGCGCAAGGCATGCCCATTGTTTACATCCATCGCACGAACCGCGAGGGCTACAAAGCAGGGGCTCTCGAAAACGGACTCAAGACTTCGCGCGGCGAATATGTCGCCATCTTCGACGCGGACTTTATTCCCGAGCCCGATTTCCTGCGCCGCACGATTCCTTATTTCGTCGATCCTGCGAATGGTTCCAAGATCGGCATGGTGCAGACGCGCTGGACCTACCTCAACCGCGATTACTCGCTCCTTACGCAGGTTGAAACGATTCTTCTCGACGGCCATTTCGTCGTCGAGCATGGCGCGCGCTCGCGTCGCGGCACTTTTTTCAATTTCAACGGCACCGCAGGCGTCTGGCGGCGTGCAGCCATCGAAGAAGCCGGCGGCTGGGAGCACGACACGCTCACCGAAGATACCGATCTTTCCTATCGCGCGCAGCTCAAGGGCTGGAAGTTTCTCTATCTCCCGCAAATCGAATGCGCTTCTGAACTGCCCGTCGACATGAACGGCTTCAAAGCGCAACAAGCTCGCTGGGCTAAAGGCCTGATGCAAACCGCAAAAAAGATTCTTCCGCGCGTTATGAGATCCGACGCGCCGTGGCACATCAAAGCTGAAGCTTTCTTTCATCTCACCGCCAATATCAGCTACCCGCTTATGGTTCTTTTTTCCGTCATGCTCCTCCCCGCCATGATCGTCCGCTTCTATCAGGGCTGGTTCCAGATGCTAGTTGTCGACTTGCCTCTTTTCCTCGCCTCCACCTGCTCCATCTCCAGTTTCTACATCGTCGCGCAACGGGAGCTTCGCCCGAAAAACTGGTGGCGCACGTTTCTCTACATGCCGTTCGTGATGGCCACAGGCATCGGCATTTCCGTACGCAACGCCCAAGCCGTTCTGGAAGCGATCGTCGGCAAGAAAAGCGAGTTCGCGCGCACACCCAAATTCAATATCGAAGGGAAAAAGGGCACGTTCGTCGCGAAAAAATACAAAAACAAAGCTGGCTGGATGCCCTACGCCGAAGTCCTTCTAGGACTATACTTTGCGGGCACCATTGTCTATGCCATATCCAACGAAAACTACGCGACCATCCCATTCCTGCTTCTATTCGTCTGGGGTTACCTCTACACCGGGCTAATGTCTCTCGGCCAAACTTACTTCGCCCACCTGCGCTTCGGCGTCAATGCCCCAGAAATGCGCCCCGCAGCCACTGGCGCCCCTGGATTTTGAGCCGATTCCCCGTTTAAGAACTGCTCGTTTTTACACTTCGCTCCCTTTTGGCGACAGTTCGACCGCCGATTTCCGCCTTTGAATGACTTTGAGTTGATATAGGACTAATCTTGTCGTATATCTTAGTTGCAAAAGATTTGCAACAACAAATTGCCCAGTCATTTGCCTGAAGTGACACTTTGCGATTGTTTTCAGGTTCTTTGAGACACAGATAGCTCAGTAAGGACAACGAACTAGCTTCAATAATCTAGCCCGTTAGGCGACCAGCACAGCAATTGGGGGGAGCCAGCTATGGGTTTCACGGGGGAGTATCGGAATGCTCGGCACCAGGCGGAACTTCATAAGGGCTTTTTCTTTTCGCAACTTGAGGCGCTCGGGACGCCTTGCCTTGTGTCTCTCTTTTTCCTTCATCTTGCTCATGGATATCGATTCGTGGGCTGGCGTTGGCGGAAGCATATCGGGCACGGTCACGGATTCGAGCGGGGGGGCAGTTCCCAAAGCCGACGTCACGGCGACGAATACTGACACCGGCATCCGTCAAACAACGGCTACCGACGGCAAAGGCTTCTATTCGTTTCCGAACCTCCCGATTGGGAACTACGAGATCGAAGTCGCAAGCTTGGGATTCCGCTCGTACCGCAAGACCGGAATCGTGATTGATGCCAACAGCGCATTGCGAATCGACGCGGTCTTGATCGTTGGCGAGAGGACGGACACCATATTGATCGTCGATCCTCCACTCGCTATCGACACGTCGAGCACACAAAACGGTGAGGTGATTTCTGGCGCTCAAATGACGAGCGTGCCCCTGAACGGCCGCAGCTTCACCGATTTGCTGGCCCTGCAGCCGGGCGTTGTTCCCGTCACCTCGATCACGGGCGATACCGTTCAGGATGTGGGTGCAAGCGTACTCTCTCCCTCGGGCGATTTGAATCCCGGCACTATTTCGATTAACGGACAGCGCGAATTTGCCAACAGTTTCATCGTCAACGGAAGCGACGTCGAGGAGGACGTAAACAACGGCGCAGCGGTGATTCCCAATCTCGATTCCATCGCCGAGTTTCGCATTCTGACGAACAACTTTGACGCCGAGTATGGCGAATTCAGCGGCGGGCAGATTAATGTCGTCACGAAATCCGGCGCCAACGCGTTTCACGGCGACGGTTTTGAATTCCTCCGCAACACGAATCTCGATGCGCGCAATTACTTTTCTCCCACGCGGGGGACCTTCGATCAAAACCAGTTCGGCGGAACCTTTGGCGGTCCGCTTCGCAAGGACAAGATTTTCTTCTTCGGCGACTATCAGGGGACTCGTTCGACCCAGGGCGTCGACTCCGGCCAAATTCCCGTGCCTTCGGTGCTGGACCGGATGGGGCATCTATCCGATCTAGCCAGTTCATTCGTAACCAAGGATGCGAACGGAAACACGGTGCCATCCACGGTGAGCGGAGCGGGGTTTGCCAGCACGCTTTCGCAGAAACTCGGCTACACCGTCACGGCCGGCGAAAATTATTTCACGCCAGGATGCGCAAGTAGCGGCTCCAATCCATGCGTTTTTCCAGGAGCCGTCATTCCGCAAAGCGCGTGGTCCACGCCGGCACAGAATCTCCTGAAATATATTCCCTCACCCATCAACGCGAATGGCACGTTCTCCACGTCGGCATTCAATCAGACTTTGCGCGACGACAAAGGTGCATATCGGTCGGATGCCGAAACCAGATGGGGATTGCTCTCCGCCTACTATTTTCTCGACGATTGGTCGCAAAACAATCCGTATCCCGTCGCGCAAGGCGGAGCAAACGTCCCGGGCTTCAACGCAAACTATTCGGGCCGCACTCAGCTAATCAGCCTCGGCGACACAAAAACAATCAGTCCGGCGGCTGTGAACGAATTCCACTTTAGCTATTTGCGCAACGCAGTAGACCTGGGCAAGCCGATAGGCGGCCTTGGCGTAAGCCTGGCTTCTCAAGGGTTTACGGGAATTCTGCCTCTCTCTCCGAAAACCGAAGGCGTCGAGAGCGTGGCCTTCAACAGCTTTACGATTGGAACGAACACCAACGAACTGAACCAGATTGGGAATACCTATCAATGGCTCGACAACTTTTCCAAAGTGATCGGAAGGCACACCATCAAAGCCGGCGGTGAATTTCACTACGATCAGGTCAATGTCAATGCCATCGCGCAATTCAATGGCAGCTTTCTTTTCTTTGGAACGGAAACCGGTTCCGATTTCGCGGACTTTCTTTTGGGAGCGCCTAGCCAGTACAACCAAAGTCAGCTGAAAGCTTTTTACGGCCGTAACAAATACCTCGGTCTCTTCGCGCAAGACAGTTGGCGCCTCACAAGCGATCTCACGCTCAACTACGGCTTGCGCTGGGATCGCATTGAACCCTGGTACGAGAAGTACAACCAGATCGCGGCGTTCATCCCGAATGAGCAGTCGGTCGTTTTCCCGAATGCGCCGGCGGGAATTGTTTATCCTGGCGATCCGGGAGTCTCGCGCACCTTGGCGCCTCCGGGAGATCGCGATTTTGCTCCGCGCATCGGCCTGGCTTACTTGCCTAGCTCTTCAGGAGATGGCGTGCTTGCCAAAATTCTCGGCGGTCCCGGAAAGACAAGCATCCGCGCCAGTTACGGCATTTTCTACACCGCGATTGAAGCGCTTTCCATTGGCGTCATGAGCGCGAATGCGCCTTACGGTGCAACCTACACGAGCCCTGCTCCGCCGCAGTTTGCCAACCCGTTCGTCACGCTCGCCACCGGCCAGGATCTTGGCCAGGCGTTCCCTCTTCAGCTTGCACCGCTGGGGGCCAGTGCGAAGCATCCCGATACGACTACAGACTTTTCGCAGTTCGAGCCTATCAGTGGGCTTCCCAACTACCTCCCGAGCAATCGTATTCCCTACACCGAGGAATACATGTTGTCGATCGAGCGTGGATGGGGAGCGAGTACAGTGTTCAGTTTGAACTACGTGGGCAATCAGGGACATCGGCTTCTGGTGCTGGAGGAATCAAATCCGGGTAATCCCGCGCTGTGCTTGTTCCTGAGTAATCCGGCCAATCTTGCAGCCGGACAAGTTCCATGCGGGCCCTTCGGAGAGGACACCACTTACAAAACCGCTACAGGCATGATCCAGCAGGGTACTCGTGGTCCGCTGGGACCGAATTTCGGCAGCAATGCCAACCAAACCACCATTGGGAATTCCAATTACAACGCGTTGCAGGTCACGCTGCGGCACACCAGCAAGGATTTGACGGTGCTGGCCGGATATACGTTTAGCAAATCCCAGGATCAGTCTTCCAATTTGGGGGAAGCCGTCAATCCACTGAATCCTTCGCTCAGCAAAGCGCTGTCCTCCTTTGACGTGAAACACAATTTTGTCGTGAGCTATTCCTATCAGCTCCCTTTGGAACGCCTGTTGCATGCCTCGAATCGTTGGGCGCAGGGCTGGGAACTATCTGGCATCACGCGATTCAGCTCGGGGCTTCCCGTGACGCTAGTCAACTTCGGAGACAACTCCCTGCTCGGCGCAGAGCCGAATGGCGTCAACAACTTTGGTGTGGATGAACCTGACTACCTGGGAGGACCGCTCAACCTTAATGGTAATCCCCGCAATGGCCGCGCGTACTTCGACGCCGCCCAGTTCCCCCAGAACGCCTTGGGGACGCCAGGCACCGCGCGTCGTCGCTTCTTCTACGGTCCGGGAATGGAGAACTACGACATCGCTCTTCTCAAAAATGTGCGGCTGACGGAAGCGAAATCCCTGCAATTTCGAGTCGAAGCCTTCAACGCTTTCAACCACGCTCAGTTCTTCGGCCCGCAAGCTGTAGACGGAAACATCGATAGTTCAACCTTTGGAAGTGTCGTCAGCGCCGCTCCGCCGCGCCTCGTGCAGTTGGGAGCGAAATTCTTCTTCTAAGGCAAAGCGCAATGCCTCGCGAGTTGCTCCTTGGGCTTCTGCGCTGCCTTTACCACGCTTCGCGCTTCCGCAAGTTCAGTAGTGTACCCTCGAGGCCGCAGACATTGACGCGCATAACCGCCCGGCTTCGTTCTGACGGCGATGTGTGTAGAATCGTTTCGAGTTAGCGGCTATCCGTGTCTTGAAATGCAGCGAATCTTTGCCAGGCAAATATATAAGTTGTTTGGAGACTACGATCACCCGAAGAGGATTGTAATGAGGAATCTAAGACCACCATTATTGGTTTTATGCTTGCTGATTGCCAACAGCTCGGGATTCGCGCAGCAGCCTCGGAAAGTGATCATCAATCAGGACTGTTCGGGGCCCGGCGGCAGCAATATGCAAACGCTGCTGACCTTAATTCAATCTCCCCGAGTGGAAGTGCTGGGCATAACCGTCGTCAGCGGAAACCAATGGCGCGACGAAGAGGTCGCGCATACTCTGCGACTGCTGGAGCTCATTGGCCGCACCGATATTCCAGTCGTGCCCGGAGCAGTATTTCCGCTCGTGCATCGCCGTAAAGAAGCCCTTTTGTGGCAGGCAAGGTATGGAAAAGTCGCCTTCGCGGGCGCCTGGGATGATCGATGGTGGCACGAACATGACGTAATTCCCCCGTTGCCGGAAGGCCAGCCCACTACCCGGCCGGCCGATGAGGATGCCGCCCACTTTCTGATTCGCATGGTCCACAAATATCCGCATGAAGTGACGATCTACGAAGGCGGCCCCATGACGAACCTGGCGCTTGCCAACGCCATCGATCCACACTTTGTCGAACTGGCCGAAGGACTGGTCTTTATGGGCGGAAGCTTGAGCCCGCGGACGGACGATCCGGAGTTCATCAGCAGTCCACGCCACGAATTTAATTTCTGGTTCGATCCCGAGGCCGCGAAGAGCGTATTAGAGGCACCGTGGAAGAAAATCACTTGCACGCCGGTTGACATCTCCGTCAAAACCAGAATCACGGACGAAATGGTCGCCGAGATCAAGAAGAGCAACAACGCCGCTGCACAGTATGTCGTTAAGTACTTTCTGGCAGACCAGGGCGGTTCCTATATGTGGGATGAACTGGCAGCCGCCGCCTGGCTTGACCCCACGCTGATCACCAAAAAAGAAAACCGTTACATGAGCGTGGACATCGACCACGGCGCGGCCTACGGAAACACACTGACGTGGGTAGAGAAAGACAACCCCAAGCTTGGCGCGCAACTGGTGGAAATCCAAATGGATTTGGATCTGGCAAGATTCAATAAGATGTTCGTGGAATTGATGAAGGCGCCTACCCCGCGGGCCCATTAGAACGCCGTTTCCGGACCGCTATCTTGATTGCTGATGGGAGTCCCGTGCTCAGTAGCGAATTTCAGGCATCGATACTGTGCTCGAGACATTTCATGTCGGTTTCCAGTCTGTGATGGCCGAGAGGAATTGCAAACCTATGCAGAAATGTCCGTTCGTTAGCGGACAGCGAGCCTTGGGCTCCACGCTGTCCGTCGTGGCATTGTGCAGCCCTGATCGCTCCCACCAGAGGATTCCGCCTGTCGAAGTTACGACCCATTGTCAGAATCGCAGCGAGTCACGTTGTCTCTGATTCGTATTCGTTAATCTCCCCGGCTGGATGACGCTCGGTGCAGAAGGAGTTCAATTTGGAGGTTGCCGCCCATTGCTGGCGGCTCACGAGGTGCTTGGAGGCAATACACATGGATGTTATGTGGCTTCCTGCGCCCTGCCTCTTGTATCCACACAATCCGCCATTATCGTTTTGGGACCACTCTCACCGCGCCGTTCACGCGCACGCTAAACTATTTGGACTGCATCACTTGGAGTGTTCATGCGGGGAAAGACTTCCGCCGCATTTTTCCTGGCTATCGTGCTGGTCCTGGTACTTGGTTCCCTTGCCGCAGAGGCAATGCCCACCGAGACGCCTGTGCTTTCTCTGCCCCACAGGCCGCACTACGTTTTTCAGCGCGTAGGAGAAAACTTCGGCCTCAGCTCTTTGACTCCGTCCTGCATCCTGCAGGACCAGGACGGCTTCATCTGGATCGGCACGCCCGACGGTCTTCTTCGCTTCGATGGCAATCGTGTTGTGCGCTACGGCATCGAGCAGGGCCTGCCCAGCACCAATGTCAACCAGCTCGTTCTGGCTCCCACTGGCCGAATCTGGATTGTCACCTCGCGTGGCATCTCGTATATGGAAGGCGGCATCCTGCACCAGCTGCCCATCGCCAAAGTCTACAATTCTTTCCGTCAGCCATCCGCCCTGGCCCTTGATCCGTGGGGCAAAGTTTACCTTGCCACCGAAGGCGGTCTCCTCCGCGTTGATCCGGACCGCCCCAATGACTTCCGCCTATGGTCTGTTGGCGATGGCCTGCCCAACCTGGAGGCTGAGTCGGTGAGCATCACGTCCGAGGGCCGAATTTGGTTTGCCTCCGGCCACCGCGTGGGCTGGCTGGATTCACAGGATCATGTTCACATGTTCCCTGCGCAAAGCGGCCTGCCTCACGAACCCGTGATCGGCATTCTTCAGGACTTTGAGAAAATTCTTTGGGTTCGCACATCGGCGCATCTCTATCGCCTCAACCCGGGCACAACTCACTTCGTCCCCGAACTTCCCGATCTTCCCCCCGCGAACGACTATGGCTCGCCTGCCCTGGATCGTTCCGACAATCTCATGATCCCCACGGTTGCGGGCCTCTATCGGCGCATTTCCGGCCAGTGGGAAGTCATCGATCAAAGCCGCGGCATGGCCGTCAACGCTACGTTTGCCATCACCGAGGATCGCGAGGGCGCCTATTGGATTGGCCTTGGCGGAGCAGGCATTCAGCGATGGATCGGCCGGAAAACCTGGTCCAGTTGGACGCAGGCCGAAGGTCTTCCCGACAACGTCGTGTGGTCCGAGTTGCGCGACAAACATAAGCGCCTCTGGCTCGGCACCAACAATGGTGTCGCCATGTGGGATCCCCAGGCGGCTCGCTGGCGAACCTGGAAATCGAAGGACGGTCTGAACGGCTCCCTAGCCCGCGAAATGATCCTCGCACCCGATGGCGCCGTGTGGGTCCTCTGCTATCCCGGCGGACTCACGCGCTTCGACCCCGAATCCCTGACCCCGGAAAGAATCCCGACTCCCGATCCTGTTCCCACCGGCATTCATGTCGGTCCGGACGGTCGTATTTGGATTGCCAACAACCAATACCTCAAAGCGACCCGTCCGTCGGAGCGACCCTTTCAGTTCGTGGACGTGCCATTGCCTCCCGAAATCCACCAAGGTATTGGCCGCTTCACTTCCGGCCGCGACGGCGTCCTCTGGGCCGTCGGCAGGAGCGGCCTCTCTCGCTTCGACGGCAAGCATTGGCTGCATTTCACGACTGCCAACGGTCTGTTGCAGGGCGAAGTCGTGGAAGCCGCAGCCGTCAGTGGTGACGAAGTTTGGTTTCGCTATTCCGATGCTCTGGGTCTCAGTTGTCTGCGCCTGGTGGACGGAAAGCCGCAGGTCACTCACTATGGGTTGGCTGACGGACTGCCCTCTCTCGACGTTTATATGATCGGAGCCGATCACGATGGCAACGTCTGGGCCGGCGGCGCCTTTGGCCTCACGGAATTTTTGCGCAACGGCCACACGCTTCGCTTCACTCGCGCCGATGGCCTCATCTGGAACGACCTTAGCGACAGCGGCTTTTTCGCGGAAGAGGACGGCACTCTCCTCTTTGGCACCAGCGGCGGCCTCGCGCGCTACAACCCCATTTCCGCCGACGAACGCGTGGAGCTTCCCCCGCGAGTCGTGATTACTTCCGCGCAGCTCGGCTCGCGCGACCGCGTCGCGGAACGCAATCCCGAAGCCCCGCGCAGCGACAATACTTTCCGCGTGGATTTCGCGGCTCTCACTTTCCGCGACCCGGAAAATGTCCGCTGCTCGTATCGCTTGGGGGGCCTCGAAAGCGAACCCAACGAGACCTCCGGCCGCGAAGCTCGCTATCCCGCGCTTCCTCCGGGTAATTACAGCTTCACTGTCTCTTGCCGCTCCGCGCGCGGCACACTCAGTTTCCCCGCCGAGTTTTCGTTCACCGTGATCCCTGCCTGGTGGCAGCGGTGGTACTCGCGCGGCTTCGTCATTCTTCTCGGCCTCTTCGCTCTCTATTTCCTTGTGAATTACCGCACGCGCAAGCTGCAGAGCGAGCGTCTCCGCCTCGAACAAGCCGTCGCCGAACGCAGCGAAGCCCTCGCCCAAGCCAACAAAGAGCTCGAAGAAATGTCTCTCACCGATCCGCTCACGGCCGCGCGCAACCGCCGTTTTTTCCAGGCCACCATCGCCAGCGACGTCAGCCAGGCCATTCGCGCCTACTCCGCCCCCGATCCCACGCGCAGCCGCCGCAATCGCGACATCATTTTTTATCTTATCGACGCCGACCACTTCAAAGAAATCAACGACCGTTTCGGCCACGATGCCGGCGATCAGATGCTCATTGACCTAACCTCCCGCATCAGTTCCGCCATTCGCTATTCGGATGTTTTGGTCCGCTGGGGTGGCGAAGAATTCCTGGTCGTCTCCCGTTTTTGCGAGCGCAAGGAAGCCGCCACGCTCGCCGCGCGCGTCCTCTCCGCTGTTGCCGGTCAACCGTTCAAAATCAAAGGCGCAGGTGGCCTTTCTTTGCATCGCACTGTCTCGATTGGCTGGGCCGCTTTCCCCTGGAACATGAATTCACCCGTCGATGTTAACTACGAAGAGGTCCTCGCCATCGCCGACCGCGCCCTCTACAAAGCTAAGAACGCCGGCCGCAATCTGGCCATCGGCGCTCTCCCTCAGGAAGCTGCCGCTGAGCCCCACACCGCCGTCGGTCATGGCGATTCCGAAGCTCGCGTCTCGGAAATCGCAGCCACCGCCGTCTACGTCACCACGTACGGCCTCGAAACCACTTCCATCACCTAGCCGGATTTTTCTCCAAACACATCATCTCGCCGCTCCTCCCATTCAAGGGTAAACTCTGCCCCTGTGCCAACCGTTCTCGAAGAAGTGACTTTTCACAACGGCGCGATCAAACTCCACGCCATCGCCGCCGGCTCGCCCGACGGGCCCGTCGCCATCCTTCTCCACGGCTTCCCAGAATTCTGGTATTCCTGGCACAAACAAATCGAGCCTCTAGCTGCCGCCGGCTTCCGCGTCATCGTTCCCGATCAGCGCGGCTACAACACCAGCAGCAAGCCCCGCGGCGCAGTGTCCTACGCGCTCTCCGAACTCACTTCCGACGTTCTCGCCATCGCCGGCCAACTCGGCCAAGAGCGCATCTTCCTCGCCGGCCACGATTGGGGCGCCGCCGTCGCGTGGAGCGTCGCCCTCCTCCGTCCGCAACGCATCGCCAAGCTCGCCATCCTCAACGTCCCTCACCCGAGCGTCATGCGCCGCTACCTAGAAACAAACTGCCGCCAGCTTCGCCGCAGTTGGTACATGTTCTTCTTCCAACTCCCGTTTATTCCCGAAGCCGCATTCACTGCCTTCAACTTTCGCCTCGGCGTCCGATCTCTTGTCCGCTCCAGTCGCCCCAACACTTTCTCCAACGAAGATCTTTCCCAGTACCGAGCCGCGTGGTCGCAACGAGGCGCGCTCACCGGCATGATCAACTGGTATCGCGCCGCCTTTCGCCATCGCAGCAAATTTCCTGACTCCACCGTCCACGTCCCTACGCGCATCCTCTGGGGCGAGCGCGACGCCTTCCTGCTTTCCGCCATGGCCCACGACAGCCTCCGCTATTGCGACAACGCCGAACTCTACACCTTCGCCAACGCCTCTCATTGGCTTCAGCACGAAGAACCCGCACGAGTTTCCGAACTCCTCATCGATTTCTTCCGCAAGTAGCGAGCTATCCACATCCCGTTTTTTCTCTGTGCCTTGGCCAACCAAACGAATCGTCTCGTACTCAAAAGTGGTACGATTTGCGCCCATGAGATCACACATGAGATCAACGACCACGAAATCTCTGATCCTTCTGACCGCGCTATTCGCATTCCTTGTCGTAGCCACCTCCGGCTCTTTCTCTCTTTCGCCCAAGCTCTCCGCTTCCAATCTCTCAAGTGTCCTCACCTCTCACCAGCAAACACCGAACACACAGTCACCCGATCCAGCTCTCTCCGCTGGCATTTCCCGCATCGAAAACGGCCTTCTCCCCGCCGTCATCATCAAAGGCCAGCCTCCGCAGTCGATGACCATCGCCGATCGCATGGCGCACTACAAAGTCCCCGGTGTCAGCGTCGCCTTCTTCGACCACGGCCAAATCATCTGGACCAAAACCTACGGCCTCGCCGACGTCGCCTCCAAAAAACCCGTCACACCCGAAACCCTTTTCCAGGCTGCCTCCATCAGCAAACCCGTCGCCGCCCTCGCGGCGCTTCGCCTCGTGCAAGACGGCCAGCTCACCCTCGACGAAGACGTCAACGTCAAGCTCCGCACCTGGAAAGTCCCCGAAAACGCCTTTACCGTAAAAGAAAAAGTCACCATCCGCCGCATCCTCAGCCACAGCGCGGGCCTCACGGTTCACGGTTTTGCCGGCTACGCCTCCGACGAGCCTGTTCCCACCGTCGTGCAAATCCTCAACGGCGAAAAACCCGCCAACTCCGATCCCATCCGCGTCGACGTCGTCCCCGGCACTCTCTGGCGCTATTCCGGCGGCGGCTACGTAGTCCTGCAAACGCTTCTCTCCGACGTCACCGGAAAACCCTTCCCGCAAATCATGCGTGAGCTCGTCCTCGGACCAGCGGGAATGACCCATAGCACGTACGAGCAACCGCTCCCACAAAATCGCGCCTCGGAAGCCGCCACTCCCTATCGCGCGGACGGCAGCCCCGCAAAAGGCGGCGCGCACACCTATCCCGAAATGGCTCCTGCGGGACTTTGGACAACGCCCTCCGACTTGGCTCGCATGGCCATGGAAGTACAAAACGAATACATGGGAAAATCCTCAAAAATTCTTTCGCAGGATATGGCGCGCCAAATGCTCACTCGCCAATTCGGCACTTCGGGCCTCGGCTTCGGACTCGAATCTCCCGGCGAGAAACCGCGTTTCGCTCATGGCGGCGCCAACGAAGGCTTCCGCTGCAACATCGAAACCTACACCGACTCCGGCCAAGGCTTCGCCGTCATGACCAACTCCGACAGCGGCGGCGAACTCACCGAAGAAATCTTCCGCGCGGTCGCCAAAGAATACGGCTGGCCGGATTTCCATCCTATCGAGCACACGCTCGTCAAAATCAATCCCGCAACCTTCGCCGCCTACCCTGGCACCTACGAAATCCTAGGCGTCGGCAAACTAACCGTCACAACGAAGCCAACCGGCCTTTACGTAGCAGCCGAACCCTTCGGCCCCGACCCCATCGAACTCCTTTCCGAATCCCCCACCCAATTCTTCATCCTCTCCGGTGACGTCACCTTCACCTTCCACAAAGACGCCCAAGGCGCCATCACCGGCCTGACCCTCCACGCCGCCTCCCAAACCTTCGAAGCAAAAAAGATTTCCTAGCCCCGCCCTTTCCCCTGTAGGGGCACGATACATCGTGCCCTCCTCTCCGCCCGCCTCTGTTAACTCAGCGTCTCTGCGTTATCTTTTTCTCTTTTTCGCTCGCCACTAGTCACTCGCCACTTCCCCTGCCCAAAAAAATTTCATCCCGAGTGAAAGCCCTCGCCCACTGCGCAAACCCCCATCGCGCTTCTGCACCAGGAACTGAGTGCAGGTGAAGGGGGAATGAATGGTGAAGTCGCGGCAATCGATTCTCGAGGGCGCACTTCATTGCACTGCGGCTGGGTTCTCTCAGTAAGAAGTTTCGCTAAACGGAAGCGCTGCATGATCAAGACTCGCTATCGCACGGGCCCGCCCCTCTTCGCGTTCCTTCTCTTTCTTTTCCTCTTTCCCGCAGCCGGTCCACGGGCTCAAACCCCTCCGCCTCCCGCACAAAACTCCGCGGGTGACGTTGTCATGTTGTCGCTCCAAGCGCTGAATGCTCGTGTTGAGCACGGCCGGCATGTAAGAGCAGGACTGCTGGGAAATGAAGACCCTGAGCTCATCAAGGAGAAACACCTGCTTGAGATTCAAATGAATATTGTCCGTAAGACGGCTAAATTCGGTCCAGTCTTGCTCTTGGCTCCCGACGAAACCACCAAGGATGCCGTCTATCAAAGATGTAAGGAATTTCAGATATGCGAACTGTTGCGCAGCGATCGAGTGCGCACCAAAGTTGTGCCGCATGACGGCCTCTGGATCCGTGATTTCGGCCCGCAAATTGAGGCCACCGGAAATTCGGCCTACGTCGTGCACTGGCGGTACTTCGATATTCGAAAGGAAGAGGCCAAGCGAGAGAAGTTTCAGGAATTGGAGACAGCACGGCTGAAGCTGCTCGAAGCCCGGCAAGAGGAAGATCAGCCAGACGACTTCTCCCAGGAGTCGACACCCGAGGCTCGCAAAGCTGTGATTGCCGCCATCGACGCCAAGAGTTATCTGCTTCGAGAGTATTCCCAGATTCTGAGCGAAGCTTCCGTGCAGCGTTCCAACGACCAAGATTCTGCATTCGACATCGCTGACGCAGTCCTCGCCACTCCTGATTTTAATTACAAAAGTTCGGCCGTTGCCGTCGACGGCGGAAATCTTATCAAGTTAGAAGATGGCCGATGCCTTACAACCCGCGTGCTCCTCTCTCGTAACAAGGATGAAAACACCAATCTTGACCAGGAACTCGAGAACATTGGAGGCTGTAAGAATGTTACCTACCTTGATCCTCTGCCAGGCCCCGTCATTGAACACATCGATATGTTTGCACTCCCGGTTGGCGGCAAACGCATCCTGCTCGCTTCGTACGACCTCTCAAAACCTTTCGCGGCGGAGTATTGGAGCATATTGAGCAACTCGGAACGCGACTTGGCACTGAACGCCGAGCTTGCCATGGAATTGGATGCCGACCGCCTCAGGCGGCTCGGATACGAAGTGATCCCAGTCCCTTCGCCATTCCCAAGAATTCCCGCGAACGGCCATATCTACTATCCCACCATGTTAAATGCGCTGCTACGGGAAGGCGCCGGCGGCTCCAGACAGGTTCTCGTTCCATCCTACGAAGATTATGAGACGGATATTCAGTCCTCCGCCCTGAATCAGATTGCAGCCGCGTTTGGTCCCAAAACCGAAATTGTCACGATCGAGGCCACCGCGGCAGCCAAGGCCCAGGGTGGGGTCCATTGCTTGACCTTAACAGCGCCATTGGGTTTGTCGATCTTCAGCGATTTCGCCGACGCCGCGCGGCGAGCCGAATCCGTGGCCAGAAAGGAACAACTGGATCGGAATCTCGCAACGGAGATCGCTTCTCAGATTCCCGCCACCGGTCTCGAGGGTGCCTGGGCGATTCTTGAAGAGGAAGAACAATCGGATGAAATCCCGCTCGAAATCTATCCACGAAAAATTTTCTTTGGTGAGCATGAATTTCAGAAGGGTGTGTTCGACCGTATGGAATCGAAGGGAACCTACTCCATCGACGCGAGGGATCTCGCTACATGGTCTCTGCATTTCCTGTTCCCCGATCAAGATGTCACTCCCGCTGTCGTTCAGTGGCTGAGCAAGGACAAAGTTAAGCTCGTTCTGAAGGACGGCGACAGTACATTGCTTCTAAGACGAATTGGCTCCGACAAGGTTTCGCCCTTCAAGCCAGAGGATTCGCCGCAAACGGGGGAAGGCGCAGCGAGCCCAGCTCGAAAACATCCAAGACCCAAGAAGCCTACGACTTCCACGGGACAATCGTCAGGTGCCGCACAGCCTCCTCAGTCGTGAGATAGCAGATAGCTTTCTGGCGGGACTGGTTTTGTACCTGCCGTTTTTGACCTCTCCACGACCTCGCGCTCCCTCGTCGAGCAGAAGCTTTGGGTGGAATCAATGCGCCACTCATCTTCCCAATCCCCTACAAAGTACATACAATGTAATCAGTTGTAGTCGGGAGGCATCGATGGCGTCTCAAAAAATCCTTACCCTCCGCCTGGATGAAGGTCTGACTGGCAAGCTGGACAAACTCGCCAGAGCCACGCGCAGATCGCGCTCTTTCCTGGCTGCGGAAGCCATTCGCGATTACGTTGCCCTGAACAGTTGGCAAATCGAAGAAATTCACAAAGCACTGGCCGAGGCGGACCGAAGCGACTTTGCCACCGAGAGCGAAGTAAAGCGCGTGGCGAAGAGATGGTCTCGCCGTGCGCGTTAGGTGGCTGCGCGTCGCGCTAGCCAATCTCGAAGCAGAGGCAGATTACATCGCGGAAGATAATCCAGCGGCAGCTGATCGTCTCGCACAAAAAATTCTGCGTGCGGTAAACCTGCTTGGCAAAAATCCAGCCATGGGCCGCCCCGGCCGAGTTTCAGGTACGCGCGAGCTCGTCGTTGGCGACACGCCCTACATCGTTCCTTATCGAGTCCGCGCAAATGCCGTTGAAATCCTTCGCGTCTTTCACGCCGCCCGAAAGTGGCCCACTAGTTTCTGAAATCACGTCAAACGGCGCCAGCCACCCTGCCTTGTCATTCCGAGCGTAGCGAGGAATCTGCTTTTTCTTTCGCGCAAACCCGCCCGCTCGGCTGGTCCTTGGGTGAACGGACTTGTTTTGGCGATGGGTCTTGCTTCCGA
>Ga0209446_1000069_pt1 | contig 31395 bp, 24 predicted proteins | sample BogFormECP04_OM2_FD_188242 | JGI IMG/M metagenome (GOLD analysis project Ga0209446, IMG submission 188242) | Bog forest soil microbial communities from Calvert Island, British Columbia, Canada - ECP04_OM2 (SPAdes) (version 2) | ecosystem: Environmental > Aquatic > Freshwater > Wetlands > Bog ... | reverse complement strand
TATAATGAACATGTTCGGCTCCTTCCTCCCGAGCCTTTGGTCGTCGAAACAACCACAGTCTACTCGGGTCGAGGAGCCGACATTGTTATGCAATCATGTTCCGATTGCGGCCTAAAAACTGCCTTGCGTGAAACATCGCTAAATTCGGTTGCGCACTGACGGCTGCTCGGAAGCAGACTGCCAGGAGTGGACGTGCAGATGGGAAACCACGGTGATGCGCGTATCATCGAACGATAGGGATGATCAAACTCACGGCGGTACGAAAGCAGATGGCGCCGCTTGTGCTTGTGTTCGTATTGGTTTTGCTGGGCGCGCTCAACCAGGGAACATCTTTGGGGTCGGCTCAAAACGCGGGGCAACGGCTCTCTGCCGCGGACGAGCCGACTTTTTACCGCGACGTTCTGCCGATTTTGCAGCAGCGTTGCCAAATTTGTCATCGCGCCGAGGGCATCGCGCCGATGCGATTCGAAACCTACGAGCAAACACGGCCCTACGCGGCCGCGATTGCGGCGGCGGCGCAGAACAAATCCATGCCGCCATGGTTTGCTGATCCTCACATCGGGCACTTCTCGAATGATCCTTCACTCTCAACGGGACAAATCAAGGCGATTGCGGCCTGGGCAACCGCCGGAGCGCCGGCCGGTGACGCGCACGACGCTCCTCCGCCGATTCATTGGGCTGAGAGTTGGAGCATCCCGCAGCCGGACTTGATCTTGAAAATGCCGAAAAGCGTGCCGCTGCCTGCGAGCGGCGACGTGGAATACACCTACGAAATTGTAGCGACGGGATTCAAAGAGGACCGCTGGGTCCAGTCGGGGGAGGTCTTGCCGTCGCTCCGCGCGAACGTGCATCATGCCGTCGTCTATGTGCGGCCGCCGGATTCGCAGTGGATGCGCCACGCTCCCGTGGGCATTCCGTTCAGCGCTTCTACGCTGACGGATCCTGATGATCGAAAGGGTGCGCATTGGACAGACAGCGACGTGCTGCTCGTTTACGCGCCGGGGAGTTCGCCGGACAATTGGCCAGACAACATGGCAAAATTCATTCCCGCCGGATCCGACCTCGTTTTTCAAATGCACTATACGACCAACGGTCACGCGGGCACCGACCAGACCAGCGTGGGCTTGATTTTTGCGAAACACGCACCCGCCCAGCGCGTGCTGACGCTGCAGCTCACGAACGACCACTTTGTGATTCCGCCGGGCGCGCCGGATTATCGCGTGGAAGCGCGCGGCACTCTGCCCAATGACGCGACGCTGCTCAGTCTCTTCCCGCACATGCATTTGCGCGGCAAACGATTCGAGTACAACATTGTTCACGGCGAAAACAATTCCGGAGCAAGGCAGGATCAGGAAATGGAACCGCTGCTGGACGTCCATTATCATTTTCATTGGCAGATGAGTTACCGCCTCGCCGAACCGCGTTTGCTGAAAGCAGGCACGGAACTGCAGGCTGTCGCCTGGTACGATAATTCGCGGAACAATCCGCACAACCCGGACCCAGAGGCCGCTGTGCGCTGGGGCGAACAAACGTACGACGAGATGATGGTTGGTTTTTTCGATGTAGCCGTGGCGGCAAATCTCGACAAGCCCAGCTATTTTATCCGGCATTGATTCCGGCCCTTCTCGGAGCTCTCAAAAATTAAAGGAGCAAACATGCAAATCAGCGGCGAATACGTGCAACTCAGCGTCAACGACGGCACAACCATGCGCGCGTGGGTTGCGCGGCCCAAGGAAAAGGGCGCGAACCCTGGATTGCTCATCTTCCAGGAAGCCTTCGGCGTGAACGCGCACATTCGCGACATCGCCGGGCGGTTTGCGCGGGAAGGCTTCGTCGCCGTGGCGCCAGAGCTCTTTCATCGCACCGGAGCGGCCGTCGAAATACGCTACGACGATTTTCCCAGCTCGGTGCCACACATGAAGGCGCTGAGTGATGCCTCGATGGCGGCGGACCAGCGCGCTGCGTTTGACTGGCTCCGTGGTTATATCGGAGAGAACTTGCCGATCTCCGCGATTGGTTATTGCATGGGTGGGCGCGCGGCGTTTCTTGCGGCCATCACATTGCCGCTAGCGGCTGCAATTTCTTACTACGGCGGTGGAATCGCACCAAACGCTACAAATCCCGGCTTGCTCGGCAGGGCGAGCGGTTTGCAAGCTCCACTCTTGTTCTTCTGGGGCGGACGCGACAAGCACATTCCGCCAGAGCAGGTGCGCGTGGTGAGCGATGCGTTGCGTACTGCAGGAAAACATTTCGTCAACGTCGAGATCTCCAACGCCGATCACGGATTCTTTTGCGACGCGCGCGCCAGCTATAGCCCGTCGGCGGCTCTGTTGGCATGGCCGCTGACGCTGGCCTTCCTTCGTGCAAAGTCGACCTAAGGCCGCGCCGGATCTCTCCCCCAAAATCTCGAATTATTGTTGAACGGGCGTGGAAACACCTCACTGTCCTTTCGGGCAAAACCTCCTGTCCCAACGTCTAGTATGCGCAACCGCTATTTGCTGTTTAACTACCGCAAGCTCCAGCGGGCGTCCGCGTTCTAATTACTGTGTTAGATTTCAAGATTGGCGGCAGAGCGGCGCAAAAACCAGTGAGTACACAGACACCATACGACCCGAACCACCCGAAGATAAAGCGAGTGGAAGTGTATTGGCATACGGTCACATACAAGACCGTGGCCGTATATGCGATTCTTATTGCGGCCATCCTTTTCGCGGGGCTCTATCTCATCAAGCCAGACTTGTACATCCAAGCCTACAACAAGCTGGACAAATCGATCGGCAATGGCGACGCCGAAGCCGTGTCAATCTCGCAGATGCAGGCCAAGTTCGTCAACCTCGACGGAAAAGTGCAGGTAAAGAAAGTCAATTCCGTGCAATGGGTGGACGCGGATTTTCACACCACCCTGGACAAGGGCGATCAAATCCAGACCTCGACCGACGGCGCGGCGCGCATCACTTTCGCCGACGGCACGACGTACACCGTGAAGTCCGGAACGTTTATCACCGTGGAAGAAAATTCGATGGGGCACGAGCAGCCTTCCAGTTCTGCGGTGCGCATTAACATCGGACAAGTTGACCTCAAGACGCCAAACTATTCTTCGCCGGATTCGAAAGCCGCTGTCAGCATGGAAGATTCCGTGGCGCAACTGCATTCCAACAGCAGCGCGGCGGTCAAGGCCGACCCGACGAACAAGGAAAACGAGATCGTGGTCTCCAGCGGAAGCGCGGAAGTGCAGCGCGGCCAGGAAAAGGTCGAGATCGGCGCGTATCAGAAGGCGAGTTACACAACCGGCGGCCCGATTACAAAATCTGACGTGCTTGCGCCGCCGGACCTGAGTTCGCCGCGCAACTTCGAGCCGCTCATCGTGGAAAATCCGAAAGCGGCGTCGATCCATTTTGAGTGGAAACCAGTGTCGCAGGCGGTTTCTTACACGCTCAAGATCAGCACCACGGCGATGTTTACAAGAACCGTGAAAGAGGCTTACGGAGTTATAGGAACCGGCGTGGACATCTCGGGGCTCGACGGCGGCGACTATTTCTGGAACGTGACGGCCACGAACGCCAAGAAGGAAACCAGCGAGGTCAGCGAAACGTTCCGGTTTACACTTGTCGCTCAGGGAAAAACGCAGGACATGGTGCTGGAGATTACCGGCACGCAGATTCATGGCCGCGTCGTGGAAATTATCGGCCGGACGGAGCCGGGCGCAGCGCTCATCGTAAACGGCCAGCCCGTGCCGATTATTGCAGCGGACGGCACGTTCCGTCACTTTACAGAGCCGCTCGAACCTGGCCAGCACACTATCGTCATCATTGGAGAGAACCGCCGCGGCGGTACGAACCAACAGAAGGTGACGATCGTTGTGCCGAAGTAAAAGTTTCGAACGATGATCGTTTTTCGGTCACGAATGAAAAAAGACGCAGGCGCGACTTTGCGCTCGTCGCCAAGTCTAGAGACAATGGTCTAGTTGGCCGCGCGGCGGTGCATCTAGACCGTGATGCTGCTAGGCAGCTCGTTGTCGGCTGGACGGCGGAGAGGTTTTCTTCGCGGGGAGCGGGGGGATGAATAAGAACGGTTACAACCTGAGGTCGGTGTTCAGTTTGTTTTCTTCCGATCTCGCCATTGATCTTGGGACGGCGAACACGCTGGTGTTCTCGGCCGGCAAGGGCATCGTGGTGAACGAGCCTTCGATCGTGGCCATCAACAAATCCAGCGGAGAAGTTGTAGCCGTCGGCCGCGAAGCAAAAGAGATGCTCGGCCGCACGCCGGGCAACGTCGTGGCCATCAAGCCTATGAAGGACGGCGTCATCGCCGACTTCAAAGTCACCGAAAAAATGCTGACGTATTTTATCCAGAAGGCGCACAACCGCCGCGTGCTGGTGCATCCGCGGATCGTCATCGGAGTGCCCAGCGAAATCACGCCGGTGGAAAAGCGCGCGGTGCAAGACTCCGCGTATCGCGCACGCGCCAGCGAAGTTTACCTGGTGGAGCAAGCCATGGCCGCAGCTATTGGAGCGGGCCTGCCAATCGAAGAGCCTTCCGGCAACATGGTCGTCGACATCGGCGGCGGCACAACGGACATCGCGGTCATTTCCATGAGCGGCATCGTTTACTCGCGTTCCGTGCGCGTCGCGGGCAACGAGATGGACGAAGCCGTCATGCAGTACTTGAAGCGCAAGTACAACCTGCTCGTCGGCGAACGCACCGCGGAACAAATCAAAATGGAAATCGGCTCTGCGTATCCGCTGGAGAAGCCTCTGACCATGGAAGTGAAGGGCCGCAACTTGATTGAAGGCGTGCCTCGCACCGTCACGATTGATGACAGCGAAATTCGCGAAGCGTTGAGCGAATGCGTTGCAACCATATTGAATGCCGTTCGCGTGGCTTTGGAGCGCACCCCGCCAGAACTTTCCGCCGATATCAGCGACCGCGGAATCGTGCTAACGGGCGGTGGAGCACTCTTGAAGAATCTCGACAAGCGCATCCGGGAAGAAACCGGTCTGCCGGTTTCGATTGCCGACGACCCGCTGGCATCGGTCGTACTTGGCACAGGAAAAATGCTGAGCGATTTCAAGTTGCTGCGGCAGGTTTGCATTGACTAACGGATTTTTCGGTTTGACGCGATTGCAGAAATTTTGAACCGCACAGGGCAAGGTCTGTGCTACTGGACTCCATGGTTGGCATCCCCTCTCGTCATAGATCGATTTTCCTGCTCGGCGGCGTCGTGCTCCTGCAGGTGCTGCTTCTCGCCGTGCAGATTAAGCGTGACTCGCAGGGCCGCCTCATCCGAGTCTGGACGGTCGGCGCAGTGTCGCCGTTCGAGCGGGCCGGCGCTCATGGGGTCAGCCACATTCGCGACACCTGGAATCATTATTTCGCCCTGCAAAACACCTCGCGCGAAAACGAAGAATTGAAGCGTGAAAACGGGGCGCTGAAACTACAGATCACTCAGCTCCAGAGCAAGGCCGGTGAAGCCGACCGCCTTGCCGCGCTATTGAAGTTCCGCCAGACGAATGTGGACGTCCCCATGATCAGCGCGCGAGTCATCGGCGGAAGCGCGGACTCCGCCAGCCAAACCATATATCTCGATCGCGGCGAGCGCGACGGCATCCGCCGCAACATGGGCGTCATCACGCCGGACGGCGTCGTCGGCAAAGTCATCGAATCCTACAAGGACACTGCGCAGGTTTTGCTGCTGACGGATAAAGATAGCGGCGTGGGCGCCATGCTTGTCGATTCGCGCCTCCAGGGCCCTGTTGGCGGCACGGGCGAACCGCTGCTGATCATGAAATACATCCCCAACGACGACAACGTAAACTCCGGAGAGCGCGTGGTCACCAGCGGCATGGATCGTATCTTTCCGCGCGACCTGCCTGTGGGAACAATCGCGGAAATCAAGTCAGGCAATCCGTTCAAGCAACTTCGCGTAAAACCCGCCGCGAGCCTCGAACGGCTCGAAGAGGTTTTTGTACTGCTGACTCTGAAACCGCTCGAGCTGAAGCAAGAGTCTCCGGCGCCCGGCTCCCCAGCGCCGTCGTCAGCTGCTCCTTCCGCCGCCGCAACCAACCCAGCATCGCCCGAGAAACCATGAACGACACTTACGACATTCGCGGCAGCGAACTGCACATCGAGGTGCACAAGTTTCGCGCGGGCGCGATCATCCTGGCTACCGCTTTCGCCCTTGTGTTGCAGGCTTTTCTTCCCATCTATTTCCCGAAAGCCGCGATTCTGGATCTTCCACTGCTCATCGTCATCTATTTCGGCTTGAGCCGGCGAAATCCTTCCACCGGCTTGCTTCTGGGCATGGCCATCGGCATTTTGCAAGACAGCCTCAGCGGCCCGACCGTTCCCCTCGGTCTCTACGGCATTGCGAAAACCATTATCGGCTACCTCGCTTCTTCGATTGGCGCGCGCCTCGATACGGAACATCCCGCAGCGCGTTTCGCTTTGACAATCTCTTTCTTTGCCGTTCATCAAGGAATCATCGCGCTGACGCGGCGTCTCCTTCTTTCTCAACCCGAGCCGTGGTTCACCATGCATCTCGGCATCGCCGCCCTCGTCAACGCCTTCGTCGCCGTCTTCCTCTTCATGCTCCTCGACCGCCTCCGAAAGCCCTCCTAACCCTTACTGACACAGAAGAAACTGTTTGAAGTCATCGTAGGCGTTGGACATCGGCTCGGACAATTTCTCGCGCTTCAAATACGCGGCAAGACGATCGGGGAGCGGCGGTGCCGTGCCAATGGCGCGCTTCACGATGTCGGCGAATTTGGCTGGATGAGCCGTGGCGAGCACCAATCCTTGCGTAGGCTCGGAATGTTCGCGCTTGTAAGCTTCCCAGCCAAGCACGCCAACGGCAGTGTGCGGATCGGCGATATAGCCGAAGCGCTCGTGGAGCGCCATCATCTCCTGCAGCATCTCTTCATCCGTAGCGGCGTGGCCCCAGATTTCGCGGCGCACATATTCAATCCGGCCGCGGCACAAATCCAGCAAGCGCGGGAAATTATTCGGGTTGCCGACGTCCATGGCGTTCGAAAACGTCTGTGTCGCCGCGCGCGGATGAAATTCGCCCGACCGCAGATATTCCGGCACGACGTCGTTGGCATTTGTCGAGGCCACGTACATCGCCACTGGCAAGCCGATGCGCTTGGCGAAAAGTCCCGCGGTCAAGTTGCCAAAATTCCCGCTAGGCACCGACACAATCAGCGGCACCGATGCGACGGGCAATTGCCGGTAAGCGGCTACGTGGTAAAACATCTGTGGCAGCAACCGCCCGATGTTAATCGAATTCGCTGACGTCAGAAACGCGCGCTTGTTCAGCTCCACATCCGAAAACGCCTGCTTCACCAGCCTCTGACAATCGTCAAAGCTGCCGGCCACTTCGAGCGCCGTAATATTTTCGCCTAGCGTCGTGAACTGTTTCTCCTGCGCTTCGCTAATGCGCTTTGAAGGATAAAGAATCACCACGCGAATTCCCGGCACGCCGAGAAATCCATGCGCCACGGCGCTTCCCGTATCGCCGGAAGTCGCAACAAGAACCGTCAACGGTCGCGTTTCTCCCCGAACGAAGTAACCCATCAACCGCGCCATAAACCGCGCGCCAAAATCCTTGAACGCCAAAGTGGGACCGTGAAATAACTCGAGAATGTGCAAGCCGGGCGAGAGCGAGACCAGTTTCACCGGAAAATTAATGGCCTCGGCAACGATTTGCCACAGCACTTCTTCCGGCACATCCGGCGAGGCGAAAGGCTTAACCACGCGAAAACAGACTTCCGTGAACGGCAACTTGCGAAACTCTTCCAATTCCTGCGGCGAACGCCGCGCGAGTTCCACCGGCAAATAGAGCCCGCCATCGGGCGCAAGCCCTCGCAGCACGGCGCCGCGCAAAGAAGTCAGGGGCGCCTTGCGTCCCGTGCTGCGGTATCTCATCTCCCGCGCTCGAGCTGGCCGCAAATTTTCGCGAGAAACGCCGCCGCATCGAACGCAGGATCCCGCAACTCCGCCACCTGCAGCGTGCAATGAGCCAAAGCTTCATAACTCTGCCGCCGCGCAGAAATCAGCGTTGGATAGCACCGCGCAACGGTCTCGCGCGGCGATTCGCCACGCTTCGCTTGGAAAGCGCCACGCCACAGCACCGGCTTAGGGTCGCCCTGATACCGCTCGATCAAGAGCTGTTGCTCTTCTGCCGACGCGGCCAGGTACACCACGGTCATCCGCCGCCGTAAGCGCAGCAACAAATGATTACCCGTGTAGATCACGCTGCCGGTGGTATCCAGCACCAGCGGTCTATCGGGTTCACGTTCGAGGGACGTCAGCACTTCGCCCAGCGTGTGAATCTCTTCCTCCAGGTACTGTGACTCGCGTTCCGCATATTTCGGATTGTCCGGCCAGCCCATCCATGCCGCCACTCCGTTGATCCCGGAATACCCGCCAGCCGCCAGCCGCGAAGCTAGCTTTTCCTCGATGCGGTCGTCGCAAGAAATAGCGCTCCATCCTTCGGCAGCTAACTTCTTTGTCCAGAAGGTTTTTCCAGCGCCGGACATTCCAACAAGAGCCAAACGCAGAGGTGAGGAGGGTTCGCTTTGCATGAGAACAGTCCAAATACGATAACGCGCGCGCCGTCTGCGGAGCAAGCTTCGGAATCCCGCGGTTTCGTCCGAGTTCGCAGCGTACGTGTTCTTCTTCGCGATGGCGGCTGCCTGTTTTCCAGCCCAGAACGCCTCCGCTGTGGAGCCCATGTTCGTCCTGCGCCACGAATAAGGGGCATCTCCTGTAGCCCCCATTCGCCTGACTGCCCGTCCTAACCCTATAGCGGCGGCCAGTTTTCCACAGGGTATTGACCAAGCAACTGTCCTTCAGGACGGCTTGCGGCCCTCTTGCCCAAGTGCTACGTTTGAAAATGACTTTGCTGCCGTTTTGCAGCACTTGATGCAGCGAAAGTCCGGCAGTGATTCGGGATCTCTGAGGGAATTTTTCGAATTCTTTTTTTCGAAAAAAGCTTTCGACGGGCATTTCGAAACCCACGCTGCAAATTTTTTTCGTGACGCGAGCATGTCCCGGCTTCTCGCGGGACGGGCGACGAATCGCCCTGATGACAGCGCCGTCCGTTTGACGAGCGCAGCAAAAAAAAGATTCTCGCGCGCGGGGTTTTCGTGTCGTACTGGTTTCGCAACGACAATCGTCTGCCACAGGCCAGACTGGCCATTGCCTCCTACGTCATCGTGGGCATGGTCGGACTGTTGCTTCTCGGCTTCTGGAAACTCCAGGTCGTCGACTCCGATAAGTACGGCCAAATGGCCGAGCGCAATCGCGTTCGCTCCATCCCCATCATCGCTCCCCGTGGACGCATGCTCGATCGTGATGGCCGCGTCCTGGTCGATAACTATCCGTCTTTTAGCATCCTTCTTCTCCGCGACGATCCCGCTCTTATCGACAAAAACCTCCCCGCCATAGCCGATGGCCTTGGCATTCAGATCAGCGATCTCAAGGATCAGCTCGAAAGCACCAAGAATCTTCCCAAGTTTCAGCCCATCGTCATCAAGCCCGAAGCCACCAACGCGGACGTCGCCTTTATCGAATCGCATCGCTCCGACATCCCGCTTCTTGAAATGTTGATGGTTCAGCGCCGCCGCTATCTGCCCGGCGGCTTCATGTCCCACGCCAGCGGGTACGTCGGCGAAGTCAGTGAGCAACAAATCGAAGCCAGCAATGGCCGGCTCCGCCCCGGGGACCTCGCCGGAAAAACCGGTCTCGAGCGCCAGTACAACGACATCCTGACCGGCACCGACGGCATGCGCCGCGTAGTCGTCAACAGCGTCGGCAAGGAAGTCAAAGAGCTTGGCCACCTAACTCAACAAGAACCGATTCCCGGTAAACAAATTCAGCTCACCATCGACTACGACTTGCAGCAAGTCGCCGAGCAATCTCTCGGGGTGCGGCCCGGCGCCGTTGTTGCTCTCGATCCGCGCACCGGCGAAGTGCTCGCTATGGTCAGCCGCCCCACACCCGATCCAAACGATTTCGCCGTGCGTATTCCCGCGGAAGAATGGAAAGCACTTAACGACGATCCTCTGCATCCTCTATTGAACCGCGCCATCCAAGCGCAACTCGCTCCCGGCTCTGTTTTCAAAATTGTTACCGCGACGGCCATGCTCGAGGACCATGTTCCCGAGGAAGGGTTCACGACGTTTTGTCCCGGTTACGGCACGTTCTTCGGCCGGCAGTATCATTGCTGGGTTTATTACGCGAAGACCGGGGCGAAGTCGCATGGCGTGCTGAGCCTCCATGACGCCATTCTGAAATCGTGCGACGTCTTTTTCTACAATGTGGGCATGCGCCTGGGAATTGACAGGCTTTCGTACTACGCCACCCACTTGGGCATTGGCCGCAAGACCGGTATCGACCTTCCTTCCGAGGAACCCGGCCTCATGCCTTCTCAGGAATGGGTCGAGCGAACTTTTCATCGTAAGTGGTATGCCGGCGAAGTGATTTCCGTAGCCACCGGTCAGGGCGCTGTCACCACAACTCCGCTCCAGCTCGCCCGTCTGATTGGCGGAATCGCCTCGGGTGGTGTTTTCAAGCAGCCGCACATGTTGAAAGATGCACAGAATGTTGGCGAGGATCGTTTTCAGATTTCGGAACCGACGATCCAGAAGATCACCGACGCCATGTACGGCGTTGTCAACGAAGCTGGCGGCACTGGCGGTCACTTGAAACTTGCTGGGATTGAGTTCAGTGGAAAATCCGGAACCGCACAGGTCATCGGCTACGGAACACGCGATCGCGTCGGAAAAGAAAAGAAATTTGAAGACAACGCCTGGTTCGTCGGTTATGCCCCGCGCCGCGACCCCGAAATCGTCGTCGCCGTCCTTGTCCAGGAAAGCGGCCAGCACGGAGGCGAAGCCTCCGGCCCCGTAGCCCGGGACATCATTAAGGCCTATTACGAGAAGAAGGCAAAGAAGTCACAAGGCCAACTCACCGCCGACGACAAGCGGTATGATTTGGGTCATGGCACACCTGCAGCAACGGCAGCGATTCAGCCGCCGCCGCTTCTGAAGCCCGCGGCTGCGTCCGCCGCAGTGCCTGCGCACGCAGCAAGCACGGACCCGCAGCGGTAAAGTTGAGTTTGCATGGGTCGAGCGAGCAGGAAACGAAGTGTTGGTTGTAAAAACTTTATCGAAGTAAAAAATTGGAACTCTGGCTTTGAATTTTAACTTTCAACTGTCGACTGTTAACTTTTTCCTATGAACGACGCACCTGGAACTCGCGATTACGATTGGTGGCTGCTAGCCATTCTCGCCGCCATCTGTGCCCTCGGCGTTATCGAGATCTATTCCGCCACCCATGGCAGCTCCCTCGCCGGCATGCAGAACAAGCAACTCCGCTGGCTGGTCGTAGGCTTCGTGCTGATGTTCGCGCTCTCCCGCCTCGACTATCACCTGATCCTCGACCAGGCTCCCATTCTCTATCTCATCGGCATTGCCGCTCTCGTCGCCGTGCTCGCCTTCGGCCACACCCGCTTCGGCGCCAAACGCTGGATTCCCATCCTTGGCGAATTTCTTCAGGTGTCGGAATTGGTCAAATTGATTATAATCATCGTGATGGCGCGCTTCTTTGCGGAGGTGCGCACGGATGAGCTCTCTCTCCAGGATTTGATCAAAGCAGGGCTCATCATTGGGTTGCCGCTAGGTTTGATTCTCAAGCAACCCGATCTGGGCACAGCGCTTGTTCTGGTGCCCTTGCTGGTCGTAGGCGCATTTCTCGCGGGGTTGCAATGGAAACACGCCGCGGCAATTGCGCTCATCGGGCTCCTGATGCTCCCCGTTGCATGGCGTGTCTTGAAGCCTTATCAGAAAGAAAGAGTTACATCGTTCCTGCATCCAGAAGAAGACGCCAAAGGCTCCGGCTATCAAGTCTTGCAATCGAAGATTGCCGTTGGCTCCGGCGGTTTCTGGGGCAAAGGGTTTGGCAACGGTACGCAAAACCAGCTCGGCTACATCCCCGTCCGTTATTCCGATTTCATCATGTCGGCTTGGGCGGAAGAGCAGGGCTTCAAAGGCGTGCTTCTTGCCCTTGGGCTGTACATGGCACTTCTGTTACGCTTAGTGCAGAATGCTCAGCGCGCAAAAGACCGCGCCGGAATGTTTCTTGTAATGGGCGTCGCAGCAGCGCTTGGTTTTCATGTCTTAGTAAACGTGGCGATGGTCATCGGTGCTATGCCCGTGACCGGTATCCCGCTTCCTCTCATGAGTTATGGGGGTTCCGCTACGTTGTTCGTTTTCCTGGCGATTGGTCTGGTTATGAATGTTCGGCTTCGCCGCTTCGTTAACTGAACCCGCCGCCAGTCCCGCGCGAGGTGTTTGCTTCGGCAAATCCCGCCGGGTCGGTAATCGTGGTCCCAGCAAGCTTGGGCCATAGGAACAAGGATCTTTAGAGTGAGGACAGCATCGTCCGCCGTTAGCCTGGAAGCTCTCCGGCAACGGACCAGCCTCGTAAGCAAGAGGAACTTTCCCTCCGGCTTCGAACGTAAAGCCATCTCGATATCAGTTTGGCCAGCGTGTGTCCCGGTGCAAACCGGGCCGGCCCCGATTTACTGGACCCCCAACGGGCAAAAGCTCGCGGCGATGCGTCCTGTCGGCCCTTTGCGGCCGTACAGAAACGTGACTCCCGGCACTGCCGGCGTCACCAACAGTCAGGAGTTTTCATGTCAAAAGAATTGGTCATCTCCGCGGCCTCCCACGAACGGCGGGTCGCGATTCTTGAAGAAGGTCAGTTAGTCGAAATTTACATCGAGCGCGAAAAAGAGTTCGCCCTCGTCGGCAGCATCTACAAAGGCAGAGTCACCCGCGTCCTCCCCGGCATGCAGTCCGCTTTCGTTGATATCGGCCTCGATGGCGATGCTTTCCTCTACGTCAGCGACGTCTTCGAAAATCTCGAAGACTACGATCACGGGCATGCGCACACCGATACACCTGCCGCTGCGCCCGCGTTTTCGCCTGCTCCTTCGAACGTTGTCGAATTGCTTCCCGGTGAATCGCTTGGCCGCGCCGCTTCCTCGCATGAGCATGAAGAAGATCACGCCCACGAAGCTCACGGCGAAGAAGCCTCGCACGAATCGTTTCACGACGAACCGTCTCATCACCATCCCCTTTCGCACGACGAGCAACCCAGCGTCGTTGAAGAGCACGCTTCGGAAGGCGAAATCGCTGACGCTCACACTGCCGAAGTGCATGACGATGCGCACCACAACCCAGAAGAGCGCCAGCCCGATTCGAACGCTTCCGCTCCGCAGAATTTTTCGCCCCACTACAATCCCACTCAGAACTACGCGCCGCGCTCCTCAGGTGGCGGCGATCGCGGCGGCCAGAATTTTGGCCGTGGCGGAGATCGTGGTGGTGACCGTGGCCGTGGCGGCCGTTGGGGCCGTCGTGGCGGACGCCAACGCGGCGGCGGGCGCCCCCAAGGCCCCGGCGTCGGCGGTCGCAATCTACCTCCCTCCAAATATGCTTCGCCGCAAGGCGAGTCTCGCGGAAATGAGTCGCGCGGCTACGAGAACCGAAGTCACGATAACCGCGGCCGCGACCAGCGAGGTCCGGAAAATCGCGGCGGCCAACCGCGCGGTTTTGAACCGCGCGGCCCTGCGCAGCGCGGTTTTGACCATCGCCCACCTGAAGCTGCCAGTTCCTCCGCATCCGGCACTGTCGCGGAAGAACCCATTCTTCTCCCAGGCGAGTCTCTAGCCAAGTATCGTGGAAAGCCCGCGGCTGCGGCTGCGCCTCCGCCTCCAGTTGCCGAGCCTGAAATTCACGAGCCGCAACCCGATTTCGAAGACGCAGCACCTCGCTCTACCAGCAACCCGGGCGCTCCCGTTCCTGCTACAGGATCTGCTGGCGGAAATGTTCCCCGCCGTTTCTCCGGAGGACTTCCCCGCTGGCTCCTCGCTGACGCTGGCTCGGAATCGGAAGCTGCTCCCGTTTCCGCCGACGAAAATATCGGCGTTGCCGAAGACGCTTCCCTCTCGGCCCATGGCGCGAATCCGCCCCGGCATGAAGCTTCTCCGCTCGAGTCGCCCGTAACCGCTCGCTCAGATTCCGCGGCCGCTCGCAGCGACGCGGAGTTGAGCGAACAGCAGACCGCCTCGCTCTCCTTCGAACTGGCTGAGGCAAAACACGAAGAAACTTCCGATCACGCCAAAGTCGATGCCCTCGCAGGTGGCGCCGAATTCGAAGAGGACGAACCCGAGGAAATTCACGCTGCTGGCGAAGCTGAACTCACGGAAGAAGAAGCCGAAGAGGAAGAACGCCAGGAAGAAGCGCATCTGGACGCCGCCGAAGACCAAGCCGCCGCGGAGACCGAACTCTCCGAGGATGAAACCGAAGAAGTAGAAGAGCACCGCGCCGCGAATCGAGCCGAATTCGAAGCCAACGCCGCTCACGAAAGCGCCGAACACGCTGCCGCTCTCGGTGATCCCGAGCATGTCGTGCACGAGCACGCTGAACACGAGCATACCGAGCACGAACACGCCGAACACGAACACGCCGAGCCAGAAGTGGTCGAAGCTCACGCACGCCAGATCGCAGCGGAGTCCGTCGTCATCGAAGAAGATGTCATCTTGCTTCCAGGTGAGACGCGCGCCCCGCGCATTGGCGGTGCCGCTGCTCCTCGCGAAGATTTCCCGCGTGATTCCGCCCGTATCGGCGGCAATCCCCGCGCCCGCTTTCAGCGTCCTCAGCGCGGAGGACGCGATCGCGGCCGTGGCGGCCGCCCAGACAGCCGCGGTGGCCGTCCCGATCGCGGCCCAGATCGTGGTCCAGACCGCGGACGTCCTTCCGGTCCTCGATTCGAACGCCGTCCGAGCGGTCCCGGTGGTCCCAGGCATGATCGAGGTCATCGCAGCCATTCCGGACCGCCGCGCCGTCCGCAATTAATTTCAGAAATGCTAAAAGCCAGTCAGGACGTCGTCGTCCAGATCGCTAAGGAACCTCTCGGCAAAAAGGGCGCCCGCATTACCAGCCACGTCGCCCTGCCGGGTCGCTTCCTGGTCTATATGCCCACGGTTCACCACACCGGCGTCTCGCGCAAAATCATTTCCGCCGAAAACCGTTCTCGCCTGCGCCGTCTCGTCAGCGAAGCTGGCAACAGTTATCCCGGCGGCTTCATCGTTCGAACCGCCGCTGGAGGCGCCACCGACGACGAAATCCGCACCGATATCGAATTCCTCGGCAAGAGCTGGAACGAAATCAAGGAGCGCAGCGAGCAGCGCAAATCTCCAGCGTTACTTCATCGCGACCTCAACCTCGTCGAGCGCATTCTTCGCGACTACGTCAGCGACGATTTCACCGGCATCTGGATCGACAACGAAGAGGAGTACGGCAAGATCGTCGAATTTGTCAGCCGCTTCCAACCGAAGCTCGTCAACAAGGTCAAGCTCTACACGAAGGAAACCCCGATCTTCGAAGAGTTCGGCATCCAGCACGAGCTCGACAAAGCCCTGCGCGCCAAAGTCTGGCTAAAATCCGGCGGCTACATCGTCATCAACCACACCGAAGCCCTCGTCGCCATCGACGTCAACACCGGAAAATTCGTTGGTAAAGGCTCCACGCGCCTCGAAGACACCATCGTCAAGACCAACATCGAAGCCGTCAAAGAAATCGTCCGCCAAATCCGCCTTCGCGACCTCGGCGGCATCATCGTTGTCGACTTCATCGACATGGAAGAGCGCCGCAACCGCGAAAAAGTTCTAAGCGCCCTGCAAATGGCCCTCGAACAAGACAAAGCTCCATCGAAAGCTCTGTCCTTCAACGAGTTCGGCCTCGTTTGCATCACCCGCAAGCGCACCAAGCAAGCGCTCGAACGCGTTCTCTGCCAGCCCTGCCCTTATTGCACCGGTTCCGGCATGGTCAAATCCATTCCCACGCTCTGCTATGAAATCCAAGCCGAAGCCCGCAAGATGGCCACGGCCGATCACGAAGGTCCCAATCTCACCCTTCGCGTTCATCCCGAAATCGCCAAAGCCCTGAAAACGCGCGAGTCCATGCTAATGGACGAGCTCGAGCAAACCGCTCACAAACACATCATCATCCAATCCGACGCCACGCTCCACTGGGAGCAATACGACATCTACTAACGATCCATAATTTCTTGGATTTCTTCGCAGGGGCGCAGCACGCTGCGCCCCTTTTCCACTTCAACCAGATTTCGTCTATCATTCCGGGCGTCGAGCTTCGCGAAGATTGCTTCCGAAAAGAGGCCTGCATGATCGATTTCATGTCCAGTCGGCGTTTCCCTGCCGCGTACTCCGGACTTCTCACACTGATTTTCATCGCCGCCGTTCTCAGTGGTTTCGCAAAGGTGGATTCGAAGCCTGCCTTCGATGAAATCACCGTTCACCGCATCAATGTCGTCGACCCCGACGGCACAATCCGCCTGGTCTTGACCAACACCGCCAATTCACCCGGCATCTACATCAAGAACAAGGAATATCCTCATCCCAACAACAGAAAATCCGCTGGCTTGCTTTTCTTCGACGAGGAAGGAACCGAGGACGGCGGCCTGAGTTATGGCATCTCTAAAGACGCGGTAGGCCGCGTCACAGGCAGCGACGGCCACTTGAGTTTCGATCAATACATGCAGGATCAGATTTTCACCATCGACGCCGGCCGCGACGGCGACAAAAAATACTCCCTCCTCCGTATGGACGACCGCGGCGACTATCCCCTCATGGACGCTTTCGAAGCCGTCACCCGCATCTCAAAACTACCCGAGACTCAGCGCGAAGCCGAACTTAAAAAGTTCCTGGACACTCATCCGGGAGATCACCCGCGTGTCATCCTCGGTCGTGCGCGCGACGGAGGCTCCGTGCTCCAGCTAAAAGATACAGAAGGCCGCGATCGCATCGTCCTCCGCGTCGCGCCTGATGGCGCGCCAAAACTGCAACTCCTCGACGCCACCGGAAAAGTCGTCAGCGAACTCCCTCAATCTTCCGCCGCTTCAGCGGCTCACCAATAATTCAGCGCACTGCCTTCGAATCGCGCGCCTACTCACTCCTCAACGCAATGATCGGATCGACGTGCAGCGCGCGCCGCGCCGGCACCGCGCACGCCGCCAGCGCCACGATCGCCAGCAAAGCCATAACGCTCGCCAATAGAACCGAATCGAGCGGCCGCACACCATAGATTTCGGTAGCCACAAGCTTTTGCAATGAGGCAGCGCCGGCCACTCCCAAAATCAAGCCAATTAAAACAAGCTCAAACCCTTCCCGCAAAACCAGGCCGAGAATCGCCGCCCGGCTGCTGCCCAACGCTATACGAATCCCAATTTCCCGCGTCCGCTGTGCGACCAGATACGCCAGCACGCCATATATCCCTAGCGTCGCTAGAAATAGCGCGACTCCGCCAAACGCATTCGCCAGCAGCATCGAAGTCCTTCGAGAAGCGAGCGACAGATCGATACGTTCCGACATCGAATGCACATCGAAAACCGCCAGGTCCGGATCCAATCGCGCAATCTCTGCGCGCAGCGCTCGCACCGCCGAATCGGTATTGCCAACCGTTTTCAGCGCGAACGTGAAATTGCTGTCAGCATCCTGGGCAATGGGGCAATAGAACGCGCCAACGTTCGCGCCCTTGTCCTCCAAATGTTCGTAGCGCAGCGTCCGCGCCACCCCCACGACCTTCAGCCACACCGTATGTTCGTCGATCTTCAGAAGATTTTTAGGATCGTCGGGAAAGTACATCCGCCGGCCCACTGGATCGCTGTTGGGCCAGAAATGCTGCGCCAGCCGCTCGTCGACGATCACAACCCGCGGCGCATTTTCGTTGTCGCGCTCGTCGAAGCGTCGCCCTTTTAACATCGGGATGCCCATCGCTTCGAAGTACCCGGGCGACACATCCATCAGCAGCGGCGAAATAATCGATTCGCCCGGCTTCATCGGATAACCCTCAGCCAGAATGACCTCGTCATTGTGATTGCCGCTAAGCGGAATGACGTCCGTCACCCCCGCTTGGGTAACTCCAGGGATTGTCCGGACTGCGGGCAGTGCGCGGTTCAGAAATCCGCCCCAATCTTCACGTTTAACATATTTCGTGCGCGGCAAGCTCACCGACGCCGTCAGGACCCCTTCTGCCTTAAATCCAGGGTCAACCTGTAACAGCCGCCGAAAACTCGTCAGAAACAGCGCCGCTCCCATTAGGAGCGCAAACGCAAATCCAATTTGCGCCGCCACCAGAAGTTGACGCACGCTTCGGGTTTTCTTTCCCGTCGTTCCCGTGCGGCCATCCTCATGCAGCGCATCGCTGATGCCGATCTTCGAAGCACTCGCGAGTGGAAAGAGTCCCACAAACAATCCCGCAGCGATGGACAGCGCCAGGGAAACCAGAACCACAATCGCGTCCAAATGAACCTCCTGAGCCCGCGGCAAATGTTCGAGCCCGGCGGCGCCCAGTGTCTTCAGCAAACCCGCGCCAAGTGCGATCCCGCTCACACCTCCAATTAGCGCCAGTCCAACGTTCTCCAGGATCAGCTGCCGCATCAGCTGCATCCTTCCCGCGCCCAAAGCGATCCGTGTTGCCATCTCCTTCCGGCGCAGCGAAAGCCGCGTCAGCGCGAGGTTTGCGATATTCAGCCCGCCAATCAAAAGCACCAAAAATGCCCCGCCCCACAGCAGATAGAGGGTCCTCTTCACGCCGCCAGTCACTGTTTCCTGCAGCGGCTTCACTTCCGTGTGGAATCCCGCGTTGATCAAAATCTCTTTGAACTCCGGAAACCGATCGAGATTCTCATTGTTCAATGCGTTGACCTGCGCCTGAGCCTGCTCTAGCGTCGCCCCCGGCTTCAACCTTCCGATATGGGTCCAATTGTTGCTGTGGTGCTGTGTCTTCTCTTCCGCCGTGAACGCGATCGGCATCCACAACCGGACCTCCGGATCAATAAAATCAAATCCCGCCGGCATCACCCCGACAATCGTAAACGGCTGCCCGCTGATCCGTATTTCGCGTCCGATCGCCGATTTATCCCCTGCATACAACTGCTCCCACAGCCCGTGGCTCAGAATCACTTCTCGCTCGCGCCCAATTTCCCCTTCTTCTTCAAAGAAGGGCCTCCCCAACGCGGGCGATACTCGCAATAGAGTGAACCACGACGACGTAACCACCATCCCGCGCATCCGCTGCGGCAATCCATTTAGTTCTACCGTTTGGTCCCTTTGCCGGAACATCGCCTGGCTCTCAAACGCCGTCATCTCGCGCAAACGGTCGAAATAATCTCCCGAACTGCTGCTGTTGATTCCAGTGACCCCAGCCTTCGGGTATTCGTTCGCCATCAGCAGAATCGAATTAGCCTCCGGCACCGGCAACGGCCGCAAAACCACGGAATTCACAATGGCAAAAAGCGCCGTATTCGCCGCGATGCAAACGGCGAAAGTAAGCAGCACCGTGACCGCAAATCCCTTCGAGCGCCACAAAGACCGTCCCGCATATTTAAGGTCGAGGAAAAATGCATCCATGATTGGCCTCCCTCGGCGCGCAGTCTGCCAATAGCCACAACCAAGACACACTGCCGCCTGTCCTTCGATACGTAAAGACTAACGAAAAGGTTCAACTGTCTAGTACGTCGCGCTTGCAGTTCCTCCTCTCCCTCCACTTTTCTGTCGTCCCTTATTTGAGCTAAACTTTCCCCCAAGCATCACCTTGCCGCTTCATTGCGGCCAGCGATATTCAGGTCCGGGGGATTAAACGCATGAGCCTCTCCTCCATCGTTCATCCCGAAACCTCTTCGGATCCCGCCGTCACCGTTACGCAAACATCTTGCTGTGTTGTCGGCGGCGGGCCCGCAGGCGCTATGCTCTCGCTTCTGCTCGCTCGTCGCGGCGTCCCCGTCACCCTTCTCGAAATGCACAAGGATTTTGACCGCGAATTCCGTGGCGACACCGTTCATCCCTCGACGATGGAGATTCTCGATCAGCTCGGCTTGGCCGACGCTCTTCACAATATCCCTCACGGCAAAATTCTCGGCCCTACCATTCAGTTTGCCGACGGCCCCTTCCGCCCCTTCGATCTCTCGCGCCTGAAAACTCGCTTCCCCTACATCCTGATGATTCCGCAATCCCGCTTTCTGGAATTCATCACCGCTGAAGCCGCGAAGTATCCGCAATTCCGCCTCCTGTTGCATGCCCAGGTCCAGCGCCTCATCGAAGAAGATAGCATTGTCCGCGGCGTACGATACCTCGGCCTGGATGGAATCCACGAAATTCGCGCCCCGCTGACCGTAGCTGCCGACGGCCGCTTCTCTCTGCTCCGTCGTCTTGCCGGCATCGAACCGATGAAGACTTCTCCTCCCATGGATATTCTCTGGTTCCGCTTGCCCAAGCTTCCGTCAGACCCCGATGTCGCGGGCGGTGCCCTTGGAGGCATCGGCGGTGGGCGCATGTTCATCGTGCTGGATCGCTTTGACTATTGGCAGGCAGGCCTGGTTTTCCCCAAAGGGGCCTATCAGGAACTTCGCGCCCAAGGCGTTGAGTCCATCCGGCGCACTATCGTCGAGATCGACCCGCGCTTCGCGAAAAACGCGGAAGCTCTTGCCGACTGGCAGCAATTGACTCTCCTCTCCGTCGAATCCAGCCGCTGCCCTGTCTGGCACAAGCCGGGACTCCTTCTGATCGGCGATGCTGCCCATGTGATGTCCCCCATCGGTGGCGTAGGCATCAACTACGCGATCCAGGATGCGGTTGTCACCGCAAATCTCCTCGCAAATTCGATGAAATCCGGAAAAGTCTCGGAAGCGGAACTTGCGGAAGTGCAACGCCAGCGCGAGTGGCCGACGCGTGTCATTCAAGGAATGCAATCGATCATGCAGCGGCGGTTGGTGGCCGGTGCTCTTAGTTCTCAGCTAGCCCCCAAGGTTCCTTGGCAGATGCGATTGCTTGTTCGCATCCCCTATTTGCGTGATCTGCCCACCAAACTTATTGCCTTCGGCGCGCGCCACGTCCATCTTCGCGAGACATAGGAATGCGGCGGGTACCCAACCCTCGTACTTTGCGGGTGGGCTCTTGAGGTTTTCAATCCTGAGATTCTTATTTCACCTGCATCACTTCTTCACCACGGGTTTTCCTTCGACGTCCAGAATAACAACCTCACCGAGCTGTAGTTCTCTCACGCCAGCCTCAATCTTCGAAAGATCTCCGACGAGCAAAAGAGTCGCCCCGCTCGGCTGCGCGTACTTCTGCGCGGCCGCATTGACCGCTGCGAGCGTCGCCTTTTGCAATTCATCCGGCTCACGCTGCAATTCGTTCATCGCAAGTCCATAGGCCCAGAGTTCTTCTATCTGTCCGGCCACCCGGTCCATAGATTCGAATTGCTGCGCGTAGCCGCGTATGCGCGCGTGCTTTGCGTCGGTCAGCTCTTTTTCAGACACCGGCTTTTGTCCGGCAATGAATTTCAGCTCTTTCTCGAACTCCACCAGGGCTTCCTTGGTCTTGTTCGTTTGTACTCCGCCGAAAGCTCTCCAGATTCCGTATTTCGAGTTGGGCGCGGGAAAAGCAAAAACGCCATACGAGTATCCTTTCTCCTCTCGTATGTTCATGCCCAAACGCGCTCCCGCCGCGCCGCCCCACACGGTGTTCGCCAAACTCAAGGCGTAATAGTCCGGCGCATTGCGTGCCGGCCCTGGCAGAAGCACCGCCACCACGGTTTGCGCCGCATTCGGACGGTCCACTAAAAACACTTTGCCAGGTCCAACCGCCTGCGGAGGGGGAACCGTCACTGCGGCCGGAGCGCTCCCGCGCCAGGAACCAAAGTTCTGCTTGGCGAGTTCCGCTGCTTCGGCAACGGTAATGTCTCCGACGAGAATCAACGCGGATCCTCCAGGCTTCCAATAACTGTCATGAAATTTGGTAAGGTCCTCTGCTGTAATCTTCTCGACCGTGGACGGGAATCCATCCTGTGGACGGCCATAGGGATGATTCGGCCCGTACGTCAGCATCGGCCCTACTCGCCTGGAAATTGCGTTAGGCTGGCTCTCTTCCTGCGCCAGACCGCTGAGCCGCAATTTTCTCTCTCGCTCTATTTCCTCCGGCGGAAAACTTGGGTTCCGTGTCACGTCTGCAAGGACTGCCGCCGCTGGTCCAAGATTCCTCTTGAGCACCTCAAAATTCAGCGTTGCGGACTCCCGGCCTACGCTACCGCTGAGCGCGGTCCCCAGATCGCCCAACGTATCGTCTATTTCCAGGGCCTTTTTCGTCGTTGTTCCCCGCTTCATCACTTCTACTTCGAGGCTCGCCAATCCCTCCTTCCCCGCCGGGTCCGCGACGCTGCCCGCGCGCGCGACCAGTCTTACGGAGACCTTCGGCAGGTCTTTTCTCTCGACAATTAGAATTTCCATTCCGTTGTCCAGCTTCGCCGACTTCACTTCCGGCGCCAGGAATGGCCGGTCGGCCCCGAGTTCCGGCTGCTTTGCGCGGTCCACCGTGGCTTGCGCGTTGGCCGTCGAATTCTCTGGATGGAACCTCACCATTACCCGGTTTCGTGTATCCAGCCACTTCGCCGTCGCCAGCCGCACACCTTCTGCTGTCGCGGCCCGGTGCCGCTGCACGTCCGCGGCGAATTTATCTGGGTCGCCGAGATATGTGTTGTATGTATTGAGCTGGTCGGCCTTGCCGCCAAAACCGCCGATACGCTCGAGGCCTGTCACATAGCTAAATTCCCACTTGGTCTTCGCGCGGTTCAGTTCGGCGGCAGTAGGGCCCTCTTTGGCCAGCCGCGCGATTTCTTCCGTTGTAATTTGTTCCGCCTGCGAGAGCGCCGCTCCCGGCCGGGCCGTCACCCACACGATAAAATTCCCGGCTATTTCGGAGGAGTTCTCGAACGATACAACATCCGAGCAAATCTGCTTGTCGTAAACCAAGGACTTGTTCAAGCGCGATGACAACCCATCGGTCAGGATCAGCGAGACGAGATCCAAATCCGCATCCGCTGGGTCAAAAAAAGCCGGTGCGGGCCAGGCAAAGTATGTGCGCTCCTGTGGCACATGATCATTCACATCGATGATCTTTTCCGCGTCTAGCTGCTCCACCCAATGCTTGGGGCGATCCAACGCCGGTCCGGGAGGAATCGGACCGTAGTATTTCTCAATCAGACGCTTTGCCTCGGCCACGTCAAAGTCGCCGGTAATCGCCAGCGAGAGATTGTTGGGAGAGTAATACGTTCGGAAAAATTCCTTCACATCGTCAACGCTCGCGGCCGTCAGGTCTTCGTGGCTGCCAATCACCGTGTGGGAATAGGGGTGGCCGCTGGGAAAAACATTTTCCGTGATGAGCATAAAAGCACGACCGTAAGGCTGGTTTTCCAGCCCTTGGCGCCGCTCATTCTTCACGATGTCGCGCTCGTTATCGAGCTTCTCCTTGGTCAAAACGTCGGTGAGCGTCGCCAGACGGTCGGATTCGAGCCACAATACGTATTCAAGACTCGCCGATGGCACAGTTTCGAAATAGTTCGTCCGGTCCTCGTTCGTCGTTCCATTCACACCACCCTCAAAAAGATTTGCTCCTGCTTTTTCGATAAAGCCAAAGTACTTGCCGTTGGCGTCTTTCGAGCCCTCGAACATCATGTGTTCGAATAAGTGTGCAAAACCCGTTCGCCCCACGCGTTCATTCTTCGAGCCGACGTGATACCAGTTGTTTACGTGGACCATCGGCAGTTTGCGGTCCACGTGCAGAATGACCTGCAACCCGTTCGGCAGCGTGTATTTCTCGAAGACAATCTTCGGCACATCGCTCGACGTGGGCGTGTTCGAACTGGCATTCTTGGCCGCTTCTTGGGACCTTCCGGGCAAAGCCGAATGAATCAGCGCGGCGATGAGAATCAGCAATCCCCATATCTTCGTTTGGCGTGTCATGACGCAAGTCCTCCCTTTCAAGGTCATCCGGCGCATTGTTGTCGAGTTCTATTTCTAGCTTGCTTCTTCGTTAGTAGGATGGAAACTCTGCAACACGGAAAATTTAAAATGCGGCTAGAACCACATACAACAACCACGAGTCTTGGCGCGGATTTCCCAGCCGTAATTATGGCGAAACTTTACCAGCCCGCAGCGCAGTTGCGCAACCGCACCTGGTCCGCGCGAATCACTCGAGGCGCATCGCACGGGCCACTCGGACAGTCTCAATTCGTGTCTGTCTCAATTCGTGTCTTGAATGTCCGGTCTCCTGACGCGATACTGGATTCATGCCCGACTCTGCTCCCAGAGCAGTCCTTCGCGTAACAGGTCTTCGCAAGGCCTACCAGGATGTGGTCGCCGTCAAGGGCCTCGACCTTGAGGTTCGCGCCGGCGAATGCTTCGGCCTTCTCGGCCCAAATGGCGCAGGCAAAACAACGACCGTCGAAATCTGCGAGGGCCTGACCGAGCCAGATTCAGGCGAAGTGGAATTACTTGGCATGCATTGGAATTCCGATGCGAAGGAGCTCCGCCAACGCCTCGGCATTCAGTTGCAGGATACGCAGCTCTCCGAAAAACTCACCGTGTTCGAGACTCTTCGATTGTTCCGCAGCTTTTTTGATCAAGGCCCGGACGCTTCCGACGCCATCGCGCTCGTGCAACTCGAAGAAAAAAAGGACTCTCGCGTCGGCAATCTTTCTGGCGGCCAAAAGCAACGTCTGGCGCTCGCCTGTGCGCTCGTCGGCGATCCCGATTTTCTTTTTCTCGATGAGCCCACCACTGGCCTCGACCCCCAAGCCCGCCGCCAGCTTTGGGAATTGATCGAGCAATTCAAATCCTCGGGCCGCACTATTCTCCTCACCACGCACTACATGGACGAAGCCGAGCGACTCTGTGAACGCGTCGCCATCATGGATAACGGCAAACAAATCGCTCTCGGCAGTCCACGCGAACTGATTGCTTCCACCTGCGCGGAACACATGGTCGCCTTTTCCGCCGGAGCTAAATCATCTGTACTGAACGTCGCCGCCTTGCGCCAAATCGAAGGCGTTCGCGACGTTCGCTCCGAGAACGGCACCGTGGAAATGCAAGTCACAGAATTGCATCTAGCTGTCCCGGCGCTGCTTGCCGAATTGACGCGCCAGAATATCCCGCTCACCGAGTTGAGCACGCATTCCGCAACTCTGGAGGATGTGTTTGTTTCATTGACGGGACGACATCTCCGCGATGAGTGAGCACAATAGGTTTTCCAAATGAGTGAAACCACCGCCATCCCCGACATTCAAGTCAGCGCCGCGGAGCGGAAAGCTCCGCATGGAAAGACCTTCTCCGAGCATCCGCTCGTGCAATTAACCATCGTGCGTTTCCTCGAAACGCTCCGCGAACCAGAAGCCCTCTTCTGGATCTTCGCGTTTCCTATCCTACTCGCGGGCGGTCTCGGCATCGCGTTCCGCAACCGGCCCGCGGAGGTGCTGAAGATTGCCACTGTCACGCCGCAACTGGCGCAGTCTTTACAGAAGGAAAAGCTTCTTGCCGTGCAGCAACTGGATGCAAACGCGGCGGAAGAAGCGCTGCGCACCGGTAAGATCGCGTTGCTCGCCGTGCCCGGAGCAAACCGCGCTGTCGTCTATCGCTACGACGATACGAATCCCGAAGGCCGCACGGCGCGCATGCTCGCGGACCGCGCGGTGCAGCAAGCCGCTGGACGCGTCGATCCCGTTGCTTCGAGCGATGTGTTGATGCGCGAGCCTGGCTCGCGCTATATCGATTTCCTTATTCCCGGCTTGCTTGGGATGAATCTCATGGGCAGCGCGATATGGGGCATGGGCTTTACTGTCGTCGATGCGCGGCGCAAGAAACTGTTGAAGCGCTTGATTGCGACTCCGATGCCGAAGCAATACTTTTTGCTCTCGTACGTGCTCTCGCGCATCTTGATGCTCGTGGCCGAAGTGGGCATCGTGCTTGGGTTCGGCGCTTGGATTTTTCACGTGCCGGTGCGCGGCTCCTTGCTCAGTCTCGCCGTGGTGTGCTTGCTGGGTTCGCTGACCTTCAGCGCCATAGGGTTGCTGCTCGCGTCGCGGGCCAAAACCATCGAAGCAGCTTCCGGCTTGATGAACGCCGTGATGCTTCCGATGTGGATCGCTTCGGGCGTGTTCTTTTCCGCGCAGCGGTTTCCGGATGTTGTGCAGCCCTTCATCAAAGCTCTGCCGTTGACCGCGGCCATTGATGCGTTGCGCGCCAACATGCTGCAGGGCGCGAATCTCGTGCAGTTGGCGCCTCAGATTGGTGTGCTGAGCGCTTGGCTCGTTTTTTGCTTCGTTCTCGCCCTAAAGCTCTTCCGCTGGCGCTGACTTTATTTTTCTGTCTCTAAAATCTCTCCAAAAGTCCTAACTGACGGCTTTTTTGTGAAATTGCCGGAGGCCCACAGTAAGAAACAATGCATTGAATCCAATCAAGGCTACGAACACAGCAAGCAGCGACAGGTGCGGAAATTGCGGCACGAGAGTTGCCCGCAAGCCTTCGCTGGCGTAGACCAGCGGATTCACCAGCACTACTTTCTGCATGACAGGGAAATTTGCCAGCGCGCTCCACGGATAGTACGTGCAGCCGAAAAAGATCATCGGCGCAACGACCAGAGAAAACATCAGGCCAATGTGTGTTTGCTCGACGCTGCAACCGAGCGACAGCCCGCCGCAAGCTGAAAAAAGCGCTACCAGCAGCGCCATGATGCCAAATAGAATCGGCCGGTGGAGACTCAGGTCCACGCCTGGCCTGAGCAAGAGCCACGCCGCTGGAATCACCATGATTCCCGCAGCGAGAGCTTGCAACGTGCCAGCAACAACTTTTTCAATCGCGACCCAGGAAATGTCCATGGGAGCGAGCAAGCGGTCTTCGATCTCACGCGTGAACTGAAACTCGCCGATGAGCGGCATGGCGACAGCCCAGATACCTGTGCCCACCATGCTCAGCGCCATGATGCCGGGAAGCAGTAGGCTTTTGTACGAGGGCGGCATGTAGCCACTGCCAACCATCACGCGGCCAAAAATAAACACGAACATTAGCGGCTGCAAAAAAGTCTGAAACAGCAGGGCCACAATGTTGCGGCGCGCCACACGAACGTCGCGAGCCAGCATAGCCATGAAAGCTTTGTAGTTCATTCGCGCAAGCTCCTACCGGTGTGGTGCAAAAAGAGATTTTCGAGGCTGGGCTCGGAAATGTGCACGTCGCACAACTCGATGTTTGCCGCGAGAGCCAGATTCGCAACTTCGGAAACGAGCGAGCCGCCGCGGTCGGCTTAGAGATCGGCGCCGTTATTTTCTGTCGCGCGCACTTCACGAACTCCAGATAGTGTTTTCAAACGTTCCAGCAATTCCGGCGAGTGCCGGCCGAAGCGAACGCGCACCAAATAGCCGCTCGGCACGGAAGCCTTCAGCTCTGCCGGTGTACCCAAAGCGATCATCCCGAAGTCGCTGAGAAGATAGGCACCGAAGCGGACTACTTTGCCAGGAATGCAGAGCGCATGCGCTACCCTAAGTTTCGCCGCCAACATCTGTTTGTTGGGTCTGGTGTGATCGAAGCCGGCTGCAAGACCGTGATCGGCTCCCGCCTCAAGCGATCTGGAATGTTCTGGACGGTACGGGGAGCCAACGCAATTCTCAGTCTGCGCTGCTGTCATCTCAACCGCCGCTTTGAAGATTATTGGGAAAGCCGACGGGCGGCTTGATTTCCACTTCCATGTCGCGCACGCACTAAATAAGCCCTGGTCTTCTTGCCATTCAAGCTATCGTTTTTTTTCATGTCTGAAACCTTTACCGCTTCGCTTTCATGCTATTTAACGGCCCGAGTAGCGCTGCTCTTTCCAGGGATCGCCGTAAGCGTGATAGCCATTGCGCTCCCAGAAACCGAGGCGGTCGTGGTCGAGCAGGATGAGGCCGCGCACCCACTTGACGCTCTTCCAGGCATAAAGATGCGGAACGATGAGGCGCAGTGGGCCACCATGTTCACCAGTCAGCGGTTCGCCGTCGTGCTCGAACGCAAAGAGAACATTCGGTTTCAACAAATCTTCGAGCGGAACGTTGGCCGTGTAACCCTCCTCGGCGAGAATGGAAGCAAAATGCACGCCGGGCTTTGGCTGGATTAGCTTCATCACATCCGTGAACAGCACACCTTTCCAGTGATTGTCGAGGCGGCTCCAGCGCGTGACGCAGTGGAAGTCCGAAGTGGTTTCGGTTTGCGGCAGCCCGCGAAAGTCATTCCAGGTCAAACGCTTTGGCTCTTCGACTTCGCCGGAAATCTTGAAATCCCATTTCGCCGGATCAAAGTGCGGAATGCTGCCGTAATGAAGCACGGGCCACTTGAGCGTGAGCGACTGCCCCGGCGGCAGACGGCCTTCGGCCTTGGCTTTATTTTCCAGTTCCTTGCGTGTTCCTAATTCTCCAAATAATGACATGCCGTTTTCCTTGGCGATGAACTGCTCGCCGCCTCTAAGGACCTATTCAGTTTACAGGCCTTATTGATGGTGTGTCCCGGATATGAGACAACTGAAAATCCGAAACATTTCGGTCAGGAGAGAAAAAATGCTGGCTTCGATGGACATGATTGGCTTCCTTCTCACGAAGGATTACGACAAGGCGCGCGCTTTTTATGAGGGCAATCTGGGATTCGAGTTTGTGAGCCTGGATCAGTTTGCGCTGGTGATGCAGGCGGGCAAGAGCATGATCCGGATCGTGAAGGATCCGACGTTTACGCCGCTGCGGAGCACCGTGCTTGGCTGGAAGGTGGACGACATCGAAGCGATGGTTGACTGGCTGACGAAACGCGGCGTTGTGTTTGATAAATATCCGTTCGTGCAAGACAAAGAGCGGGGGATTTGGACGGCGCCAGGCGGCAGCAAAGTGGCGTGGTTCAAAGATCCGGACGGGAATGTCTTGGGTGTCTCGGAACACCATTGAGCAGCGTTGATGTGGTCAACAAATGATCCGCAATCTCTTGAGCTTCTTACAGTAAAAGAACCTTAAGGCTGCCAGACGGACCGCGACACTACTCGCTGACAACTTGCGCCTCTCAAATAGATCCGCTTGGTATTCGCGAATATGTCGAGGGCCTAAGCGATCCGGGGAGCAGTTGAAGTGTCGAGCAAAATCCTCGACTGTGCGGATGTAGGAACGTGTGGTATGTTGAGCGTAATTACGACGTTGGAGTTCTTCCAGCATCATTTTGCGAAGCGTCCGCCGCCGGGCGGCTACGTGCTGACATCCATTACCGGAAACTGACTCGTTATAGAGGTGAGGGGGAGGATTTGGCGACGATTAGGGTGATGTCGTCGTGTTGTTCGTGGGGGGAGAATTGGCGGACGTCGTCGACGATGTTTTGGAGGAGGGATTGGCTGGGTTGGGAGCGGTGGCGGAGGAGGGATTCGATCAGGCGGGCTTCGCCGTATTCGTCTTGGGCTTGGTTGAAGGATTCGGTGATGCCGTCGGTGTAGAGGACCAGGGTGTCGCCGGGGTGGATGGTTTGTTCGCCTAGTTCGCAGTCCCACTTTTTGAAGATGCCGAGGACGGTGGCGGTGGGGTCGAGGCGGTCGATCGAATCGTCGCAGCGGAGGACGAGTGCGGGCGGATGGCCACAGTTGATATAGCGGAGGTGGCCGGAGGGGATGTGGTAATCGGCGAGGAAGAGTGTGGCGAAAGCACCATCGGGAGTGTTTTGAGAGAAGAGCTGATTGACGGCGCAGAGGAGGCGCTGGGGCTGGTCGAGCGAGATGGCGCATTGACTGCGGAGATTGGCTTGTAGATTGGCCATGAGGAGGGCGGCGGCGATGCCTTTGCCGGAGACGTCGCCGATGACGAGGCCGAAGCGGTCGGGGCCGAGGTCGAGGAAGTCGTAATAATCGCCACCGACAGCGCGTGCGGGGAAGCAGCGGCCGCAATAGTCGAGCGACTGGATGGGGGGACGGAGTTGGGGAAAAAGGCGGCATTGGACTTCGTTGGCGATTTCGAGTTCCTGGGCGGCGCGGCGTTCGAGTTCGAGTTTGGCGGCGTTGGCGCGGCGCTGGGCTTCGAGGGCGTGAGTAATTTCGTCGAAGCTGACGAGGGAGAAGGTGTTGCCGTCGGGATCGCGAAAGCGAGTGGTGACACCGCCCCAGATGGGAGTTTCTTCGCCGAGGAGCGGGGATTCCGCGGCGTTGCGGACTTGGCGGGTTTCGAGGTCGAACTTGATGCGGCGGAGGCGCGGGGTGTGTTGGAACCGGACGCCGCGTTTGGACCATTCCTGGTATTTAGCGAGGACGTCTTCGGTGATTAGCGTGATGCGGGTGGAGCGGCCGATGAGTTTGAAGTCGAAGGAGTCGGGTTTGGGGGCAATTAGCGAGAGAACGGCTTGGCCGTCGGGAGGGGCTACGGCGACGAGGCGCTCGCCGGATTGGAGTTTGGCGTCGTAGGCGAGGTGGAAGCCGAGTTGGTCAACGTAGAAGCGGAGGCTGCGATCTTGGTCGCGGACGTAGATGTTGATGGAATGGATGCGGAGGTGGGGAGAAGGAGATGGGAATGGTGCGGGGGCGGACATGGCGAGATTATAAGACGAGGCGAGGCGCCGGAAGAAACATAAGAAAAAGATAACGCGGAGGCGGGGAGTACGCTGAGTCGCGCAGGGGAAGAGAAAAGAAAAGCAGATCCAATCGTTGAGCGCACTCCTGATTTGAGATACTAAGCTTACGGTTTTGACTTGGGGCGGCTGTAATCCCCTTGGGGGGCAGGAGCAATTACTTCAATAGTTGTTCCCGGAATATGGAGACGGCCAGATTGTTCCTCTACCACAGGAACGAGAGGTTTCATCTTTGCCGCGAACTCCGCCACTTTGCGGCAGTCGGGAGCTGAGTCGAGTTGTGCTTTTTTTGAAACAAGATACCGAGCCATCTCGACCTGCCTCGTGAGACATGCTTCGTCCAAAGCGGTTCCGTCGTATTGACCAAGAGCATCTATGGCAACGCCGCTTCTGAGGAATGCCTTCACCAGGTATCCTTGGTTCTGACTGGCGGCAGCCGTGAGTTGGCCCGCAGCGTTCTGGCCTGGGCCAGAAACTTCGAGAGTCACGATCTGCCAGAACCCACAAGGGACATAAAAAAGAGCCGCCACGCAAACCAGCGCCACAAATTGTGCCCACGCACCGAACGGAAGCAATGCCTTTTGGGTTATCCGACGGCGAATCCAAATTACAACGAAAGCCAGCAGCCAGCCGTACCCGATGACGAAAAGTCCTCCATACATGCGGATGAGCGTCCAGCCCAGCATTTGCAGCCCATGTTCCCAGGTCATCACCGTTTGTTCGTAAATGAATCGGAGCGCCAATGAGAACGCACCTGCGAACGCTAACCAACCACACCCGCGAAAGGGCACGGATAGCGGTCGCGTTATTTTGGACAGTCCACGTTTTAGCTGAATATCCATTGGTGACATTCTAATCTCATCTGTACCGTACACA
>Ga0209446_1000068_pt1 | contig 31444 bp, 32 predicted proteins | sample BogFormECP04_OM2_FD_188242 | JGI IMG/M metagenome (GOLD analysis project Ga0209446, IMG submission 188242) | Bog forest soil microbial communities from Calvert Island, British Columbia, Canada - ECP04_OM2 (SPAdes) (version 2) | ecosystem: Environmental > Aquatic > Freshwater > Wetlands > Bog ... | reverse complement strand
CGCCTTCGCCCAGGCAAAGCCGCACGCCGCAACAAATTGCGGTAATACATCGAGCTGGTCCAATAGCTCGGCGTCGAACACGCGCCCGCTCTGATAGGTTTCAAGCGCCCGGTGCCGGTAGGTCGGCGCGTCGAGCGTGTCCCAGCCGACGAGCACGGCGCGCGGCGGCTCTTGGGTGTAGAGCCGCAACAGGAAATTCGCGAAGCCGACAATCGCCCCGCCGCCCTTGTTGCCGCGTCGGCGAATCGATTTCGGTACGCCGTGATAGGCACGGTGCGCAAACGAGTCGCCATCGATCACGAGCAACGGCCGTGTCACATCGCCTTCCTTGTCCGGACGAGGGTCGAGGGCCATCCTCCAATCGAACAACACACCGGGCAATGTCAATGCGCGTGCTGATTTGCGGCGGCGGCGCGATCGGCGCCTCGATCGCCTATTTCTTGAGCCGCCGCGGGGTCGAGGCGATAGTCATCGAGCGCACGGGGCTGGCTTGTGCGGCGTCGGGCAAATCGGGCGGTTTTCTGGCACTCGACTGGTGTGACCGCACGCCGCTCGAACCGCTGGCGCAGCACAGTTTTGCGCTGCATGCCCGGCTGGCCCAGGAGGTCGGCAGCGACTGGAACTATCGCCGGCTCACTACCTATGGCGGGTCCATGAACCTCCGGCAGCATGGCAATGTTCACGGCGTCGTTTGGGTCTCCGCCGGTGTCAGCGTCAATCAGCGTCTGGGCTCGACCGAAACCACCGCTCAGGTCCATCCCGCAAAGTTCACCGTCGCGATGATGCGGGCGGCGCAAGCGCACGGCGCCGAGCTGCATCTCGGGCAGGTCACCGGCGTGGTGTGCCTCGGGCCCCGGGTCGCCGGCGTCGAAGTCAATGGCGAGACGATCGAGGGCGATGCCGTTGTCATCGCGATGGGCCCGTGGTCGATCCTTGCTGCCCGATGGCTGCCATTGCCCGCCGTGTTCGGTCTCAAGGGACATAGCCTGGTCTTTGAGACCGGCACGAAGGTGCCGGCGGAGGCGCTCTTTCTCCAAGTGCGGGACCCAACCGGCACAGTACAATCTCCCGAGCTCTTCCCGCGCTCTGACGGCACGACCTATGTCTGCGCGATATCGAGCGAGAGCCCACTGCCGATCGACCCGGCCGCGGTAAGCCCCGATGCGGGTGCGATCGAGCGGCTGGAGCGGATGTGCAGCGCGATGTCACCGGTGCTCGCCTCGGCAAAGATTCTTGCGCGCCAAGCCTGCTACCGGCCGGTCACTCGCGATGGCATGCCGCTGATCGGCCGTATACCGGGTGTCGAGGGGGCCTACGTCGCCACCGGCCACAGCGTCTGGGGCATTCTCAACGCGCCGGCGACCGGCGAGGCAATAGCCGAGCTGATCACCGACGGCGCTGCACACACTGTCGATCTCCGGCGTTTCGACCCGGGCCGATTTCCCGCTCTCGACGCGGGGCGGCGGCGCAAAGGCTAGGCGGCTTGCTCGCAGTTGACCATCCACGGCGTGCCGAATTGATCGACGAGCATGCCAAAGCGCTCGGCCCAGAAGGTCTTCTGTATCGGCATCTGCACCGTCCCGTTTTCCGACAGGGCGTGGAATATGCGTTCAGCTTCGCCCGGATCGTCGATGCCAAGCGTCACCGAAAAGCCTTTCATCGGTTCTTGCCGGTCGGTCGGGCCGTCGGATCCCATCAACATCTTGTCGCCGACCATGAGCCGGGCGTGCATGACCTTGTTGCGCCAATCCGGCGGCGTCTGCTCGGCCATCGGTGAGCCCTCGTACCTCATCATTGCTTCGATTTTGCCGTCCAGCACCTTCTCATAGAATTTGAACGCCGCCTCGCATCTGCCGTCGAACATTAGATAAGGGTTCAACTGCATAGCGCACTCCTTTGGCTAATGATTGATGAATTCCTCTGGCTACTTCTTCTATGCTAGTTCCTTCTCCAGCTCGCGCGCGGTCGATATCCGCGCTCGGACCGAAGTCCTCCAGCTCGAAGAGCTGGCGAAGCTCGATCTCGCCTTCCGCTGCTTCGCCGTGAGGAGCGGGGGCGCGCCTGGCCCATTCGATCGCTTCTTCCCTCGTCTTCACCTGGATCAGCCAATATCCGGCAATCAACTCCTTGGTCTCCGCAAAGGGCCCCTCGATGACCGTTCGCTTGCCTCCAGAGAATTTGATGCGCGCGCCCTTCGAGCTCGGCTGGAGCCCCGCCAGATCGAGCAGCACGCCGGCCTTCGCCAGTTCCTCGTTGTACCGGGTCATCGCGGCAATCAGCTTCTCGTCGGGCATTGCGCCCGCTTCCGAGTTGTCGTTAGCCTTGACCATCATCATGAATCGCATCACCGCTCCTCCTCTTCAGTCGTCGATCGCCTGGTAGGCCAAGGTGTAGAAATCGGCGCGCACTTCCGGCGGCTTGGGTGACGTCCAGGCGCGCTGCGTCATCAGAATGCCGACCATGTCCTCCTGCGGGTCCGAATACCAGGAGGTGCCCAAGCCACCATCCCAGCCGAACCGCCCGACGGACCCGGCTATATCCTCGCGCCGGGTGACCACGGACACACCGAACCCCCACCCGTGACTATCGAAATAGCCCGGCACTAAGCCAGACACCGCTTTCTGCTCTTGCGTCAGCTGATCTGTCGTCATGGCCTCGACGGAGGGTCTGGACAGGATGCGGTCGCCGCCGTGTCTGCCCCGGTTCAGCATCATCCGGCCGAAGGCAAGATAATCGTCGACAGTCGAGACCAGCCCTCCGCCGCCCGACGGGAATGCCGGCGGCCGGCTCCATTGGCCCGCTTCGGCCGGGTCAAAGAGCTCGAGCGCCCCGGTTTTCTGATTCGTCCAATAGCTGGCCGCCAACCGGTCGAGCTTGGCAGCCGGCACGCTGAAACCGGTGTCCTTCATGCCGAGCGGCTCGAAGAGGCGTTCTCGGAGAATCTTTCAAACGGCCGGCCCGAGGCGCGCGCGATCAGTACGCCCAGCAAGTCAGATCCCGTATGGTACATCCACTTCTCGCCCGGCTGATGCATCAGCGGCAGCGGCCCGAAGCGACGGATCCACTCATCCGGCCCAGGCGGCGTCTGCGGCTGGGGCGGCCCCTGAAAGAGCTGCAACTCGCTGACAGCCCTCTGGATCGGATAGGTGCCGGGCGGCGCCATGACGATGCCAAAGCCCATGCGGAAGGTCAGCAGATCCCGCACGGTGATCGGCCGTTCCGCCGGCACCGTCTCTTCGAGCGGGGCGTCGAGCCGCTTAAAGACCTTGCGATCGCCGAGCTCCGGCAGCAGCCGGTCCACCGGCTCGTCGAGCCGCAGTTTGCATTCCTCGACCAGGATCATCGCCGCCACGGCAGCGATCGGCTTGGTCATCGAGGCGATGCGGAAGATCGTGTCGCGGCGGACCGGGTCTCTGCCGTTGACCATCTTATTGCCGATCGCATCGACATGAACTTCGTCTCGCCGGCAGACCAAGGTGACGATGCCCGGCACCTCGCCGCGCTCGACATAGCCGGTCATGACCTCGTGCATGCGGCCCAGCCGCACTTTGGACAATCCGCCGCTGTTTGGCATCGCAATCTTACCGATCGGTTAAATAATCGATCGGTTAAATGTCTTGACCAGGATTGTTTGTCAAGGGCCCTGCGGATGGCAAACGTCACGGCGACCCATTATGGTGCCCCTCGTTTCCTGGCGAACGGGTTTGAGCAAGCCTCCATGCCAAAAATCAACGTCCTGAACATTCAGCGCCTCAGCGCTGCGGATAGAGCCAAGATGGAGGCGGTCGATCCGCCGATCCATCTGACCGACGCCGGCGGCTGGTTCGATGGCGAATATCGTGAGACTTGGCCGGCCTATACCGCGACGCGCTACCTGCGGCCGGACGCCGTCGGCTCGGGAACCCGCGAGGAACGCGATCGCCTTCTCGCCGAAGCGGAAATCATCCTCGGCGGCTGGCCGTTTCCGCTAGACCTGCGCGCGCGGGCGCCGCGGTTGAAATGGTTTCATCAGCGCCCTGCGGGTGCCAGCAATTTGCTCCGCGGCGATCTCTGGGGCAGCGACGTGACGGTCACGACCTCGCGCGGGGTGGGAAGCACGCTGGCGATGGCGGAATATGCGGTAGCGGGTATTCTCCATTTCGCCAAAAGCCTGCATCAAACGGCTGCCGATCGCGCCTCGGGCGCCTTCGACCACCGCGCCTACCGACCGCTGTTGATCGAGGGCAAGACCGCCTGCGTCGTCGGCGCGGGCGGCATCGGACGTGATGTCGGCAGGCTCTGTGCGGTACTCGGCATGCGGGTGGTGGGCACGCGTCGCCGCCCGAAACCGGGCGAGCCCATGCCGCCGGGGTTCAGCGAGCTCGGCGGGCCCGAGGATCTCGTCCGCTACCTGCCGGCCAGCGATTTCGTCGTGGTATGCTGCCAGTGGACGCCGGAGACGAACCGTCTCTTCGACAACAACCGCTTTGCGCTGATGAAGCCGGGCAGCGTGCTCATAAATGTCGCACGCGGCGAGATCGTCGACGAGGACGCGCTCGCCGACGCGCTCGAACGAGAACACCTGCGCGGTGCCGCACTCGATGTCTATGTCGGCGAATTCGAACACTTGCCGCCAACGCGTCTCTGGTCTAACCCCAGGGTGCTGATCACGCCGCATGTCTCGGGCGCCAGTGACGAAGACCGGCACGGCGCCATCGACCTTTTCTGTGACAATCTGCGCGCCTATCTCGCCGGCAGACCACTGCGCAATGTGATCGATTGGGAACGCGGCTATTAAATTTGAAAGGAGGATTTTTTATGACCTTCGAGGAATTGTCGAGTGTGTGCACCTTCGACTGCCCGGACACCTGCAGCTTGAGTGTCGGCCTCGATCAAGGCCATATCGTTAGAGTGCGCGGCTCCAATGCCGTGCCCTACACGGCCGGCGTAATCTGCAACAAGGTAGCCCGTTATACGGGCGACTTCGTGCACGGACCGCAGCGTCTGCTTTATCCGCTTCGCCGCACCGGCCCCAAGGGTTCCGGACAGTTCGAGCGCATCTCTTGGGAGGAGGCGTTGGACGAGATCTTCGAGCGGGTCGGCGCGGTCATCGGCCGGTGGGGGCCGCAGGCGGTGATGCCTTTGAACTATGCCGGCCCGCACGGCTTTCTTGCCGGGGATAGTATGTCGTTGCGCTTCTTCCACCGGCTCGGCGCCACGCAGCTCTACCGGCGCGCGTTGTGCGGCGGGGTGCGCAGCGAGGCCTGGGCGGGGACGTATGGGGCCGTCCCCGGGTGCCCGCCCGAATTCGCCGAGCACGCCAAGCTCAATGTCGTCTGGGGCAACAATGCGACGGTCACCAACCTGCACCTCGTCCGGGCCATTCGCCGGGCAAAGCGCGGGGGCGGCAAGCTGGTCGTCGTCGACCCGCTGCGCACAAAGATCGCCGAGCAGGCGGATCTGCATCTGCAACTGCTGCCCGGCACCGATGTCCTGCTCGCCTGGTCCATCGCCGCCGAGCTCGAGCGGTCGGGATCATTGGACGACTTCTTCATCGCCGCCAATGTACTGGGCTTCGAGCAGTTCATGGCGCGGGCCCGCGAGTGGCCTGCCGCGCGCGCGGCCGAAGCCTGCGGGCTAGAGGAAAGCCAGATTCTGACCTTCGCGCGCTGGCTTGCCGAGTTTAAACCGCTCGTCTTGGCGCCGGGCAACGGCCTCGAACGCGGCCGCAACGGCGGCAGCGGCATCCGTGCGGCGATCGCCTTGCCGGCCTTGCTCGGCAAGCTCGGCAAGGGCAGCGGCATCGTACTGGCCGCGAGCAACGCCTTTCCCAAGACTCCCGCCAGGCTGCAACGCCCGGATCTGCTGCCCGCCGGCACTCGCACGCTGACGATCAACGACATCGGCCGGCATCTTGTCGAAGACGATATCGATCCGCCACTGCGCGCGCTGTTCATCTACAACCACAACCCGATCGTCGTGCACCCCGACCAGAACCGCATGCGCCGCGGCCTCGCGCGCGAAGACCTGTTCGCCGTCGGCATCGAGCTGACGATGACCGAAAGCATGGCTCATTGCGACGTGGTATTGCCGGCGGCGACCCATTTCGAATACGCCGATCTCTATCCGTCCTACGGTCATCACTGGTTGCAGCGCGCCGAGGCGGTGATCCCGCCGCGGGGCGAGTCATTGCCGAACACCGAAATTTTTCGCCGACTTGCCGCGCGCTTCGGCTTTTCGGAGGCATGCTTTGAGACGACGGATGAGGAGCTGATGGACGACGCCGTCGATCCGTCCGACCCCCGGCTGGGCGGCATCCGGCCGAGCGAGATTCCCACCAGCCGCGCAATGCAGATGACCGGATCGGACGGCAAACCGCTCTCCCTTTTCGACAACATCTTACCGGCGACTCCGTCGGGGAAGATCGAACTCAAATCGGACACATTGGCCGAACGCTGGGGTGCTGCGGCCCTGCTGCCGGATTGGCGCGCACGGCAAGCACCCTACCCGCTCATGCTCATTTCCCCGGCGTCGGACAAGCGCATCTCCTCGACCCTCGGCGATCTCGCCGGCTCGCGCCGAGCGCCGCCCCTCTTAATGAATCCCAAGGACGCCGCGCAGCGCAGCCTCGGGCACGGCAGCGACGTTCGGGTCTGGAACGACCGCGGCGAGGTAATTCTGCGGCTCGCAGTGACCGATGCCGTGCGGCCCGGGGTCGTCGCCAGTGAGAAGGGTGCGTGGCTCACGACGAGCTCGACCGGGCAGACGATCTCGGCGCTTGTCTCCGCCGATCTCAAGGCCGATCTCGCCGAAGGCGCCTGCTTCAACGACACGCCGGTCGAGGTCGGCCGCACCTAAAGTGCCGCACCTAAAGTAAAGCGCGAAGTTATTTTCTGAGAGCGGGGGTGACGCGAGAGTGGTTCGACCTGGTCGGGTCATGCTCTAATCTAATTAGTGGTGCGATTCAGCCTGCCTCCCGGAGAATGCCATGCCCCCAACCACCACTGGCGAAGCCCGCGCCTATCCCCGCCCGCTGCCCAATCCCGAATGGCTCGGCAAGCTGACGGAGGAGATCCTCGAGCCCGATCTGCCGATCGTCGACCCGCACCATCATCTCTGGGACCACCCAGGCAGCCGCTATCTGCTCGACGAACTCTTGGCCGACGTCAACTCGGGGCACAACATTGTCGCGACCGTCTTCATTCAGTGCGGTTCGGGATATCGGACCAGCGGTCCCGAGGAAATGCGTCCGATCGGCGAGAGCGAGTTCGTCCGGGCGATTGCCGAGGAGAGCGATCGGCGCGGTGGCAAGACCAAGATTTGCGCCGGCATCGTCAGCTTCGCAGATTTGCGGCTGCCGAAAGTCGATGCGGTGCTCGAAGGGCAGATCGCCTCGGCCGGCGGCCGGTTTCGCGGCATCCGTCAGATCGCGGCATATGATCCGGCGATCATCGGCGCCTCATCCTACGTCCCGCCGCGGGGGCTGATGGATGACCGAAACTTCCGCCGCGGCCTAAAGCGGCTGCCGGCACACAATTTGACCTTCGAAGCGTGGATCTATCACCCGCAGATCAAGACCCTGACCGAAGTGGCGCGCGAATGCCCGGACGTGAACATCGTGCTCAACCATTTCGGCGGTCCGCTCGGGGTCGGTCCCTACAAGCGCAACGAGGTGTTCCCCCAATGGCGTGCCGACATCAAGGCGCTCGCCGCCTGTCCGAACGTGTATGTGAAGCTCGGCGGGCTGGCGATGATCGTCAATGCCTTCGATTTTCACTTGGCGCCGCTGCCGCCGTCATCGGGTGAGATGGCCAATGCCTGGCGGCCCTATGTCGACGCCTGCATCGAGAATTTCGGCGCCAACCGCTGTATGTTCGAGAGCAACTTCCCGGTCGACAAAGGTGCCTGCAGCTATCCGGTGCTGTTCAACGCGTTCAAACGGCTCGCCAGCGGCGCCTCGGCGGGGGAAAAGGCCGATCTTTTCGCCGGCACCGCGTCGCGGTTTTACCGGCTGGGGAAATAATTCGCGTCTGTACGCCGGGGGCTTCCCTCCCTTCTCACCAAGGGACCATACGATGACCATCTGCCGACACATGTGGAGATCCGCATGGAAGTTCCGCGCGACCGGCTACTTTCGAAACGCCCGCAGAGCGCCAAGGCCGGACAAACCGGCCGCGAGGAGGGCCAGCGACGCCGGCTCGGGCACCGGCTGATCGACTACGTTGGTTATAGACGACAGCGTTGCCGATCCCGACATGCCGCCAGCGGTGTAGATGTCCTTTCGGAAATCGACCTCGTTCACTCCTGCGAAGTTACCTCAGCGGCAACGCCATTGCCGGTGACGCTGAGCGCGTAATTTCCCTGCCGGGCAGGCGGCCAGCAAGCATCCGGCGCACAGCACCTCGTTGACGCCGTTAATACCTGGGCCGTTTTGCCCGCCGACCGCATATAGCATGACACGGTCTATGTTGTTGCTCTCGTCGGTCGTGGTCGCCGTATAGTGGAGGATAGCGTCTGCGATAGCGCCGCTCGAGGCGGCGAAAAGACCGTCGAGGTCGAAGCCGAGGCCGTCGGGGACCACCATTTCACTCGTGGCCGGCGGCGCGGTGCCGCCGGTCGTGTCACTCGGCGTCCAGGTAAAATCGGCGAACGTCATGTCCCCGATCGTGCAGGTGAAGCCCGGAGCAGTATATTTGTCGAGGGTGTTGCTGACGCACCCCGCGGCCTTGAACCGCGCGATCGCCGTGCACCGCTTGCACCCGTGATCGACCGGACTTTCCCGTTCGCCGAGGCCAAGGACGCCTACCGCCATTTTCGAGGACCGCGGCCATTTTGGCAAGGCCGTGATCACACACTAGTGATTGCTGCGGGTGAGGAAGCCGTTATGGCGCCCGCAGTTACGAGCGAGAGGGGCTGACGTCTGAACAAAAATGTCACCTCGAAGGAGAGGCAGCGGCGAGTTTAGCGAACCCATCCGTAAAGAATCTCACTGGAACCGGTATCAGAGTTTGCATGTGGGGCAGCCCCGCTCCCTCCGCTGATCAGCGGGCGTCTCCGGTTGCACGCCGGCCAGTGCGTCCAGGATGCGCAAGCTCGTCAGCGTCAGGACATAATCGAGTGCGTCGGTCACGCGTCATAAGAGACGCCGCAGCAATCTGTCAGCCATCGCGGCCCTGTCTGGCGGAGAGTTCGCGCCAGTCTTCGATGAAGGCCTGGAGAGCGATTTCGGCCAGCCATCGCCCCCGTGCGATCCTTCCGGTGTGCCCCGACGCGACTGTGTGCGACTGGCCCGGAGCCAAGACGCTCCAGTGAAAGCGGTCTGCCCCTCGCGCTCGGGTGTCTCTGACGATACCGCGCGCTTGGCATTCAGGGTCGACGAACAACTCGGCGCTCGGGCTGACGCGGCGCCACTCCGCTGGCACCGGAGTAGGCCTACCGCGTGGCCGGGCGCGCAATTCACGAGCAAACCGCCGGAGATCTTCGGCGTGGTCTTCCGGCACCCGGACGGTCACCCTTCGCAACCGGGCGGCCTGTGCGGGTCGGGACGGGGCCGCCGTCCACTCATCAGCGAGCGCCGCGGCAGACTTTCGGCTCTTCACCGACGCGACGCAGACCGCGACGGCCGCGCCTGAACTCACCGACGCCGGCGAGGTAGGCGAGAGCGGGATCAGGGCCAGCGACAGAGAACACGCAAAAGTTCTGACGTATAAACGCTAACTTTCTCTTACCGTATTCCGGTGCGCGACGGAGTTCGAATGACCGCGACGCGGCTCAGTGCCGGCGCGCCAGGCTGATCGAAAGCGAGAGAGCGCCGACCAATATGAGGCCGAAGGCCCAAGTCGCATCCAGATTGAACCAGCTCCGCGACACGAACTTGAGACCCAGGTAATGGTAGACCAGCCACGCCAAGAATCCGCCGGCGGCGATCATCGCGACAGAGTGGACGACGGAGACCAGGACGGCCATGCCGAGATTGGCGTTGATCAGGGCGCCTGCCGCCTCGTGGCCTCTGTCGAGGTCGGCGGGCCGGCAGAGCCCGAGGTAAATCGGCACGAGCATCAATCCCGCGCCATGAGCGATCGCCACAGCGAAGGACCAGAGCCCCAGTTGCGTCGGTCGTATCCGCGCCAGCGCCCGCGGATGGCGCCGGTTGACGAGCCGGAAGATACCGAACCCGATAACCAGGAGGCTGGCGCCGATCTGGATCTGTGGCTGCCATTGGACCAGGGCGACCAGCAGAGAGAAGGGAAGGATCACCGCGAGCATCGCCAGCAGATGGCCGACCGTTAGCGGCCAAAGTGCTGCCAGGAGGGCGCGCGAACTCCTTTCCATCAGCCCGGCTGAAACCGCGAGTGGCCAGCCCATCCCCGGGTTCACCCCGTGATAGAGGCCACTTGCGACGACAGCCAGCCAGAGTGCGGCAGGCGTCCAGTTCAGTTCAGTCCGGTCGAGTTCAAACCGACGGATAGCAGAACGAATCCGTCGAGCAGTCGCCGCCCTCGAGCCGAATCTGATGCGCCCGATATCCGTCGGGGAAACTCACCCAGTAGTCCTTTGCCAGCTCGAGGCCCCCGCCCGGGCTTGCATCGGCCATGACCTCAGCGCCCGGCACTCCGTCGGGGTAGAACTGGTTATCCCACGTCGAATAGAGCGAGTTGGTCCAGTAGACCCGCTTGCCGTCACGGCTGATCTCGACCATCTGCGGACCGCCTGCATACGCCTTGCCGCCGGGGTGGGGCGTGCGCCGGGCAATGCCACCCACGTGGACCGAGCCCGCAAGCTTCGGCTTCCTCGGGTCGGTGACGTCGTACTGACGCATCTCGCCGGTTCCCCAGCAGGCGACGTAGAGGAACCGGTCATCCATCGAGAGGTCGATGTCGGTCACCAGCGGCGGCACTGCGCCAAACCCCTGCAGCAGCGGCGGCAGCTGGTCCTTGGGTGCCGGCTCGGGCGGGATCGTCGCCGTCTTCTCGATGTGGAACTTGCCGCCTTCGCGCCACCAGGTCCAGATCGAGCCTTCGAGGTTCGTGGTGTCGACCACGACGCCCAGGAAGCCGTACTCGCGTACCGGATCGTGCGCGGGCCGCACCTCGAGCGCCATCTGATGGTTGGCGCCGAGATCGATCGTCTGGATGTTGCGCCGGGCCCGGAGGTCCCAGAAGTGGATCCGATGGCCATATTTGTTCGCGAGCAGATCCTCCGGCACGATCCCGTGCTCGAACTGCGGCGGCAGCCCCCATTCGCTCGTCACCATGTAATCGCGCGGCAGGTTCCACCAGAAGTCATAGTGCAGGTTCTGGGGTCCGCGATCGATCTCCCAGCGGCCGAGGATATCGAACGTCTCGCAGTCCATGATGAAGATGCCGGGCGGTCCGTCGGTCCCATCCTTGCCGCCGCCGCCGAGGGAGCTGACGTAGATGCCTTCCGGCCCGCAATGGACGGTGTGGGGCCGCGAGTAGCCGGTCTTCTTAAACACCTCTTCGGGCTCAATGATCTTGTGAATCTGCGCCTTGGCGGGATCCGGCTTCGTATCCACGACATAAATGCGCGAGGATCGGATTCCGGGGATGATCAGGTAGCGCCGCTCGAGGAACGCGTGGCCGGTGAGCGGCGACAGTGCCGACGAGCAGGCGTTCCAGCCGAAATGGTGGAACTCGTCCCCCTTGTGGGGCATCGTCACCGTGTGGACGACTTGGCTGAAGCTCGGCGAGCCGGGCTTCACGTCGATCACTGCGAGCGCATCGGGCTTCGAAAAGTCCGGGCTGAGCAGCAGAGTATAGGCGAAATTCTCCGGTGCCGCCTCCATCGCAAGCTTCGGCGATGCGTGGAAGGTCGGATCAGGCCTCAACGTCATCGGATGCCTCCCTGTTGTTATCAAGGCGTTGCAGTGATTTGCTTAGCCCATCCGGCGACGCTTCTGGCGGCATGAAGCCTCGAACAACTTCCGCCCGTGTAGGGAACACCCCCTCACTCGGTGACCTTCATCGATGCCGGCGAGCGGGCGGATATGGTCCCAAACGCCAACCTCGGCGTGATCCGCATGGCCGACGCGACCGAGGCTCGACAAGCTTGCCATGAACGAAGATATCTCCTTACCGTTTGACTTACCAGCGATAGCCCGCAAGAAGGTCAAAGCCGCCTTCGATGGCGGTTGGGTCACCTCCGACGGCGGGGGATTTTGCTCGCTCAAGCGGAGCGCCGACCGGGCATTGCCGACCAACTCGCGTTTGACGGCAGCGATGATTTTGTCGGGATCGGTGGTCCACACGAAGGGCTTGGCGTCATCGTTGGTTTCCTTCGGGAAGCGGTTGATGGCTGCCTGGAGATCGACGATCGAGCAGAAGACCCCGCGTTTGAGGTGTCGGTTGGATTCTTTTGTTAGATCTAATTTAACCTAATTGAACATTGAGAGGGCGCCTTTCGGACCTCGAACGGGTGTTTTCGCTGCCGTCAGGGAGTAACGACGGGGTCAGCCGTGGCCCGAAGCGGCCCCAACGCCTGACCGGTCGAGCTCGATCCCGCTCAACGAGGTGGGCTGCACTACCCTCGTCAACGAGCGACTACTTTGCAATGCTCCGCGAACCTGCCGCCGAGATGGTGGCCGCGGCGCCCCGGCGATTTGCGATCGGCGCGCCTGCCCGAGCTGCGCCTCGTCATCACCAACGGCGAAGAGCGTGGACCGGCTGCCAACCGCGGAGGCGTTGAGCGGATCTCAGTCGAACTGGCCGCCCCAGGCGAGCACCGTATAACCACGGGGCAGCATCGCCCCGATACGGGCGATAGCTGTCCTCGTGACGTGCGCGTTGCTGGGCCCAGATGCGGCCGCCGTGATCCGCACCGTGAGCAGATCCGGCGGCGGCTGGTTCGCGGAAACGGCCGCCTGAGGGGCCTGCGGGATCGCGGCTAGGGCCGCCGCCACGACCGGATCGGCGCTTGCCGGGTTCGGCTGGGGCGGACCAAAGAGCGTCAGATGAGGACGGATCGCAGCCAGCACGGCCGGGGTCATCCCGAGCACGCGGCCAAGCTCGTCGAGGGTCTCGAGTGGTGCGCCAGGCGGTCCGTAATCCAGCCCCGCCGCTTGATATTCCGCGAGCACCGCCTGTTGCGGCCGGGCGAACTGCGCACCGCCGACCCACTCGCCGATCGCCCCCGCCAGACGGCGCGCGCTTTCAGGGTCGCTCCCGGTAACGACCAGCAGCGCTTCTAGGAGCGCCGGTGAGGCGGAGTTCGGATTGATCCGCCCCGCCTCGTCTGAAAGCCGCACCATAACCCGACTGTTGCCGATCGTGAGTTCGTGCGTCGGCCCATCCAACGGCCAGCGCTGGCTGGGATCCGGATCCAATTGGCTGAAGATGGCGGCAAAGATCGCGCCGTCATCGGCCGCCTCGGCGACTGCGTCGGCTACGAGATTGCCGGCGACCCGGATCTCGGTCCGCCCGCTCGCCGTCAGGTGGGCGACGATGAAGGCGATCAACACCAGCGTCCAGAGTACGACGAGAAGCGCAAAACCGCCGCTGCGCCGCCAAACCGGGGGCCGCGCAGATCGTCGCCGCTGCACCGCCTACAATCCGTTCGGGTTTGCCCGGCCCGGGCTCCCCGTGCGCTGCAGCTGCTGCGGGACGAGCCCGGCGTTGATCAGCTGGCTGCGCAGATCCTCGGTCAACGCGCGCGCATCGCGCTGATCGTGCACGACGTGCGGCGTGATCAGCACGAGCAGCTCGGTGCGCATGCGCGAGTTGCTTTGGGTCGAAACCAGCGTGCCGAGGATCGGGATGTCTTTGAGGAAGGGTATGCCGCCGTTATCATTCGAGACATTGTCGCGGATCAGGCCGGCCATCCCGACCGTCTGGCCGTCCTGAACAGCCACCCGCGTGCGGAATGTCTGATCGTCGAAGGTCGGCGAGCCGCTGACCGTATTGGTCGCCGCGGCTGCGACATCGCTTACTTCCTGAGCGATGTCGAGGGTGACGAGGCCGCCCGAATTGACTTGCGGCGTAACCTGCATGATGACGCCCGTCGAGTGATAGTCGACGCTGTTGACGACCGGCGCCCCGGCCGCGAGGGTGCTGGTCGCGGTCCCGGTCAGCACCGGCACCTGCTGGCCGACCTGCAGACGTGCGGGCTGGTTGTCGAGGACCATGACCTGAGGCGCCGACAGCACCTTGACCTTGGTCACCGCGGCGAGCGCCGAGAGCGCGAAATACGGAGAGCGGCTCAGTGTGAAAAAGGGTTGAGTCGAAGGAAAGTTCAGATTGGGGATAGCAGGAAGGCCATTGAGCGGGCCCAGGGTGTTGGCGACGTGTGCGCCAGTCGCCCTGAAGAAGAATTGAGTACCGTACTCCAGCGAATCATTGAGGTCGACCTCGGCGATCGTCGCCTCGATCAGCACCTGGAGCGGGATGATGTCGATCTTGCGCAGCATCCCCTCGATCACCGTGTATTCGCTCGGCGTCGCATAGATCAACAGCGCATTGTTTACCCGGTTGGCGATGATGCGCATGCGGTTCTCGGGCGCAGCGCCCTCGCCAGTGCCGGTCTCGGTCGATAACGGCTCGGTGGCGGGCGGCGCGCCCGCGGCAGCAGCCGTCGGCGACGAAATGCCCGCGCCCTGCCCGCCGGCAGCCCCTGCGGCGCCCGACAGGCCCGTCGGGGCGCCGGCTCCCCCGCCGGCCCCACCAAGGCCTGCCGTGGAGCCTTGACCTCCGAAACCCGACGGGGCACCCGGGGGCTGTCCCCCGCCGATCGTCAACTGCGCGGCGCCGGGTGCGGTGCTGCCGGGCGGTGCACCAGTGGGGCTGACGTTGCGTGGCGTGAACGCCCGTTGGAGCAGGAGCTCGAGATCGGCGCTCTGGCCGTTCTGCACGTAGTAGACGTGCCAGGCGCGCGCGGTGGCATCCTCGGCCCGGTTCATCAGGCCGGCAAAACGTCTCGCCGCATCGATGTAGCGCGGCTGCGAGGAGACCACGAGAACGGCGTTGACGCGCCCCATCGGCAGCACGCGAACGACACCCGCGAGCGCGCCGTCACCTTGAGCCTGCAACACGCGCTCGAGCTCGCCCGCGAGCTTGGCCGGGTCGCTGTCGCCCACCGGGAAGAGGGCATAGGACTGGCCGGCGAGGATGTCGATGTCGAAGGTACGGACCAGACCGACCAAGGTCTGGCGGACCGCCGCATCGCCGTTCACGATCACCGCATTACGACCCGAATCCGCGGTGATCTTGCCGCCCTCGGCGACATAGGGCTCGAGCATCTTGGCGAGGTCCTTGGCGGCGGCATAGTGCAGTGGCACCACCTCCACGCCCGCGCCGATTGCGTTCGGTCCAGCGGCTCGGTTCGTCGCGTTGCCCACGGCGATCGGCACGACAGCGTACACCCCATCCTTTTCCACCAGCGTTGCACCATTTGCGTTGAGCAAGGTCTCGAGCGTGGGCAGCAGTGCCGAGCGTGACAGCGGTGTGCCGGTCTCGATCGACCCGGTCCCATGCACGTTGGGGTCGATCGTATAGTTGAGCTTTAGTGTGGTACCGAGAATGGTGCGGGCGATCTCGCGAATGTCGGTGTCGACGAAATTGAGCGTGATATCGCCGGCTTGCCCCGTAGCTCCGGGCGTCGGCGGCGGTGCGACCGCCGGCGTCGTCGGAACGACGCGCGCCTCGAAGGCGCGCTCTCGGGTGCGGTCGGTCGGAATCGCACTGCTCACCCGCGGCGGCGCTGCCTCCAGGGCCTTGGGCTCCTCGAGCGGCTCCAGACCCGGGGGCGAGGGCTGGCAGGCGCCGAGCAGAACCAGCGTTATCGCGAGCGGAGGTACGCGGCTCATTGGCGCCTCGCCGCTGGCCTCGGCCGGGGCAGTGGCGGGACGGGCGGGACGCCCGGCCTCGGCGGCGCGGCCGCAGCAGCAGGCGGCACGGCGGGCGGCCGCACTGCGGCGGGCGCAGCAGGCGCTGGCCCCTGAGCCGTGTGGACGAGGTTCGGATCGATCTTGGGCTCCAGAGTCTTGGTTCCACCTGGACCGCTCAGCGAAACCTCGCGCGGTGTGATGCTCTCGATATGCCAGCCGCTCACGTCCTCGCCCTCGCTCAGCGTCAGGGGTTTGGCGCCGTTCACCGCAAAGATCGCAACACGGTGCCCGGGCTCGGTGACGATACCGGTCAGTCTCGTGTCAGCGAGGTCCGAGCTGGTCACGTCCTCCTTGCCTGCGCTCTGCGGGGGTCGCCGGTTGCTGCTGAACAACGGTCGGGCGAGGATCACGGCAAGCAGCTCATCGAGCCGGGTACTTGGCTGTCGATGCACCGCAGGAGCGATATTGGATTGCCCCCGTACCTCGTGCTGCGCCACGTTCTCGTCGGCGGTGGGTTCAACCTCTTTATAGATTATCGCGCCGAAGGTAAGAGACCCGGCGAGCAGCAGGTAAATCGCAAGGCGATCTATCATGGCTTGGCGGCAACCGGGTTTTCGTTGCTGCGGAAACCGTAGACGTCGAGCCCGGCATCCAGCCCCAATGCCGCCGGCGTGCCCGGCCGTCTCAGCACCCCATGAATATGCAGATTATCGATCACCAGCGGTGGCGTCGCCGCCTCGAGTCTGGCAAGGAGCTTCACCAAAGTCTCGTACGGACCGCTCAACACGTAGCGGAGCCCGATGCGGCGATATCCTGAACGCACCTCCGCGGGGAGGCTCTCCGTACTGCCGATCGCGGCGCCCGTGGAAGTGGCGAGTTCTTCGATATGGCTTTGCAGATTGGCCGAAGCGATGGCGTCGCTGGCGCCTTCCAGAGTGACCTTGCGCGTGCCCGCCGCGGCGCGCAACTCGACCGCCCGCGCGCGTAGCGCCGGCAACTCCTCCGCGGCCGCCTTCAGGCGAGGGAGCAGCACGCGTCGGTTCTCCAGGACCGCTTGGCGTTCCGCGTAGAAGTCCATAAGCGGAATCACCGCCAGGAGATACACGCCCCCCAGCGCGATCAGCACTAAAATCAATGCCCAAAACCGGCCGTTCCGGCCGGTCGGCAGGGCTGCGAGCGAGGCTACGGCCCGACCTCCGCGTTGATCGTGAAAAGCTCTGTGTGCAGCGCCTCGAGCCGCGTCACCGGCGCTGCGAACCCCGGATTTCGAAACGTACCATCGGCCGCGAGCGGTCCGATCAGTCTAGCGGCCGCTGCAGACCGTCCGGTGAGGGTCACTTTCCGTTGCCGCAGCTCCATCTCGGTCAGATAGGTGTCGTCCGGCAGAACGCGGGTCGCAGCCGCCAAAACTACCAGTGGGCGCCCGGCCTTGTCGCGCTCGCTCTCGATAAAGTCGGCGCTGCCTGCCAGCCGATCGATTTCCTGGCGCAGGCCTTCGGCCTCGGCCGCGGCCGTGCGGCCGACTGCGATCTCTCGGTCGATTGAAGCAAGAGCAATCTCTTGGCGCACAAAGGGGATCACCACGGCAGCGAGCCCGAGGGCGGCGCAGCACATCGCCGCGGGCCACAAGAGCCGGCTCGAGGGCTGATCGGCGTGGCCGCCATCGCCCTCAAGAGGCAGATAGGCCCCGGCGTCCCGACCGTCGGCGATCTCTGCTCGCCTGGGTCGAATCCCGACTTCGCCGAGACCCGTGAGCAGCGTGGCGAGATTTGCTTTCGGTACGAGAACGAGGCGCACCGACAATCGCCCGTTTTGCCGGTCGGTTTCTTCGATCCGGTGGTTCCAGTAGAGTTCCTCGGCTTTGAACGGGGTCTCGCGGTCCATTTCGAAAGCCAGGACTTGGCCGAGCTCGCGCTCTGCCGCTAGCGGCAAGGTCACGGTCTTCCCCAAGACATCCTGCTCGCTGAGTTGCAGAACGGTCGTCCTGCCGGTCGCACGGGGTAGTTCCGCCAAATCAGCCGCGCCGAGACCGAAGCGGCCGAGCGGCGTCTCCCTCCCATTGCGGCGCAGGCCGACGGCAACGGCATCGATGCCGCCGCCCAGCGGTCCGATCGGCTTGATCACCATCGCGTCGACAGCCGTTAGAGCAGTTCGGCGCAACCCCTGAGGCAGCATTTCCGCGAGCTGCCTGAACCACCAGGTAAAGAACTCGCGTATCATGATACGAGATAAAGTCGATCCAACCCGCTTGCATCCAGCTCGCTATGCTACAGAGCGGCCCGCACGCTGGGAAGGCGGACAAGCCGTCAAACGGCCGCTGCGGCAGGAAATCTTCTCAATATGGCCCGATCAAGGCGATCGAGGCCGCGTGTTCACGGATGGCCGGCGAGAATTGTTACTCAATGCTGTGTCATTCGCTATTTACGCGAGTGATATAAGGCATACTTCGCCTATTTATATATGACCAAACCGCGATTGCCTCCGGCTAGAGATCGAAAACTGCGAATCGGGCATTCAGCGCTGGGGTCCTGCAATCAGATCGGGCCAGCGGCGTCGGTCACCCTTGGCGAAGCCGAGGCGAACGCGGATGAGGTCGGGGAGGTTAAAACCGTCCCACTGCGCCTGCCAACCTGCCGGCTGGCTTGGCGAAGGCGAACCCCAATAGGCGAATTCGAGGCGCTCGACCCCACGAATCAGCTCGGTCTCGATGGGTTCGGGGGCTGGCGCAGTCGACAGCTCGTGGCGGTGAGGGGTCCAGCGCAGTACGAGCCGTCCATCGGCGAGCTCGAGCGTCATGTCGGCGCGACGGGTCGTGCCGAGCCCAGTCGGCAAATCCCCGACAAATGCCAGACTGTCCGGGCGACCTTCGATCTTCGTCGCGCCGGCGGCACCGGGGACCCCCGATGGGGGTATCGAAATCCCGCCAAGCAACGTGCGCAGAACGCGCGCTCCGGCATCGAGCTCCGCGGTTTCGCCGATGCGGCGCGTCTGGGCGCCCCACATCGTGAGACCGGCGCGCACGCCTTGAGTGAGCCCGACCACGAGGAAGCCGAGCACACCCAGGGCGACGAGCATCTCGAGCAGGGTGAACCCGCTCTGGCGAGCGAGGAGGCGGCGGTTCATCGTCATGGAGTCAATCGCCGCTCGATGCGACGCCGGGCCGCAGCGTCTTCAACACGACTGATCGATCACCGCTGCGGCCGGGCCATGAGATTGCGACCTCGACTTCGAACAGGGTTGCGGTCGCCGGAGTGTTCCCTTGCGCCGCTAGCACCGGACGGGTCGCGACCGGCTGCACGCGGAGCCGCCAGTGATAGCCGCCGCCGTCATCATCGGTGAATTCGCCTTGTACCAGGGCGGCATCGCGCCCCACCGCAGCGAGATGAGACTCTGCTCGCTGGACAGCTTCCTCGGCTCGCACAGCAGTGTCCACAGCGAACAATCCCCCGCTGCCCGCTTGGAACAGCCCGATGAGGGCTACCGAGGCAATCGCGAGGGCCACCAGGACCTCGAGCAGCGTGAAACCGTTACTCCGAGGCGGCCGCTCAGCGTACATCGGCGACGCTCACCCGTCCGGTCAGCCAATCGACGCCAACGCCGATCCGGCGCTGCCCGTCGGTCAGCGAGATTCGACCGCCGGTCGAGCTGCCGTCAGGGTTGAAGCGGATGTCACCCTCGCCCTGATTCCGCGCTTCGCCGGAGACGGTTAGCAACTTGAGCGAAAGAGCGGCTGGCAAGAGCCGCGGCGCCCCCGTACCGACCCGATAGCGGTGGCCGATCAGATCGAGGTCGAACGCGACCGGACGGTTGCCCAGGATCGCCTCTGACCGTGCGAGGCGCAACCCTGCGGCAAGCTCGGCGGCAGTCGCGTCAATGCCGAGCCCGCGACTCCAGGGTGGCTTATACCCAGCGATCAGGACCAGGGCGAGGCTGAGTATGGCGAGGGTGACGAGTACCTCGATCAGGGTGAAGCCACCACGGCGAGCGCAACACATAACGGTCGACCCCAGTCGGCACCGTGGCAGTTCCCGCTCACACTGCGAGGTCATTGAGACTCAGCATCGCCGTCAGCAGCGCGCTGACGATGCCGGCGACGGCAAGGCCCATGGCGATCGTGATCAGCGGCACGGCGAGCGCGACGAGGCGCTGCATCATCAGCCGCGCCTGTTCGTCGTGGATATCGGCGGCCTTGAGCGCCATCGCCGAAAGCTGGGCCGCCTCTTCACCGAGCTGCAGCAGATGGATCGTCCGTGCCGGGAATAGCCCGGCAGCAGCCAACGGCCGGGCCAGGCCGGCGCCGCCCTTCGCCCCTAGCGCTGCCGCTTCGACCGCCGCCGCCGCTGCGAGATTGCCGAGCGCATCCTGGGCGATGCCGAGAGCGGTGATCAGCGGCACTCCGTTTTGCAATAGGCTGCCGAGCGTGCGTGTCAGTCTGGCTGCAAGGGTCTCGCGCATCAGGCCGCCCACGACCGGCAAGCGCAGCAGCAGGCGATCGAGCTTGAGCCGGTTGGCGGGCCGCGCCAGCAGGTGGCGCGCGATCAAGCCTGTCGCCAGGACGCCGACCAGGAGCCACGGCAAGCCGGCACCGACCGCGGTGCCAAGCGCCATCAACACGCGGGTCGAGGCGGGCAGTTGGGCACCCGCCTGTTCGAAGATCGGTATGAACTGGGGCAGCACGTAGTCGAGCAGGAGCACGATCGAGCCGATCGCCGCGATGACCAGCAGAGCCGGATAGATCAGTGCTGAGCGCAGGTTGGCGCTGAGACTGCGCTCGCGCTCGAGCAGGGTGGCGAGGCGGTCGAGCGTTGCCGGCAGGGTGCCGCCCGCCTCACCGGCGCGGACCAGGCCGACATAAAGCTTGGAGAAGCTTCGCGGCTCGCCGGCGAGCGCCGCCGCGAGCGAGGTGCCGCCCCGCACCTTGTCGCGAACATTGCCGAGGATGGTACGGGCACGAGCGCTGCGGGTGTTGTCGGCGACAAACCGCAGTGCACGGTCGAGATCCTGCCCCGCCGCCAGCATGATGGCGAGTTCGCGGGTGACCTCGCCGAGGGCCGCCTTGTCGAGACCACGGGCCCTGAAGAGTTCGATCTGCAGCAGATCGCCCAGGCCTCTGCGCCGGTCGGCCAAGTCGGCGCGCAGCACGATCTGGCCTTGGCGTTGCAGCCGCTCGACCACGACCGCCCGTTCCGGCGCCTCCATGACGCCACCCACGACCTCACCCCCGCCATTGATCGCCGACCAGCGAAACGACGGCATATCAGCTTCTCGTGTGGGGGCTCATATCCATCGGCGAGGCCGAAGGGCGGATACCCTCGCTACATGTTCGAGTGCCGGACGAGCACCCGGTCGAACCAGGGTTGTCGACATCTCGGCGACCCCTCAAAACTTCTTGGCCCAAGGTAAGCCATTGTCTGTCGGGGGGTCAACAATGAGCACCGTCAGCGTTAGGGTTAGTGCATCGGTTTGAAAACCCGCGTCGGTGCGCTTGAGCAATCATATAGGAGCGGGCAGCCTGCAATTTTATCCTGCAATTTTATATTGTATTCACGATTGCCCTTCGCTGCGTCTGCAGCAAATCTGCAGCTAACCTTCGCCTAAAGGTTGCAGCGCTTGCTGGGCGCATTCGAACGTCCGTCCCCGCAGCAACCTGCTCATTGGCAACTCTCAGGTCAAACCCGCGATCCGTTCTCAAACGCATCGACTGAGAGCTATACAATACGAATGCGGCGATTTTGAGAATGTCCGGAGATCGCAATAGGGGCATCGGGACTCTGTCCGGCTCGGCGTTGCCATCGGGTCAAATAAAAGACAGCATCGGCCTGCGAACCAGCGGCAGGCACCGGCGTTGATGCGATACAGCTCCCTATCGTAGCTATTTTCCCCGGATCATGCTGATCGCTCCGGGCTGATCCTATCCTGGGCTCCCCATCAGCGGGCGGGAGCGAGGGCGGTGCTGGCCAGCGTGCATCAAGCCGATCCGCGCGGCGGAGAAAACAACGATGGACATTCGAGGTTGGCTGTAGAGCCTCGGGCTCGAACGCTATGTGCCCGCCGCGAAGCTGCAGAAGCTCGAGGCCTTGCTGGCCCGTGCTATCCCGCCGGAGGGGGATGTCGCACTCCTCGCCGATCTGCTGTCGCTGCCGGCGTCCGAGCGCCACCCTCTGCCGGACCTCAGCTTGCAACCCAAGAAGGAGAGGACACTAGTGGGGCTGATCCGGCAGCTCGAAGGCTTGGCGCGCCGGCAGCCGGTGGTAATCGTCTTCGAGGACGCGCATTGGATCGACCCGACCTCGCGCGAGCTGCTCGACCTAACCGTCGAGCAGGTCCGCAACCTGCCGGTGCTATTGATCGTAACGTTCCGCCCCGAATTCCAGCCGCCCTGGACCGGCCAGCCGCAGGTGGCGATACTTGCCCTCAATCGCCTGGACCGGCATGACCGAACCGCTTTGGTCGAGCAGATCGCCGGTGGCAAGTAGTTGCCCGACGAGATCGTCGCCCGGATCGTCGAGCGCACCGACGGCGTGCCCTTATTTGTCGAGGAGCTGACCAAAAGCGTCTTGGAGAGCGGTCTGCTGCGCGAGGAGGCGGACCGCTACGTACTCGACGGGGCGCTGCCGCGACTAGCCATCCCGACGAGTTTGCACGCTTCGCTGTTGGCGCGGCTCGACCGCTTGGCGTCGGTGCGGCATGTGGCACAAATCGGCGCGGCGATTGGACGCGAATTCTCATACGAGCTGCTGCGAACCGTCTCCCGTCTTCCAGAGGACGAGCTGCAAGCCGCCCTCGCCCGCCTCGTCGCCTCGGAGCTGGTTTTCCAGCGAGGCAGGCCGCCCGATGCGGTCTATGCCTTCAAGCACGCTCTGGTGCAGGACGCGGCGCATAGTAGCCTGCTGCGCAGCACCCGCCAGCAACTGCATGCTCAGATCGCCGAAGCGCTGGAAACCCAATCACCGGAGCTTACAGACACTCAGCCCGAGCTTTTCGCGCAGCATTATGCGGAAGCCGGGCTCGTGAAAAATCCGTCCTCTACTGGGGCAAGGCCGGTGATCGGTCCGCCGCCCACTCGGCGACCGCGGAAGCAGCCGCGCAATTTCAAAAGGCGCTGGACCAGCTGGCGCTGCTGCCGGATACCCCTCAACGCCAGAGACAGGAGCTCGAATTTTACAGCGCCTTGGGCGCGGCGCTGCGATTCGTCAAAGGACAGGCGGCAAAGGACAGGCGGCGCCGGAAACGGGTCATGCCTGTGCCCGTGCACGAGAGCTGTGGGAGCAGCTCGGCTTCCCCGCGGAATACCTTCACATTCCCTATGGCCAGTCTCGCTATCACGTGTACCGCGGCGAATTGGATTTGGCGCTGCGCCTGGACGAGGATTTGCTACGCGTGAGCCGTCAACGCAACGATTCGCGCGGGCTCGTTCTAATTCACCAATCGTGCGGTACAGGCCACATGTTCCGCGGTCGGTTTGGTTTATCCCGATCGCATCTGGAGGCGGCTCTTTCGCTTTATGAACCAAATGTTCACCATTCGCTTGGCTCCCAGACCGGAAGCCACCCCCAGGTGGTAGCACAGGGGTATTTGGGGATCGTCTTTCTCTGTCTCGGCTTTCCGGACCAGGCATTGGCGCGGAGCAACGCAGCCATCGCCGAGGCTCGGGAGCTGGCTCATTCGCCGTCTTTGGCTCCGAGCTTGATGATTTGCGCCACGCTGCTCTCAATCGTCGGCGACAACGGAGTCCTGGATGATCGGGTAGACGACCTGGTTGCCGTGGCGACCGAGCAAGCTTTCCCCCAATGGCGTGCGTTCGGAACGATCTATCGCGGCTGGGTCAAAGCCAAGAACGGCGATGTGGGGGAGGGGATATCGCTTCTGCGCAGTGGTTCGGCGGCTTATCGCGCCACCGGGGCGGAGTTGCTGATGCCCCATCACACGGCCCTCCTCGCCAGGGCATGCCACAGGGCAAATTGACGAGGGTTTGACCCTGTTGGATGACGCTCTGCAAATCGCGGGAAGGACAGGGGAGTGCTGGCTCGACGCGGAGCTCTATCGGCACAAAATCCAGTTGCTGCAGCGGCAGGGGCATACCGACGCCACCGAGGAATTGTATCGCAAAGCCATGATCATCGCCGAGGAGCAGGAGGCCAAGCTCTGGGAAATACGCACCGCCACGAGTCTTGCCCGGCTCCGCTCCGACCAGGGCCGGGGCGACGAAGCCCGCGACATGCTCGCGCCGATCTACGGCTGGTTCACCGAGGGCTTCGATACGCCGGACGTGAAAGAGGCGAAGGCGCTGCTCGACTCGCTTGCTGGACGTTAGTTGCGTATCTTGGCCGGCCGTTCCTCGAACCCGGCCCCGTTCCCCACCGTGCCAAGCTATACACCCAAGCAAGGACAGTATTTGGCCTTCATCTATGCGTACACACGCGTGCTGGGGCGGCCCCCGGCCGAAGCTGATATGCAGCGGCACTTCGGTGTAACCGCGCCTTCCGTCCACCAGATGGTGCTTACCCTCGAACGCGCCGGGCTGATTCGACGGCGAGCCGGGGTCGCGCGGAGCATCGAAGTGCTTGTTGCCCCCGAACTGCTCCCGATCTTACGCTGACCATCGCGCAAACCCTGGCCCCTCCCCATGGCCACGGGACGGGGATGGGAGGGGCCGGCCGCCATGCCCTGATCGAGGAGAAACCTGCCGTGCCGAAATTCGCCGCCAATCTCACCTTCATCTTTCAGGAAGTCGGGTTTCTCGAGCGCTTCGCTGCAGCCGCCGGCTGCGGCTTCAAGGCGGTCGAGTATCTCTCCCCTTACGAGCACCCACCCGAGGTGATTGCCGAGCAGCTGAACCGGCACGGGCTCGAGCAGGCCTTGTTCAACATGCCGCCCGGCGACTGGGCGGCGGGCGAGCGCGGGATCGGCGCCCTGCCCGGACGCGAGCAGGAATTCCGCGACGGGGTCGAAACGGCGCTCGGTTATGCGAAGGCGACAAACTGCCGGATTCTCCATGCCATGGCCGGGGTCCTGCCGGCCGGGCAAGACCGGGCGGAGGCCGAGCGCACCTACCTTGCGAACTTGCGGCACGCGGCCGACCGGCTCGCTGCCGAAGGCCTCACGCTGGTCATCGAGCCGATCAACACCCGCGACATCCCGGGTTATTTCCTCAACACCACGACCCAGGCGATGTCGGTCATCGAGCGGGCCGGCCGTCCCAACCTCGGGCTGCAGCTCGATCTCTATCATGTGCAGATCATGGAGGGCGACCTCGCCCATCGCGTGCGGACGCTCGCCGGGCACTACCCGCATGTCCAGATCGCCGGCAATCCCGGTCGGCACGAGCCGGATGTCGGCGAGATCAACTATCCGTTTTTGTTCGATCTGCTCGACGAGGTCGGCTATTCGGGCTGGATCGGCTGCGAATATCGGCCGAGGGGCGAGACGACGGCCGGACTCGGCTGGGCCAAGCCCTACGGCATCGGCAGCTGAAGCCTGATGCTGATTGCCCCCTCATCGTCATCGCCGGGCTCGACCCGGCGATCTACGCCTTCTTCTGTGGCAGGCGAAGCCGTGGATGGCCGGCTCGGAGGCCGGCCATGACGATTGGTTCGATACGAGAAAGGTTAAGCGATGCGCGTAGTCATTACCGGCGGTTGCGGCTTTCTCGGCCGCCGCGTGGCTTTGCGGCTGCTCGAGCGCCGCGATATCGACGAGCTCATGCTGTTCGACAATGCGCCCTCTGTGCTGCCGCTGCCTGAGGACCGGAGGCTGAGGTTGGTGACCGGCGACATCGCCGATCACGAGACGGTGCGCGGGGCGGTCACCCCTGGTACGAACACGGTGTTTCACCTCGCCGCCGTGGTCAGCGGCGAAGCCGAAGCCGATACCGACCTCGGCTACCGGGTCAACCTCGACGGCGCTCGCGCGGTGCTCGAGGCCTGTCGCGCGCTCGGGACCTGCCCGCGCCTGGTGTTCGCGAGCTCGCTGGCGGTCTACGGCGGCGCGCTGCCGCCCGCGGTCGGCGAGGACACACCATTGACGCCGCAGACCTCCTACGGCACGCAAAAGGCGATCGGCGAGCTCTTGGTCAATGATTATAGCCGCAAGCGGTTCGTCGACGGACGCGTGTTGCGTCTGCCGACGGTCGTCGTGCGGCCCGGCAGGCCGAACCGCGCCGCCTCGACCTTTGCTTCCTCGATCATCCGCGAGCCCTTGTCGGGGCGGGAGGCTGTCTGTCCGGTCTCGCCCGACACGGTCATGGCGCTGGCCTCGCCGCGCCGCGTCGTCGACGCGCTGCTGCGCGCCCACGACTTGCCGGGTGACGCGTTTGGCGGGAGCCGGTCGTTGCAGCTGCCGGGGTTCTCCGTCGCGGTCGGCGAGATGGCCGCGGCGGTCCGCCGCGCCGGCGGGGAAGCCGCCTATGCCCGCATCCGCTGGGAGCCCGATCCGCTGATCCAAAGCATCGTCTCCGGTTGGCCGCAGGCGCTCGACACCCCGCGCGCCGCCGCCCTCGGCTTCACACCGGACGCCGGCATCGACGAAGTCGTCCAGGCCTTCATCGAGGACGATCTCGCGATGCAGAAGCAGTTCGGTTGACGGAGCGGGCTAGTCGCCGGTCGCTTCGAGCGCTCGCGGTACGACCGCAACGGGCGTCTCGCGCACGCAAACGGCAGCGACGATCGCGGCCATCAGGCCAAAGGCGGCGAGCGCGTAGAGCCCGCCGCTGAAGCTTCCGGTGACATCCAAGAACGTCGCGATCCCGAAAATCACCGCGGGAGTCGCCTCACGCAGGAACAACCATCTCCACCCCGCGATGCCGAGGACGCCATCGAGCTCGAGGAGGCTCGTCGAAACGGGCGCGCCGAGCCCGAGACCGGGTTCGCCGCCATGAACCCGGCGACGATGCGGGCACGATGCGAGGGCGGGAACCAATAGGTGAAATAGAGGATCATGCCGGGGAAGAAGCCCGCTTCGGCAAGTCCGAGCAGAAAACGCAGGATGAAAAAGCTGACCGGCCCGCCGATGAAGGCAAACGCGCCCGAAACCAGGCCCCAGGTCACCATTATGCGGGCAATCCAGCGCCGGGCGCCGACCCGATCGAGGATCAAATTGCTCGGCACCTCCAGGATGAAATAGCCCTAGAAGAACGCCCCGGCGCCGAGCCCAAAGATCGAAGCACTCAGCCCGAGATCCTTGTTCATCGTCAGGGCCGCGAACCCGATGTTCACGCGATCGAGATAACAGATGAAATAAAGGACAAAGCAAAACGGCAATAGGCGAAGATAGACCTTTTTCATGGTCTGCCGTTCGATTGCCGTGATCATGGCTCCCTCCCTTGAGAACCGATGAAGGCTATCGAGGCATCAAGCCTGCGAGTTCGGCGGCGGCCGGGCGGGTCACGCCGGTCGACCGGCTCTGCTTCTTTCCCGCCATGGTTCTCGCCAACCCGAGACTCCCACACTGCACCTGGGATTTCCGGCGGTGGCTAGCTTTTGATGAACGCAAACAGATCGGAATTGATCGTGTCCGCCTCCGTAGTCGGCATGCCGTGCGGGAAGCCCTTGTAGGTTTTCAGGGTTCCGTTCTTCAGCAGCTTGGCGGACAGCGGCCCGGCGGCGACATAGGGCACGATCTGGTCGTCTTCGCTGTGCATGACCAACACCGGGACGGTGATCTTCTTGAGGTCTTCGGTGAAATCGGTTTGGGAGAAGGCGACAATGCCGTCGTAATGCGCCTTGGCGCCGCCCATCATGCCCTGGCGCCACCAATTCTGGATGACGGCCTCCGAGGCTTTGGCACCCGGCCGGTTGTACCCGTAGAAAGGCCCAGCCGCCACGTCGCGATAGAATTGCGAACGATTGGCGGCGAGTTGCGCCTGCAGGCCATCAAATACTTCCTTGGCAAGGCCGAGCGGGTTGGCCGCCGTCTTCACCATCAGCGGCGGCACCGCGCTGATCAGCGCTGCCTTGGCCACCCGGCTTTCGCCATGCCGAGCCAAATAGTGCGCCACCTCGCCGCCGCCGGTGGAATGGCCGACATGGATGGCGTTTTTCAGGTCGAGATGCGCCGTCAGAGCCGCCAGATCGTCGGCATAATGGTCCATATCGTGGCCGTCGGCGGTCTGAGTCGAGCGACCATGGCCACGGCGGTCATGGGCGATAACGCGATAGCCATGGTGCAGGAAGAACAGCAACTGCCCGTCCCAATCATCGGCCGACAGCGGCCAGCCGTGGCTGAACACGATCGGCTGGCCCGAACCCCAGTCCTTGTAGAAGATCTCAGTGCCGTCCTTGGTGGTAATGGTGGGCATGTAAACTCCTGTGAAAGGGGGGCTGCAGTTCCAATGAGAGCACATCGAAGCTATCCTCGCCAGGGAACGAATTCAGCATTCGGGGTGCGGGCTAAATCGCCGCTTTAGGGTCGCGAACGAGCTCCGACGGCGCAGAATTCTTCAAGCACGCCAATCATCCGGTGACGCTGGTCATCGAGACGGTCCCAAATCTCTCGGCTGTACAAGGGCGATCTCGCCGGCATCCCGATCGCCTGCGGGCCGGCCGAACGCCTACGCGATCATGGGGGTCGTTCTCGGTCAGATCTGGATTTCGAGGCCCATCTCGACGACTTGTGCAGTCGGGACGCCGAAATAGGCAGCCGGGAGGTTGGCGTTGAGGTGCATCGCGGCAAAGATCCGCTCCCGCCATACGGCCATCCCGGGCACCTTGCCGCTCGCGATGACCATGACCCTTCGCGAATAAAAGGTGATCCGCTCCGGGTCGATGCCGCGCAGACTGGGATCGCGGCAAGCGAGTTTCAGCCCCTCCAGCACGTTGGGGTGTTCCATAAATCCGAAATGCAGGGTAACCCGGGTAATGCCGGCGCCGACCGGGACGAGCGTTACGCGCTGGTCCGGATCGACGCGCGGCGCGTCGCTGCTGACCGCCTGGACCAGCAACACACGCTCGTGCCAGGACGCTATGCCGGTCTGAAGCTGGAGATCGCCGCCGCCGGGCGGGTTGCGGCGCCCGACCTCGCGTTGTCCGCGGACGAGCAGGTGGTTCACAACACCCGCCTTACCCGTCCGGCGGCCGATCGACTTTGAGTACCTCTACGGGATGCTTTTTCAGTTTCGCGTGTTCCACGGTGGGAGGGATTGCCGGACGGCGCGTTAGTGCCGGCCACTTATAATACTTGCCGCTCTCTCCGCTGCCCTACCTTTGCCCAGCGCCGTTCCCTCGAGCCTATTTTTGCGGCAACAGCGCCGTCCGCGACCTGCCAACCGCTTGAAAAATAGGCGCGAAAACAGTGTGTTATGCGATTCCGGTGGCGATGTTCCGACTTGGCACAGTCCCTGCGCTGCCTAAGCGAAGGATTTAGCACGGGTCCGTGAGCTATGGAGGCGATCGTGGCTATCAGCAGGTGGGGCTTGGTGGGGACGGTTGGGTTGGGTTTTGCCGGCTTCGCGGTGTCGCCGGCGGTGCATGCCGAGACGATAAACATCGCGATCGGCCACCAGAGCATGTGTACCGACACCTATACCGCCGGGATCATCGTCAAGGAATTGGGGCTCTTAGAAAAGCACCTGCCGCACGACGGCAAGTATGCCGGCGTAACCTATGACGTTGTGTGGAACGACTACAGCTCGGGTGGCCCGATCACCAACGAGATGCTGGCGAACAAGCTCGCCTTCGGGGTCATGGGCGACTACCCGCTGATCGTCAACGGCGCCAAGTTCCAGGCGACCGACAGCCTGCGCTCGCTCTATGTCGCCGGCACCGGTTACAACCTCAGAGGCTCGGGCAACGGCATCGTCGTGCCGATCGCCTCGAACCTCTACAGCATCAAGGATTTGAAGGGTCACTCGGTGTCGACGCCGGTCGGCAGCGCCTCCTGGGGCATGCTGGTCAAAGCGCTCGGGGACGCCGATATGCCGCTGGCGTCGATCAGCCTGAAAAACCAGGCGCCCTCCGTCGGTGCCGCCAACATCCAGACCGGCAAGGTCGACGCGCATGCCGATTTCTGCCCGTGGTCCGAGATCATGGAATATCGCGGCACCGGCCGAAAGATCTACGACGGCAGCGAGACTGGCGTGCCCTACTTGCACGGGCTCGTCGCGCGCAAGGATTTTGCCGAGAAGTATCCCGAAGTCGTCGTCGCCTTCATCGAGGCAATTTACGACGCCGGCAAATGGGTCGAGGCGGATCCGATGCAGGCGACCGAGAGCATGGAGAAATGGACCGGGGTCGAGAAGGAAGTCCTCTATCTCTATTTCTCGAAGGGCGGGCTGTTGACGCTCGATCCGACGTTGAAGCCGCAATGGATCGACGCTCTCAAATTCGACCATGAGGTATTGGCGAAGGCGGACCTCTCGCCACCGCTCGACTTCCAGTCGTGGATCGACGACAGCTACATCCGTGCCGCCTATAAAGCGATGGGGGTCGATTACGACAAGGACGTTGCCGAGGTCGTCGATCCCGAGACCGCCAACAAGGACATGCCGAACGAGGTTTGGCATGCGCGCGACGGCATCAAGACCTATGCAAGCGTCAAGGACTTTCTGAAGGCCGTCGCTGCCTTCGAGGCGACCGGGGCGAAGCTCAATGCCACCTATACCTACGATCGCGCCACCGGGCTCAAGTTGTTCGGCAAGTCGGGCTTCTACGTCGAAGCGCCGGACGGCACCTATTCCGCCTTTCTGCGTAAGCCCGAAGCGGAAACCTACGCCGCCAGCGTCAAGGGCAAGGTCATGAACTTCGAGCAGGCGGTCGCCAGCACGACCTCGTGATCCGCGCAAGCCATCGGCTTGCCGCGTGGAGTTCCAGCCAATGAGCGTCGAAGCGGATCGCGAAGGCGGATTGGCGGCCGGTTCGGACCACGCCGACGACCATGACCTGCTCCCGCCACGGCCGGCGCAGAACGGTGCCGCGCTGCGCGACCGGGTGCTGGCGATGGGACAGAGCTGGAGCGTGCGCGTTCTGGCGGTGCTGATCGGCATCGCGCTGTGGTACTGGGCGACGCGCGTCCATCTCGATTTCTACATTCGCTTCGCCAACATGCCGTCGCCTGTGGCGGTCGGCGCGGCCTTCTGGCAACACCTGCACGAGACGACGTTTTACCTTCACATCCTCGTCAGCCTCGAGCGCATCGTCATCGGTTACGCACTGGCCGCGGCTATCGGCATTCTTCTGGGTCTCGTGATGGGACGTTCGCGCATCGCCCGCGATTTTCTGACGCCCTATATCGAGTTGTTGCGCCCGATCCCGGCGGTGGCGTGGATACCGCTGGCGATCCTGATGTGGCCGACCGAGGAATCGTCGATCATCTACATCACCTTCCTCGGCGCGCTTTTTCCGATCGTGCTGAACACGGTCCACGGCGTCGAGCAGACGCCAGAGGTCCTGGTGCGCGCCGCGCTATCGCTCGGCGCCCGGCGTGCGCAGATCTTCTGGCATGTGGTGCTCCCTGCCGCGCTGCCGAGCATCGCCGCCGGACTGTCGATCGGCATGGGGGTCGCGTGGTTCGCGATCCTCGCCGGGGAAATCATCAGCGGCCAATACGGCATCGGCTACTTCACCTGGAATGCATATTCACTGATCAATTACCCCGACATCATCGTCGGCATGCTGATGATCGGCGTCCTCGGCA
>Ga0209446_1000067_pt1 | contig 31869 bp, 30 predicted proteins | sample BogFormECP04_OM2_FD_188242 | JGI IMG/M metagenome (GOLD analysis project Ga0209446, IMG submission 188242) | Bog forest soil microbial communities from Calvert Island, British Columbia, Canada - ECP04_OM2 (SPAdes) (version 2) | ecosystem: Environmental > Aquatic > Freshwater > Wetlands > Bog ... | reverse complement strand
CCTTCAGGCGGACGTTGACGCGCACCGTGTCGCCGGGGCGAAATTCGGGGAGGTCTTTGCGCAGTTGCGCTTCATGGAGTTTAGCTATAACCAAATTCATGTGCGTATTCCCTGCAGACCCACTCAGGCGGGGCCGGCTCTTCAAAAGCAAACCCCAATTATAGCCAAATATTCACAATTTACCTAGCGCAATTCGCGGGAGGGAGCACTCCTGTTTGACTTCTGGTATCCCCTAAGGCTATGAATCTGCTGGTCCGGTTCGCGTTGGATACATTGATATTTCATCGATGCCCATAGGAGTTCTAACATGAAGGCTGAAAAGAAGATAGGAGCGAACGTCAAACAGGCGGTGCCATTTTTCGGGGTGTCTAATATGGAGGAATCGCTGCGATTTTACGTCGATGGCCTTGGTTTCGAGATGACCAAGAAATGGATCGACGACGGGAAACTGCGCTGGTGTTGGCTGGAGATCGGCGATGCGGCTTTGATGCTGCAGGAGTTTCGGAAGGAAGGTCACGATTCCTGGAAGCCGAGCTGCAAAGTGGGAGAAGGCGTATCGGTCTGTTTCATGTGCGAGGATGCGCTGGCGATCTATCGCGACGCCGCCGCACGCGGAATCAAAGCCAAGCGAAATCCATTTGTCGGAAACGCCTTATGGGTGGTGTCGTTTTCGGACCCGGACGGTTACAGGGTCGACTTCGAAAGCCCCACGGACGTCCCTGAAGAGACGGAATACTCAGGGCAAGTCAAATGAATGGCGACGCCGCAAGCACTTAAGCCTGCGTGGGGACCGAAACACTTCGGCGAATGACGCTGTCCGCGAAGCGTTCCATTTCTTCGAGTTGTGGACTGAATTGGAGCAACACCAGATCGACGCCAACGGCTTCGAATTGCGCGAGCCGCCCGGAAACCTGTTCTGGCGTGCCCACCAGGCCAGAACGCAATCCGCGATTCGATACCGAGTAGTCTTCGAGCGAAACGCGCTGTTCGAGCTGCGTGCCTGCGAGCCACTGCTGGTAATTCGCATTGCCGGCGGCGGACTGGTTGACGTCGGTGATGCGGCGCAATTCCTCCTGCGCTTCTCGCTCGGTTTCGCGCACGATGGTATAGCCCGCGACGCCGAACTTCAGCGGCGGCAGATTGTGCTTCGCGCGGCGTTCGCGCAAATCTGCTATTTTTTCGGCCACACGCTCTGGTGGATCGCCGTGCATCAGGTAGGCATCGCACTTCTCCGCGATGAGTTCCTTCGCCGCGGGCGATTCGCCCCCCGCATAGATACATGGGTGCGGCTGGGACACAGGTTTCGGCTCGAGGACGTTGTCTTCTACGCGGTAATATCTTCCCGCATAAGAAAAATGATCTTTGGCCCAGACGCCATGCAGCACGTCGAGCCATTCGTTGGTGCGCGCGTAGCGGTCATCGTGCTGCTCAAATCCGACGCCGTACTTCTTCGCTTCATCCGACCACCAGGACGATACGACATTGAGCGTGAGCCGCCCGCCGCTGATGTGATCAATATTCGCGGCCTGCTTGGCAAGCAGCGCGGGCAGATGGAACGTCGGGCGCACCGCGACCATCAATTCGAGGCGCTCGGTGACCGCGGCCAGCGCCGCCGCCGTCGACCATGCGTCGAGCGATGGCGCCTCTACGCCCTTGATGTCGTTCAAATTCAACTCCGCGATCAACATCAGGTCATAGCCGATCTGTTCGCTGCGCCGGGCGAGCTTCTTTACGTACGGCCAGGTCGCCGGCATGTTTTCGTTCGCGACGTTGCGCAGCCATCCGCCAAAAACGGGGAGCCAGTAGCCGTATCTCATCGAATGCTCCCTGTAGAGATAAGCCGTTCGCCCCGGCTGGCTTCGTGAATGCGCGCTTCGTTAATGAGATAGTCCGCCAGTCGCGCATAGGGGTTGAAGCCAATCATTCGCTCGGGGTCGGAGACGAAGTTCGAGAGTGCGTTGATGTCGTAATAGAGCAGCCGGCCTGTACGATCGTCAATCACGTACTCGATACCGCCGACTTCGATGCCGGCAACTTCCATGATACGTTCAACGTCATCGATGACTTGCCGCGGTGGATCATAGGCTTCCACCGTGAGGCCTGACTTCGGAGCATCCACTGGGCATGCCAAACGAGTCAGTTCCTCGCCCTTTGTGTTTTTGCAGATGTCCGCAGGGCAGAGGTCAAACGTGTCGCCGGTAATGTGAATCTTAATCGCATAGAGATATTCGCCGCCGAGAACTTCCACTCGCGTGATCACGCCATCGCGGGCCCTGAAGAATTCCTGCACAAGAGCGACGTTATCTATACCAAACGCCAAGCTGTCCTCTTCGACCGCCCCGCGCAATTCGTCAGGTGAATTGAATTTCTTTATCCCTGCTCCGCTGCCGCCTATGTTCGGCTTGACGATGAGCGGATACCCGATCCCTTCGGCTGCGCTCAGCGCTTGCGACGGATGATTGATCACACGCGCTTTGGGATACTGCAATCCAAGCGCTTCAAGCACCGTGCACTGCAGCGCCTTCGAAGTTTCGTGAGTGAAAGCACGCGACCCGTTGACCACGCGAACGCCTTTTTCTTCCAGGTGAGCCAGATAGTTGAGCGTATAAAAAATCCCGTGGCCGACGCCGCGCTGCCACGCGGAAGGACTCATACGGTTGAAGAGCAGCGAATACTCGCGCTCCTTGGCCGCCACATCGTATTGATGATTTCGCGCATCTACTTTGACCCAGCTCACGCCCCGCGCGTCGAGTTGATCGAATAGCGGCTTGAACCAGTGCTGCTGCTCGTAGTAAATGGCGATGGGTTTTCCCGCCCCGGACTCCCTGCCGTTTCCGATTGCCGCGTTGCTCATGGCATTGTGCTCCTTATTCACTTAACAATGAAAAAGGGCCGCTTATTCCGAGCGGCCCTGGATTCCTTTTAGGTTTAGTTCTGCGCTAGACCGAAGGACTTGCCATGCCGCTTGCAGCGGAACACATACAAGCACAGCATGGACACGCGCAGGCCTGCCCGCAGGCCGAAATGCCCTGCGTCGTGCGCGAACAGCCGGCCCGGATTGCTTTTTTCACAGAACCCTCAGTATACCGCACCTCTTTTTAGCGCAAAAGCAAATCCGGGCGGTTACGCTGGGTTTTCTCCAGGGCGGCGGCGCGGCGCCAATTGGCAACTTCTGCGTGGTTGCCTCCGATCAATACGTCGGGTACCTTCCAGCCACGAAAATCGGCTGGCCGTGTGTAATGGGGGAAATCCAGCAGGAGGTGGCCCGCAGGTTGTGAGTCCGCTTGTAGGAGAGCAGAATGCTGCGCCCCTACCGAAGTGAAATCCTGCGCTGCGAGATTTTCGCTGAACGATTCATTCTGCGAAGAAGCTTCATTTCCCAGCGCACCAGGAATAAGCCGCGTAACCGCATCGATGACCAGCATCGCAGGAAGTTCCCCGCCGCTCAGAACATAGTCTCCGACGGAAATTTCTTCCGTGGCGAGATGTTCGGCGACCCTCTCGTCAACTCCTTCGTAGCGCCCGCAAAGAAACACGATGCGATCCAGCCCCGCATACTGCCTCGCGGTATCCTGCTTGAAGAGTTTTCCGGCAGCCGACATCAAAACGACGGCCGTCTTCGGATCGTGCACGGCGGGCAGCTCGGCGCTGCCAAGGCTCCGGCCAAGCAGTGCTTCGACCGCCTCGAAAAGCGGTTCAGGTTTCAGCACCATCCCTTCGCCCCCGCCAAAAGGCCGGTCATCGACGCTGCGGTGGCGATCCCTAGTGAACACACGCAAGTCTTGTATGTGGACCTCGACGAGGTTCGTCTCGCGAGCACGCCGAAGGATTCCATGATCGAGCGGGCCAGCAAAAAATTCCGGAAAAATAGTAATCAGGTCGAAGCGCATCTGCAGCCAGTGTAGCCAAACAAGGAAGCGGCTGCCATTGGGTCTTTTCCCGTCGTCAACCGGAGACTGCGCCGCAGTCCTGTAGCAGCTAAGGTCAGGGTCGGTTTCTGTACCTCAGAACAGCTTGCCCCACCTATTTTCGCCTCGTAATCTGGTCCTACCAGTTTACCGCCCTGAATCCAGCCCTCTTGAGGAGTCACGAGATGGCGTTTCTCTGCCGAGTCCGCAAAAACATGCGCATCTTCTTGATGGGCTTGCTCTTGATACAGCTTGCGGGCTGCGCCGGGCTATCCTCTGGAGGAGGCGCCACCAGCGGCAACAACGGAGGGAGCACGACGGCTCCCGCGGCACCGACTGGATTGCTGGCGACAGCGGGAAACTCCCAAGTCAGTCTTAGCTGGAACGCAAGCACGGGGGCTACGGGCTATTACGTCCAGCGCGCCACGGTGAGCGGCGGACCCTACACGCAAATCGCCGTGCCTGCCCCGAATAGTTACACGGACACCGGCCTGACAAATGGAACGACTTACTACTATGTCGTGTCGGCGTTCAATTCCGCAGGCCAAAGCGCAAATTCTAGCCAGGCCAGCGCTGCACCTGCTGCTCCTGCCACGCCACCTTCCGTGCCAACCGGCTTACAAGCCGCCGCAGGAAATGCTCAAGTGAGCCTTACCTGGACCGCCAGCGCCGGTGCGACGAGCTATCGCGTTAAGCGGGCGACTACCAACGGCGGTCCTTACGCACAAGTTGCAGCTCCGGCCTCGGCAAACTTCGCGGACGCCGGCCTCACAAATGGCACGACCTACTATTACGTTGTCTCGGCGCTAAACTCCGCAGGAGAAAGCGCCAACTCTTCTCAAGTGAGCGCGACACCAGCCGCTCCTTCTGCGCCTCCGGCCACGCCGACCGGTCTCCAAGCCACAGCGGGCGATGCTCAGGTCAGCCTCAGCTGGACTGCCAGCACAGGTGCGACTAGCTATCACGTCAAGCGCAGCACAACGAGCGGTGGTCCGTACACGCAAGTGGCCGCACCCACCACGACAAGCAACCTCGACACTGGACTGACTAATGGCACGACCTACTACTATGTGGTCTCCGCGTTAAACGCCGCAGGCGAAAGCACCAATTCCTCCCAGGCGTCCGCAACGCCGGTCGCCGCCACGGCCGACGTGACCATTACTGTCAATCCAACGGCAACCAAGCCTATCTCGCCGTATATCTATGGCATCAATTTTTATTCGGGCGTCACCGGCGCGCCTCCGCTCTTGACCTTCGACCGCGACGGCGGCAACCGTTGGACGGCCTACAACTGGGAGACCAATGCTTCCAACGCCGGCAGCGACTATCTCTACGAAAACGACAGCTACCTCAGCCCCAGCACCGTCCCTGCAGAAGCCGTGCGAAGTTTCATTGCTGATGATCAAACCAACGATGTAGCCAGTCTGGTGACCTTCCAACTGCAAGGCCTCGTCTCGGGAGACGAAAGCGGCCCAGTTAGCACGACGAATCCGCCCGACATGACACGGTTCAAGACCGTTGTCGACAAAAAGAGCACCGTCTCCAGCGTACCTTTCACACTCACTCCTCCAACGACTGATGCCAACGTCTACATGGATGAATTCATCTGGGCTCTCGATCAGAAATTCACGGGAATGGGAATTTTCGGCAGCAATCCCACGCATCCGACTTTTATCAGTTTGGATAACGAGCCTGAGCTTTGGAACTCTACTCATCTCGAGGTGCAAGGCTCCACGGCCGTTACTTCAGACAACTACATCACCAAGACCATCAATCTCGCTAAAGCCTTGAAGGATCAATTTCCCGACGTGGTGATTTTTGGGCCCGTTCATTACGGCTTCCAAGGCATCTACAACTGGCAAAGCGAGCTGAGCGCAACTCCCAACGGCACGAACTGGTTCCCGGATAAATATCTCCAGGCGTTGAAGACCGCTTCGACGACTTACGGCCAGCCGCTCGTGGACGTCTACGACTTCCATTGGTACGTGGAAGAGTACGACCCCAACGGAACACGGGCCCTTGATCTCACGAGCACGACTCTCACCGCCGCTCAGGTCCAGCTAATCGTGCAGAGCCCCCGCGCCTTATGGGACCCGACCTTTACGGACTCAACTAACAGCAATCCCTGGATTTACCAGGAACTTGGCAGCACTCCTATTAATCTTCTCGGCCGCCTGCAAGCGAAGATCAACGCTGAAAATCCGGGAATGAAAATCTCCATCACCGAATATGAGAACGGCGGCTGGAATCACATCGCGGGCACCATCGCCCAAGCGGACAACCTGGGGATTTTCGGTAGTCAGGGCCTCTTCGCCGCCAGTTTCTGGCCGCCCAACGGAACTTATTCTTACGCTCTCGCGGGATTCCGCGCTTACCGCGGATTCGATGGCGCGAACGCCAGCTTTGGCGACACCTCGCTTCAGACGACTTCGAGCAACGTGCAAAATGTCGTGGTTTACGCCAGCACGGACAGCACAACGCCAGGTCGCACAGTGTTCGTGGCGATCAATCGTTCTGCTTCCGCACAGGTGACGGCGATCAACGGCGCAACTCTCTCTGGCACCGCTCATTTGTACCAAATGACGGCAGCCTCAACTCAAGGACAAAACCCTGTTGCGCCTGTGTCGATTGGAACAATTGTCGCAAGCGGTTCGTCCCTGACGATCTCGCTCCCAGCGCTGAGCGTCACGACCATTGATGTTCACTAACGATGACAGCCAAGCCGTCGCGAACTCAGTTTTTTTCGTTTAAATCGCGGAGACCTTCAGGGAGTTCCACATCGATTCGTCGTGCGGCAGTGTCAATACGCGTGCAAATATCTTCGGCAAGCGGGACGAGAATCTCTCCACCGGAAGTATCAATGACTAGAAGCGGCGTTCCGGCCACTCCTTCACCAGCGATTTGCACCTCTTTAACCACTCCCAGCAGAGACGGCGCAGTCGTCAGTGAACAAGGCGAGGAAGAAACGATGGAGGGCTCTGCAAAATTTTCGAACACCAAACATCCCACGAGATCATCCACAAAATACTGGCCCGCAGTGAGCGGCACGCGCTTTTCAATCGGAAGCAGTACATCGAGTCCGCGAAACTTCTCCGCCTCGGAAATCGAGTCGCATCCTTCAAAGTGAAATACGGCTTGGCCCTTGTGGTTCTGGCTGAGCCAGCAGGCTTTCAACGAGGTAAGACGCGGCTCTGCGCCGGCGCGGCCGCTGGCGCCAAGAAAGACTTCCGTCAATCGTGTCAGCCGTTCGGGAAAATCCGTGAGGAGTTGTGCAGCTACTTCGCCCTTATTGCCGCGGGGCCGGAGAATCCGCGCTACAATCACCCACCGCTGGGTTTCGGCGCTCAATCTTCCAGTATCTCTAGCGTGTATCGCTTCTTCACCTTCATGCCCGCTGCGCCGAGCAGCGTGCGCACCGCTTTGGCCGTGCGCCCTTGCCGCCCTATCACCTTGCCCAGGTCTTCCGGATGCACCCGTAGCTCAAGAACGGTGACCTGCGAGCCGTCGACAGACTTGACCTGCACTTCTTCGGGATGGTCCACCAAAGCCTTGGCAATAACTTCGACTAGCTCTTTCATCCTTCACCTCCACGAGCTCAATCTTCCCCCTGGGCCGTGGATAACGTGCCCCAGTCGGGGACACGCAAGAGATGGGGACTTCGCGGGGATTACGCGATCTTCTGCTGGTGGATAAAGCTACGAACAGTGTCGCTGGGTTGCGCACCGACTCCGAGCCAATGCTTGATGCGTTCGGCGTTGAGCTTGATCTCCGCAGGCTTCTTCAGCGGATCGTAGGTTCCCACCAATTCAACAACACGCCCGTCCCGCGGCTTGCTGCTTTCAATCACCACCACGCGATAGAACGGTTTCTTCTTCTTGCCAATCCGGGATAAACGAATAGTGAGCACTAACAGATGCCTCCACCAGATATCTTAGCCTGTACGGGCTGGTGGCGGCAATCGGAGAGTCTGGGGATCCGGTTGTCACGGGGCATCTGCTGTGTATGACCCCCGCATGGCAAGGATTTGCCTAAAGCGATCCTCAGCCCCTCGGCCTGTCTTAGTCCCGAGCACAGCCTCGCGCGAATCGCCCAGCGAACTTTGCATTCGCAATGTACGGGTGACAGCGCGATAATGCCCGCAGCAAAAAAGGAGCAGTCCATGAGCGAGAAAAACGATTTGTCACGCCGAAAATTCCTGACCAACGTCGCCGCCGGCGGTGCCGCATTGGCCATTGTTCCCCGTCACGTCCTTGGACGCGGGTTTACTCCTCCGAGCGATATGCTCAACATCGCAGGCGTAGGCGTCGGCGGCATGGGCCGCACCAATCTGATCAATCTCTCCAGCCAAAACATCGTGGCGCTCTGCGACGTGGACTGGGGCTATGCCGGTAAGGGCTTCGACCGCCTCGACACCGAAATCCCGAATCTGCAAAAGCGCCTCGATCAACCTGATCCACAGCCGACGCCCGGCCAGCCTCCCGTCGAGTTCGATCGCGTCAAAGCGAAGGCCCGCCTAGCCGGTATGATTCGCCTGAAGAACGAGCAACTGCCGAAAGTTAAGCGCTATCAGGACTATCGCGAGATGCTCGAGCACCAGAAGGACATTGATGCCGTTTTCGTCGCCACCTCGGACCACATGCACGCGCCCATCGCTCTCGCCGCCATAGCTCTTGGCAAACACGTTTACGTGCAAAAGCCGCTCACCTGGTCGATTGATGAAGCTCGGCAGCTCTCACGACGTGCCAAGGAAACCAAAGTTGCCACGCAAATGGGCAATCAGGGACATTCCTTAAACGACGCCCGCCTGACGGTCGAATACATCCAAGCCGGGGCGATCGGCGAAGTACGCGAGGTGCACATCTGGACCAACCGCCCGCTTGGCTTCTGGCCGCAAGGCGTGCCGCGCCCCGAAGCCTTGAAAGAACCCGCTGACACTCTTCGCTGGAACGGACAGGGCGTGAACGCTCGCCTTGCCGCAGCAATGGCTGGCGATTACCCGGTTCCGGACAAGCTTTCCTGGGATCTTTTTCTTGGCGTCGGCCCGCACGTCGAGTATCACCCCATCTATCACCCTTTCAACTGGCGTGGCTGGTCAGACTGGGGCGTCGGCGCCATCGGCGACATGGGAGCTCATTTGATCGACCATTCTATGTGGGCGCTCAACCTCGGCCTACCGTCAACGGTCGAGACGGTTTCGACTCCGTTTAATGGCGTCTCCTACCCGCACGCAACGCAGACTTTTTACGAATTTCCCGCCCGCGGCTCCATGCCGGCCGTCAAGATGACCTGGTACGACGGCGGCCTCATGCCCGACAAACCAGAGGAACTCGGCGACGAAGATCTCAACAAAGGCGGTGGCGCCCTGCTCATCGGCAGCAAGGGCAAATTGCTTCACGATACCTATGGATTGAAGCCTCGCCTGCTGCCTAAATCTCTCAGCGATTCCTACGGCAAGCCGCCGCAAAAGCTACCCCGCATCGAAAACGAAGACCACGAAATGAACTGGGTGAACGCCGCGAAAGGCAAAACCGATACTTCCTGCCCGTTCGAATACGCCGCGCGCCTAACTGAGGTAATGCTCCTCGGCATCGTTGCTCTTCGTGCTGGAAAAAAGATCAACTATGACGGTGCAAACATGCGCGTCACCAACGTCGCGCAGGCCAACGATTTCTTGCGACGCGAATACCGCCAGGGCTGGGCATAAAAGGGCAAGCTCGGAAGTTTGTGAAATGCCGCTTTAGCCCAGGCGGTTGAGCCCGTTGAATGCCGCCGTCTTATAGCATTCTGCTAGCGTCGGATAATTGAAGACCGTGTTGATGAAATACGTGATCTTGCCCTTCAACTTGAATACCGCTTGCCCGATGTGCAGCAGTTCCGCGGCGTCTTCGCCAAAAATGTGCACGCCAAGCAGTTCAAGAGTTTCTCGGTGAAATAGAAGTTTCAACCGTCCATCCGTGTGGCCGGAGATTTGCCCGCGCGCAATCTCGCGGTAATATGCCACGCCCACTTCATACGGTACATCGGCATCCGTAAGCTGCTCTTCGGTCTTCCCGATAAAAGAAATCTGTGGAATCGTGTAAATCCCGTACGGATAACTCGCGGGATCCGTCTGCACCTGTAGCCCAAACGCCCTCGCCGCAGCGATGCGCCCCTGCTCCATCGAGACCGACGCCAGGCTCGGGAAGCCAATAACGTCGCCCACAGCAAAGATATTCGGCTGTGTGGTTCGGTAATCCGCGTCCACCTTGATGCGTCCCCGGTCGTCGAATTCGACCCCGGCAGCAGCGAGATCGAGCTTGTCGATGTTGCCCTGCCGGCCGACCGCATAGAGCAAAGCATCGCCATTGATACGCTTTTTACTCACGAGGTTCGCTGCGACTTTTCCCTCCAGCGTTTCCTCCACGCTCTCGACTTCCTCATTGAGCCGCAGCGTGGCGCGATGGTCGCGCATGTGATACGTCAGCGCCTCGACCATTTCCGTATCGGCAAATTCCAAGAGCCGTGGCCGCTTCTCCACGATAATCACGCGCACGCCCAGCGTGGCAAACATGCAAGCGTACTCGACCCCGATTACGCCGCCGCCCACCACGATTAGCGTTCTCGGAATCTGCGGCATCGTCAGGATTTGGTCGCTGGTAATAATGTTCCGCCCGTTGATGGGCACTTTTAAATTGATTGCCGGTTTCGTTCCCGTAGCAATCACGAAGAACTCCCCTTCCAGTTCTGCGTAACCGTTGCCGTTCTCCACGCGAAGATGATGCGCATCGATAAACTTGCCAAAGCCGTGGATCACGTCCACGCCGTTGCGCTTGAGCTGGTCCTGCGTCACCGCCACTTCGTTCTCAATCACGCGTTGCACGCGGAAATTCAAATCCGCCATCGTGACGTTTTCTTTCACGTTGTAATTCGAACCGTAGAAACTCTTCGAGTAAAAACCGGAAAGATGCAGCACCGCCTCGCGCATCGTCTTGCTGGGAATGGTACCGGTATTGATGCACACGCCGCCGATGGCGGCCTGCTTTTCGACCACCGCAACGCGCTTTCCGGCCTTCGCTCCCTGGATGGCGGCGCGCTGCCCGCCCGGTCCGGAACCAATGACAATCAAATCATACGGTTGCATTCGACGAGTCCAGCGAGCTTTCCTCTTCCGGGGCGCTACCAGGCGGGGTAGTCATAGTCATAGGAGTATAAACGACGCTCTGCTTTCGGAGCGCGGCAATGTGCTGAGAGTCTCTATCGCCGCTGGCCAGCCGCATGAAATGTTCCTGCGCGGAAAATCCGTGGCCGTTGCGCACCGCGCGCGGCCGCGAATACCTTCCATCCGATCCAAGGATGCGCGCCTTACGTGTGTCGGCGAGATAGGACGAAAGAATTTCGTTGCAGACTCGCTCGCAATGCTGCGGGTCCTTCAGTGGAAACAACACTTCCACCCGCTCGTAGAGATTTCTCTGCATCCAGTCCGCGCTTCCCAGATAGACTTCCGGCTTCCCTCCATTTTCAAAATAAAAAATCCGGCTGTGCTCCAAAAACCGCCCGACGATGCTCCGCACACGAATGCGGCTGCTGACACCGCGAAGTCCCGGCACCAACCCGCACTGGCCCCGCACGATTAGATCAATCTCCACGCCCGCACTCGAAGCACGGTACAGAGCTTGGATGATGGGCGGATCAATCACGGCATTGATCTTTGCGATTATTCGCGCGGGGCGCCCGCGTCGGGCGTGCCGTGCTTCCCGGTCAATCAGCGCGAGGCACGACTTGGCCATATCGCGCGGAGCCAGGAGCAGCGGCTTGTAATTCGGCTGCTCCGCATAAGCCGTCAAAAAATTGAAAACGTCGTGTACCGCGGAAGTGATCGCCTCATCGTGCGTGAGCAAGCTCAGATCGCTGTAATACCGCGCCGTCGAGGGATTGTAATTCCCTGTGCCCAGATGCGCGTACCGGCGAATCTTGCCGTCCGGATCGTTCCGCACGACCAGCATGAGCTTCGCGTGAGTCTTCAGTCCCACAAGCCCGTGAAAAACCTGTACGCCCGCGTCCTCGAAGCTGCGCGCCCAGCGAATATTGGTTGCCTCATCAAAACTGGCTTTCAATTCGACAACTACCGTCACTTCTTTTTTGCCGGCCGCGTCCAGCAACGCCTGCGCGATCGGCGAGTCCGAGTTCGTCCGGTAGAGCGTCTGTTTGATGGATAAAACGCGCGGATCGCGCGCGGCAGTCTGGAGAAAATTCACTACGGTGTCGTAGCAATCGTACGGATGGTGCAGCAAAAAAGCTTGCCGTCGGATCGCTTCAAACATGGAATCCGCATCGTGTCCCACGCGCACCTGGCGCTGGGCAAACGGCGGATACTTCAGATCCGGCCGCGGCGTCTCCTCATAAAGGTGAAAGAGCCGTTGTAAATTCACAGGCCCTTGCGCGCGAAAGACAAGTGATTCGTCCAGTTCAAACGTCGAGACCAGCCGGTTAATAATGTCCGGGTGCGCGTCGGCGTCGATTTCCAGACGCACCGCATCCCCCTTGCGCCGTTGCGAAACCTGCGCATCGACCGCGTCGAGCAGGCTCCGCGTCTCTTCCTCTTCCAGATATAGATTGCTGTTGCGCGTAATCCGAAACGGCGCGGACGCCAGAATTTCGTACCCGCGATAAAGCTTTGCGGCATGCGCCGAGACGATCTCTTGCAGCGCCACGTAGTGAATCCCGCCGTCGGGCGCAGGCAAACGAAGCAGGCGCGGCAATGCGCGCGGCACCGTGAGCACGCCGAAATACGGCTTACCGTTGCCGCTGCTCCGCCGACGCAGCAGAAATGCAATGCACAACGCTTTGTTCAGGACGTGCGGAAAAGGGTGCGATGGATCCACTGTAACCGGCGTCAACATGGGAGACACGCGCCGCTCGAAAAAAGTCTTCGCCGCCTGTGCCGCTTTTCCTTCAAGCTGGCTCACCGGCAGAACGCGAATTCCCACTTTTGCCAGCGCCGGAAGCAGTTCCTCGTTCCAGCATTTGTACTGGTCTCGAACCATAGCGTGCATGGCCGCCGACACTTTCTCTAGTTCCTGCTCCACGGTTAAGCCATCGGGACTGATCTGGCGCGAGCCGTGCTCAATCCGCTGCAGAAAACTGGCCACCCGTACCTCGACAAATTCATCCAGGTTATTCGCCGTAATCGCTAGAAACTTCACGCGTTCGAGCAAAGGATTCCCGATGTCTCGCCCCTCCTCAAGCACACGCCGGTTAAACTCCAGCCATTCCAAGTGCCGGTTGAGATAGAAGCGAGGATCGTCAAGCGCAGTGCGTGTCATAAGCTTTCTCAGGGAACCAAGAGTGATAGCGCAGCCGTGTTACGGGCAGATGAATGCGCCGAAGCAATGCTATTCTGCGGGGCACCCATAGGAGGCCCGTTGAAGTTACCGCTTATCCTGTTTGTCGCCGTGTTCTTTGCTGTTGCCGTCGAATTCCGGGCGCAATCTCCGTCCTCAGCCGTGGATAGCCAAGCCGACTTCATGTTCTCTTCCTTCGCACAAGAAAACGCGCCTGGATTCGCGGTGCTGGTGCGCAAAGATGGACGCACACTGTTTGAAAAAGGATACGGCGTCTGCGATTTGCGGACCCACGCGAAAATTAACCAGTACACTAATTTCCGCCTCGCCTCTTTCACCAAACAGTTTACCGCCATGGCGATCATGCTGCTCGTCCACGACGGGAAGCTTCGCTATGACCAATCTTTAAGCGAGATATTTCCGGATTTCCCACCCTACGGCAAAAACATCAGCATCCGCAATCTTCTGAATCACACTGGTGGTTTGCCCGATTACGAAGATTTAATGGACGCCCAGGAAAAACTCAAAGGCCCCATCTGGTCTCCCGAACACCAAATCCAGGACGACGAAGTTCTCGCTCTCTTCCAAAAAGAAACCAAAGGAAAATTTGCCCCAGGCACAAGTTGGTCGTACAGCAATTCCGGTTACGTAGTGCTCGGCCTCATCGTCGCCAAAATATCAGGGCAATCCTACGGAAGTTTTCTCCATGCGCGAATTTTCGCGCCGCTGCACATGGATCACACCGTCGTCTATCAAAAAGGGAAGAATGCGGTCACGAATCGCGCTTTCGGTCACTCGAAGGAAGGCGGCGCACTGAAGGAAACCGACCAAAGCTCAACTTCCGCCACTCTAGGCGACGGCGGCATCTATTCCAATCTCGATGATCTCCTTAAATGGGACGACGGCCTGCGAAATCACAACCTGCTCAGCGCCGAAGAAATGGCTCCTGCGCTTGTTCCTGCAAAATTAGCGGATGGCTCGCCCACGTATTGGCCCACCGCGCCCAACGACGACAACTTGCATCCCGGCAAGCCCGTCTCCTACGGCTTCGGCTGGTTCCTTGATCCTTATGAAAGACAACCACGCATGTGGCACACCGGAAGCACGATGGGGTTCCGCACTATCATTCAGCGCTACACAGGCCACAACTTTACCGTCATCGTCCTTGCGAACCGAACTGACCTTGATCCAGAACTTCTCGCCCTAAAAGCGTTGTATTCCTTTTCAGTACCTCAACGCTGATCGGCAACCGTCATTCTGCTCAGGACAGTCCCGCGAGCTTTCCCAATCCCTTCAACTTCGCCCGCGCGGCCATCGCGCCGTACTGCTTCATCATCGTGCGCATCTGCAAATACTGCTTCAAAACCTGATTCACATCCTGCACGGTCGTCCCGCTGCCCTTCGCAATCCTCTTCCGCCGCTTCCCGTCAATAATATTGTGGTCCTGCCGCTCCTGATTCGTCATCGAATTGATGATAGCCTCGACCTGCTTCAGCTTCCCCTCATCCACCTTCGCGTCTTTCGGCAAATTCTGCAACGGCCCCATCTTCGGCAGCATGTCCACAAGCTGCTCCAGCGGCCCCATCTTGCGAATCTGTTTCAACTGGTCGCGAAAATCTTCCAGCGTGAATCCTTCTTTGCGCAGCTTCCGCTCGAGGTCCGCAGCTGCCTTCCTGTCAACCGTCTGCTCCGCCCGCTCGATGAGCGACATGATGTCGCCCATCCCGAGCACGCGCGAAACAATCCGCTCTGGATAAAATCCCTCTAGTGCGTCGTATTTTTCGCCGAGACCCACAAACTTGACTGGCGCACCGGTCACTTTTCCAATCGAAAGCGCCGCACCGCCGCGCGCGTCGCCGTCCAGCTTCGTCAGGATCACGCCCGTAAGCCCAAGCCGCTTGTGAAACTCTCCTGCCGAGCGCACCGCGTCCTGCCCAATCATCGCGTCAGCGATAAACAGAATTTCGCTCGGCTGAAGCTCTTTTTTCAACATGCTCAATTCGTTCATCAAGTCGTCGTCAATGTGCAAACGCCCGGCCGTGTCCACCAGAATCACATCGCTCGCCGAAAGTTTCGCTTCCCGGATCGCACCCTTAACAATCTCTAGCGGCTTATCCGTTCCCGCCCCCGGCCATAGCGCTGTGCCTACGGCCTTCGCCACTTGCGCCAGCTGCTCCCGCGCCGCCGGCCGGTACACGTCCGTCGAAACCACCAGCGGCCGGTGCCCATGCTGCACCAGCCACTTCGCCAATTTACCGGTGGTCGTCGTCTTACCAGAACCCTGCAACCCCACAATCATCCACACCGAAGGAGGCCGTGAAGCAAACAGCGGCTTCGCATGCTTCCCCAGCATCGCCGACAACTCGTCGCGCACCACCTTAACCACTTGCTGGTCCGGCGAAAGCTGCAGCATCACTTCGCTGCCCAGGGCCTGCTTCCGAATATTCGCCAAAAGCTCATCGGCCACGCCGACGTTCACGTCGCCTTCCAGAAGCGCCTCGCGAATCTCCCCCAACGCTACGTCCAGGTGTTCGTCGGTGAGCTTCCCCTGCCCGCGCAGGTTCTTAAATGTCCGTTGCAGCTTCTCTGTCAGATTTTCAAACATGGTCTATATGTAAGCCTCACAACTGGGCCCCTCAAGAATATAGCAGGGCTGGGCGGGCGAGTGCACCACGATGACACCGATTAGCGCGATCGCGTCATCCTATCTACCCGACGACTAAATTGTCATTCCGAGCGCAGCGAGGAATCCGCTTTTCACTCTCTTCGGTCAATAGTGCCAGCCGGCGGTGTCTTCGCCCGCTGGCGCATTCTTGGTAATGTGCTCCGCCATCCACTTCACCAGATTCGCATTGGAAGTCGGCTGCCACCCATGACCCTTCATCGGCCTTCCATACTGAAAATCGCAATCGCAAGGCGGATCCTTCAGCTCTTTCATCGCCTCTTCCAGCTTGTACACCGCCAAGTTCAAGTAAAAATTGTCCATGTCTCCCACGTACACATGAATTTTCCCCCGCAGATTCGGCTCGAGCGTGGCCCAGTTCGTTCGCAGGTTGTAGCTCAAGTCGTACCCGTGGTCGCGCATATAGAGCGCCACGCTGTGATCAATCTTGCCCGTCTTCTTGTCCCAAAGCGGCTTCGGATACCCATCGTCTCCAATCGGTCCATAAGCCGCGTCCCAAATTTCAATCTGCTCTCCCGAGCGGTTATGGCTACCCAAAACATCTTCCATCTCGCTGAACTGTTTGATCGTAATCTCCGGCTGCCCCTCCGAAGTACGCATGATATAGCGAGGCACTTGCACCCACGTGTGCCCCGGCTCAAAAAACGCATTGTCATCTTCGTATGCATTTACAGAACCGTAGCGCCGAAAATCAATCGAGTCTGGATACAGCGTCCATGTCCCGCCGAAAAAATCCGGATAAAACACCTGCGCCGCCAGCGATTCCCATCCACCCGTCGAACCGCCCGTCAGCACGCGCGCATAAGGTTTCGGAATCATTCGGAAATGCGACTCAAGATACGGAATCATCTCCTTCACCAGCGCATCGCCGTACGGCCCGTTATTCACCGAATTCACCGCATATGAATCGTCGTAATACGGCGTCGGATGCTGAAACGTCACCGCGATCATCCTCGGAAATTTCTCCGACGTCCAAGACTGAAAAAACTCGCGGCCTGTCTCAATGTTCAGGTCCGCCAGCCGCGTTCGCATCTCCGCGCTGACGGGCTGATCTTCCTCCGTAAATCTCAGCGGCGGCCTCAGGCTGAAGTGGTTCTCATCGTAAATTACCGGATAGTGCGCGTTGGGATGCTCGTCGTAACCCTTTGGCAATAGCACAATCGCGCCGATGTATATCGCGTGTCCCCAGAACTTCGTCAGCATCTCGCTTTGAATCTTGACGTGCTTCACCCACGGCGTGTCCGCAGGCACCTGCACGGGAGGAATTTCCTTCGTCAAGCTCAGCTTGATGTCATAACCCGCCGCCGGATCCAAATGCACTTTCTGCACCTCGCTGTACAAATTCCCCGGTGACCGATTGAAGTGCTGTCCTTCCCACTGGTCCATGTGCAACCAGACCGTGTGCCCGTCCGCGCGATGAAACTCCGTATAAATATTGACCAGCGCCTGTACGTAATAATCTCCAGCAGGAATTTCGCGCAAACTCCGCACAGGCGAGCCCAAAGTGCTCCCATCAATCACCGCACTCTGTTCCGGCGCCAGCGCGTTCACGTCGACGCCATAAAACGGCCCCGAGTCGCCCCAGCTTCCCGCCTGCAGCCGCGGCTCCGGCTTGTCCTTCGTGCTGACCACCACGAACATACGTCCCGTGATCGCTCCCGCATGCGCCGACGCAGGAAACGACACCTCGAATTTTCCGCCAACCACCTGTGGCACAGGCGCTGCGTGCATCCTCGCCGCGAGCAAAAACAACACCGCGCACGTCATCCCACTCGCTCTCATTCGCGTGTTCAATTTCATTACGCTCCTCCGAAGGCGCCGAGAGCGTACTATAGACGCGCCTCACATCCAAAAGCCTCTACTTCCAGACGGAGACCCCAAGCCACTTCTCGAGCATCTTGTAGAGAGGGCGCGATCTGGTTCTCCGTCACCTATGCCATTCCCGCATCTTTCGCAACCGTGGCTCCCCATTCGTCCGGGCTCAAGTCCCGCGCGTGCCGTGAAAACAGCCAATGGTGCCCGTCCAAGTCCTCAGCCGCGTACTGGAATTCGCCATATACAGTCTCGTGCGGCTCCTCCAGAATCTTCGCCCCCGCAGCTTTCGCTCTCCCAAAATGCGCTTCCACATCGTCGATAAACACCGTCAAGCTCTGCGTTCCGTACCCGAGCTCTGCGGGACTCGCGCAATCTTCTTCCGCCTGATGGACCATGATCCACGCCTTGCCGAGATGGACCTGCGCCCCGCTCAATGGCTCGCCATACCGGTAGTGCTCTCTGAAACCGAATGCCGTACCCAGCCACTCAATCGCTTCGGCAAGGCCCTTATACTCGACGTGCGGCAGCAAGGTGTCAGTGGGCAAAGAGCGATTCTCGATCATTGCGTTTCCTCCCGATGACGCGTTCCGGTAATCCCAGGCACGGCGCCTCCGCCTCACGAATGTCCATCGTAGTGAAATACCATGAAGTTGTATTGTAGAAAACGCCCCTCCACGGCGACGAAGCAATTTCCAACTGCGTAATTATTCGACCCGAATCAATGGCAGGTACGCAGCGTAATCTCATTTCATTCTTTCCTCCGTCCGAGCAGCACTCTTCTCGCGCAAAAGAAACTTTCGAATGTCCTTGACACACCTGTCCACAAAGAACACTATGAGTCGTGGTTTCGCTGTTTGAGGCGAGACTCCCGCTTCTCAGTCCATTCGCAGTTTCTTTATAAGGACAAGCTCCGCATCGAGCGCCAATAGGGCAGAACCTATCAGGTTCTTTTTTTCTCGCGCGGGGCCCGACCTCCTGTTCGACGTGCAGGTTTACACACCCAGACGCCAGCGGTTTCAGCACCGATCTCTCAAGCCCAACTCGCTATATGCGAGTAGGAAGTCCATGTCTTTCTAAAAGGAGAACCACCATGTCTGAACAAAACAAAACTAACGTCCGTCGTTTGTTCGAAGAAGTCTGGAACAAAGGCCAAGTGCAACTAACAGACGAGCTCATCGCGCCTACCTACACTCACCACGACAGTTCCACGCCCGATGTCGGCCGAGGACCCGAAGCTGAGAAGAAGAGAGTCACTCTTTATCGCAATGCTTTCCCCGACATTCGTTTCACGGTCGAAGACCTCATTGCCGAAGGCGAAACAGTTGTGGCTCGTTGGTCTTGCCGCGGCACCCATAAGGGCGAACTCAATGGCATCGCCCCAACAAACAAGCAATTCAACATCACCGGCGTAAGCATTGCCCGCTTTACGAACGGCAAAATGTTCGAAGGCTATGTCAATTGGGACGCTTTGGGCCTGATGCAACAGCTCGGCGTTGTTCCTGAGCTCGGCCGAGCCAAAGCCGTCGCCGCAGCAAGGTAGTCGCCTCGACTTACTCAACAAAACCGGGAGGCCCGACCACAAATCGGGCCTTCTTTTTTATGAGGCACCGGTATTTTATTCCAAATCGTTCGACGCGCCAGCTCCCGCCCTCGACCTGAAAAATTTTGCCAGTTTCTAAATCCTCAAGGACTCTCAGGCAGCGAGTATTCGAATTCGTAGAAATGCTTCCCCTCAATGATCTTGATCGTCAACTCACCGGCGAGTCCCACCAATTCCCCAGTCCCAGAGTCCGGCACCACCATGACGCTCAACTGCGGTTCACCACGCGTCATCGTGCCGCTATGTTGCAGCGCGAATGTGCCCGCGTGTCCATGCAATGTTCCGTTCACTCGTTCTATCGCCACGTACCCCGCCGATCCCTTAACCTCCGTTCCCACGCTTAACATCTCGCCCGCGCTCGTCGCTTCCAGCTCCCCATGAAACTGTTTCTCGATCGACATCCTGCCCAGGTTCACGCTTTCCGCCACCTTGTTGTCCGCCTTCTGAACGTTCACTTTCACCTCAAATGTCCCACTCGCATGCATCGCCATCACCGTTTCCTTTTTCACTGGCCTTGCAACCTTCTCACTCCTCCGCGTATCCGCTTCCGAGCCAAATCCGATCACCGCGCGTATCACTCAGATAACGCCAGCCACTCCCCGCACCACCGGGAAAACAGGACCATCGGCGAACGCCGGTTCCATTTTCGCCCAGTAAGTCTCCTTCGAACTGAATCACTGAATACGCGATCGAATCTTCTGAAACAATGTAGCCGACCGTTCCGCCGCTTCCTTCACAAGAAATCCCATCTTGGGGTGAGAAGCTTCCAGATCAATCGACAATCCGTAACTGCGCAGGGTTTCCGAAGTTGTCGGCCCAATCGAAGCCTTCACCACACGCTCCATGCCCGCTTTGAGAGCATCGTTCTTTGTGTCTTGTTCGGCAATCTGGAAAAGATGATGGATTTGCACGCTGGTCGTAAACAGCGCCACTTCGATCCGCCCCGCGATCACTTCCTCCACCGCCGCTCGCAGCGGCGCCGTATCCGCAGGCAATTCCCATTGATAGACCGGCACAGGTGTAACGTTAGCCCCTCTTTCGCGCAATCCTTCCAGCAATTCCGGGTTGGAAACACCGTATTCTTGTACGGCGACCTGTTTGCCGCGCAAATCCAGTTTGTTTTCGTCAATCGCCTGCAGCACTTCGTGCCAGGTATTGGGTTCCGGCGCGGCGAGCGCCACCGGAACCTTCCATTCCCGCAGAACAGCGACGGGCTTTGGTCCTCGCGCGACTACAGAAACCTTTCTCAATGCCTCGAGAAACTTCTCCGGCGGATGCACACCCTCGATCACCTTCGAAAGCGCGCGAGCTCCGACTCCGGTCAGAAACACCACTGCGTCGAATTTTCCTTGGAATAACGCGTCAGCAAATCTCAGAGCTTCGGGGTTCGAAGAGAGAGGTACCTCACGCATCGCCGGCGCATGCACTGGTTTGCCGCCGTACGTTTCTATCAGCCGGCTCATTTCTTGTCCCCGCCGGCTCTCCAGCGTCAGTACTGTCAATCCGTGAAAATTCGTGACAGGCATTTCCAGTGCTCCGCTCGCTGACTATACCTCGGATGCCCCTGAACTCGGAGCGTTGGACTTTGGCGAAACACGAAGGGCAAGTGGTGATTAATCTGCGCCGGCGGAGGCTGCGTACGGGGCGGAACTCCGCCAGGAAGCCAATCCCACCGTCGCCGCTGCCGTGAAAAACGGATCAGCCAAACTCCCGGGCTCCCCATATTCATTTTCAAGGCGGTACGACTGTATGACCTCTGCCATCACTTCTGGAAACGCTTCATCACATGGTACGGCCGCCAAGATCTCCTTGCCTACAACCGCGTGAGGGCCCGTCCGGCCGCCGACGTAGACCGCTACTGCATCGACAATTTTTCCGTCTATTTTTGTCTTCAATCCTCGAAGACCTATATCCGCCGCTTCGTGGTTCCCACAGCCAGCCGGGCAGCCAGACCAATGAATCGCCAGTGGATTCCCTCCCGGACCCATTTTTTCATGCAGCGCCTGGGAAAGCGCGACCGCGCGGCCTTTCGTCTCGATAAGAGCCAGATTGCAATAATCGGTGCCGATGCAAGCAACCAGCCCGCGCACGAAAGGTGACGGACGAGGCGAGAATTGCTCGAGCAAAGGTTCCTGCAAAAGCTGCGGCACGCGCTCTCGCGATACATTCGGAATAATTGCGTTCTGCCCGGTCGTCAGGCGAATCTCGCCGGTGCCATAGACGTCCGCGAGACGCGCCAGCTCATCCAGCTGCTCTGGATTAACTCTGCCGGTTGGAACGCACAGCCCCATGGCCACAACCCTGGCCCGCGTTTGCGCAGTGAGCCCGAGATGATCGGCATGATAGGAAGTTCGCATATCTCTTCCCTGAAACGGGAGCTCATGCCCCAAACGCGAGGTAAGCTCCGTTCGCAATCTCGGGATCCCCCATTTTTCAATGAGAAAAGCGAACCGGCATTTCGAACGCGCCTCGCGCGGGCTATGATCCCTGTGAATTTTGATCAGCTCGACGACAACGCGCGCCGCTTGGAAAATTTCGACAAAAACATTTAGCGGCGAAGCGATGGTGAATCCTCCGGAACCCATCTTTCCGCCAACTAGGATGTTAAAACCCGCTCGACCTCCCTTCTTTGCGGGAATCAACGCTATATCTTGCGACTCGTTGTGCGTGCAGTTATCCATGCAACCAGTCACAGTAATGTTGAACTTGCGCGGCAAGTTCGTGAACTCCGGATTGCCCTTACTTCCAACGATGATGCGATCCAACTCCTGCACCACAGGCGACGCGTCAAACAATTCGTGCGGCGTCAACCCGGCCAGCGCACACCCATTTATGTTTCGAACGTTATCGATACCTGTCTGGAGCGAGCCGAGTTCCACGCCAGCGAGCTTTTCCCAAATCACCGGAATGCTGTCCAGCGTGAATCCGCGCAACTCGATTTGCTGACGCGTCGTAATGTCCAGAACGCTATTGCCGATCCTTCGCGAAAGCTCCGCTATTGTGCGCAGTTGTTTGCTCTTCACAAAACCGTTCGGCATGCGAATGCGCATCATGAACTTGCCAGGCGTCGGTCTGCGGTAGAAAACTCCCACCCACTTCAACAATTCCTTTTCCGCCGGTGTAAGCGATTCCGCGCCCCGCTCGATGATCTGCGGCAGGTGCTCCAGGATGCGCAGCCCGTCGCCATCCATTGAGGCCTTATAACCCTCGACCGCATTCGCGGTGCGGACGCTCTGACTGGACTCTGTGCGTGCTGTCGCGGCCGAATTGCTTTCAAACTCTCGCGTCATGACTCTCCATCCGCTCTTCTTTCACAAACTCTGCAAAACTATAAAGACATTTCTAGTCGGCCTCGGCCGCTTGTCCCACGACCACTCGCGCAGGCTCCACGCTGCCCAATGGAATTTCCAATGTCGTAGATTTCTTGGCGGCGTTTGTCACATAAAGCGCCAATCCTGTCAGCGCAGCACCCGACACAATGTTGCCCAACGTGACCGGAATCTGATTCCATATCCACCACTGCCCCAACGAAACCTGGGCGCCAAACAGCTTCCCCGTCGGAATCAAAAACATGTTCACGATCGAATGCTCATACCCAAGCGCAAAAAACGTCATAATCGGCAGCCACATCGCCACCACTTTGCCGATGGTGGATCGTGAAGCCATCGCCAAAACCGCTCCCAGCGTCACCATCCAGTTGCACAGCACGCCTTTGATGAAAGCGGTTTCCCATCCGCGCAGCCCCAGCGCCATATACCCAAGGGTCTTCTTCTGCGCCGCTGTGCGCATCAATTCGCCGACCGCCCCGCTCCCCGTCGTGCCGCAGTTCGTCACTGCCAGGTAGAACAACACTCCGTAGAACAAACTTCCGGCCAAGTTTCCCAGATATACCCAGCCCAGATTCCGCGCCATTTTGCCCAAGGAGACTTCGCCGGCCGCCCATCCCATCGGCAGCAGCGCAAAATTTCCCGTGGCCAGTTCCAGGCCCAGCAACACCAGAATTACAAATCCCACTGGAAACAGGATCGCTCCCACAATTGGCGCAACGTTCTGCGAGAGCACGATGAATACCAGCGACGTCGCGTAAGCGAGCAATCCGCCCGCAAGAAAACTTCGAATCAAAAGATCGCGAACGGAGAGAGAAGCCTTTCTGGATGCTGACGTCACCGCGTCATTCAGAAGGTCTACAGGCTGCACATAGTCCAAAGGCCACCTCAGCAGGCTGGATTGCGGGGACACTACTCCTGCACCGACCTCATTCGTGGCAACATCCTGTTCCTCGGCGCGACCGGTCGCAAACGCAACGTTCTTATTGGCTGTATCGAAAATTGTGAGCAGCGGAGGGACCCCTAACGCTAAGGTCCAATCAGCAATCTCCAAGCCTGCAGCGATCTGCGCTCGCGAACACATTCCCTTTGCGCAAGTGTCAGGTCAACAACCAACGCCATGCCCCCAATCGAGCCTCTCAGCATGTGCGAACAAGCCCCGCAGGATATACAATGCGCCGTGCAGGAGAGCTCCGAACAAAGGCGGGAATCATGGAAATCGAGCGGCGTGACTTTCTGAAGACCACAGGAAAGGCAATCACAGTAGGCGCAGCTACTCTCGCGCTCGGCGGCAAGATTCTCGGCGCGAACGATCGTGTACGCGTGGCCATTTGCGGAGTGCGCGGCCGCGGCAACGATCACATTCGCAGCTTTCCGCGCGTCCCGGGAACAGAGATCGTCGCCATCTGCGATATCGACGAAAACGTCTCCAGCCAGCGCATCGGCGAAATCGAGAAGATGGGCCTGCCCAAGCCGAAATCCTACGTCGACATTCGCAAGCTCCTCGAAGACAAAGAGATCGACGCCATCTCCATCGCCACTCCCAATCATTGGCACTCGCTAATGGCCATCTGGGCTTGCCAGGCCGGCAAAGACGTCTACGTCGAAAAACCCTGCTCGCACAATACGTTTGAAGGCCGCCAGCTAGTCCGCGCCATAAAAAAGTACAACCGCATTTGCCAGCACGGCAGCCAGTCCCGCTCCAACCCCGGCATGCTCGAAGCCATTCACCATCTGAGTGACGGCACCATCGGCGATGTCTACATGGCTCGCGCCCTCAGCTACAAGTGGCGTCCATCGATCGGCCACGCCACCGAGGAACCCGTTCCCGCTGGCGTCCATTACGACCTCTGGACCGGTCCAGCCCCGCTCAAACCTTTCACGCGCAATCGCTTCCACTACAACTGGCACTGGATCTGGGACACCGGCAACGGTGAAGTCGGCAACCAGGCCATCCATGAAATCGACATCGCTCGCTGGGGCCTGGGCGTTGGCTTCCCGGTCTCTGTTTCCGCCATGGGCGGACACTTCATGTTCGACGACGACCAGCAGACGCCCAACGTGCTGAATGCCGTCTTCTATTTCGACGCTCCCAACGGTAAGCACAAAATGATGGAAGTCGAAGTCCGCCCCTGGATCACCAATCACGAAGCCGAAATCGGCACCCGCGCGTACGGCGCCAGCGCCGTTCCCCCAGCAGGTCTCACGCCCGACGCCAACGCCGCCAAAAAACCTGCAGCCGCGCAGTCATCCCTCGGTCCCAAAGACGCCAAGACCAACACCGTCGGCAACATTTTCTACGGCTCCAACGGCTATCTCGCCATCGACGGCTACGACGCCTACAAAACCTGGATCACCGATCAAGTTGAACCCGGTCCTCACGGCAAAGCCTCCGGCGACCACTACGCCAACTTCATTGAATGCGTCCGCAGCCGCCGCGCCGAAGACATCCATTCCCCCATCCTGGAAGCCCACATCTCCACAACACTGGTTCACTTAGCCAACGCCTCCTACCGCCTCGGCCGTACGCTAAAATTCGATCCGGCGACCGAGCAAGTCATCGCCGACGAAGAAGCCAACATTCTCCTCCGCGGCACCTATCGCGCACCATACGTCGTGGCCGAGGAAATCTAAGCGGCCAAGGGTCGGAGAAGCGTCAGGACACTAAATGTCTCCAGCGTCACCTCGCCACCACTCGTCCAGTTTTTCCCGGTACGCGTACACTGTGGCGCCGCCAACGTGCTGGTGACACAGGACGGGCAGCCCTTCGTTCTTTTTCCATCTCTGTACGCACCGGATCGCGCGCCGCAGATAACAAGCGATCTCTTTCCAGCTATCCAGCCGTTCACTCGTGCCTGAGGCGACGCTCTCCCGGTAATCTCGCTCCACTGCCGTTTCCCTTCCGGCTTCCTCCACCTTCTCCGCATTCATTGCGTTTCCTCCACAACTCTCTGCTTCTCCAGTACCATCGGATCGATAAACGCTTCATCATCGTTTGCATGGAAAGACAGCAGCTCTTGCACTTCCTCCGTCGTTCCCGTCAGCAGCAGCACTCCATCCACCTTCACGCAACGATGGGATGTGGATGATAAAGCTGGTTTCCGCGGTGCGTGCCTGAAAAATCAAGGTGGCTTCAGCTCAGGAAAGGGCTGAAGCACTCGCATGGCGAGTATCTCACAGCAGAAAATAGACAGCCTAGGACTCGACACACACTACGGTTTCGTATTTGCCTCTGGTTGGACAGACGCTGCGCCAACCACTTCCGTCGAGGAAGACTCCCCTTGCCGCGTGAGAAACAGGACGAACGGAGTGATCTCGAAGGGTGTCTTCTCGTACTCCGCCACCCCGCTCACCGGTTTGGACTTAAGCATCTGCAAGCGGCCACTCCACGGTTCGATCTTGACGCGACCTCCGAGCGGCAGCGCAACGATGACGTTCGCCGCCGGCTTTTCGGCCGCAGACTGCGCGGAGGACGCGGAGGCGACGGCCAAATTTGTCGGCACCCGGTCGCCGAGGTGAGGGCTGATCAGATTGGGAATATCCCTGGACCGGTCTCTCAGCGCTTGCAGGAATAGCCGAGCGGTCCCCGTCTGATCCTTGTACGGCGATTTGCTCAGTAGTTCGGCCCCCTTCTGGTTCGCCGCCTGCTCTTCTTCATGTGTGCGGCTAAAGCCAAAGTGGCTGAAGGTTTCCTTCTCGTCAAACCGCAAATGATTGAGGAAACCGAATTGCGTGTCCATGTGATGCCCCAGTAGGACGTGACCGAGCTCGTGCGCGATGATAGCCGCAAGGCTGCCCTCATCAGGCAGCACATCAATCAGTCCGCGGCTCAGCACGATGGTGTGCCCGATCGTGAAAGACTCAAGCGTTGAAGTCATTAACACGCGGCAGCGCACCTCCGGTTGGATGTCGAGCTCATTAGTGACCTCGAGATTGTTCACCACCGCCTCGAGCACCTTATCCACGTCCCCGTACGGCGCCATCAACCCTAGCCGCTCCATGCTTTCCATGACGTTGTCTTCGGCCTGGCGCGCCCAGGAACGTTCCGCCAGTAGAGGCGAGTAGTCGTCGGCTTTCTCAGCCTGATCCTTGATCGGCGTTTCCACTAGCACCTTGGTTAGCTCTTGCTCTTCCCCAGCCCCACCAGGGGAATAGCCCCAAAGGCGCGTCTGCGCTTTGAATGGCTTGAATCCCATGTCTTTTGTCCGTGGGTCCTGAAAATCGCCTTGCTGGCTGTAGATAAAAGCCGGAAGCCATTGTTTCTTTCCGGCATTCACCCGCCAGCTGTCGAAACTGAAGTAGTAGCTGGTTAAGGAAGCCGGGCCGAAGCTGCCGTTGAAACGCACGATGGAATAATCCTGATCCTCTACCCAAATCCGCCCCACGAATCGTCCTTTGCCGTTCTTAGACAACGGCGTCATGTCAAAGACGAGGCAACGGACCTCGCCCAGGAATTCACGCCGAACGTAGGTGAATTTGTAATTCCCCTGGTTGAACCCGTCGGTGTCAATGAAGACCATCTGCAAGAAGCCGGCAGGCACATACTGCTTCCCGAAAGCCAAAAAATTCCCCATCGACCCGAAGAAGTTCTTGTTCTTATTCTCCGTGTCATTCAGAGAGATGACCTCAACGCCACGCGAAAAATCAGCCCGGCCGAGAAGATACTTGTCGCCGTCCGGCACTATTCCCAGATGCTTATCTTCGCGGAAATTTTGGACATACGTCTCCACCAGGGGAGAGAATTGGTGGATCAATCGCATTTCCTCCCATTCCCGGTTCACAATTCGGTCCACAACCTGGCTCTCTGTCGTCGGTTGCTGGGCTGCTGGCTCTTGGGCCGCCAGAACTTGCGCTGATTTGACCACCGGTATCGCAATGAATGCGGACGCTACAAGCAAACGCAATACCTTCGGAAGGAAACGCATTATGTCCTCGAAAACCTGTAGGCTGGAGCTGAAGTCCCCGTCTGTCACGCTACCCCCCGCAAAGTGGGCTGTCATCTGTACGCACGAGCAGTTTTGGGACAGCCGCCTTCACGTTTCGCGTCAGGCCACCGCTTCAATCCGCCATCTATGCCCTGCAAGCCTTCCAGAAGAAATCGCCCAGCGTGATTCGCTCATCTCAAAACTCACACTGCAAAAGGATGTTCGGCCACGGTTTACCCGGTTTTGCTAACCGCACGGTCCCATGCTAAAATGACGTTTGTAATATATTGTCATAATGCTTGTTCTTGACGCATCCACACTGATCCTCCTGGCGAAAGCCGAACTTCTCGGCCTTTTCCTGAAGGGCGTCAAGCTGCAGGTCGCCATCCCGGCGGAGGTTGCTAGGGAATGTTGCGGTCGGAAGAAAACACAGGATGCACTCTTGATCCAGAAGGCCGTGGACGAATCTGGAATCACCATCATCCCTGTCAAAAACAGGAAGCTCATCGCAAAGTTGCAAGCGGACTTTAGTTTGGGCCAAGGGGAAGCGGAAGCCATCGCACTCGCTGTCCGTCAAAGAGCGCGTCTTGTGGGAATCGATGACAAGAACGGCATCAATGCCTGCAAGTTACTCGGCATTCCCTTCACCACTGCCATAGGCATTCTGCTTCGGAGCAGTGAAAAGGGTTTGCTGGACCGCATTTCGGCGCTTGCCGGACTCGACGCACTGGCGAGGTACGGCCGCTACAAAAATTCGATCGCCGAGGACGCCAGGCTGAAATTGGAGGCGCACGAATGACCAAGACAATGAGTATCCGCATGGACCGCGACAACTATGAATTTCTCGCCGAGATCTCCAAAGAGGAGCGCAGCGATCTCTCCAAGGCTGTACGTGACCTGGTTAGGCGCGGCAGAATCCTGCTGGCCGTCGAGAGATACAAAAAGGGAGAGGCCTCTTTAGGCAAAGCCGCTGAGCTTGCCGGGCTTCCCGTTGGACAAATGATGACTATCCTCACAGAGTTTGGCGTCGAAAGCAGAATCGAGGACGCCGAATATCTCCAAAGCCTGCATCACCTAGCCAAGCTCTGGTAGGCTCCGCGCGGGTTGGGCAGACGTTCACCGCTGATCCCTAACTAACAAGTTGGCCAGGCGGGTGGCGCGCTCTTTGAGGTTCGATTTTTCAAAGCGTGCGGCTTTGTTCCTTCGTGGTCGGATCCGATCAGCGCGCGCGGCGCAACGTGCCCTTTGCGGCGTGAATCAAGCCACGCAAGGCTTGATTTACCGATTGCTCGTCGGGAAAGTGCTTGGCGACATCCGGCGAAAGGAGCACGAGATTCGTTCCTGCCCGAAAGCGCTCGACATACTTGCCGCGGACCCCGCCATTCAATTTAGCCAGGTCGTACTCTCGTCGTAGTTCGTCCCGCCGAACTCGTTTCTCGGCTTTTTTCTTCATGGTGTTCTCGCTCGCGTGCCGTCGCCTTGCGCGCGCTGATAATCCTGATGTTCTCGTCGCGATCCGGTCAATCACCCTCCCCTTCGCCCGATTCCTCTTCACGCAGCGTCTCTGCGTTCACCCCACCTCCTCAAAGTTATCGTCCCGAACTCCGTGACCGAAGGTTCCGACCCCGTCGGAAGGGATCTGCTTTTCTCTGTCCCGGGTCTCCCTCTCCAGTCGTCCCGAACTCCTTCAGAATCCGCAGTTACCAAAAATGTGCCCGTAACCTCTTTGGAATCCCCACTTCCAAAACACAGGACTTAAAACCCTTTAGAATCTGCACTTACAAAAAAAGGGGAGGGGGGGCCCAGGGGGGGCCCACCCTTCAATCCAAGAACCCCCAGCCGTCCAAGGGGTTGCCGTCACCGCGCTACTTCGTTACTTCTCTACTTTGTCTTTCCTCCCATGGAACAAACTTCCCGCCCGCACGTCTTCACAGGTGCAGAGGTGAAATCCATGCGTAAATTCACGATGTGGCTCGCAGCGGCAATCTTAATAACCGGAATTCTGACCACGCGCGTTTCCCGAACCGCGGCAGACGACACCATTCGCGGCGACTGGTCGGCCAGGTTCAACGCCGGTGCCGGCTGCGGATGTTTCAATCTCGAGGTCGAACGCTCTTCCGGCTGGGGCCATCACAGCACCTGGGGCAACACGCACAAAATCAGTGACTTCGTCGGCCTCGATGCGAACATCGCCACCGCCAAAGATTCTCCCGTACATTTCGAGCTGCGCCGCGATGCCGGCATCATGAGTTTTGACGGGCGCTTCCGTGACGGTTACGGCAGCGGCAAATTCAGCTTTGCCGCCAGCGCCGATTACGTCCAGGGAATGAAATCGCTCGGCTACTCCGGCTTGGACCAGGAGCAGCTCTTCGCCTTCGCGGTCCACGACGTCTCCCGCCAGTTCGTCAAGGACATGAGCGACGCCGGCTACAAGAATCTCAGCACCGACGACCTCATGGCCTTCCGCATCCACGGAGTAACGCCGGAATTCGCGCGCGCCATGATCGACCTTCTCCCTGAAAAGCCGTCTCCCGATAACCTCGTCGCCATGCGCATTCATGGAGTCAGCCCTGAATTCACAAAAGAAATCAATGCGCTGCTCGGAAAAAGATTTTCTGTCGATGAACTCGTCGCCTTCCGCATCCACGGCGTCTCTCCCGATTTTGTGCGCGAAGTGCGCGAGTCCGTCTCGAAAGACTTCTCGGCGGATGATCTCGTAGCCATGCGCATCCACGGCGCCAGCCCCGAATTCGTCAAGTCCATGACCACCCTGATGGGCCACAAACTTCCCGTCGAGCAACTCGTCGCCTTCCGCATTCATGGAGTAAGCCCGGAATTCACCGAGGACATTCAAAAGCTCGTCGAGAAGAATATTTCGTCAGACGATCTGGTTGCGTTCCGTATTCACGGGGTAAGCCCCGAATTTGTGAGCAGCATGAAAGAAGCCGGCTACTCGAAGATTTCGCCTGATCAATTGGTCGCTATGCGCATTCACGGCGTCGACGCCAATTTCGTAAAAGAAGTCCGCGCCCACGGATACAAGGATCCGTCCATCGACGACTTGATCGAACTGCGCATCCACGGCCTGCGCAACCGCGAATCGCTGTAATCGCGTTCGCGGCCACGCGATTGTTTTGCAGTTTTTAGTTGTTATAGTTCGCTGATTTTTGGTGATCTTATATTTGAAGCGCAGTGCTCCACGCTGCGCTTCACCTTCTGTGCCGCGATTTTAGATTGGGAACGATCAGAAGGTGAAGCGCACGCCGACCTGGGCGGCAAAGGGAATCCCGACGGTAGTGCCGGGGCCAAAGAAATCGCCAAGCCCGCCCGCTGGCACGAGCAACTGCTTGCCGCTCGTCACCGGTGCGATTTGCGTGCACGCCGGATTCAGGCAAACGCCCGTGACGTTATTGGGATCGTCGACCGGAAGCGCGGCCACGTTGGTCACGTAGTTCGCGCCGGGATTGTTGCGGTTGAAAAGATTGAAGAATTCGATGAACGGAGTTGCCGTATACCGTTCGCGGAAACGAATCGGCCGGCTGACGCGCAAATCCGTTTGGATGTAGGGCGTTCCGCGGAATTCATCCAGCGTGGTTTTGACGCCATCCACAACCGCGCGATCGCTTCCATCCGCATTCGTGAGCGTGATAGGCCGCGCGCTTTCCGCTTGCGAAAGAAAACTTACTTCGAAGCCGCCAGGCGCGCGGAACGTGCCAATCAAAACGGCGCGGTGAGTAACGTCTTCACCGGAGGGACCATAATCTCCTGGCGCGAACGCGTTAAACGGATCGCATACACCGTTCACGTAATCGAAAAGCTCGCCAAGCACGCAACCCCAGGTTTTCGCGCTCGATAGCGTGTAATTGGCCACGAGGCTCAGACGCTTCGCAACGTTTCCCTGTAGATGAACCTTGAGCGCTTTGTAGCTGGAGCGGTTGTCGCTGCGAAACACGGCCAAACTTCCGAACGTGGGGTTGGGAAAATCGTAGTGCCGGTAGCCGTGCATGCCGGTTTCGAGGGTGAAATCCGTACTCAGCATCCAGTTCGCGTTAAACGCATGTTGGACGCCGCCTGTTACGTGGATTGCATAAGGCGTGTGGTAGTTCGGATCGATGATGGATGGCGGGATAATGCCGCCGCCGGTGGCGACGTTGTTATCGTTCACGGCTTGAAACGCGCTGACCCAACCAGTTTGCGCAAGGTCGTCGTAGTACATCCCGAAACCTGCCCGAATCACGGTTGTGCCAGAATTTCCCGGCGAATACGCAACGCCGACGCGCGGCGCGAAAGCT
>Ga0209446_1000065_pt1 | contig 33777 bp, 30 predicted proteins | sample BogFormECP04_OM2_FD_188242 | JGI IMG/M metagenome (GOLD analysis project Ga0209446, IMG submission 188242) | Bog forest soil microbial communities from Calvert Island, British Columbia, Canada - ECP04_OM2 (SPAdes) (version 2) | ecosystem: Environmental > Aquatic > Freshwater > Wetlands > Bog ... | reverse complement strand
CGCGCCGATGGCATTCCCGCAAAAGACGAAAATCTTCTCATCACCGACGGCTGCCAGCAGTCGCTCGACATCATCAGCAAAGCCTTCGTGCGGCCGGGCGATTCCGTGATTCTCGAGAACCCTACCTATCCTGGTGCGATGGCAATTTTCCATGGCGCGCGGGCGCGCTGCCTCGGTGTACCGGTCCAGACGCGTCCCGAGCCGGGGGGTGCTCTTGGTCTCGATTTGGAGGCACTGGAAGCCACGCTTGCCGCAAATCGCGTGAAGCTGATTGTGCTTACACCCGATTTTCAGAATCCTACGGGCACATCGATGCCGCTTGCTTCCAGGCGCAAGGTCTTGGAACTTGCCGGACGCCACCAAGTGCCTGTCGTCGAGGATCACATTTACGCGCGTCTCCACGCCCGCGACGAGCGTGTGCCTTCGTTGAAGCAGCTCGATCGCGCCAACATCGTTATTCATATTGACAGTTTTGCGAAGGTCGCTTTTCCGGGGCTGCGCGTAGGCTGGATTGTTGCCCCCGCGACGGCTATCGAGCGCCTGCGCATCGTGAAGCAGACGACTGATCTGCACACGGACCAGCTAGCGCAAGCAACACTTGCGGAATTTCTGCGGCGTGGTTTGTTTACCAAGCATCTCGCCAAAATGCGGAAAGTCTATGCCTCGCGCCTGGTGGCTCTGGACGAAGCTCTTCGCAAGCACATGCCCGAAGAGACGCGTTGGACGCGTCCCGACGGTGGAATGTGCCTATGGCTGGAACTGCCGCTAGGTTTTGACGCCAGCGAACTCCTGATTCATGCGAAGGAGCGCGGAGTCCTATTCGCGCCCGGCCGGTATTTCTATGTGCAGAATCCGCTGCCCAACACACTGCGTCTCGGTTACGCCGGTTTGGATGAAAAGCAAATCGCGCGCGGCGTCGCGACGCTGGCGGATCTCTTACGAGTCGAGATGCGGAAGCGGCAGCGCGGCGTGCGGCGCGCGGAGCGAAGCCGCGTTGCGCTGGTTTGAAGAGATGAAGTAAGGAAGCAATGGGGTAAAGAAAGAAAAAGCGGAGAGGCTGGCTGAATTTGACGGACACAATTACATTAGCGCCAAACCCGACGAACAAATGCTTTGGTTGCGGCGGCGCGAACGATCGCGGCATGAAGCTGACGTTTGTTCAGGACAACGTCAATCGCCGCATTGTTGGAAAATTTGTTTTGGGCCAGGGGTATCAAGGCGGAGCAGGGATGGGGCATGGCGGAATTATTGCCGTGCTCCTGGATGAAGTCATGGGCAAAGTTTGCCGCTTTCGCGAAGTTCGCGCCGTGACGGCGGAACTAACCGTTCAATATCTGAAGCCAGTGAAGGTGGATGAAGAGATCGTCGTCGAGGGGTATGAGACGGATGTGAAGGGGCGCAATCTGTTCCTCGTCGGAGAAATTCGGAACGGCGCGGGCGAAGTGCTGGCGCGTGGCACCGGAAGATTTGTGGTGATCGGACAGAAAGAAAAGGCCGCGCCCGAAGTACGCAGTACGTAGCAGCACAGGGAGTTACGCAGCATGGAGAATTTTGGCGGTGAAAAATACGCCGAGAAATTTGGCAAAAGAGGAGAACTGATATGGATGCGAAGAAAGTGAACGGAAGCGGCGGTGCGGACGGCAATGCGAACGAATGGCGGGTGAAAGTTGGCTTGGCGGAAATGCTCAAAGGCGGCGTCATTATGGACGTCACCAACGCCGAGCAAGCCAAAATTGCGGAGAATGCCGGCGCCTGCGCCGTCATGGCGCTGGAGCGCGTGCCTTCGGACATTCGCAAGGAAGGCGGCGTGGCGCGCATGGCCTCGATCAAAATCATCCGCGAGATCATGCAGACGGTCACGATTCCCGTGATGGCCAAAGTGCGCATCGGACATTTCGCCGAAGCTGAAGTGCTGCAGGCGCTCGAAGTGGATTTCATCGACGAGAGCGAAGTGCTGACTCCCGCCGACGAGGAGAACCATGTCTGGAAGCATGACTACCGCGTGCCGTTCGTTTGCGGCGCGCGAAATCTCGGCGAAGCATTGCGGCGCATTGCGGAAGGCGCGGCGATGATTCGCACCAAGGGTGAAGCCGGTTCCGGCAACGTGGTCGAAGCCGTCCGCCACATGCGCACGATCGTGAGCCAGATGAAAAAGCTGACGACGCTGCGCGACGATGAATTGATGCGCGAAGCAAAAGAACTCGGCGCGCCGCTCGATCTGATTCGCCAGATTGCCAAGACAGGCAGACTTCCTGTGCCGAATTTTTCCGCGGGAGGCATTGCTACTCCGGCGGATGCGGCGCTCGTCCGTCGTCTCGGCGCAGAAGCTGTCTTCGTTGGCTCGGGCATCTTTAAATCCAGCGATCCGGAAGCGCGTGCCAAGGCCGTTGTGAAGGCGACGACACACTTTGATGATCCGAAGGCTGTCCTCGAGGCTTGCGAGGAGCTTGGAGAGGCGATGCGCGGCATCGATGTTCGCCAGTTGGAAGAAAAGGACATGCTCTCGACCCGCGGGTGGTAAGGGATGCGTTTAATCTGAAATCGTTCGGTCATGTTATTTCTTTGTAGTGGCGCAGCATGCTGCGCCACTACAATTTCTGACGGAGTGGATGAAGTGAAGATTGGAATATTGGCGGTGCAGGGAGATTTTGCGGCGCACGCGGCGATGCTGGACGGATTGGGCGCGGAGACCGTGGAGGTGCGCACGGTTGGCGACCTTGATGGGTGCGATGGCTTGATTTTGCCTGGTGGCGAGAGCACGACTCAGCTCCAATTCTTGCAGGAAGAGGGGCTGTTCGATGCCGTCAAGAAATTTGCGGAGGATGGCGGGGCCATCTTTGGAACATGTGCCGGCGCGATCTTGTTGGCGACAGAAGTGAAAAACCCTGCGCAAGCCTCTTTGGGTTTGCTAGACATGACCGTTTTGCGAAATGCCTATGGGCGGCAACTGGCCAGCGACGTCTTTTTCGGATCAAGCAAGCTGACGGACGTTCCCCTAGAAATGGTTTTCATCCGCGCTCCGATCATCGACCGTGCCGGCCCAGGCGTCGAAGTTCTTGCCGAGTACGCAGGTAAACCAGTTCTCGTACAGAAAGCTAACGTCATGGCCGCGACGTTTCACCCCGAACTAACCCAAGATAGCAGCGTGCATCGCCATTTCCTGGGGTTGGTCGAGGCAGGGCGGAGGTTGTCGGCTTCGGTTGCTAGTGTAGTGCGACGAAATTCCGAGCAGTTATGGAAGAGGATGGGCTAACCCGCGTACCCGCACACTCCAACGCGGGGAGAGTTAACGACTGGCAGGCACATCTCGTCGCCACACTCATGTGCGACGACGCACGCTTCACAAAGCCAGCCGTCGCCATTCCATGCGCATTCGGTACAGATTTGGGTGGCGGGTTGGATGCTACATCGCTGGCAACTTACCTGGGGTGCCTCATTTCTGGCCAGTAGTTGTACGGCGCCTTTCGGCAAGCCTTGCTCACGAAGGGCAACAACCTTAAGCACAAGAGCCGTCGGAGAACCGTAGTCATACTCATAAAAGAACTTCATCCCTACCTCAAGCAGTTGGCTCAACCGTACTGTCATGCTCATTTCTTCATCCATAGTCTGGGAAGCATAACCCTTGCCGCCAATTTCAAAAGCACTTAAGTGGCCGCAGCATTCAACCCAGGTATGGCGGAGAAAATCGTCGAGTTTACTCAGCGGGGCGGTCACCGGTACTGCCACATGCATCCAGTACGCGTTGGCGTCACGTCCTTCGATGGCTAAATGGAAACTCGGGGCAGGCGGTCGTTTTGCAGAAGCTTCCGGTTGAAAGCACGCACGTAGGTGCCTAGTCATGGAAGCCTTGCCGGCCAGCTCCCCGCAGAGATTGCACTTGCCTATCGATTGCTGTTTGCTCATGGCTAAGCAATATTATAATGCGTCATAAATAGAAGCATTTATTATTTCACTGTGTTCTTACAGAATAGGAGGACACAGCTGATGCGAATCGCACCCCAAGTAGTTCTGACCAGCGAGCAAAGAGCCGGGCTAGAGGCCTATGCGCGCGGGCGCAGGACTCCGGCGCGGGTGGTGCTGCGCGCCCGGATCGTGTTGCTGACCACCGAAGGCAAGCAAGACCTGCAGATTGCCCGCCTGCTTTCAATCGTGCTGCGCACTGCTGCTCGCTGGCGCTCGCGTTTTCTGCGCGACGGTATCGCAGGGCTGGAGCACGACGCTCCGCGACCTGGCCGCACGCCTTCCATCTCACCGGAACTCGTGCGTATGGTGATTGCCAAGACGACACAGGAAAGACCTTCTCATGCGACCCACTGGAGCACTCGCACCATGGCCGCCGCGGAAGGTATCAGCGAGGCCAGTGTGCGGCGCATCTGGCACGGTCACGGCCTAAAGCCGCACCGCGTGGAAACCTTCAAGCTGAGCAACGATCCCCGTTTCGCCGAGAAACTGGAGGACATCGTCGGCCTGTATCTGAATCCACCCGAGCATGCGATCGTGCTGTCATTGGACGAGAAGAGCCAGATCCAAGCTCTTGACCGTACCCAGCCCGGCTTGCCGATGAAAAAGGGCCGCGCCCATACGATGACGCACGATTACAAGCGGCATGGAACTACCACGTTGTTTGCCGCTCTCAACACCCTTGACGGCACGGTGATGGCCACTTGCATGGAGCCTCATCGCCATCAAGAATGGCTAAAGTTCCTGCGTCTCATTGATCGCCAAACGCCCGCCGACAAACAGCTTCACCTTGTCGTCGACAACTATGCCACCCACAAACACCCGGCGGTTCAGCGCTGGGCGGCGCGCCACAAGCGCTTTCATTTTCACTTCACGCCCACCAGCGGCAGTTGGCTCAACTTGGTCGAACGATTCTTCCGCGACCTGACTGAGAATCAACTCCGGCGTGGCGTCTTTACCAGCGTCCAAGCTCTCCAAGCACGCATCTTCGCTTATATCGAAGAACATAATCGCCAACCCAAACCCATTATCTGGACCGCAAAGGCCAACGACATTCTCGAAAAGGTTAAACGCGCCAAGGCCAACCTCAATAACAGCTCATCTGTATGACGCAGTACACTAGTTAGAGCGTTGCGATGTGTGATGGATGGACCGGGTTATCTCTGACCTGTGGCCGGCAACAGTGGGAAGGGCAGGAGACAGCCAGGATTCATCGCATGCAGAATGCGCATGCGATGGAGCAGAGGTTGGCTGTCCCACCAAAGATGGGGAAGAGCACAGCCAGGAGTGGCTGTGCTACTGGACATCTGGTTAACAATAATGACCCCCTCCCCCGGGTTTCTCATAAACGCTCATTCCAAAGACAGATAAAGTCATTTGTTTTGATACACTTTTGGAGGTGTTGATTCTAAAGAGCTTGTTTGCACTAGAATGGTGCAAAGCGGAGTTGGCGTTGCATCTACAACTCTTAGGCCGACTGCATAGTCCTGAAAATAAAAATGCCAGCAAGAATGCTGGCGTCGCAGGAGACAGGCGTTCCATTACTTGAGGAACAGTATACTAGTATAGACACTTTTTGTCAAGGCAAGAAACAGGACATCGCAAGTCGCTGAAACGAAAAGGAAAATCAGGGCACGATTCCTTGTGAAGAGGTAAGCGCAGCCAGGGACGCGCACTCCGCTGGTGAAACTGGGGTGTCGAGCTCGGGCCCGATGTTGGATCTGGTGCCATGAAGAAGATTGCTCGAAAGAAAGTGCTGTTTGTCTGCCTTGGGAATGCATGCCGTAGCCCCATGGCGGAGGCGATTGCATTGCGCGATGCCGCCGACGTGATCGAGGCGTCGAGCGCGGGACTGACGCCGCTCGGCCACGTTGAGCCTATGACCAAGCGGACTCTCGAAAATAATGCTTATCGCTCGGAAGGGCTTGATTCGAAGGCGGTTGAGCCCTTCGCGCTGGAGGCGGCGGACATCGTGATCAATATGAGCGGCCACCCCAGAGAAGTCGCTTTCGATGACCCCGCCATCGTGGAGGACTGGTATGTGGAAGATCCTTATGGCGCGGATGGGGAGCTTTATCAGAGAATCTTCGAGGATATCAAGAGGCGTGTCTCTGAACTTGCAGGGCGGTTGAGGAATGGCGATGGCAGCGGGGTAAAGCCTCGAAACATCAAACAGAGGGGCAGTAGCGGGGAACGACAGAAGTAGATGGCGGCAAGGAGAGGCGAGATTGCGGCGAGAGAAAACCAGCGTATCGCAGGAGGATTACCTCAAGGCAATTTGGGAGATGCTTGAGGAGGATCAGACGCCGATAAGCGCGCGGCTGGCGGAAGAGCTAAAAGTGACGCCCCCGGCGGTGACGGCAGCCCTGAAGCGTATGACGCGCGACGGCCATGTTCGTGTGGAGCGCACTGGTCGAATCGATCTTACGCGCAAAGGGCGCATGGTGGCGGAACGACTGGCCTTGCGTCACCAACTCGCGGAAATGCTGCTTACAGAAGTGATTGGGCTTTCCTGGGCGAAGGCGCATGACGAAGCCGAGCGGCTTGAGCATGGAATTTCGCCGGAAGTCGAAGCGCTTTTGCTCAAGCGTTTCGGCAACAAAAAGTCGTGCCCGCACGGAGTTCCGATGCGGGGTGGTGTGGCAAAGCTGCGAAGCCAGGGCGCGGTGCTCCTGGCGGATTTGCGTCCGAACGAACATGCGGAAATTCTTTGCGTTTACGAGAAGGACGGACAGTTTCTTGAATTTCTGGAAGGACTGCGATTGCGTCCTTCGACGAAGGTTGAAGTGCTGAAGCGTGAATACGACGAGACGATGACTTTGCGGTCCGACGGGCACACGATGCATTTGGGGAAACCGGCGACCTCGCGGATTTGGGTCCGGCGGTTGAATGGGTAAGTCAGTGAGTGGTGGCAGTGAGTAGTCGTTGGCGCACGGTGAGTCTTGCGTGGTGCAAGGCGCGCTTTGATCAGTGCATTTGGGCGCGGAGGGGCACCGCATGCTGTGTTCCTACAAAGGCTGATCTGGGTTAAGTGCGTTGATCTAAGAGCGTTTTCAGGCGGGCATAACCTGCTTTGCTAACTGGAAGGCGGGTGCCATCGGCGAGGATTGCTAGGCGGCTGTCTTTTCCGTAAGGCTCGATGCGCACTACCTTTTCGAAATTCACTACGTACGAGCGATGGACTCGCACGAACTGCTCGGGATCTAGGCAGGTTTCGAGGCTTGCGATGGTTTGCTGCTTCAAATGTTTTTTGCCTTCGCTGGCCAAAGCGACGTAATCGTCTTGGGCTTCGGCGTAATCGAGTTTATTCACCGGGATTAGCGTGACGCGCGTCCCGTCGCGCACGACAATTCGGTCGAGAAACTGTTTGGGCGGACGTGCTGAAGCGGCTAGCTCTAGGGCGGGCGGCAATTTTTCGCCTATGCGTGATTTGGCGCGTTCGAGAGCGGCTTCGAAGCGCTCGCGGCCAATGGGCTTCAAAAGATAGTCGACGGCGTGGACTTCGAACGCGCGCATGGCGTATTGGTCATAGGCTGTAACGAAAATGACTGCAGTGTCCGTGCCAATCAGCTCCAGTACATCGAAGCCGGAGAGTCTGGGCATCTGCACGTCCAGGAAAATCAGATCGGGCTTGTGCTCGGCGACCGCCTTCACGGCCTCAAAGCCATTGGCGCACTCCGCGGCGATTGTTATTTCCGAATGGGTTTGAACCAGCTCGCGCAGGACGAGGCGCGCGAGGTCTTCATCGTCCACGATGAGGGCGGTGATCTTATTGGCGTCCTTCATGTTCAATTCTTGGCCTCTTCGGGGTTGGCAGTATCTGCTGGAAACGACAAGTCCACTCGAAATCTTCCATTTTCGGCGCTGACGCGCATGCTCGCTTCCTTGCCATACCGCGCTTCGAGCCGCTCGCGAACATTTTTCAGGCCGAGGCCGCCTTTTCGCATCGACGTCGATTCAGGGTCAAACGTATTCTCAATCGCAATCACCACGCGGCCATTGTGGCTGTGGCCGGAAAGACGCACGGCGCCCCCGTCTGGAAGATTGGCGATGCCGTGGGTGATGGCATTTTCGACGAGCGGTTGCAAAAGGAGCGGTGGCAGCTGGACAGAGTTAGAGACCTGCTGCATATCTTCCTCCATCCGCAGGCGCGCGCCGAAACGCACTTTCTCGATCGCAAGATAGCGATGGAGCAGCGACAACTCTTCCGAGAGCGGCACGCTCGTTTTTTCACCAAGCCCCAGCGTCGTGCGCAGAAATTCGGCTAGCAGAATGCACATTTCGCGAGCCTTGGCAGGGTCCGCACTTGTCAGAGCGCTGATGGAATTCAGGCTATTGAAAAGAAAGTGTGGATTCACTTGCGCTTTCAGCGCTTTTAATTCGGCATCGCGGGCCAGCATGCTGGTTTCCATCGCGCGTGCCTCAGCAATTCGAGAATCCTCAATGGCCAGGATGACGTAGTGAGATGCGACTGACAGGAGATAGAGCAGAAAGCCGACACCAAATAGAACCGGGACTTGCGGAGCGAACCGTTCATTCAATCCCTGAAACGAAGGCAATCCGGAAAGGGCGTAAGCCAGAATCCTCGCCAACTGAACCCACACGAAACTGATGATGACCGCGGCGGCCAGGTGAGTGAACCTGAGTTGCAGGATCGAGCTCTTTCGTAGAGGTGTTGCTCTGCAGGTGTACCAGGCGGAGAGGCACACGAACTGATACACGAGACAGAGCGGGACGATCAGGGCTGTGGCTTCCAACCATCCAAGCTTTCCGGGAACAGCCATTAGGTAAATGAGGATTCCCGCTAGCGGAGTCCACGCAAGCAGGTAAATTCCATAGCGGTTGATCGGAGTGAGAAGGGGGTGCATACAGACCGCTTAGTTGGCGATCTCCACGCCTCCAAAAATGATTGTGCCGGTGATATGCAGAGTTTTTCTCTTGGCACCGGATTGGTCCGGGGCCGCCGAAATGTGTGTCTTGTCGGAGAATCCGCCAAGCACCGGCATGGTCATCGAATGGACATTCCACGTATCTGGGACGCGAATCTCCGCGCCGCCAAAGATGCAGTTGATTTCGATAGTGGCCTCGTCGCCGTCGATAACCGCATCCCGCAGATCGAGCTCGGCGCCGCCAAATACACAGGTAGCCCTTCCACCCTTGAAGGCATGGCTCGTAACGCGGCGTTCAATCCCGCCGAAGACTGTGGTGGCGTTAAAGACGTCAGGACTATCACTTCTCCCTTTCACGACCACGGGGGGTTTCAAGGCGCCCCAGATGAGAACGAGGCCAACCAGAATGATGGCCACGGGCCACATATCGGCGAAGCGGACGTGAGTAAAGCCCAGACTGTTCAGTTGGAAAACAGTCCCGACGACGACCAGAATTACGCCCCAGGCGCGATTCGAACGGGTAAAGAGATGACCGACGCCAAAGAAAATCAGGACCATGGGCCAAAAATGGAACAGCGAGCCAATAACGATGAAACCCATGTGATCGAGAAGCAGCGCGACGCCAGCCACGACGATCAAAGCTCCCCAGACCACACCCGCACGCGAGGATTCGGACTGTCCCTTGCCGGAGATAATGATCCCGGCGAGCAACTGATGCTTGTGGGTGTCGTCCGGCTGCGGAGATTTATCGCGATCATCCATTATCAGTCTCCCCTTCACGGAACACGGAGGTGTGCGAAGAATCTGCTCCTGCCGCTCGCGCAGAGCGCGAGCGCAACAAGACAATCCCGACGATCACGGCCACCATCGCAGAGAATAGTACCAAGATACGCGAAATGAGCGAGAAGTAGTCGATCTGATGGAACGCGATGGCCCGCGCGGCGTTAAGAAAGGATAGACCGAGTGCGGGCACGAAGCCGAAGAATCCTTCACCAAGCTTTTGGGCGAGACGTTCGAGAGGCTGCACCAGGAAGGCGAGGTCGCCCAGCAGTGCCACGGATCCAAGTGTCACTAAAATCTTGCCCATATACCCTCGCTTATCGTTTCCAGCATGTCGCTGCGGTGCCATGCTCGCCTCCACATCGGGCAGTTTGTCTGCCCAGGAGCGAGAGTACGCATCGCCCGGAAGGCGCGCATTGACTATTCGGCGAAGAGGCCGGATTTACCGGCCAGTGGCGGCTGGTGTCGGCAAAAACCGTGCGCGGGCCATTTTGCGGAAACTACTAACCCCCTCTTGCAAATTGTCGCGATTCACCATAGGGTATGCGCACTGAGCAACGGCTTTCCTCAAACCTAGCGCCGAAGAAATCTGGCGGACGGAGATGGTCTTGCAGACAGAAAATGCAATCGCCCGACATGGCGAACGATGGCGCTGGCTCCTGTATGTCGCGCTCGCACTTGCGGGTGGATTGCTGACGTTCGTCGGAGCACGGGCCCAGCAAAAAGCCACGGACGATGCCACGTTTCGCAGACTAATCGATGCGTATTGCGCGGCTTGGAGCAGCGGCAACGCGGACAACGCCGCGCGATTCTATGCCAAGGAGGACGGCCTGGTATTTTATGACGTTGCTCCGTTCGCCTATCACAATTGGAAGGAATACGACGCAGGGGTGAAAAAGGAGCTTTTGGACAATGCGGAGAGCATATCGCTAAGCGCAGGGAAGGATCTGAAGGTGAGACGCCATGGCACGGTGGCCTGGACGACGGTTTCCATGCATTTAGCAGAAAAAACAAAAGACGGTAAGAATTCTGAAACAGAGATCCGATATACAGGAATTTGGGAGAGGCGCGGGTCGTCCGGCTGGGTGCTGGTGCATGAACATCTTTCCGCGCCGCTGGGTGGCAGTTAAGACGAACGAAGATGGGAGCGGGCTGTCATGCCCGTGTAGGACCGATGTTTAAAACACTGCGGTACTACTGGAATGTTGCTCGGGGGTATCGCTTCAAACCTTGGAAGAGCCCCTACTTGCGCTGGCGATTTGAGACTTTTCTTGGACCGGAAGCGAAAAACCTGGACGCGCGAAAATTCTTGCGGCTTTCCTGGAAATATAGAGCAAACATGATGAGTTTTGTGGACTGGGCCGCGGAACGGCGGCGCGTGCAACGTCATATTCGCCACTCCGCCTGAATCTTGCCGTCCTGTTGTTGGCCTGCAATCCTCAAAAGCACAATTCGCCGTTTGGATACGCAGGGAAGCGTATCATTTGAATGGAAGGAGGATCCGCCTGTGAGCCAGCTAAAGATCCTCCAGAAAACCGACGAACTGCACGAAGGACGCTGGTGGGAGCCGGAGGCCGGCGGGCGCGTGCACTGTTACCTCTGCCCTCGGCATTGCCACATCCATTCGGGACAATCGGGTTTTTGTTTCATACGAGTCAACCAGGGTGGGAAACTCTATAGCCTGGGCTATGGCGCACCTGCGGCGTTGCAAGTCGACCCCATCGAGAAAAAACCGCTGAATCATTTTCTGCCGGGCACGCGTGTCTTCAGTATGGGCACGGCTGGTTGCAACATGGGTTGCTTCTTTTGCCAGAACTGGGACATCTCCAAGTCGCGGCAGGATCAAGTGCGTTCGCAGCATGTAGCTCCGGAAGACGTGCCTCTGTTGGCGTTGGAACACGGCTGCGACTCGCTGGCGTTCACTTACAACGAGCCGACCATCTGGGGAGAGTACGTCATCGATATTTGCAAGGCTGCGAAGGAATACGGGCTGAAAACGGTGATGGTTTCGAATGGCTATATCACGTATGAGGCCTTCCACGACATTTACGAGCACATCGACGCGGCCAATATCGATCTCAAAGCGTTCACGGAAGGCTTCTACGGGAAGATTACGCTGACGCATTTGCAGCCGGTGCTTGAAACTCTCGAATGGCTGAAAAAAGAAACGATTGTGTGGTTTGAAATCACCAACCTGATCATTCCCACTCTAAATGATGATCCCGCGGAAACGCGCAAACTTTCTGAGTGGGTTTTGACGCATCTTGGGGCGGACGTGCCGTTGCACTTCACGGCGTTCCATCCGGATTTCAAACTACAAGACAAGCCTCGCACGCCGCCTGAGACACTTCACCGGGCGCGCGCGATCGCTCGCGAAACGGGGCTTCACTACGTCTACGAGGGAAATATCTTCAGCGATGGGGCGAATACGTCCTGTCCGAAATGCGGCGAGTTGCTGGTTCGGCGGTCGTGGCACGATGTCCTCGAGAATCACCTCGCCGAAGGTGCTTGTCCGAAATGTTCGTTGATCATCCCCGGTGTTTGGGAGAAGTCTGACGACCGGGGCGCAAGAGCGTCGGCCTTACGAAAAAAGGCAGGGAAGTACGATCACTTGAATTTGTAGCCGCGTGAGAGACGCGTGGGGAACGGCGCAGCTTCTAGAGGTGAAACGAGTAGTAACCGGGCCCGACGCGCATTCCATGATGCCAGGCAACAGGGAATGCCCACCACACAAGCGTGCCCAGAATAGCTTGTCCTACGGTGAGCGGGATAATGTTGCGTTCTCGAGAGAAGAGCCAGCTCATTGCTGTTCCACCGATAAAGGTCAGCGGCACGAGCACCGGATTTGGCCAGTGCAGCGCAGCAAAAATGACGCCGGCCACTAGCGCGGCTGTCCGGGGGTTCACCAGCGCATAGAGAAGCCGGTTCGTGAGAAACGAATTCAGCGCGACTTGTTGCAACAGGCAGAATGCGAAGTAGGTAAAGAAACGCCAAGGCTCAGCGACACGAAGCGGCGAACGTTGATAGGCACCAAGCCACAAACCTGCGAGAACGGTACTAATGATAAGCACCGCGAAAATGAGGAGTCCCTGGCGCGTGGCCGGCCAGAGGTTGTCAGCCCGCCAGCCGAGAGTTTTTGGAGTGTCGCGATGCAATAGGATGCTTATGAGCATCCAGATCGGGAAGACAATCCAGGAATTAGGCCGCGTGCCTTGAAGCTGCCAGATGTACCAGGCAATGTATCCCGTTAGACCGAGCGCCTCGATGACCGTCAAAACGCGGAAGCTAGTTTTCGACATCGGCCTCGGACGCAAGAAGAGTTGGCTCGTCGCCCCCGCCCAGCTTCAGCAGGTGGAGCGTGCTCTCGAACAATTGCTCGATTTCCGCCTCACTGGCAAGTTTTGGCGCCAGCAGTTTGTCCAAATCAAAATCGACGAACCCGCGGTTGACCATGAGAACACGGAGCGACGCACGTAGTTGCTTCGAGCTGATCAGGCCGGCTGTCTGAACCTCTTCAAAAACGGCTCTCCGCAGCGGATCCAGAAAGTCATTAGAGTGCAAAAGCTTGCAGATTTCGAGCCTCGTGCCCGGTTTTACGAGTACGGAACAGAGCAGGCGCAGAGTGTTGCGTTCCATTTGCTCACGGTTCGTCGACTTAGAAATCGGTTTCGCCTTCATGTCAAACGTGTCCAGAAAAACGCCGTATCTCCGGGCGGGACCCAAGCATCGTAATTGAGAAATTCACGCTAGATGAGATGATGCTAGGGAGAACGGGGTTGCGTTCTGGGGAGCGGTCGGTATGGGAGAGAAACACCGCGTCGTAATCCTGGGCGGCGGATTCGGGGGCTTAAACGCGGCGCAAAAGCTTAGACGTGCGCCTGTCGAAGTTACTTTGATCGACCGCCGCAATTTTCATCTTTTTCAGCCGCTGATGTATCAGGTTGCCACGGGCTCGTTGTCGCCGGGCGAGATTGCAGCTCCGTTGCGTGGCGTTCTGAGCCGGCAAAAGAATACACAAGTTCTGCTTGGCGAAGCCGCTGATATTGATCCCGACGCCAAGCGGGTCATTTTGCGCGACGGGGCTGCCTTCCCCTATGATTCGTTGATTGTCGCGACCGGCTCGCAGACCTCTTACTATGGCAAAGATGAATGGCGTGAATGGGCGCCTAGCCTGAAGTCCATCGAAGAAGCCACGGCGATCCGGCACAAAATTCTGTATGCGTTTGAATGCGCGGAACGCTCGACGACTGAAGAAGAGGCGCGCGCCTGGCTCACGTTTGTCATTGTGGGCGCGGGCGCGACTGGGATGGAGCTTTCGGGCGCGCTCGCGGAGATCGCCAACGAAACGCTCAAGAATGATTTTCGCCGGATCAACCCGCGTGAGGCGCGCATCATTCTTATGGAGGGTGGTCCGCGTGTGCTCGCCGCGTTTCCTGAGGATCTCTCCGCGAAGGCGGAACTGCTGGTTTCGCGTCTCGGCGTCGAAGTAGAAAAAGGCGTTATGGTGACAGGAATTGACGCCGACGGGGTCACGTATAAATCCGGCGACGAGTCAAAACGGCTGGCGGCAAAAACCGTGCTTTGGGCTGGCGGAGTCACGACGAATGCGTTTGGCAGAAAGTTGGGAGAACGCACTCACGCGGAGACAGACCGAATCGGCCGCATCAAGGTCAATCCCGACCTGACTGTCCCTGGGTATCCGGACATATTCATCGTAGGGGACCTGGCGCTTTCACTAGGCGAAGACGGGAAACCACTTCCGGGTGTTGCGCAGGTGGCCATTCAGGGCGGAGCTTACGCCGCAAAAACCATACGCGCCAGAGTAAAGGGGAAGAAAGACACAAAGCCGTTTCATTATTTCAATAAAGGAGACATGGCCGTCATAGGGCGGGCCGCAGCAGTTGCCAACATATTTGGGTTTCATCTAGCGGGTTTTTTTGCATGGCTCACTTGGCTTTTTGTCCATCTGATTTACATTGTGGAGTTTCAGAGCCGCGTTCTGGTATTCATCCAGTGGGGCTTTGAATATTTGACCTTCAGCCGCGGCGCGCGCCTCATCACCGGTGCCGCCGCAACAGACTCGCTGGAAAAACCCGGCGCGCTGAGCAATACGGGCGACGGCCGCTGAGCTCCCGGATGCACTTGACAGCACTCAGTGCTAGAATCCACGGGTCGCGAGGTGAGTGCTGACGATGCGGATGCGCGGTTTTGGTTCAACGAAACGAGTTGCCATGGCTGCAACTCTATTGGTAGCAGTCGTTTTTCTCATTGCGGTAGCGAGCTCCCCGGCTCTGCCTCTACAATCCGAGACCCCGGACCCAGCTATTGAGCGCGGACACAAGCAGTTCGAGCAAGCTTGCGGATTCTGTCATGGGCCGGATGCCACAGGCGCCCGGGGGCCGGACCTCGTGCGTTCGCCGCTTGTGGCGCACGACGAGAAGGGCGACCTCATCGGTGACGTGATTCGACGTGGCCGTCCGGACAAGGGCATGCCGGCGATGCCGCTTACGGATGCGCAGGTGAGCGACATCGCAGCGTTTCTTCACGCGCGTGCCGCCGAAGCCTTAAGTTCGAACGGGGTGCCAAAAGTCTATCCGGTGGAGAAGTTACTCACCGGCAATGCGGAGGCCGGAAAGGCGTTTTTCAACGGGACGGGCGGCTGCAACAACTGTCATTCCCCTACTGCTGATTTGAGCGGCATCGCTCTCAAGTATTCTCCTATTGATCTGCAGGCACACATGCTCTATCCGGACGGCCGCCACACGACCGCTGTGGTGACGCTGCCCTCTGGCGAGCAGATCAAGGGGCCGCTCGAGCATGTTGACGATTTTATGGTTTCGCTGCGCGATGCCTCGGGTTGGTACCAGTCCTTCTCGCGAGAACATGTGAAAGTAGAACTGCAGGATGGCCTTGCGGCCCATCGCGAATTGCTTGGCAAGCTCACACAGGCGGATGTTCACAACCTCTTCGCCTATTTGGAAACTTTGAAGTAGGAAATACATAAGCAAAAGTCAAAGGACAGGAGCCGGAATGCTTTTTAACTTCCGTGGACAGCCGAAGGGCGCGCGCGATTGCGTGAACCCGCTTGGCAGACTTATGGACATTTGTTTCGTCGTAAAACGGGGCAGCGCTGTGCTCTTATTGTTAGTCTTTGCGCTGTGTCTGCATTTGCCGTTCGCTTTGGCTCAAGAGCTCGACCCCGCTGTGTTGCTCAAACCTCCAACCGATACCTGGCCAACGTACAATGGCGACTATTCGGGCAAGCGTTTCAGTACGCTCGACCAGATCAATGCGGGAAACATTAACTCGCTCACGCTCGCCTGGGCTTTTCGGACGCACAGCGCAGCGATCAAATCGACTCCGCTCGAAGTGAACGGCATTCTCTATTTTTCGGTGCCGGACAACGTTTGGGCAGTGGATGCTAGATTCGGCCGCAGCATTTGGCATTACGAGCGAAAGTCAGAGGGCGACCACATCGGGCATCGCGGCCTCGCGATGTATAAAAATTGGCTCTACTTCACGACTCCCGACGCGCACCTGGTTTGTCTCGATGCCAAGGATGGCTCGGTGCGCTGGATCGTCGAGCTTGCCGATCCGAAGCTCGAGTATTTCTCGACGATGGCTCCGCTGGTCATACGCGACCACGTCATCGTCGGTGTCTCGGGAGATGTTACCGACGTTCCCGGCTTTCTCGAATCGCTCGATCCTGAGACAGGGAAAATCCAATGGCGCTGGAACACCGAGCCGGCCCCCGGCCAGCCGGGCTCCGAAACGTGGCCCAAAGACAGCGACGCTATCCTCCACGGCGGGGGCATGACCTGGATGACGGGGACGTACGACCCCGATCTCAATCTTCTCTATTGGGGCACGGGAAATCCGAATCCTGTGCTAGCGGGCGAGGGACGACCTGGGGACAATCTCTACACTTGCTCAATCGTCGCGCTTAATCCGGACACCGGCAAGCTCACTTGGTATTTTCAGCCGTCGCCACACGATGTGCATGATTGGGATGCAGTCGAGACCCCAGTCTTGTTTGACGCCGAATTCAAGGGCAAGCCTCGCAAGCTTCTCGCACAGGCCAGCCGCAACGGATTTTTCTTTGTGCTCGATCGGGCGACGGGAGAGCATCTGGTGACTTCGGAGTTTATTGATCAGACTTGGGCCTCCGGCGTCGACTCCCGAGGACGCCCGATCGCCAAACCGGGCGCCACGCCGAGTCCGGATGGCGCTCTCGTCGAACCTGGTTCCGACGGGTCCACGAATTGGATGGCGCCGAGCTTTAATCCGCAGACGGGATTGTTCTATGTCAATGCCCGGCGACTCTTCAGCATTTTTTACAACACGGCCGAAGGGAAGCCGGAAGGATGGGGAGGCCGCGACCGTAACCTGTGGGCTAATTCCACGTTGCGCGCGCTCGATTACCGCACCGGCAAAGTTGTGTGGAACCATGAACTCGGCGACGGAGAAAGCATCGCAGGGATTCTTACGACAGCGGGGCATTTGCTTTTCAGCGCCGATAACGCCGGCAATTTGCTCACCCTCGATCCCACCACCGGCAAAACGCTCTGGCACTTGAATATCGGTGGCAAGCTGGATGCTTCACCGATGACCTACCAACTCGACGGGCGGCAATACCTCATTATCCCCGTGCAAGACGTTCTCTACGCCTTTGCGCTGCCACCAACTCCGCTATCTCACTGAGCAATGGCACATTGTCCTTCTGCGTCAGGGAAAGCATTATCTTGGCTAAGGGGGTATTGCTGAAGATGGTGCCGGGGGCCCGGACCGCACCATTCGCATCTTCGAATTTTCCTTACCGATAGCGGGATAAGCGCCTGGCTTCGGACCAACGGCCATGTTCCCATCGCCCGTTTCTCAACTGGAGCCCTAGTAGGTGCGTATTCCGCAGGAAAATTGTTTTCAACCGAACAAAATCGTGATGAATCCTGCTCGTGCAATACGGGAGCAGCGCCAGTCCGCAGTCAGCGTAGAGCCCAGCCAAGCATGAGTAGGCCGCTGGCGGCAATCCAGCTTCCCGCAACGCGAACGACGATCAGAGCCCACTGCCGACGAAGGGGTATGACGAAAGAGGCGAAGAACAACGATGACAAAGACGGCGAGCGCGAGTCCCAAAAGAAAGTAAGCGCCATCGCTGAAGCGATTAATACCCGATCTGTTAAAATATCCATGGAAGAAGCCAAGCATGGCGGCCAATGCGGTGGTGAGTGGTAGGGAGAACTTTGCATTCGTGGCAATAAAGCCGCCGAGCAAAAGAAACGAGAAACTGGTCAAGGCGGGTCCTTGTGGGGTTCCAACCAACATTCCGGTGAGGCCACCCGCGAACCAGACAACTGGAAGAAGCCACAGCACGCGACGAGACGATTCTGCCCCTCTTTGGCCCGCAAGAAGAGCCAATGCGATGACAAGGATCAAATCTTCCGGGCTCAGCAGCAAATGAAAAACACCATCGTAGACCGGGCCGAGGCCGATGGCCGGCAAATGCGCTTCAGCGCGAACGGGCAGGAGCAGAGACAAAAGGGCGATGACGAAAGTCATCGTGCGGCGGTGCCTGAGAACGCGGATCATGCAAACACCTTCCACATAAAAAATATTCCGGCGACGGCAATCGAAGCCCCAGCCACGCGAAGCGCCCACTGGTCCCAGTTCCAACGATGGACGAGACCGATGGAATTGCCGATGTCCGTTTAGACTAACTAAACACTAGCTATCTGCGTTTGGCGTAAAGCGTTCTGTGTGGGATTGCCTGGACAGGGGACCGTCTTATCTACTGTTTGCCGCCATTCTGATAATCTACCTCTGCTTCGACAGTGACGACTGCGGAGGATGTCCATTTCAATTCAACGACCCCACGGACCTTTCGGGTACATGGCTCTGCTTGTAGTCTGTTTGTTCCTAGCTTCTTCTTTGAATTTAGCGGCAGATTCCGACTCGGGCCGAATTTCAGGCAAGATTCTCGATCCCCAAGGTGTTGCTGTGGCGGGAGCCCACCTGAAACTCATAAACTCTGCGGGAAGCGTAGTCGGTGAAGCGATCAGCAATACCCAAGGAAATTTCACCCTAGATGGGCTCCACGGTGGCGAATACCAGCTGAGGGTAGAGTCGGATGCCTTCGTTCCGGTGATCGTGGATGTTGCCTTGGGTGCGGGCCAACAGAAAGAGATCAACCTGCAATTTCAGCAGCTAGTTTCGGTTCTGCAGGCCATCACGGTGGTGGCTTCTGCTCCGTCGTCGCTAAGCCCCGACCCCGCCCAAACGGTCGTGATCCATGACCAGGTGTTGGACGCCAATCCTGGGCGACCCGGTGCTCCGATCTCCATCCCTGGTCTCCCTATCGAAACGGCATCGGGTGGAATCAAAGCGCCGCAATATTTTGCCCCCGGTGTCGCCGGCGATCATGGAGAGCCTATCGCCCAGTTCTTCCAGATCGGCAATTTCCTTTTCCCTAACAACCTTCCCGCCAATGCCCACGGGAATGGCTACTCAGATCCAAATTTTCTGATTCCATCGGTGATTGAAGGCGTCACCGTAGATGGGGGTGCGTTTAATGTTCGGGAAGGCAACCATTCGATTGATCTCGCTGCTACCTACGATCCCCGGCAGCGATTTAACGATTTTTTTCAGCTGACTGGAGACTATCGCGATTTTGATCTCATGGCGGGATGGAGTCCGGATAATCCGCAAACAAACGCATGGATTGCCGGAGAGTTTTCCTTCGGGAACGGATTCTTGGACCGGCTGGAACACCGGCAGCAGTACAAACTGAACGGACAACGTGAGTTCAAACTGGGAAACAATCAGCTGACCCTGTTCGGTATTGGCTATTACGGGTTCTCGTATGTCCCAGGACTCATTCCCATCGACGTGCCGGTTCCTGGAGATACCATCGATCCACGGCAGTCAGACACCACCCACAATATCCTTGTGGTTGCGACGGACAACTGGAAACTTAACGAACAAAGACAATTCTCCTTCTCGGGGTTTTTTCGAAACTACGCCTTGCAGCTTCGCTCAAATTTTGGCGATGGCCTGATTCAACAGAGCGAAACTCGAAACGTCTTTGGTGGCGAGGCCGCCTATATTCAGAGCGTCCGTCCGTGGATTTCGCTGCTCGCTGGGGTTGATGTTCGCCGGGACGCGCCCCGCAATCTAGATCTGGACCATATCGAGGACAACGGCATCTTCCAGCCTGTCACAAGTAACAACCTGACTCTTTCCTTTGTCGAACCATTTGTTTCGCTGGACGGGACTGCCAGCAAATACCTTCATTACGACGTAGGAGTTAGACAGGAAGAAGTCTGGATGGATAACCAGGACCTAATCAATCCGCAAAATACTTTCAACAAACTGGCCTCATTAAGCCTGCCAAAAGTCACCCTGACATTTATCCCTCCAGATAGCGCCTATCTGCCGATAGTGGCGTTCAGTTACGGAGAAGCGTTTCATACCGAAGACCCGCGAATTGGCACCGGCACCGCGCAGCCAACCCTTTTAGCTCCGTCACGGGCTTATCAACTGAGAGTCTCGAAGGTGATCAAGCAGACGCAATTCAATCTGACACTGAGACGCACGTGGAACTCGCAGGAGCTGGCGAAGATTGACCCCGATACGGGATTGCAAGTGAATGAAGGCCCCTCCCTCAATCGAGTGATCGACGTTTCCGTGCAAAGGAATTTTTTGCACGGGGCGATTTATATTTCCTACGCCCAAGCCGATGCCAGAGATACGCAGACGGGCCAGCCCGTGCCAGAAGCACCGCGCATGATCTGGGATGCGGTTGCTTCGGAGAATCACTTGCCATTTCATCTGCAGGTGCGCGGGGAGTTCGAATTTGTCAGAGCAAAGCCGCTTGGCGACGGCTTTGTGGGCGCGCCGGTAACTGAAATTCGCGGGGCAATTCTCCGACCGTTCTTGGAAAATCGGATGTCCTTGGGAACGAACTTTTTGATCGCTCACGGGTACACAGGCCAGACAACAGAGACAATCCCTTTGCAGCCTGCTCCGTGTCCAATTGAGTGTGTTGTTGGAGTGCCCTTGAAGTCCTACGTCAGTCTCAGTTGGACGTACTATTCCAAGAGATGAAGTCACCAGAGGAGTGGTGCCTGATTAGACCATTATAGAAAGGCGCCCGTTTGGAGTAGGTTTTGATCGTTCGCATCATCACCTACAATGTGAACCGCTGAGCAATCAAGTCCCACGACCTGGAAAACTGGCACGCGAGCCGCATTCTCGCGCATCCAATCCACGCCTCCGGCGGTGAGAAACTGTGCATCGCGAATGCGTACTCGTCGCGCACCAATAGCGTGTGGCTGGGTATTCGTTAGCGCTCATTTTCGGTATCGCCTAACGCTTCAATAGCCCCAAACCTCAGAAGTCGGCCGGATCTCAGCGCCTAACATGCACGGAGTATCTCCACGGCGTGCCCCAGGATGCGCGTTCATATTAGCAGAACACTTCGGGACGTTCACACTCGAACCCACGATTGAGGACGGTGAACCCGTGTATCTTGCTCACGGCAAAGTAGATTTCTTCGAATTTTGCCTGCCGATAGCGGCTTAAGTGCATCCTGTGCGCGGACACCGGGGGCAGGTCGCAAGAACTCAGCCGGTGCCGGAGGAACGCGCCTTATCCTCAGAAGGCGGCTATGCGTTGAATGACCCAGAACATCGCCACGCTACCGATGGCGTAGGGCGGCAGAAGCTCCAGGATGGCTCGGATGGCTAATCGTTTTTGGTTCATGGATGCCAGTCTTTAAGCGGCACGGAGAAGGAGCGCGATCAGGGACAAGACGAAGCCGATGAAAGGAAATGGCCCGCTTCAACCCCGATGCCATGATTATTGCTTGTCGGGTACCCCGGGTCCTGGCGGTACGTTCTTGTCTTCTTCCTGCAACTCGCCCTTCTTCAGATCCACGAGATTAGCGGGTCCCTTGGGGAGAATTTGGTAGTCAGCATAGCCAAATTCATTGCTTCGCGCTCCGTAATAGGTGTCACCGAGTTTGTAAATGGTGACCGTGAATGGAGTGCCCGCAACGTCCGTGATGAGCTTCCCATCCTGGATGGAGTAGGGAGTGGGCACGCCCAGATAGCTGCTCCGGACGGGGTCGCCCACTTCACTTGGAAGCGTCATACTTCTTCCGATATGCAGGATGATGCTTTGGCCATCGGCGCCATAGCGTAGCTTGAAGGGTTCGCCGGTAACCGTGTTGCGCACCCAGATGGACTTGCCGACGATAAGCGTCTTCAATTGGTCATTGGTGAGCGCCACCGCGCCTTTCGTCTTCAGGTCGGCGACGGTTGTTCCAGGGGCGGCTTTCTTGCGGTCGTCTTCTGTCGGTGTGTACCAGATTGGCGAACTCCACGCGCGTTCCTGGACGGTTGCGGGAACAACATCTGGTGGGGCGATCCCCACTTTATGCGCTTGGATTGTGCTCCATCGTGGCGTGGGAATCTCCAATGCACGTGCGTAATAGAACGCGTGCAAGCTGGGATCGAAATCGGGGTCGGTCCAGACAGTCTTGAGTTCTGTAGAGCCGACGGTGTTGGTGTAAGTGGCGTTGCCGATGTCCACGGTGCTCTGGATGGCCGGGACCCTACTCGTGGCGGGGTTGACTTTGCGGTCGCCGGACCATACCACGTCATAAATCTTCTCAAAACTCTGGCCGCTCTTGGTCCAGCCTTTTATGATTTGGATGCGGTCGAGATTGCCGGAAGTGGGGTCTTTGACGGCCCATACGATGAATGTTGGTGCCTTTCCGCGTTCTTTCTTAAGGTCGCTGCCCATGGGTACGCCATTTTTATAGCCCGTTTTCACCCACTCTTTGTCGTTCAGTTCCTCCGCTTTGTATTCCCAACCGCCGAAGAACCGTATCTTGATATGCGGGCCGCTGGTGCCAAAAGTTTCCCTGCGATACATAGCGTCCCAGATGGAGGCTCGGGTGTTTTCTTCAGCCCAGACACCGGTAACGCCAGCAGGATTCTCGAGCCGCACGTCCAAACCGGAAAAGAGGTGACCGGCCATTCGGGTTTCGATGGCGCCGTCATTGATGCCGTGGCCCCCATAGAAATTGTCCTGGCGATAGGGTGTGCCGGTGTTGTGTGAGTCGGATCCACCGACGATGCCGAACTTGTAAGGGTTGAAGCCCTTGGTGTCCTGCATCGCTATTCCATCTTTCAATGCTTGGCGCGCGTAACTACCCACGATGTGGTCCATGCGACCTGAATCAGCGGGAAGGCCAATCAGGAAGCTGGTGATTTCGTAGTTGGAGAATTCGTCATTGGGAGAAAGGGCAGGATGAGTTTCCGATTGCCCTTTGATCTGCTTGATTTCGACGAGTCGTTCATTGCGATCGCGAGAAGCAGCATAGGCGGCGTCGATGGGCCGACCCATGCTGTCCATGTCTGTGGGGTACATCCAGCCGTCACTCAAGTTGGCATTGTGGGAGATGGCCAGCAATTCGTTGCCGGCCTTGCGTTGTGTGTCCATCCACTTCCAAAGGTCCTCTGGATGCCACGACTCGAGGGAGGTATAGGGCATCTCCGGAACCTTGGCACAATCACGGAAGAAGATGTTGCGATGCAAGTTTCGGAAGTCATGTTGAGAGGTGTACTCGTAGGCGCAGAAGGCGGTGAACTTGCCGGGCTCATTTGCGTCGTCCGCGATTTTCACATTTTCCTTCCAGACCGTTCCGGCGACCTCAGGGCTCATCAACTCTTTGACCGGCGGACCGGAAATTATTGTGACAAGGTTCATGAAAACTTTTTGAATCTCTTGCGGGGTCTTCGGCTCATGAAGAATCAAGCCCTGAGCCGCAGGTAGCTTGCTGACGGCCGAGCCAGGAGTGTTGGCCTGTTTGGTCACGCCTACATATTCGGAGTGATCGGTTACCCCCGCCCAATCGAGGGGTGTTTCGATTTTAATGTCGTAGCCCAGAGGGTGCTTGATGGCCTCACCCTTGTAATACTTATAAGAATCAGCGGGGCCAGTTATCGTGTTACCGAAGAGATAGGCGTCCAGCGACCAACTGGTGTGCTGGTGCGTTTCGCCGAAGAGGGCCTCCCGATCGGGGTAATGCTCGACAGCCGGCGGGGTGAGTGAGGTCGAAGCTACAGGCGCAGGTGGCTTAGCGGGTTCAGCGTTCGCATGCGCGCGGGAGTGTGCGATCGCCCCCATCACTGCAAGCAGAGAAATTGCCATCAGAGTAGCACCAAGCTGCCTAATCATCTTTAAGTTCTCCCTTCCCGAATGCCCCAATCGCCGCTAGTTTAGCTAGCGATAGACCTAGAAGTGCGAGTTGGACGTTTCTTGTCTTGGCCGGAAATGAGCTGCCTCAAGAATCTTTTCTTTGGATGTTGAGTGAGGGAAGCCCTCATAAGACAGGTATCCTCTGTGGCATGCGGTGAAGACGGAATTGGCAAAAGTAACAGGGGCATGGTAGGGAAGTTTTGTCTCAAGTGCCTGATAAACTCTGCCACTTCACAGCTCCCCAGCTACACAATCAACTCTATGGGATGAGCATCCTCGTCAAAGCTTTGCTGCGCTGTAAATCGTTCGCTTGTCGGAGCACTGCTCGCAAGCAATACCAATTCCTTTTCCGGGACGCTAAACCGCGACGAGCCGCATTCCAAGCAGACCGAAAGGTTAGGGAATTGTGGATCCCGCAAATCCCATCCGTGACGAATGCCATTGAAATCAGCGACATGCGGAAGGGAACTGGAGGCTGGGTTAAGAAGGCGACCGGGAAGTAACAATGTGACGTTTGACCGGAAACCGCTGGATGGAGTTTTCGTTATGCACACATGTGTCTGTGTATTTCCGAAGCTCGTGATCTGCGTGGACTTTAGGTTTTCTCGCTTTACCGCCCCGGAAGGTGTATTGGCACTACTTGCAGCAGGGACCCGATAGGTGAACCCTTTACGCCGTGCAGCATGGCGCGAGCTTCAACCTTGATGCAATCAAGGCGGAGATGGAAAAGGATGGCCGACGCGGAGGCGGCGTCCAAAGCCATGGCAACTTACAGGAATGACCTTTACGGCGAGAGGCTCGCAAAAGCCGCCCGCCACAATTAGACCTGTCTGCGAAAAAACATGACTACTGGAATTCATCTCGGCACTTCGGCATTCATCGCCGACGGCTGGCCCGGCTCGTTCTACCCCGAAGGCATGAAACCGCCGGATTATCTCCAACACTACTCAACGAGATTCGATACTGTAGAAATCAATTCGACCTTCTATCGACTTCCCGCGGTGGAAACAGTGAACCATTGGGCTCTCAAGGCGCCGTCTGGCTTTGTATTCTCATTAGTGGCTCCTCACGCGATAACTCACGAGAAAATCTTGCTGGATTGTCATGAAGAGTTCGAACGTTTCATGAACGCAGCCCACATGCTCGGCGAGAAACTCGGACCAGTTCTCTTGCAGTTTCCTCATTTCAATCAGAACGTGTTCGGTAGCTCCGAGCAGTTCATATCGAGACTCAACGCATTTCTCAACAAGCTGCCATGCGGTGAGTGCAAATTCGCGATCGAGATCCGGAATAGGCACTGGTTGACCCCGTGGCTAGCGGATCAGCTCCGCGAGTCAAATGTCGCGTTGGTTCTGCAAGATCAACAATGGATGCCGCGTGCGGAAGTACTGTTAGAGCAGTTCGACCCGATAACTGCCGACTTCACCTTCATCCGTTGGCAGGGCGATCACAAGGGCATCCGCGAACGGACGAACGTGTGGAACAGGACAATCTTCGATCGGACAGCTGAACTTCGGACATGGGTCGATTTCTGCGGGAAGATCCAGAAGCCTGGCATAAAGCAATATATCTACGCGAGCAATCAATACGCCGGATATGCGCCCGCAACTGTTGAATTACTTCGATCACTGTGTCATGAAAAAGGCATCACCACGCAATTAGGTTCGGCAGCCGTGTTGGGACGTTCTGGATCGGATAAGCGTCAATAAATTCTTTTATCATCGGTCAACTTCAGTCGCCGGGCTTCGGTAAGGAGAATTCACACTTCGATTGCCAGCGAAAACCGCATGTTCCCGGCAGAGTAAGTATTTAATCATGCCACGACGAAATGCTTCTTGATAGCAAATCAGATCAGCTCGGCCGTTGACTTCAGCGCCAACTCCTCCATCGTCTCGTACTTGTGGGAAGTGACTGTCCGCGGCACCAGATGCAGGATGTCTGCTACTTGCTTCATGGATTGGCCCTCAGCCAAGAGTTGTACAACCTCGCACTAGCGCGCAGTCAGTGAGTCGGGACGCTGCCTGCCCAGCTAGTCGGGAATGAAACTCTTCTCCATTCGCCTCGCGACCTCGAACGTCATGTATGTCGTTCTCGGAGCGCCTCTTGAATCGTCTGGAGTAATTCTGAAGAGGCGGATGCCTTCATTAAGTGTCCGGAAGCCAATCGCGAATCTGTTCAATTTGGGAGGATGCCCAGCCTTCATCGAGTAAACGCCAACACAGGAAATGTCAGATAGTTCGACTACGCACCTATCGAATCAAGTGCCCGGGTCGAAGCGGGGAGAGACCTTCTGCATGACACTGAAAAGAAGGGCAGTCGTGAGGCCAAACAAGATCCATCCGTTCAATGCCTCGAGTGTTCCCATGAGTTGCCAATGCAAATCCAGATGGATGTCCGCATGTCCGTAGGTCGTCATCGCGCCCAGCGAATAGAGCATTGCGGTCTTTCCATCGGGAGCTGCCCCCAGCCAAAGAAACGAGGCGGCCCAAAGCGATGTTTCAAGTCCATGAAGGACTGTGGCATAGAGTGCTGTGGAACCCACGATCACCGCGGAGAGTCCGCGGGAGATCATCGGCTCCTTCCTTGCCTTGAGGAAGAGGGACAATCGCTCGTAAAGGACTCCGAGGCCAAAGGCATGGATCACCACGGTGGCCGCAATAAGTGGTAGGCCCCAAGCCCAATCCGCGCTCCAGGGAGCGATAATTCCAGAGTCCATAGATAACCTCTCTTGCACACACTTGCCGATTATGGGCGCTATCACCGAACCGCAACGTTAAAGCGAGGGGCAATCTTTTCGAGAGATTACTCCCCTGTGAAAGTTAGCTGACCAGCCCGAGTTTTTTACCAGTTTCAATGAGAGAGTCTACATCTTTTTGATCGGACTCATCGGACCGCCACATAGTGGGCGGCATTGCCCACGTCGATTCCCGCGGCACGTGGATGTACCACCTCCAAACCTGAGTTTTCCGACTGCAGCCATCGTACGAGTTCCTTCCGAGCCTTTCGGTTTCGCGACAGCTTTTTATCCGCCCTCATCTCTGTTCTCCTCGATGGAAAAAGAAGATTCGGCTCGGCCCGGTGACAAACGGTTTAAGAAACTCTCCAACGGGGTCAAGGAACCTCAACCACGAGGTCCTTGCCGTCACACTAGTAATCGCCAGTACCGGAGCCATGCTTATCGACGGGCACGAAGCGCCATATCGTTAGCGGCCATAGCTTGCCGGACCGAATCCCGGACCACACACTGGCAAGAGTGAGAACTCTAGACAAATCTCTGGCACTTGCAACGCGTCGAAGACGCAGTCAGGGCTTATCGGGACTTAGCCCGATCAGAAACCATGCGGCGAAAAAGGTCAGCTTCAATCGCGTTTTATAGCGCTGTCCTGAACGGCTTGCCACTCTGCTGGCGACAAGCCAGAGGGCCCCAAGCGAATCGTCAACTTGATCAGCTTTCCAGTGAACGTGAATGGAGGCTGGTAATTGTCATCATCGACGCCAGTGCCAGTGTCCGAGCCAACATCAAATGTCTCGCTCGCTGCCAGTGCGAGAGGGATCGTGCGGGAAATTTTCTGCCTGGCGACTTCGACGCCATCGACATCGATCACGCCGGTGCCACTCTTGCCGAGACCGGGCCCGTCGTACTTGAAGTCGAAGACGACGGTGTGCTTCCCAGGCGACAGTACCTGTCCGCTCTCAACCCGCTCTCGAGCTAAGTCAAATAGGTCATAAACAAAAACCGGCTTCCCTTTAAGGAGGTAGAACGCCCATCCGGCAAAGCGTCCGCCCTCGGTTACGAAGATACCGTTGCCACCATCCGCTGGAACTTCGACATCCGCTGTTATCATGAAGGACCGGTTGAGAATGTTGGGAGCGGTTGCGTCCGGGACACCCACGATGGGATGGGTGTAGACGAACTCCATACGACCGGCCACGAGGCTCGGCTTGGGAGAAATAAGCCGCTCCAGTCCTGAAGCATCCAGAGGCAGGACCTCGTATTTCTCTGCTTCAACCCAGAACAGATCCTGCAGCTCCTTGAGCTTGGCCGGATTCGAGGCCGCGAGATTGTTGTTCTCTGTCCAGTCTTTTGTAATGTTGAATAGTTCCCATGTCACTCCGTTGACGATGTCTTTGGGCGCCGGTTTCGTGGCATCCCACGGTGCCCGGTAAGGCAGCGTTGTTGCTATCCAGCCGTCGTGGTAGAGAGCGCGGAGGCCCATCATTTCAAAGTATTGTGTTCTTCTGGTGGAAGGCGCTGTGGCATTTGCCTTGTCAAAGGTGTAAGTCATACTCACGCCTTCGATCGGCTTCTGGTGAATCCCGTTGACTTCTTCGGGAGCCGGAATTCCGGTGACATCGAGGATCGTCGGCACGATGTCGATCACATGGTGGAACTGGTTGCGGATACCGCCCGCATCTTTAATGTGGCCGGGCCAGGCGATGACCATGCCATTGCGCGTTCCTCCGAAATACGATGCGACCTGCTTGGTCCACTTGAAGGGCGTATCCATTGCCCAAGTCCAGCCGACTGCCATGTGGGGGGACGTCTTCTCTGTACCCCAGATGTCGTAGTATTTCTTCAACTGCACGCCCGTTGGCACTTCCAGACCATTGTAAAACGTCATCTCATTCGGGGTGCCGGCCGGTGAGCCCTCGGCACTTCCACCGTTGTCGCCGCTGATGTAAATGATCAGCGTATTGTCGAGCTTGCCCATGTCCTCGACGGCCTGCACGACGCGGCCAATCTCGTAGTCGGTGTAGGAGAGGTACGCTGCGTAAACTTCCATCTGCCGCTCAAAAAGCTTCTTTTCATCTGGCGAGAGAGCGTCCCACCTTTTGAGCAGGTCGTCCGGCCAGGGCGTCAACTGCGCATCCTGCGGGATCACTCCCAACTTCTTCTGGTTGGCAAAAATTTCCTCGCGCAGTTTATTCCAGCCCATGTTGAACTTTCCTTTGAATTTGTCGACCCATTCTTGGGTGGGATGATGGGGCGCGTGTGTGCCGCCAGGCGCGTAGTACATGAAGAACGGCTTCTGCGGAGCCAGTTCATTCATTTGGTTCAGGTAGTCGATAGCATCGTCCGCCATATCTGTGGTCAGGTTATAGTTTGGCTTGCCAAGGTAGGGGTAAACCCTTGTCGTGTTGCGGTAGAGATCGGGGTGCCATTGATCAGTCTCGCCGCCGACAAAACCGTAGAAATACTCGAAGCCCATCCCAATAGGCCACTGATCGAAGGGCCCCGCCTGACTGGATTGGTAAGAAGGGGTATTGTGGTTCTTGCCAAACCAAGATGTAAGGTAACCATTTTCCTTGAGGATTTGGCCGATGGTAGTCTTGTCCTTGGTGATGACGCTGTCGTAGCCAGGGTAGCCGGTTGCCATTTCACCGATCACTCCAAATCCAACCGAATGGTGGTTGTGCCCCGTGATCAGGGCCGCGCGCGTGGGTGAACAGAGTGCAGTAGTGTGAAACTGCGTGTAACGGAGACCTGTGGAGGCGAGCCGATCGAGAGTGGGCGTCGGAATGACGCCTCCGAAAGTGCTCGGCGCTCCGAACCCCACATCATCCGTGATGATCAGCAAAACATTCGGTGCACCTTTAGGTGGAACCACCTGAGGTTCCCAACATGGCTTCGAATCAAGCGCATTCCGCTTGATTACACCGCCGAACGGCCTGGGTTGGGGCGGTAACTGTTTCTCCGATTTAAGAGACGCTGTAGCCGCCGCTGAGCACGCTTCGGAAGCGGGTTGCTGTGCGAATGCCCCTGCGGCGAACGTTGTCAATGAGAGAGCAATCACCACAATTCGGCATACACGCACTGTCCACCGAGCTCTTTTTGTTCCAATGCTAGGCGATGAAATGTACCTGTCTTCCATAGCAGCCAACTCCTTTTGTTAATCGAATGTCTTTGATTCGGTTTTGGCCATCGGCCAGCCACAAAACCGGATAATACGGGGAGCCATTTCTTGGCAGATAATGAGCCGCCTCAAGAATCATTTTTCAGATGTTGAGCGAGGAAACTCCTCTTTCTGAATACATTCTCTATGGCTTGCGCTGAAGCTGTAACTGACAAAAGTGACAGTGGGAGTCGTAGCGTCGTGTCACCTCACGTCCTTCCATAAGAAGGCCGGTAAATGTCAAGCTTGTCTGTCTTCGCTGTTAGTCTTTTCCTTTCCCGCTAGATGTCTTTTGCGGTTGAGACAAGTCGCCTCTATCTCCATCCTTCCATCCACACTCTCTTTGAGCGATTTTCGCTCGGTGCAAGTTGGGCGTGCTCGCTTCAGCAGGTCCTGCTACATGATAATCGACCTCGGTTTCCCTCTCTTCGATGGGAGTTAGGCCAGGACTTTGCCGCTTCAGAGCTTCTCAACTACAGAAGAATCAATTCTATGGGAAGCGCACGCTCGTCAATGCTTTGCTGTGCTGTGGATCGTGCGCTTGCCGGAGCACTGCTCGCAAGCAATACCAATTCCCTTTCCGGGACGCTAAATCGCGACGACCCGCATTCCAGGCAGACCAAAAGTTTAGGGAATACCCATACGCCGGGTTTCTCGACATTTTTGAGGCCGCGGAAATGGATGACCATTTCGGCTGTAAATTCCGCTTCATGACCAGATGCGCACAACGGACAATGCATAAGATCCTCCCAGCCATTAGATTTCACTCGTGTAAATTAGGACCGAGATGGCTGCAATTCAGTGACTCATGGCACACATCGGTATGAGGTTGATCACACCAGAAGCCCCGAAATCCGGTAACTCGGGTCAAGCCTAGCGCCTAGGATGGCGCCGTATTCCTCGATTGGGATGTGATCGACGTCACACACCGGAGTGACTTTGGTCGCATCATCATCCCAAGAGCGATGTCAGCATGGCAACCAAGAGAATGGTTATCGCTAAGTTTCTCGGATTGCGGCGAACAGCGCCGAATTTGACTCAGCACGCAAGCTGGCTGGGGCTGTAAGTCCATTTGAGATATTTTAAGGAGGTCTTATGCCACGTTCCCTCATTGTGATGCCCGATGATACAGCTAAGCCGATTTTGGATGCTATCAATGGAGCGTCGAAGTCGTTACGCATCAAGATGTTCATTTTCTCGGATCCGGCATTACTGAAGGCCGTGATTGACGCGCATGGCCGCGGCGTCGATGTCCGGGTCATGCTCAATCCCGCTCGCCGCAGCGGGGAATCGGAGAACACGGAGTGTCACAAGAAACTTGTGGCTGCTGGCGTGAAGGTCATCGACAGTAACCCCGAGTATGATGTCACTCACGAGAAGTCGATGATTGTCGATGATACAACGGCCTTTGTGAAATCACTGAACTGGGATACAAAGAACCTGACCGAAACTCGTGATTACGTCGTCGCCACTACTCATGCCCACGAAGTGGCTGAAATCATGGAATGCTTCGATGCTGACTGGAACCGAAAGCCTTTTAAAGGAAACGAACATTCGCATCTCATTTGGTGTACTGGCAACGGCCGAGAGCGCATCGCGCAGTTCATCGACGATGCAAAGGATTCCCTCTTTGTACAGAACGAGCGCTACCAGGATGCGGTCATTATTGAGCATTTAGTTCGTGCGGCGCGCCGTGGAGTGAAGGTCCACGTTATGGCTCGCCCACCTCATAAGCTTAAGAAGGAAAAGCTGGTGGAGTCCGTGGGAGGGATGCGAATCATGAAGGACGTTGGAATCAAGATTCACAAACTGAAACACATGAAGCTACACGGTAAGATGCTGCTCGCCGACGATGCCCGTGCCATCATTGGATCCATAAACCTGGCGCCTGGAAGCTTTGATAGCCGAAGAGAGTTGGCCATCGAGGTGCACGACGAGGATGTGGTAAAACGACTATCAAAATTTGTGCACCACGACTGGGAGCACTCGCACCCACTCGATTTGACCGACGAAGGTCTTCTTGAGGAATTCAAGGAACACAAGATGGAGGAAGGGGAGGAGCTGGCCCTTGAAGGTCATGATAAAGAAAGAAAGTAGGAATGAACGAGTCGGTTCCCTGTTTGGCGCGCATGACAGATTATTACTCGCAGTTCAGTCCCCAAGAGCATACTGCCAGCGGAATACTGGATTGCAGATGGAGGCAGATATGGACAATCAACTTCACTCAAGGAAATTGGGCCATGATATGGAGCTTGTCGCTCCTAGACTCCGGAACTGCCGCGGCACTCGTGCGAAGTCACTTTTGCAATTGGCTTGCATAAGCACGCTGTTCAGTCTGTTTCCCCTCGTGGTGCTCACTACGTTGGCGAAACAGCCGCCGAAAGAAAAAGCTCAAGAAACGAATCAGCAATCCGGCTTCTTGGGTGACTACTATCTCAAGCTCCAGCCCGATCCCAAGAACTCTGATTTGCTCATCTATTGGAAGAGTGACGACGTCTTAAAGAATGCTAACAAGTTCATTCTTGATCCGGTGCTTGTTTATCTGCTTCCCGAGGCGCAACAGCGCGCGATCGATCCCGAGCAATTGGCCAAGCTGACGCAATACTTCAGCAAAGCCATCAAGGATGACCTCACTCACTCAGGAACTTATCAAATTGTGACCAAGCCTGGCCCGGGAGTCGTGGTATTGCGGTTGGCACTCACTAACGTGGAACCCGCAGGCGCCAAAGAGAATGCCGCTCTAAAGGGGGCTGAAATCGCGGCTACGCATGCGGTCGCGCCAGGAGTCAGCCTGCTAATACCGAGGGTGAGCGTTGGCAAGGTTTCGATTGAAGGGGAATTGGTGGATTCGGTGACCGGCGATGTGCTGGTAGCTTTTGAGTCCAGCAAGAGCGGCCGCAGGTTTTTCAGTGGGCTGAAGGCCTATGAGAAATGGGGCGATATTGATGCCGCGTTTCGCGCCTGGGCGAAAAGCTTTCGCGAGCGCCTAGACAAAGCGCACACATCGTAGCGGTGCGAAGTAGCAACGCGAGGCAGCACTGCCCAACTCTGGATAAAGGTCTAGGCGCGTCTCAGAACAATCGATGTGGCCACTTTGTTTAGCATGGTGCGCCCCATCTGCCAGTGTTTATCAGGGAGGGAAAAGTGAGCATTTTCAGTTGGATTCGATTCGGTTGGGTAGTCGTTTTGTCGGTCGCCGCTATGTTCTTTGTCGATTTGGCGCAGGCGGCGGATCACATAAGTGGGCAAGTGCTTGGTGGGGGAGCCCCGATTGCTAACTCCACGGTCACTCTGTGGGAAGCTAGCGCAAATGCGCCCAAGAAATTGGCCGAAGGCAAAACAAATCAAGAAGGACGATTCGAGCTTCGCTCTGCAGAAAAACGGGGCACTGAAACGATTCTCTACCTTGTGGCAACCGGAGGCGAGCCAACGGTTCAGAAGGGTAGCGGTGGCAATCCGGCCATCGCTCTAATGGCAACGTTGGGCGCACTCCCCCCCAAGCAGGTGACGATCAACGAGCTTACAACCGTGGCTTCGGTGTGGACCGGCGCACAGTTCTTGAAGGGGGCCGCGCTCAGCGGCCAGCCGCTTGGGTTGAAAATTGCCTCTGGCAACGTTCCGAACCTAGTGGACCTCACAACGGGTGGACTGGGACCTGTAATTCAGGACCCCCTGAACAGCACGCAGACGACGACCCTCTCGCTCTTCAGCACACTGGGTGATCTGTTAGCGGGCTGTATTACTCGCGTGCAAAGCGACGCTTGTGCGAAGTTGTTCGAGGCTTCCACGCCTCCGGGTGGCGTCGCCCCTGCCGATACGCTGACGGCGGCGGAGGCGATCGCACTACATTCGTGGAATCAGCCCGCCAAGCTGTTCGCCCTGCTGGATTACTATTATCCAGCCCCACACGGGCCGGGCTCCCGCCCTGCGCCGTTCCGGCCCTACCTCTTGTTTGCTCCCGGTACTTGGACAATCGCGTTGGTTTACGCAGG
>Ga0209446_1000064_pt1 | contig 33990 bp, 25 predicted proteins | sample BogFormECP04_OM2_FD_188242 | JGI IMG/M metagenome (GOLD analysis project Ga0209446, IMG submission 188242) | Bog forest soil microbial communities from Calvert Island, British Columbia, Canada - ECP04_OM2 (SPAdes) (version 2) | ecosystem: Environmental > Aquatic > Freshwater > Wetlands > Bog ... | reverse complement strand
GATTTGGCAAAGCTTATGATCCGTCTCCGCGCCAAGGCTCTTGCTACCGCGGCTTGAACCCCCACAAAATACGTCACCGTAATTCCGAACCACGGTACTAAGCTATCCATCCCGCCCGTCTCCTAGGCCAAGCTGACGTTTCTCAACGTCGCGCCTGCTCACTTCCTGTGGTACATTGGCGACACTGAGGTCCAAATCGCGTAGTTCCGCCTTCTGGATGGTGGTCCTCTGAAGGTTGCGCGGTTTTGCTAGGTGGTGGGGCGTGAAAGACGTTGCCTTAGGGCGGAGCCGGGTGGGCGTTTTGTTTTGCACGTGGGCCCTGGCCATCTGCTCCGTGTCCACTGCCCAGCAGCCGTCGTGGGACGCGCTGATGGCCGCGGCGGGCAAAGCCTATCAGGACAGGAACTTTCCCGAGGCGGAGAAGCTTTACGCCAATGCCCTGCAGCAAGCAGAAACATTCGGACCGTCGGATCCTCGCCTCGCAGCTAACCTAAACAACTTAGCTGAGCTTTACAGGCAGCGCGACCGATTTGCCGAGGCTGAGCCCCTCTATAAAGGGTCGATCGACATCTGGCAAAAGGCGCGCGGCCTCCAGTATCCTTCTCTGGCTCCCGTGCTAAGCAATCTGGGCGAGCTGTACCGCCAGACGGGTCGCTATCCCGCGGCGGAACCTCTCTTCAAGCGCGCGCTCGAAATTCGCGAGGCTGCCTACTCCGCGGACGATCCACGCGTGGCGGCAAGTGTGAGCCTGCTCGGCGCGCTCTACCGTCTGGAAGGAAGATTCCCCGAAGCGGAGGCGCTGCTCAAACGCTCGCTGGATACGCAGGAGAAAGCGTCAGGGCCCGCTAGCGCGGCGGTAGCCATGCCGCTCAGCAGTCTTGCCGAACTATATCGCGCGATGAACCGCTATCGCGACGCGGAAGAGTTGTACTCGCGGGCGATTTCCATTCAGGAAAAAGCGCTTGGACCAGAACATCCCGACTTAGCGGTCACCCTGAATGACTTGGCGGAGCTTTACCGGAATGAAGGCAGGCTCGCCGAAGCCGAACCGCTCTACAAACGTTCTCTCGCGATTCGCGAGAAGGCTTTTCCTCCCGGCGATACTCGCGTGACAACCGCAATCAATAATCTCGGCCTGCTGCGCGAAGCGCAGGGCAACTACACCGATGCCGAACTGCATTTTCGCCGCGTGCTTGAACTGCGCGAAAGAGCGCTGGGAGTCGGTCACCCGGATCTTGCGACGCCGCTAATTAATTTAGCGGAGCTATATAAGAACGAAGGCAAGTACTCCGACGCGGAACTGTTCTACAAGCGTACGCTGGATATTCGCGAGGCAGCGTACGGCACAGAACATCCTGATGTAGCGGCAAGCCTCGTAAACCTCGCACAAGTGAAGCAGGCGCGGAAAAAATATGGCGAGGCCATCGATCTGCAGCAACGCGCGCTGGCGATTCGCGAAAAAGTGTTCGGCCCGGAACATCCGGTAGTGGCTTCGAGTTTGAATAATCTCGGCGAGCTGAATTTTGCGCGCAAGGATTATTTTGAGGCGGCCGCGCTGTATCAGCGGGCGCTCGCGATCCGGGAAAAAGCACTGGGGCCGGAACATCGTGCCGTGGCGCAATCGTTGCACGATCTCGGGGACTTATACCGCATCGAAGGAAGATACTCAGACGCAGAACCGTTGTACGTTCGAGCGCTAGCCATTCGCGAAAAAATTCTTGGTAAAGATCATCCCGACGTGGCCGCGTTGCTGGAGAGCTACGCGCTTTTGCTTCGCCAGACCGGCCGGCCAACCAAAGCTGAAGATATGGAGTTGCGCGCGAAGCAAATTCGCGCGGAATCACCGAAGACGCCATCAAGATTCGGATCACCGTACACTTGATTCATCCCTGATTTGCTTGCCATCTGAGGAATATTGCGGCGAGCGGAGGAAGCGTGAGGCACAGAGAGTGTGCACGGCCTTGTGAAGGCTGGTTTGAGGCGTTCTGACCGCCGAGATTGCCTACGTTTGAGCCGCCGTAGGTGGCGGCGTCCGTGTTTAAAATCTCCGAGTAAAAGCCTGGTTGGGGAACGCCGATGCGGTAGCCTTCGCGCACGACCGGCGTGGCATTGAGGATGACGATCAGCAAATCCTCTGGTTTTTTGCCGTGGCGGGCGAAGGCAAAGACGCTGTTGTCGGCGTCGTTGGCGTCAATCCACTCGAAACCGTGCCAGTTGAAATCGACTTCATGGAGAGCTGCTTGCGCGGCGATCAGTTTATTTAAGTCGCGCACCAGGTTTTGCACGCCGCGGTGCGAATCGTATTGCAGAAGGTGCCAGTCGAGGCTGGTCGCTTCGCTCCACTCGTGGCGTTGCGCGAGTTCCTGACCCATGAAGAGGAGTTTTTTTCCGGGGTGGGCGCACTGATAGGCGATCAGGAGGCGGAGGTTTGCGAATTGCTGCCACAGATCGCCGGGCATTTTGTGCAGAAGAGAGTTTTTTCCATGGACGACTTCGTCGTGAGAGAAGGGAAGCATAAAATTCTCGCTGAAGGCGTACAGCATCGAGAAAGTCAGCTTGTTATGTTCGTATTTTCTGTGGACCGGATTCGCGGAAAAATATTTCAGAGTGTCGTTCATCCAGCCCATGTTCCATTTGAGGCTGAAGCCGAGGCCGCCCAAGTAGGTGGGGCGCGTTACGCTCGGCCAGGACGTGGATTCCTCGGCGATGGTGAGAATGCCGGGGAAGCGGCCGTGCGCGACTTCGTTAATACGCTTAATGAATGAGATGGCGTGAAGATTCTCGCGCCCGCCGAACTCGTTGGGAATCCACTCGCCGGCCTTGCGCGAATAATCGAGATAGAGCATGGAAGCGACGGCGTCCACGCGAAGGCCGTCGATGTGGTATTTGTCGAGCCAGAATAAAGCGTTGGAGATGAGGTAGTTCTGGACTTCGTTGCGGCCGTAATTGTAGACGAGCGTGCCCCAGTCAGGATGCGTGCCCTGGCGCGGGTCGGCGTGCTCGTAAAGATGGGTGCCATCGAATTGGGCGAGGCCGAAGGTGTCGCGCGGGAAATGCGCGGGAGTCCAGTCCAGAAAGACGCCGATGCCCGAGTGGTGGCAGCGGTCGATAAATTCCATGAATTCAGCGGGAGTGCCGTAACGGCTGGTCGCTGCAAAATACCCGATTGTCTGGTAGCCCCAGGAGCCGTCGAAGGGATGCTCCATGATGGGTAGCAGCTCGATGTGTGTGTAGCCAAGATCTTTTACATAAGGAATGAGTTGATCGCCGAGCTCGCGATAGGTCAGCCAGCGATTGCTTTGTTCGGGAACACGACGCCACGAGCCGAGATGGACTTCGTAAACGGAGATGGGCGACTCGAGCCAATTTTTCTCGGAACGATGGTTCATCCACTCGGTGTCGGTCCACTGATAGGTGTCGAGATTGACGACAACGGAGCCGGTGTTGGGGCGAAGCTCTCCGCGGAAGGCGTAGGGGTCCGCTTTGAGCGGGAGCATGTTTCCGCTTGCGCCGATGATTTCGTACTTGTAGATGGCGCCTTCGCCGAGTTCAGGAATGAATAGCTCCCAGATTCCCGAAGAGCCGCGTGCGCGCATGGGATTGACGCGGCCATCCCAGCGGTTGAAGTCGCCGACGAGACTTACGCGGCGCGCGCTAGGCGCCCAAACGGCGAAATGCACGCCACGGACGCCTTCGAGGGTTCTCAGATGGGCACCGAGTTTTTCATAGGTGTCGTAGTGGCGGCCTTCGCCCATGAGATGGAGATCAAACTCGCTCAGCAAATAAGGAAAGGCGTAGGCGTCGAAAGTTTCAATGGTTTCGCCGTAGCCGGTGCGATAGCGGATGCGATAGTGAGACGGAGCGGGCGAACCCTGGTGCGAATCCGGAAGTGTGGCCTCAAAAAAACCTTCCGGGCGCAGCTTGCGCGCGGGGATGGGCTCGGCAACGCCTTGAACCAACACACTCGCGTCGGCGGCTCCGGGCCGGAAAAAGCGAATGGCCCAGCCGTGGCCCAGGGGCGACCAAACGGGGTGCGGACCGAGCACGGCGAAAGGATCGGCGCAGCGTCCGGCGAGCAAAGCGTCAATCAGCGCGTCCTTATTGGAGTCGGAGGCGTTGGCTGGAGGGGCCGAGGTCAGCTTGTTTTCTTCAGGCATGGGGCTTGGCTCCGCAGGGGCCGGTCGAAGCTAATGGCGGAGGGGAATAGTGTACAAGGAGGAGTGAGTAGTGGGTAGTGAGTAGTAAGTAGAGGGAGACGAGCGACCCCTCGGAGTCCGGGGTAAGCGAGTGACAAGATTGGGATACCCCACCCCCGGTGTTTTGTGCAAAGAGTGCGGAAGTGACTAAAAATGCGAGTGTTAGCATTTCGCGCAGTGCAAAAGAGTGCGTAAGAGTATGAAAACAAAGTATGGCTAATTGGAATGGAATGATATTGATGCGGACTCTTTGGGAAAGAAGGACAGTCGACTGTTGAGAGTCGAAAGTTGAAGGAATCGGAGAGTCCATCGGAGGGAGACTCACGGCGTACCTAAGGGTTCAGTCTGAGATGGAGCATTATCGGGGAAGTTGCTCGTGGTTGAGGTTAACCGCACACGCATTCGAGAGTAACAGCACGCGGGAAGACACTGTGAAGAAGAACACCGAGAAACGAGAATGGTGTAGCGAAACTCGCCAAGCTGATCGCGTACGAGGAGAGGATTTCACTTTCTTAATTTACCGGGAGGCGAAGAGAGCAGGTTGCCTCTGCTGACGTCCCGGGCTTTATGAAGATAGCGCGGCGAGGTGGCCTAGTTGTTGGAACATGCCGAGGTCGTCGCGGACGGCGAAGTGTTCGACGATTTTCCCCTCTTTCAAACGGAAGCGGTGGATATGCTTCACTTGGAAGGACTTGCCGTTGGGAGGCAGGCTCGGCCCTTGCAGGGGCGGAATGAGCGGGAACACTCCTAGATGCGTCCCCTGAAGAGAGACCTCGCACATGACCACGTCGCCTTCCGCCACCAGCGAATCAACTGTAAAACGCAGATCGGGGAACGCGGTGCGCCAAACGGTGACGATGTGTTTGATGATCGGGCTGCTGTCTTGATATTGATGGCCGAAATTCATGAAGTCTTTGTCGAAGAAATCGTCAACGCGATCGAGTCGGCCGTTGTTCCATAGTTCCTCGAAGTGACGGCGGACACAGGTTTTGTTGGCGTCGTCGGACATTTCGTTGCTCCTCCCACTGGTTCGATTGGCGCGCGGAGAAAATCGGATTTTTCCGATTCCGATCAATATTGCATCCCGAGGCGCCCAGCCTACTACAGCTATCAGTACTTGCAACCTAGGGTTCACGGATTCTTAACATGGCGGAAAACCTTCATTCGACTTGGCGTGGGACTATGCGAGCGCCTTGGAGGGCTACACTTGTGAAAAAACGGCGTACTTTGGCGGTTTTGGCAGTGGCAACAGCGTTTGGATTGGCGGGAGGACTTTCTGTGAGCAGGATGGCTGCAGACGATGACGATCATCACGATCGGCATTTTCGATTTGCACCGGATAGTTTGGTGTTGAGCAAGAGCGTCTATGTGGGGAACGCTTCGACGGTGATCGCCGGCGAGGCTTTGCCTCCGGGATGCATGGGAGGTGCAACTGGACTGACGGTGCAAGTGCCATTGATCGCCGGAGGCACTACGCCCGTGGCGGTTCCGTGCGGGTTTGCCAGCGATAACGGCGAATTTCCCAACGATCAGGACACGCACAACGTCTGGAATAACTCCGGCAGCGATGGCAGCTTTGGAATCACTTCACCGATTTTTCTGGAAAACATTACCGAGGATGGCTGGGTATTGGGTACGTTGCCGATCCCAAGCAACAAGATCGTAACGAGCTTCAGCTCGAAGTCGGAGCTGGCGCTGAACCTCTCTGTGGACGGCAAGTCGCTGACTTTTATGGGCTATCACGGCGGGGTGGGATGCGGAGGCACTGACGTTTCGCCGACGGCGCCGAATTTGATTGACGTTTCGGCTTCCAATACGCCGGCGATATGCGATCCGACGAATCCGGTTACCTCCAGCTTGCAGGCTACGCCAAATATCACCACATCCTACTATCGCGCGGTGGCGGAAGTGGATGCGCACGGCCACCTCAGCATCACCGATGGAAATGCGTACAGCGGCGACAACGGGCGCGCGGCGATCAAGGGCAGCAACGGCATCTACTACATGGCAGGCAACGACAACAGCGGAAACATCGGGAAGAAGCAGCTTCCGTTGACGATCCCGGGATTTGAACTGATCAACGCGACGGGCGCAGAGCTACGGATTCCGGGCACAACACCACCTGTACCTGCTACACCGCCGAACCTGGGCATCGACATGATTGGCAGGTTGGAGTTCCTCTCCAGCGACAAGCAGGGCAAAGATACAAACTTCCGCGGCATTACGATTTTCAACAGCACGGTGTACGTCAGCAAAGGCAGCGGAGGCAATGGAATCAATTCAGTGTTTCAGGAGGGAACCGCAGGCACGTTGCCAACGGGCACGCCAGCGGAGCTGGCAACGATACCGCTGACGATTTTGCCCGGCTTCCCCAACACGGAAGCAAGCACGGGCACGAATTTTCCATTCGGTATGTTCTTTGCCAATGCGAACACGCTGTATGTCTGCGATGAGGGCGACGGGACGTTTGTGGCGCCGCCGGTGAATGGCAACGTCGCGGACGCGCAGTCACAGGCAACGGCGGGCTTGCAGAAATGGGTGCTGCAGAACGGCGTTTGGACCATGGTTTACGTACTGCAGAATGGCCTGAACATCGGCGTGCAATATAGCGTGGATCACTACCCGGCTTCGATTTTTCCGGCGACCGGTGGTTGCCGAAACATCGTCGGACGGGTGAATCGCGACGGGACGGTGACGATTTGGGCCATTACGTCAACGGTGAGCGCCAATGGCGATAACGGAGCGGATCCAAACAAGCTGGTGAAGGTGACTGACGTAATCTCCGCAACCACGCCGCCTACCGGTGGCTGGTTAGGAACTTTCCAGACGGTGCGTTCCGCGCGTGCCGGAGAGGTGTTCCGAGGAGTGGCGTTTGCGCCGAAGAGTGATGACGACGACGATCGAGGCCACAACTTCTAAATCAAGAAGTGGCGCAAAAGCAGAAAACCTCCTCGAGCCGCTGAGCTTGAGGAGGTTTTCCATTTTGGCGGAGACTGTTTGAGTTGCGGAGATTGGGATGGAACTTTCCGAGTAACGCCAGTGAGGGAAATTAACGTAAGATGCGTGGCGCACTTCGAGTTCGGTGGAGAGGTTGAGGAATGATGAGAGTTGACGCGAAGCAGTCGGTTTGCGGTGAGGGTCTGCATCTGACTCGATTTTTGTTGATTGCGGGGGCGACGTTGATGCTGACGGTTGGTGCGCAAGGGCAGGACCGCGGGCAGACGCGGTCGATGGTGATATCGCGGAATGGGATTGTGGCTTCGGAGTCGCCGCTGGCTTCGCAGGCGGGGGTGCAAATCCTTGAGCATGGCGGGAACGCGGTGGATGCGGCGATTGCCATGAACGCGATGATGGGCGTGGTTGAGCCGATGATGAACGGGATCGGCGGAGATTTGTTTGTGATTGTGTACGACGCAAAGGCGAACAAGCTTTATGGATTGAACGCAAGCGGCTGGGCGCCGAAGGGATTGACGATTGAATTTTTGCAGAAGCAGGGATTGAAAAGCATGCCGCAGACGGGAGTGCATTCCATAACTGTGCCGGGTGTGGTGGACGGTTGGCAGAAATTGGCGGACAAGTTTGGGCGGAAGAAATTGAAGGAGGATTTGGCGGCGGCGATTCGAACGGCACAGGATGGTTTTCCCGTGCCGGAGTGGGATGCGGCGTATTGGGCGATGGAGGTCGATCTCTTGCGCACGGATGATGCGGCGTCGAGTCTTTATTTGCCGGGGGATCACGCGCCAAAGGTGGGGGAAGTGTTCAAGAATCCGGACTTGGCGGCGTCGCTGGGGCAGATTGCAGAGCATGGGAAAGACGCGTTTTATAAGGGGGAGATATCGAAAAAGATTTTGGACGCGATGAAGCGGCATAACGGGACGATGACCGAGCAGGATTTGGCGCAGTACTCGAGCGAGTGGGTTGAGCCGATTTCGACGACCTATCGCGATTGGACGGTATACGAGATGCCGCCAAACGGGCAGGGAATTGGCGCGCTTGAGATGCTGAACATCATGGAGACGTTTCCGCTGGGGGAAAAAGATTCGGGATTTGGGTCGACGAAAGCGTTGCACACCATGATTGAGGCTAAGAAGCTGGCCTACGCAGACGTGGCGAAGTATTTGGCCGATCCGCGGGGGCAGAAAATTCCAACGGCAACGTTGCTTTCGAAAGCGTGGGCGGTGGAACGGGCGAAGTTGATCGATCCCGACAAAGCGGCGTGCGATATCGCGGCGGGAGAAATTGCGGGCGGGAGCGATACGACGTATCTGAGTGTCGTGGATCGGGATGGGAATATGGTGTCGCTGATTCAGAGCAATTATTCAGCGTTTGGGTCGGGGATTGTGCCTGCGGGGGCGGGATTTGTGATGCACAATCGCGGCGGGCTGTTCACGCTGGATCCAACATCGCCGAACGCGTTGGCGGGACGTAAGCGACCCCGGCATACGATCATTCCTGGATTTGCACAGAATGGCGACAAGCGTATGGCGTTTGGAATTATGGGCGGTTGGAATCAGGCGCAGGCGCATGCGCAGTTCATCGCGAATATTGCGGATTTTAAGATGAACATTCAGGCTGCGGTGGAGGCGCCGCGGTTCACAAAATATACGTTTACGGGTTGCGATGTGGAGATGGAGAACCGGTTTAATGGAAAAGTACGAGATGAATTGACGGCGAAGGGGCATCAGATCAAGGTGCTGGGGACGTTTTCGAGCAGAGTGGGGGGCGGGCAAGTGGTGTTGCGGGACTTCGCCACAGGCGTGAATTATGGCGCGTCGGATCCGCGGAAGGATGGTCAGGCAGCGGCGGAGTTACCGTTTGAGTAATTAGATAAGATCTATAAAGGGTTGAAAAGGCTGGGCGAAGGGTTGCAAGAAAACTCCCGTGGAGTGTGAAAAAGGGGAAGGAATCTTCCCAGGCCAGGGTGAAGTACAGGTAGAGGAGTTTAGTAAATGGTGTATTATGAATGGATTGCAAGGTACAGGCTTGGCTCCCGAGTTGCACCTGTACCAATGGCCAGGGACGGTGCCCCGCAGCAACGCGTCCTGGGTATGGAGACCCAATGGGACTCGAACGGGTGGCACAGAGCTTCTTGAGGTATGTTTCCTTCTCAGTGTTCTGTATGGTGGTAAATCCTTCCGCAAAAGCTCAGACAGTGGACGTTTCGGGCAGTTACCAATGCACGCAGGCGATGGTGCAGGGGAAAGTGATCGCTTGCACAGCGGCGCCGTTGATCCTTAGAAATGATGGGCGGTTCGAGTTGCGAGGCTGGGAAGGGAGTTACCTCGTGGATGGGCAGTGGGTGACCCTCTCGGATTCCTTGACGAAGGCGCGGGCGAAGATCGTGCCGGGACACAAGATTGTGCTGCGCTATTACGGGAAGCATGGTTGGGCGGAAATGACTTACGAGCGGCGCGTGGCGGAGATGGGCAAGGCGTCGCTAAGTTGATTTGACAGCCGCCAGGAGTTCTTCGGCTTGTAGCGGACATTCGGGCAAATCAAAGTGCATGTAGTAAGCAAAGACCTCGCCGTGCTGAGCTAAACTTCGCACTCGGCGCTCGATGGCTTTGCGATCGTTCGCTGAATACCCCTCCTCTCGCAAACGCAAATAGCAAAAATCAGCGGTTCGCTTGTCCGGCGTGACTAGGTCATCGCTTTCGGCCAAGCAAAGTGCAACGTTTCGCTTGGTCAGAGCGCTAAATACATCCTCGACAAACCAGGATGGATGCCGAAATTCGATGGTGCAGCGGGTGTTATTCGGCAGTTCTACTAGGAAGTCTTGCAAGAGTTTTAAATCTAATTTCAGATTGGGCGGCAGCTGAAACAGCATAGGGCCAAGTTTGTTTGCTTCTTGCAAAGGTTTTAGAGAGGCGATGAATTTCGCGGTCGTTTCGGCCACGTTTTTGAGGCGCCTGATGTGTGTGATGCTTTGATGCGCCTTTATTGCGAATTTGAAATCGGGGGGAGTTGCAGCAATCCAATTGTCCAGCAGTTTTTCAGAGGGAAAGCTTCGAAACGTATAGTTTACTTCCACTGAGTTAAGGCGGCTGGAGTAGTAGCCCAAGAACTTGGCAGAAGCGAGCTTCGCCGGGTAGAAATCAGGTTTCCATTTGGCGTAAGCCCAGCCTGAAACCCCGCAAAAAACTTCTCCCATATTAAAGCGTCCACTCCCTCGATCTCTAGTGTACGTCCTGTTGGTAGCCGCGGCCGCGGAGGACTTTGCCGGCGGTGGCGCCGGTGAGTTTGCCGTGATCGTATTCGATTTGGCCGTTAACGATTGTGTAGGCGATGCCTTCGGAGAGCTGCGGAGGGCTTACAAAGGTGGCTTTGTCAATGATTGTTGCGGGATCGAAGATGGTGACGTCAGCGAAATAGCCGGGTTTGAGGAGGCCGCGGTTTTCGAGATGTTCGCGTTGCGCGGGGAAGGAAGTGATTTTGCGGATGGCGGATTCGAGAGGCATCAGGTGTTCGTCGCGAACGTAGTGTCCCAGGAAGCGCGGCATGGAACCGAACGCGCGGGGGTGCGTGTGCGGCTCGAAGATCGGGCCGTCGAGAGACATTTCGTTGGCGTCGAGGCCGATGCTGGTCCAGCGCTGTTCGAGGCCGGTGCGGATGTCTTCTTCGCTGGCCATGAAATAGAGGGCGCCGGTTTGCGCGGAATCGGCGATGACGAATTCCATCAGGGTGTCTTCAGGGGATTTGTTCCAGACTTTGGCGATGTCTGCGACGGTTTTGCCTTCGAACTGTTTTAGTTCGGGCTTTTCAATGGAGGCAAGCAAGACGCCAGCGCCGCCACCGCAATCGTAATAAAGATTTTCCCAGTTGGGATGATCGCTCTTCAATTCCTCTTTGATGCGTGCGCGCACGGCAGGATCTTTCAGGCGGGCGAGGAGTTTCTGTGTGCCGCCGTCAGCTACCCACGGTGGGAGAGCGGAGGCGAGGGCCGTGCTGCCCGCGGGATACGGATACATACTCGCGGCGATATCGAGTCCTGAATCACGCGCAGCCTGAATGGCTGCAACTACGTTCTTCATGTTGCCCCAGCGTGCTTTGCCACTCACTTTAAGATGAAAGACTTCGACGGGCAGATTGGCTTCGCGGCCGATGCGAATGGCTTCGGCTAACGCCTGCATTTCGGAGGCGCCTTCGCTGCGCATGTGCGTGGCGTAGAGGCCGCCGTATTTTGAGGCGACTTTGGCTAGGGCGATGAGTTCATCGGTTTTCGCGTAGATGTTTGGCGGATAGATTAAGGCGCTGGAAACGCCGAGGGCGCCGTCTTTCATGGCTTGCTCGACGAGAGATTCCATTTGAGTGAGTTCAGCGGGGGTGGGAGCGCGATCGTCATCGCCGATGACAGCTTCGCGGACTTGCGCGGAGCCGACGTAAGTGCCGATGTTGAGTGGAGTGCCTTGTTTTTCGAGGCGCCGGAAGTAGCCGTCGAGCGTGGTCCAGTCGACTGTGAATTTGAATTGATCGAGGAAAGGTTTCAGTGGGGCGAGAGTTTTTTCGTTTTGCGGAGCGATGGAGCCGCCTTCGCCGGTGATTTCCGAGGTGATGCCTTGGGAGAGTTTGCTGAGAGAGCGATTGTCGAGAAGAAGAGCGGATTCGGATTGGCCGAGCATGTCGATGAAACCCGGAGAGACGATTTGGCCTTTGGCATCGATTTCGCGTTTGGCGGTGGCGTTGCTGAGGTTGCCGATAGCGGCGATGCGATCGCCTTGGATGGCGACGTCGGCGGCGTACCAGGGATTGCCAGTACCGTCGATGATGTGGCCGTTGCGGATGATGATGTCGTACGTTCCGGGCGCGGAAGGCGAGCCGGACTTCGAAGCTGATGCCGTAGGTGCATTGAGTGGGGCGTCATAAGCTGCTGCGGCGATTTCGCCGAGGGCTTGGCCCCCTATTTCTTGAGCGGCGTCAGGATCGGGCGGGATCGTGACGTGATTGACGTACGCTGCGAGGGCTAGCTTCTGGCCGCTGGCGGTGATAACGAATCCGGCGAGCCCTTTGCCATTGAGCATCATTTTGCCGTTGAGCTTGTCCTCGGAACCGAATGTGCCGGTTTTTGCAAAGACGTGGCCTGCACCGGGATTATTGACCTGAATTTTCGCGAGCGTGCCATCCTTGCCAAGAATCGGCAGCGCTTTGAAGAAAACTTGGAAGTCGGGACGCGTGCTCCAATAGGACATGTAATGGGCAATGAAATCCGGGCTGAATAGGTCGGCCCAATCACCGCCTTCGCCGTCGCCTTGCGAGGCGCCGGAAAGATCGAGCTTGGCGTCTTGAAGAAAGGCGCGCTCAACTTTGAAGCCTGCATGGACGGGATCAGTGAAATTTTTCGCAACGAGCACGCCGAGAAGATAGGGTCCCATGCTGGCATGAAGGTTTTGGCTGACTTTGAGTGTGACTTTGATTTCTTCAGCGAGGGGAAGGGAAACGTGCTCGGCGACTTGGTTGTCGGGGGTATAGAGGCGCGTGAGAGCCTTGAAGTCTGGCGCGGCGAATTTTGACGGAGCTTTGATTTCCACGCCAGCGGCGGTGAGAGATTCGGCGAGGACTGTTTTCGCAAATTTTGTGGGTGAGGGGACTGCGTAGGGCGCAGTGAGAGGATGAGAGTCGATAGGGAGGGCGCCGGTCAGCGTGACGGTGACAGTGCCGTCGGCGTTTGCGACTGTCACCGGGTCCTCGATATCGGGCTTAGCACCAGCGGCAGACGTGGTGAGGTGATTTACGAATGTGGCGTAAGAGGTTCTTGGAGAGACGTTGAGAGAAACGGGATCGCCGGCTTTTGCGCCGGGGGTGGCGACGAGGTCGATGACGTTGTCGTTCACCACGATGCTTGAGATTACGACGCCGGTGCCGCCTTCGCGGCCGCCGTCGGGAAAGAGGCTGGCGTCAACGAAGACGCGGCCTTCGATTTTGCGAATGCCTTTGGCGGCGACCGCTTTGGCGAGCTCTTTGATGACGGCGAGTGGATCGCCGCTGACGGCAGCGCCGCCGTAAGCGTGATCTTCATCGACGAAGGAGAGAGTCCCGTCGGGTTGAATGCGATTGGAAAGATTGGGGTCGCCGCTGGCGACGAGGATGAGGTCGCCCTTGAGAGTTCCTTTTTTGTCGATGGGGCCAGTGCGGTAAATGATAGTGTGAAAACGGAAATCGGCGCCGAGTTTTGCAAGAACTGTGCCTTCGGTGAGAGTTTTGGTTGTGGAAGCAGGGACGAATAGTTTATTGGCGTTGAGCGAATAGACGACTCTCCCGGTGGCAACGTCGTAGAACTCGATGCCGAAATTCGCGTGAGCGAATTCGGGACGTTCCATTACTTTTTGAATGCGGTCGGCGAGAGAGGCCGTTGATTGTGCGCGAAGCGGTCGCGGCGCCACGGCAAATAAAATTGTGAGAGAGAGTGCAACGGCGAGCTGGAAAAAGCGGCTTCTGCTGTGCAAGGTAGAATCCTCCAGAAAGACGGCGGGGACTTCCGCGCGCTATTGGGCGCTGGCGAGTCCTTGGCCGGAATGCAAATCTTCAAACTTGATGTTCAAGATCGGATATTCGTGCCAGTCTTTAAAATCGAAGTGCCACCACTCGTGCTCATAAACAGTGAAGCCCTCCGATTCCATCGCGCGGCGGAGCAGGTCGCGGTGCCAGCGCTGGAGAGAAGTGCCGCCGGGATAATCGGGGAACGAGCGAGGAGACATTTCATCGTACGTGCCTGGCATTTCGATGGGCTTGCCGGAGGCGAGATCGTACAGCGTAAGGTCGACGGCGCAGCCGCGATTGTGGCGCGAGCCTCGGGACGGGTCGGCGACGAAGATTTTGCCTTCAGGAGGAGTGGCCTCCCAGAAGATTTTGGTGACGTACCAGGGGCGATAGGCGTCGTGGATGAGCAACCCGTAGCCGAAAGGCTGAAGTTTGTGAAGAGCGCGGACAAGAGCTTCGGCGGCGGGACGTTGCATGAACGCGCGGGCCTGGGTGTAGACGGGCGTGCCGAGAAAATCGTTTGTCGTGGCGTAGCGAATGTCGAGATGAATCGCAGGATCGAGAGTCGTCAGTTCGACGAGTTCGGGCTTGCGAAAGTTGCCATCTTCGTGGGGCGGGGAAGCCGCCAGAGCGTCGTGTCGAAGTTCTTCAATTGGCCTTGTAGGTTTTATCACCACTTGCGCAGTGGCGTTCGCCTCCGGCGAAAGCCGTTCTTGAACGCTACGGATGCTGAAGCCGGTCTCACCATGCTCGTCGACGCCAAGGTTCAATCCAGATTTCCAAATATCAGGAGGCGGTGTATTCGCCGGAAATTTCTCAAATGTATGGTAGTGAGCACCGTCGGACTTGAGCGCGCGCAGCAGTATTAGGATGACGCCGTCCTTCTCGCTGACCACGAAGGCCGTGCCGGTGTTTTGGTTCGAGGCTGAGAAGCCGTATTCGCCGATCCAAGGTTTCCACGCTTGCGGGACGTCAGGTGGCTTTGGCCCGAGAGCGAGAGGTGCAGAAGATTGACCGGTGATGATGCCAGGTGCCCAGAGCAAAAGCGCAGCAAGCAGCAGAGGCAACAGTTGGAAGGGAAACGCGAGTCTTGATTTTGCAGGCGTGCTCATCGCTCTGACTGGTTTGCTGCGAAGCATTTGCGTGTCCCTTGTCCGACCAAGGTGTCTGCTACAAGCGGTGAGACATAATAGCCGAGAACGGGAATCCGTGCGAGATACAAATGTTGCCAGACTATGGTTAACCCAGCTTTTGGAGAGCCGCGAAGCGCTAGAGTGGCGCTGTAATAGCGATTTAAGCAGTGCGCATGTAATGGAACGCAGAAACGTTTGTTGCACTACGACCGAATAGAGGTCAGACGGTGTACCAGCGGAAGCCTTTGCGCTGCTCTTCGGCTATTTCTTTGAGAATCGCGAGCGTCTGCGGCCGGCGGTACTGTCCGCAAGCGGCTAAGATGGCGTTGACGAGCGCAACGGGTGCGGAATACGAAGCGCCAAACGAAGTGGACTCGACGCTAGCGAGAAAGACCTCGTCGCATTCGCGGGCGAGGGGGGAGACATAGGTGTCGGTGATGCCGACACAGTAGGCGCTGCGTGCGCGCGCCAGGTGCACGCCCTCTACAGTTTGGCGCAGGCCGCGGCGAAAGCTGATTGCTAGCACCAAGTCGCGCTGGTTTACAGTGCGGACCAGGTGAGCAATGCGGCCAGCTGAAGTGGCTGTGAAGACCGGTAAGCCGAGAAGTGTAATTTGGTACTCCAAATAATCCGCCAAAATAGCGGCGAGATCGCCGGCAAGAAGGACGATGCGCCGCGCGTCGTAGAAACGCTTGGCGAGGGAGACCAGGCGCGGTGCATCGAGACTGTTCTTCAGCCCGTGCAGATTCTTGAGGTCTTGTTCGAGGGCGTCGCGAACATAAGCGGGCATGCTGGTGACCTTGCCCGCGGATTGCATGGTGTCGAGAGATGTGGCAAAGGCGATGGAGAGGTCGTGGAGATGGCGCTGAAAGTCGCGATAGCTGGCAAAGCCGAGGCCGCGGACGATGCGAACGACAGTGGCGGGGTCCGTTTTGAGGCGCTTGGCCATCGCGCGGACGCTTAAGAGGACGTAGTCGCGGGGATGCTCGAGAATCGGGCGAATAATCTCCTGGCGCTTTGCGCTGAGCAGTTCGATGCGCTCCGCGAGCGAGGGAGCCGAGGCCTGAGGGGGAACGGGTGGTCGTTTCATGGCGCCAGAGAATTGCCTAAAAGCTCCGTCGTGTCAACTATGCTGAATAGTTAATTCGAATAACGATTTGAAGATATGACCAGTCTCGCCAACAGATGATGCTTTCCGGTAGCCATGCGAAACGTGCGTACCGTTTCAGATTCACAATCCACATTCAACTGAAAAGGACGGAATGAAAGGTAGTTCCGTTACATTTTATTTCTTTGAGGCTGCGGCTTTTTCTTCGAGGCCCGGGGCGATGACTGGCTGAAGAAAAGGCATCATGGCGCGAAGTTTGGGACCGAGTTGCTCGACTTGATGGCCTTGCTCGCGCTTGCGAGTGGCGAGGAAATTCGGGCATCCAGCTTCGTTTTCCGCGATCCATTTTTTTGCAAAACTGCCATCGCGAATTTCGGCGAGGATTTGACGCATTTCGTCGCGCGTTTTTTGCGTGATGATGCGCGGGCCGGCGGTATAGTCGCCGTGCTCGGCCGTGTCGCTGACGGAATAGCGCATGTAGCTGAGGCCGCCGCGGTAAATGAGATCAACGATGAGCTTGAGCTCGTGCATGCACTCGAAATAGGCGACCTCGGGTTGATAGCCCGCCGCGACGAGCGTGTCAAAGCCCGCTTTGATGAGTTCGCTGACGCCGCCGCAGAGGACGGCTTGTTCACCGAAAAGATCGGTTTCCGTTTCCTCTGTGAAAGTTGTTTCGAGGACACCAGCGCGCGTGCAGCCGAGACCTTTGCCGTAGGAGAGCGCGAGGGCTTTGGCGCTGCCGCTCGCGTCTTGTTCAATGGCGATTAGCGCGGGCGTGCCGCCGCCTTCGGTGAAAACTTCGCGAACGCGATGGCCGGGGGCTTTCGGCGCGATCATGGAGACGTCGACAGTCGCCGGGGGCTTGATGGTGCCGAAACGGATGTTGAAGCCGTGCGCGAACATGAGCGTCTTGCCTTTAGAGAGGTGCGGCTCGATTTGTTCGCGATAGAGTTTGGGCTGCTTGGTGTCTGGCGCGAGAATCATGATGACGTCGGCCCATGCGGCGGCTTGAGCGGGCGTGTTGACGGTGAGGCCTTCTTTTTCGGCTTTGGCGCGAGAGGCGCTGCCTTCCGGGAGGCCGACGCGGACACTGACTCCGCTGTCGCGGAGATTTAGAGAATGGGCGTGGCCTTGCGAGCCGTAGCCGATGATGGCGACTCTTTTGGACTGGATGAGAGCCAGGTCCGCGGAATCGTCGTAGTAGAGATTTGCCATTTTTTCCTCTTGGGCCGGGTTACGGCCGGGATTTAGAATCTTCGAAACTTGAGTTTGCGACGGTCATCCGCCGAAAGAACTGAGTGAGCGCCGCCGAATCTGCGCGATGGGATATTCGACCCCTCCCCCACTTTTTTGTGAAGGTTGCTGATAAAGGACTTAGAGTTGGTGCAAGTCTTTTAGATGCAACACTTACGGCGTAGGGTGTAACCGCTGATTTTAAAGGGGTTACCCTCTCTGTGGTCCCCTCCACGAAATTACCTCGTCACCAGCGTCGGCGCGGGAGCGGTTGACGCGGTCAGCGGACGGAGCAAGTCGCCTCCGCGTGTCATGCTGATGCGGCCGCTGCGCGCCATTTCCAGAACGCCGAAGGGGCGGAGAACTTCGAGAAGGCCGTCGATTTTGTCGACAGTTCCGGAGACCTCGATGATCAGGGATTCCGGAGCGACATCCACAACACGCGCACGAAAAACTTTGATCAGCTCCATCAGATGCGGACGCGACTGTTGGTCGGCGAGAACTTTGATTAGCGCCAAGTCCCGCTCGAGTAAGGAGCGCTCGGAGATATTTTCTGCGAGGAGAACGTCGACTAGTTTCTCCAGGCTGGCTTCGAGACGATGGCCGCCTTTTTCGTCGGTGTGCGCGACGATAGTCATGCGCGCAATCTGCGGGTCGTCTGTTGGGCCGACCGTCAGCGAATCGATGTTGATGGCGAGGCGGCGCGCCAGCGAGGAGACGCGGTTGAGCACGCCTGGTTTGTTTTCGACGTATGCGACTAGTGTCTGCATGTGCTGTCCTCTTTGCTCATAACCCTCATGGCTCAGTTGCCGTTTCGACGAGCGGATTATTCGGCCGGCGAATCATTTCGTGGAGCGATGCGCCTGCGGGAACCATCGGATAGACGGAATCTTCCTGCTCGACGCGGAAGTCGATGAGAACGGTTTCTTTGGATTCGCGCGCGGAGCGAATCGTGGGGAGCACATCGCCGCGTGTGGTAATGCGCTCGCCGCGGATGCCGAAAGCGTTTGCCAGTGCGGCAAAATCGGGCGCGACGAGCGGAGTGGCAACGTAACGCTTGTCGTAGAAAAATTCCTGCCACTGGCGAACCATGCCGAGATAGCCGTTGTTAATGATGGCAATCTTGATGTTGATTTTTTCCTGGACGATGGTGGCGAGCTCGCACATGGTCATTTGGAAGCCGCCATCGCCGACCACGACCCAAACTTCGGAGTCGGGCTTGGCGAACTTGGCGCCAATCGCCGCGGGCAGTGCAAAACCCATCGTGCCCAAGCCGCCGGAAGTGATGAGTGTGCGCGGCTGATTGTGATGGTAGTACTGCGCTTCCCACATTTGATGTTGGCCGACGTCGGTGACGACGATGGCTTCGCCACGCGTTTCTTTCCAAAGGTCGTTGATGACGTGGGCGGCGTAAAGGTGGCCGTTATCGGGGAGGCTCTGGATGTCGCGAACTGCGGAATCACCCTTTAGTTCTTTGATGTGAGCGAGCCACGGGCCGCGGTCGGGATTCACGATATGCGGCATCAGTTTTTCGAGCATTTCCCGCGCATCGCCGATGAGAGCCGCATCCACCTTTACGTTCTTGTTGATTTCCGCACGGTCGATTTCAATATGAATTTTGCGTGCGCCCTTCGCATAGGTGCGGAGGTCGCCGGTGACGCGGTCGTCGAAGCGCATGCCGACGGCGATAAGCAGGTCGGACTCTTGAATAGCGTGATTGACCCAGGCTTCGCCGTGCATGCCCATCATGCCGAGATTCATCGGATCAGAAGCAGGAAAGCAGCCAATGCCGAGCAGTGTCATAGCGACGGGAATGTCGCAAGTGCGAACAAATTGCTCAAAGGCGCGCATCGCGCCGGAAAGCATGATTCCTCGGCCGGCAAGAATGATCGGGCGCTTCGCCGTGTTCAGCAATTCGATGGCGCGATCGAATTCAACTTGATTGTGATTATTGCGCACGCGCTTCTGGGGAAGTTTCGGAGTGGAGGCCTCCCAATCGAATTCGCAGGAAGCTTGTTGCGCGTCTTTGGTGATGTCGACGAGCACGGGACCGGGACGTCCGGTGTTAGCGATGACAAACGCTTCGCGAACCGTGCGCGCGATGTCCTCGGCGCGGGAAACGACTACGTTGTGTTTTGTGATCGGCATGGTGATGCCGGTAATGTCGATTTCCTGAAAGGCGTCGGAGCCGAGCAGCTTGCTGCTCACCTGGCCGGTGATGCAGACGACGGGCGAAGAATCGAGCATGGCAGTGGCGATGCCGGTGACCATGTTCGTTGCGCCTGGGCCGCTCGTGGCCATAGCCACGCCGACACCGCCAGTGGCGCGCGCGTAACCGTCGGCCATGTGCGTGGCGCCCTGTTCGTGGCGCACAAGAACGTGATGGAGCTTGGATTTGCCCAAGGCGTCATAGACGGGAAGAATCGCGCCGCCGGGATATCCGAAAATGTGTTGCACGCCCAGTTTGGTGAGCGATTCGCAGAGAATTTCTGCGCCGGTGAGCTTCATAGGGTCCTTCCCAATTGCGCGTGTGCAGGATTCGGCGCAACTGTTTGAGGCTGAATTTGCGATGCAAAAGATGCGGGCACGACGGTGACCGCGCCGATTGCCGCGGAAGAAACGAGCAAAGCGTATTTGGCCATCACGCCGCTGGTGAAACGGGGAGCGGGCGGTTTCCACGAAGCGAGGCGCTTTTGAATTTCGGCGTCCGTCAGTTCGACGTCGAGCTTGCGGCTGGGAATGTCAAACACAACGATGTCGCCATCGGCGACGGTCGCAATGGGGCCACCGTCCGCTGCTTCGGGCGCAACGTGGCCAACCATGAAGCCATGCGTGGCGCCTGAAAAGCGTCCATCGGTCAGCAGAGCCACGGAATCGCCGAGACCTGCGCCGACGAGCGCGGCGGTGACGGCAAGCATCTCTCGCATGCCGGGGCCACCTTTGGGACCTTCGTAGCGGATGACGATGACATCGCCGGCCTTGATTTGATTTTTCTCGATGGCGGCAAAAGCGAGTTCTTCGTTGTCGAAAACGCGCGCCGGTCCGCGGAAATGTTGGTAATTGTGACCGGCGACTTTGATAACGCAGCCGTCGGGTGCGAGATTGCCTTTCAGAATGACGAGCCCGCCCGTGGGCTTGAGTGGCGCTTCGATTTTTCTCACGACTTCCTGATTGGGTGTCTCTCTTGCTGCGGCCGCTTCTTCCGCGATCGTGCGGCCAGTGACGGTGATAGCATCGCCGCGAAGGAATTTCGCGTCGAGGAGGCGTTTGGCTACAAGCGCAGTGCCTCCGGCCGCGTAGAGATCGGTCGCGACAAAACGTCCGCCAGGTTTGAGATCGGCAATGATGGGGACGCGGGCGCTGATGCGGTCGAAGTCATCGATGCTCAGTGGAATGCGCGCTTCGTTGGCGATTGCGAGCAAATGCAAAACGGAATTTGTCGAACCGCCAGTGGCAGCGACTCCGGCGATGGCGTTTTCTATGGCCGCTTTGGTGATGATTTCGGATGGCGTGACGTTGCCGCGCAAAAGGTCCATCACGAGCTCGCCAGCGCGATGGCCTGCATGCGCTTTGCCCGAATCCGTGGCAGGCACGCTCGAGAGTCCCATCGGGGCAATACCGAGAAATTCGCAAACGAGAGCCATGGTGTTTGCGGTGAACTGTCCGCCGCATGCGCCCGCTCCCGGACATGCTGTTTCTTCAAGCGCCTTGAGCCGCGCGTCGGACATATCGCCATGCGAATGACTGCCGATGGCTTCGTAAACATCCTGAATCGTGACGGAATGGCCTTCAAATTTGCCGGGAGCGATCGAGCCTCCGTAGAGCACGAGACCGGGGATATTCAAACGAGCTAGCGCCATGATGCCGGCGGGGATGGTTTTGTCGCATCCAACCAGGACGATGAGCGCGTCGAACAGATTGCCGCGCGTGACGAGTTCGATGGAGTCGGTAATGACTTCTCGGCTGATCAAGGAAGCACGCATGCCCTCCGTCCCCATGGTGATGCCGTCGGAGATCGAAATCGTGTTGAACTCGAGGGGAGTGCCGCCAGCGGCGCGGATGCCTTCCTTCACGTGTACTGCCAGCTCGCGAAGGTGATAGTTGCACGGGCCGATCTCGATCCAGGTATTCGCAACGCCGATGAGAGGCTTGGTGAAATCGTCATCGCGAAGCCCGCATGCACGCAACATGGAGCGCGCTCCGGCGCGATGGGGGCCGTCGATCAATGCGCTGCTACGAGACTTTAACGAAGATCCGGTCACAGTTGCGTTCTCCTCCGCGGGCTTTCTGAAGCGTTCCTTTGCGATACCAAGCCCAAAAAAACTTGAGGCCATCATCTTGGTTTTGATGATGGCCTCGAAACCCTTAAGTGGTGCTGTGCTAGGCGGCCATCATCGATGTGTTGCTCCCCGTACGATGACAGGGATAATTCGCACGACCACGCTAATCAACATGCCCTGCAAAAACGATGCAGAGCCGGGCCGATCCTTTGAGATGGCGACAGTAAGCATAACTAACCGCCATGAAGATAACAGGATGGGGGCGCGGAAGTCAATCAGTCAAATTAATACTTCTGTTAATAGAAATAAGTATGGCTTATGCAGGAAACCGTTAGAGTTTGCGAACCGAGCGGATTTTATAGTTGCGAGGCACACTTTCAGCGCTAGAGAAGCATCCAAGATCAAGACACTGAGGTTTACACGGCTAAGAGCGGGGCATCTTAGGAGCGAAGCATACGGCTGTTCGTTTTTGTGCGCTCATAATGTCTGGTCACAAGTGCACAGGCGCTCGCTCCAGGGACCGCCATAATTATGATTGGATTCGATGCAACCGTGGCGGCCATGTCCCTTGCGGAGTGACTGCACACGGTAGTCCGGTCGGGCCTTTGCAGTTTGACCGTCTGGAAGCTGCCCTTGCCGCCAGGTTCCATCGAAATGCCCTTAGTTGTTAACCCTTCCGATCTGCGCAGGAAAGCCAGCCTTTGCAGCAAAGGAGCATGCATGGGGTGTGACACGGATGTGTTCGTTGTGGGCGGAGGTCCAGCAGGGCTTGCCGCCGCCATTGCAGTTCGCGAGCGAGGTTTTCGAGTCATCGTTGCGGACGGCGCGAAACCACCCATTACAAAAGCATGTGGAGAAGGCTTGTTACCTGATGCGCTAAAGGCGCTCGGTGAACTCGGGGTTGAACTACGCGAAGTCGATGGCTATGCGCTTCGGGGCATTCGATTTGAGGATGATCGTTCGTCGGTGAGCGCCAGTTTTCCAGACGGACCTGGCCTTGGGATGCGCCGGGAAATGTTGCATCAGCGAATGATCGAGCGAGCGCGCGATTGCGGAGTTTTCTTTCTGTGGAATACGCCAGTGATGGGACTCTTTGAAGAGGGAGTCGTGGCCGGCGGGAATAAAATAGGCGCTCGATGGGTCATAGGCGCTGACGGAGCCCAATCGCGCGTGCGGCGATGGAGTGGGTTGGAGAGGTTGGCGCCGCAGCGAAAGAGGTTTGCGTTTCGGCTGCACTGCCGGTTGCAGCCGTGGAGCGATTTCACGGAGATCCATTGGGGCGAAGATGCGCAGGCCTACGTCACGGCCGTGGGCGCGCAAGAAATATGTGTTGTGCTGATTTCAAACAAACCGGATTCGCGCTTTGATGAAACTCTTCAGAGATTTCCGAAATTGTGCAGCCGGCTCAAGGGCGTGGCGCAGGTGGGCCCCGAACGCGGGGCTGTGACTGGAATGTTTAACCTTGATCAGGTATGGCGGGGGAATGTCGCGCTGATCGGAGATGCATCGGGCAGCGTGGATGCAATTACCGGGGAAGGACTTTCTCTTAGTTTTAGACAAGCGGCGGCGCTTGCCGATGCTCTGGCGTCAAGCGATTTACAAAGCTACCAGAGGGCGCATCGGCGTTTGCTCCGGCGTCCGCGACTCATGGGACAAATGTTGCTTTTGCTTGATCGGCGTAACGGTCTGCGAGAGCGTACCATGCGCGCCCTCGAAGCCGCCCCGCAACTATTTGAACGCATGCTTGCCTACCACGTGGGTGAGACGCGGCCGCTGCAGCTTGCGACAGCCGGCGCAGTTTTCGGCTGGCGATTTCTGGCTGCTTAATTCTGAAGGGGATAGAGATGAGACACAGTCGGTACGGTGTGCGTGTGGCCGGACGAGCCTGGATTTTCGTGTTCGTCATTTTTGTCGCGACTCGCGCTTCGTCGCAAACACCACAACCCGCACTCCAGACGAATCCCAGAGAAGTAACTCTGAATTTGGACTTAGCTCAGAGCAAATTACATTGGACGCTCGACAGCACGCTGCACACCGTTCATGGGACATTTACTCTGAAACGAGGCGCTGTGATATTTGATCCTGCCACCGGCAGCGCCAGCGGTGAATTCGTCACCGATGCCACCAGCGGCCAAAGCGGCAACGATGGGCGCGACAAAAAAATGCACACTGAGATTCTCGAGAGCGCGCGCTATACCGAGGTGATCTTTCGCGTGAAGCGGATCGAAGGGAAAGTTTTGGCGCAAGGATCATCAAACGTGAAAGTACACGGAACGTTCGTTCTGCACGGCGCGGAGCATGAACTGACGGTACCCGCACAGGCAGAACTGAACGGCAATCGCTGGAAGGGGTCGGCAAAATTCAACGTGCCGTATATCCAGTGGGGATTGAAAAGTCCGAACACATTTCTTTTGAAGGCGGATCCCACGGTAGAGATTGTGCTGGAGCTGAGTGGCACGCTGCAAGGAGCTGTCGCTCCGTAAGGTTTGTTATTCTTCCGCTTCCTGCGTAACGATGTGAACGTCCACGGGCGGAGATTCCCGGAGAAACCGGTGTACAGCAGAAAGATAGAAGTACTTGCGCCAGTCGTGAATCGGCGCGCGTCCGAAGATCACCTGGGTAATATGTTTCGAGCGGACAAAGTCCGCTACAGTATCGGCGACGCTCCGCCCCTTTAAACGAATCACTTTTGCGCCCAGGCTTTCGGCAAAACGCAGATTTGCGGCAAGCGCGGTGGCATTGTGCTCTTTCAGACCCAGCTCCCGCTCGACATGAACGACATACAATTCCGCGTCCATGCGCCGAGCCATGCGCGCGCCCCTAGCGACCAGATATTGGCCGGCTGGATTCCCAGAAATACAAATGGCCATGCGTTCGCGGACACCCCAGTTTTTGCGGATGTCCTCGTCCTCCATGTAGGTTTCGAGACTGCGGTCCACTTGCTCGGCGACCTGGCGCAGGGCGAGTTCGCGCAATGCGATCAAATTTCCGCGGCGAAAAAAGTTTTTGAGCGAGCGTTCCACTTTTTCCGTGCTGTAGACGTCGCCGCGCTTCATTCGGTTATGCAGAGCTTCGGGAGTTAAATCGACCATGACGGTTTCCGTGGCCGTCAAGGGCACCCAGTCGGGAACGGTTTCCCGCACGGTGATTCCTGTGATCGAGCGCACCACCGGCGCAATGCTTTCAATGTGCTGAATATTCAGGGTAGAGACGACGTCGATCTTCGCGGCGAGAATGTCCTGAATGTCTTCGTAGCGTTTGCGATGCTTGCTGCCGGGAATATTGGTGTGGGCCAGTTCGTCGACCAGCACCACTTCCGGCTTTCGCGCAAGAATGGCATCCACATCCATTTCTTCAAAGACGGTTCCCTTGTATTCGATTCTTTTGCGCGGGACGGATTCGATTTGCGAGGACAGCTCTTCGATGCCCTTGCGGCCGTGCGTCTCCACGACGCCAATGACCACATCTTCGCCGCGGCTCCGGCGGCGGAGCGCTTCGCTCAGCATGCTATAGGTTTTTCCGACGCCCGGAGCGTAGCCGAGGAAAAGCTTAAATATGCCGCGCGCTTTCTGCGGCGGCGAAGCGACTTCCAACCAGTCCTCGGGCTTCTTAGGCAATGTGTTACGTTCTCCGTTTCAAAGAGTGCGCATACGATAGAATAGCAAGATGCAGAGATTACTCGCCGGCCGAGCCTTCGGATTTGCCGTGTCGCTGGCCATCGTCGCCGTGATCACTGTGTTCTTTCGCCACGCGCGCGACGTCAATCAGACAACCATCGCGCTCACCTTTTTGCTGGCTATTCTAGCAGTTTCGGCAGTGTGGGGGATGGCCGTGTCGGTCTTTATGTCCGTCGCGGCGGTCCTGACGATCAATTATTTTTTCCTTCCACCGGTTGGAACGTTTACGATTGCCGATCCGCAAAACTGGGTGGCGCTGCTCGCGTTCCTGGTGACCTCCATCATGGGAAGCCAGCTTTCCGCGCGGATTCGCAAGGAAGCCGATGAAGCACATCAACGCCGCCGTGAAATCGAGCGGCTGTATAAGTTCAGTCAAAAGCTCCTGGCGGAAGGAAACGTCATTCAGTTGATGAACGCGATTCCAAATTACATCGTGGAGAGTTTCGAAGGCGGCGCCGCCGAACTTTTTCTGCCGCAAAAAGACAAATTCTACAGGTCTGGGTTTGGCGCCGCGCACCTGGATGAAGAAAGAATGAAGTCCGTCTTTCTTCGCGATGAGGCCGTGTTCGAATCGCAAGAAGGGCTGTACTTTATCCCGGTGCGGATGGGCGTTCGCCCCATTGCGAGCTTGGGGATTTCTGGATCGCGGCTTTCGCGCCAGACGTTGGACGCCGTGGGCAGTCTCGTAGCGATTGCCATCGAACGAGCGCGGGCCGTCGAAAAGCTTGGAGAGACGGAAGCAGAGCGCCAGGGAGAGCGGCTGAAGTCTGCGCTTCTGGATTCAATCGCGCATGATTTTCGCACGCCGCTGACCTCGATCAAAGCCGCGACGACAAGCCTGCTGGCTGAGGAAACTCCTGATCGCGGACAGACTCGCGAGCTACTGACGATCATCAATGAAGAGTGCGACCGGTTGAACCGTCTCGTCGAAGAAGCGGCCGAGATGTCGCGACTTGAAGCCGGAGAATTTGAGCTGGATCTAGCTCCGACAAGGATCGGAGACATCATCGAGGCGGCTCTGGCACAATGCAACACGGCGCTGGCGGGTCGACGCGTAGATTTGAACGTGAGTCCCAATCTTCCCCCTGTGCGAGCCGATTTGAATCGCATCAAAGATGCGCTCGTCCATCTGATTGACAACGCCAACATTTATTCACCGAAGGATCAGCCCATCACCATCTCCGCGGAACTAATGGGCGAAACCGTCACAACCAGCGTGGCGGATCGCGGCCCTGGCATCGATGATTTCGAACAGGGCATGATCTTCGACAAGTTTTATCGCGGCAAGGATCAGCGCTATCTGGTGCGCGGGACGGGCATGGGCTTGCCGATCGCGAAAGCTATCATCACGGCGCACAAAGGCACGATCTCCGTGACCAGCCAGCTTGGGCATGGCTCAGTGTTCTCGTTTACGCTGCCTGTGGACCGCAACGCGGGGGAGATTCGATGAACGCAGCCGCCATTCTTGTGGTCGATGATGAGCCGCAAATCCGGCGCGTCATGCGCACCACGCTCTCCAGCCACGGCTACGTCATCCGAGAGGCGACGACGGGCGAAGAAGCGGTCGAAGCGGTGCGCAAGGAACGGCCCGACCTGATCTTGCTCGACGTCAACATGCCGGGAATCGGGGGCATCGAAGCGGCTCGCGAAATTCGCGAGATGTGCGACGCGCCGATCATAATGCTGACGGTGCGCAATGCAGAGCGCGATAAAGTCATCGCTCTCGATGCCGGCGCCGATGATTACGTGGTCAAACCGTTCGGAATCGAAGAGTTGCTCGCGCGAATTCGCGCCGCTCTGCGGCGATACGCGCCCGGAGATGCGATTCCCACGTTTATCGCGAAAGATTTGACGATTGATTTCGAAAACCGGCAGGTCGTCGTGCGTGGCCGCGACGTTCATTTGACGCCGAAAGAGTTCGAAGTGTTGAAGCACCTGGTCGGCAATTTGGGAAAGCCGCTTTCGCATCGCCGATTGCTGCAATCGGTCTGGGGACCGGAATACGGTGAAGAGACGGAAAACTTGCGAGTGGTGATCAATCAGTTGCGCAAGAAAATTGAGAGCGATCCGGCACGTCCGAAATATATTTTGACGGAACCGTGGGTGGGATATCGGTTCCAGGCGCCCAAGGGTGCTCCCGCAAAGCCAGCCTCGCGAAAGAGTTAAAAATTATTGTTTGAGATGCGATGCGTCGAGATCGTGATTCAACTCGACGACACTGACGCACAGCCCGCCGAAGTAAGCCAAACTGCCGCCCCAGCCTGTGCTTTGCAACCAACGCGCGTAGATCTGTCTCTGCAGAGAAGCTACTGCATTTTTCCGAAGTCCGGTCGCGCGATCACAATCCACACAACCGAGCAAGGTCTCTTAGATGGGCAAGCGCAACTTTGCTTCGCAGCCGCGTCCGTCGCGACGGTTTTGCAGCGTCAACGTGCCACCGTGGGCTTCTGCAATTTGGCGGCTGAGGACGAGACCGATGCCGGAACCACCTTGTTTTGTCGTGAAGAAGGGAACGAAGAGGTTTGCCGTGTTTGAGATTCCAGGACCTTCGTCCAGCACTGAAACTTCCAGAAAGGAGCTGTAGCGGGACCAAGTTACTGTTACACCGCCTCCCGTTTCGTGCGCTGCGTCGGCGGCGTTTTGCACGAGGTTGATTAAAAGCTGTTCAAGCTGATCGGCGTCCGCCGAAATAACCAGCGGCGGTCCTTTTTCCATGCGCACTTTGGCACGTGCTTCAAGTTTTGCGACGCGCGTGATCCATTCCGTCACATTAACCGGAGCGAGCGTTGGTTGCGGGAGCCGCGCGAGGCGCGCATAAGCGGCCATGAAGCGGCCCAACGCTTCCGTGCGAGACCGGATAATGCTCAGGCCGTGGCGCATGTCTTCCAGAATCGACGCTGCCGCGCCAGTCTGAAGCTCCGGCACGTTGGCCGTCCCCACGAGCCCGCTTTCCAAGCTCTGCGCTACCGATTGGATAGGCGCCAGCGAATTGTTGAGTTCATGGCCGAGAACGCGGATGAGCCGTTGCCAGGCTTGCCGCTCTTCGTCACGCAACGCGCGGCTTAGATCGCTGAGCACGATTAGATCGTGCGGCAAACCGCCTTGGCGGAAGGCGCCACGACGCACGCCCCAACGGCCGGCCCCGCCTGGAAAACTCAATTCCATGGTGCGAGCCGGGTCGCCTTCGAGGCACGCTTCCAGTCCAAGCTCCGCGGCAGTGAAGCCGAGGAGCCGCTCGCTGGGCCGAGAAAGAAGCCGTTCGCCGGCACGATTGACGAGGCGCAGCTGCCGATGGTTATCGAAGGTAAAGATGGCCACGTCGATTTCTTCCATTACCGCGCGAAGCAAACCGGTGGCTTCGAGCGCTCCCAACCGTTGTGAACGAAGCGTTTCGCTCAGGGCATTTACTTCCAGCATGACTTCGCCGAGTGCATCATCGGAACGTGCTTCGCGCGCGCGGAAGGAAAAATCCTGTTCACGCATCGCGGAAAGGAGATTCGACAGCGTTTGCAGGGAGAAGACCACGCGATGCCGCAAAGAAAGCGCGAAGCCTAGCCACAAACTAAGGATAAAAAACGTTAGCGTCCACGCCGTCCGCGATGAATAAGAGCCGTTCCAGAGCAGAATCAGGGAGATTAACGATCCGGGTAATCCCGCCGCCAGCGCCAGAAGCTGGATGCGACGTTCGTACGTGAGGCGTCTCATTCCAATCCGTGTTTTTGCAGGCGGCGGTACATCGCGCTGCGGCTGAGCCCCAAGGCTTTAGCTGCCTGGCTGACGTTTCCATCGTGACGAGACAACGTGCGCTGAATTAGGTGGCGCTCCACTTCATCAAGGCTCATTTCCTCCAGACGCACTGTGCCACCCGCGCCGCCGATGCGCAGGCCGAGGTCGGCAGAACGGACCAATTGCCCTTGCGCGAGCAATACTCCACGCTCGACCGCGTGATCGAGTTCGCGAACATTTCCGGGCCAGGGATGGTCAAGAAGAAGCTGCGTCGCGCCGGGATCGAAGCCCGAAATGCTTTTGCGATAGCGTTGCGCATAGCCGCGGAGGAAGTGGTGCGCCAGTAAGGCGATATCTTCGCGGCGTTCGCGCAGCGGCGGAAGGTGAATCTCGATCGTATTCAAACGGAAAAGCAGATCCTGACGGAATCGTCCGGAGGCAGCTTCGGAAGTCACGTCGGCGTTAGTGGCTGCCAAGACGCGGACGTTTACGCGTCGTGTCGAAGAGGAACCGACGCGCTCAAGTTCGCCGGTTTCGAGCACCCGCAAAAGCTTGGCCTGCAGATTCAGCGGCACGTTGGCGATCTCGTCCAGAAAAAGTGTGCTGCCTTCGGCAAGTTCGAAACGCCCGACGCGATCGTTTCGCGCGTCGGTGAATGCTCCTTTCACGTGGCCGAAGAGTTCGCTTTCGAAAAGGCCTTCGGAAAGGCCGCCCGCGTTCACAGTTACCATGGGTTTTCCAGAGCGTTGCGAAAGCGCATGCAGAGTTTGCGCTACAACTTCCTTGCCAGTTCCGTGCTCGCCGGTGATTAGCACGCTTGCGTCCGATGGCCCCACGCGCCCGATCAAGTCGAGCACGGGCTGCATCACGGTTGCTTCTGCTATGAGCGTGGGGCGCGATTCGGCGCGCAGCAAGCGGTTCTCGGCTTCGAGCCGCGAGGCCTGCCGCAGCGCGTTGCGAAGATCGATCTGCGTGCGCAGGATGGTCAGCAGCCGCGCATTGTCCCAGGGCTTTTGTATGAAATCGCGAGCGCCGCGCCGCATGGCCTCCACGGCGACTTCCACGCTGCTCCAAGCGGTCATCACGACCACGGGCAGCGTCGAATCCGCCGCTTGGACGCGGCTCAGCAAGTCGAGCCCCTCCTGGCCGGAAGTCGTGTCCCGTGCGTAGTTTAGATCCATGATCACGGCGTCGAACTCGCGTGATTCGATGGCCGCGAGCGCTTCGGCGGGCGAGGCCGCCAATTGCGTCTCGTAGTTTTCCCGTTTGAGCAACAGGCGCAACGCGTCGCGGATATCCGCCTGATCGTCGGCCACAAGGACGCGATAGGGATGAATGGTAGGGTTTTTCATGCGCGTCGGAAGCTGTTATCTATACAAGGTGAGTTCGTATTCATCCAACTGGTTGAATACAGACCCGCCGGAAACCGTTGCACAGTTTCACTTATATCCAATAAATCAGTAACTTAACTCGTGAAATCCGTTCTAGTTTTTGCGCGAAACCGTGTCCGATAATAAACGTGAAGCTGACTCTTGCCAGCTTTCAGCCGACCTTGGCCGCGTTGCTGGTTTCGCTGACCACCCAGCCGTCTTTGAGCTGGATGACCCGATGGCTGTAAGCGGCGTTCCGCTCCGAGTGCGTTACCTGGATGATGCTGGTTCCGGCTTCGTTCAGTTTGCGGAAAAGCTCCATGATTTCTTCACCTTGCGCGGAGTGAAGGTTGCCGGTGGGCTCGTCGGCCAGAATCAACTTGGGGCTTTGGATCACAGCGCGGGCTACTCCGACGAGCTGTTGTTGTCCGCCGGAAAGCTGGTTGGGGAACAGATCCTTTTTGCCGACGATATTGAAGCGGTCAAGGATGTCACAAACCAGGCTGACGCGTTCTTTGTGGGGGACGTTTTTGTAGGACAGGGGGATTTCAAGGTTCTCAAAGACCGTCAAGTTGTCAATCAAGTGGTAGCTTTGGAAGACGAAGCCGATGTTGGCTTTATGAAGCTCATTGCGCTTTTTGACGTTGAGCCTGTGGACGGGCTCGCCATTGAAATAGTATTCGCCGGTCCAGGAGCCATCGAGCATCCCGATAATGCTCAGGAGCGTTGACTTCCCGGCTCCCGAAGGGCCCATGAAGGTGACAAACTCGCCCGGCTGAATCTCTAGCGACACGCGGCGCAGGACGTAAAACTTACTGCCGCCCGCTTCGTAAACCTTCTCCAGGTTCCGTAACTGAATCAGAGGTTCCACTCTCGCTCCTTCGGCGCCCTTAATAAGATAACGGCGGAAGACATCTTCCGTTTCGAGACTATCACATTTAAATCCACTCGTAGCCGTCCCTGCGGGGGACAAACAAACCGTGGAGGCTCGCCGATCCACCGAGTCAGCGGACCTGTGACTTGCGGCGGCTATGGACTATTCGGACGGGGCCCTCGCAGGGTAAACAAGCCCCCTCCCCTAAAAAGGCCTGGGCCGGCCAGTCTTCATTCGTAGCGCAAGGCGGTGAGTGGATCCATGCGCACGGCGCGCCGCGCGGGGAGGTAGCAGGCGACCGTTGCGACCCCGGCCAGCAGCAAGGGCAATCCCAGAAAGGCAAGTGGATCGGCAACCTTGACGCCGAAGAGGAGGCTCGAAAGAGCATAGGCAAGCCCTAAAGCGATCGGCAAACCGATGGCCATGCCAACTAAGGTTAGGAACAAACCGTTTCTCAGGATCAGTCTCTGAACGTCTTTAGATGTCGCCCCCATCGCCATGCGCACACCGATCTCATGCGTGCGCTCGCCGACGGAGTAAGACATCACTCCATAAATCCCGACCGATGCCAGAACCAGGGCGATAAGCCCTAGAATGGCCATCATCGCCGCTACGTAGGCGATGCCCACGATCGAGTTCGTGATCACCCGGTCAAACGGCAAAACATCGAACAGCGGCAGGTTTGGATCGACGGCGGCAACCGCACTTCGTACTGCCGGAATGAACGTCACCGGTTCGCCATCGGTCCGCAAGACCAGGGAATTGTAGTAGGGAGGCGCTTGACGATAGCTGCGATAAACTGTGGGATATTCTTGTTTATCGACCCAAGTATAGTGGACATCGTCCACGATTCCCACAATCGTCATCCAAGGGCTGTCCGCATTGGCCTTGCCGATTTTAAGTTTCTTTCCCATCGGATTTTCCCCAGGGAAGTAGCGCTTCGCCATGTTCTTGCTGATCACCGCTACGGGCGGCGTGCTATCGCCGTCCGAATCGCTCAACTCGCGGCCATCTCGCAGGCCAATATTCATCAGACGAAAATAATTCGGGCTGATCGTTTCGACGATTGTGCTCGTGGTCTCGCCTCGCTCTTCCGGCGCGCGGCCTTCAATGGCGAAGGGACTGACGCCCGTGCCACCGCCGTTTGCATAAGGCACGTACGTGGCCAGCGCAGCCGATTGGACGTGCGGGATGGCAGCAAGCCTCTGCAGCACTTGTTCGTGGAACGCCGCGCGGCCGGACTTTTCCTTGTACTGCGTTTCGGGCAGATCCAGGCTAAGCGTTAGCACGGAGGCGGGACGAAAATTCTCATGCACCACAATAAGGGCGCGAAAACCCTTGACGAGGAGGCCGGCGCCGACAAGGAGAATGAGGGCGAGCGCAATCTCGGCAATGACAAGAGCGCTCCGCAATCGATGCCGCGATCGACCTGTGCTTCCTCCCCTGCCGCTTTCTTTCAGAGTGTCGCTAATGTTCGTCTGCGAATGGAGCCAGGAGGGGGCAATCCCGGAGACAATGCCGCTGGCAATCGCAACGGCCAGTGTGAACAAAAATGCGTTGGTATCGAGGCTTATCGTATTCCAGCCGGCGATGAATCTCCCGACTTCGGGAGGCATGTGACTCACGATCAAATAGACCCACCACATCGCGAATATAAGTCCCAGGGTCGCGCCTGCCAGCGAAAGCAATACGCTCTCGGTCAGCAATTGGCGTATGATCCGGCTCCGGCTTGCTCCCATGGCGGTGCGCACAGCGAGTTCCTTGTGCCGGCCAGTGACTCGCGCAAATTGCACATTGGCTACGTCCGCGCAGGCAATCAGCAGAACGAATCCCACCGCGCCTAACAACAAGAAGGTGTACTGCCGTGTGAGATCGTCGGTCGCAAAATTAGGAATCGTCAGCACGCGAAGATTCCAGCCTTTATATGGATCTGGATAGGCTTGGGCCTGCTGCGCCGTGATCGTGCGCATCTCCGCTGTGGCCTGTTCCACGGAAACTTGCGGCTTTAAATGCGCCAGCACCCACAAGTAGCGTGAATCGCGAATCGTCCGCTGCTCGGCGTTAAACGAAAGCGGCACCCACGCTTCCGCCGGCTTTGGATAGTCGAATCCTTTGCGCATCACCCCGACAATCTCGAAGGTCTTGCCATCCACTTTGACTTTCTTGCCAAGAATATGCGGATCGGAAGCGTATCGCCGTTCCCACAGACCGTAGCTGAGGATGATGACTTGATCTTTTCCAACTTGTTCTTCTTCGGGCAGGAAAGTCCGGCCCATCAGGGGATGCACGCCGAGCACGTCGAATAAATTCGCGCTAATCGCGAACCCTTGTGCTTTTTCCGCCTCCCGATCGCCAGTTAAGTTGATGGAGTCCCAGATGTACGCTCCCATCTCATCAAAAGAGCGCGCTTGCGCCTTCCACTCAAGATAAGTAGCTGGGGCGACCGAATTTGTGTCGATGCCTTGGGACGGGCGCGAGTCAACCAGGGCGACAATGCGGTTTGAATTCTCAAACGGGACTGGATGGAGCAAGAACGCTTCAGCCACGCTGAACATCGCCGTGTTCGCGCCGATGCCCAGCGCCAGTGCGGCGACGCACACCAAGGTGGTAAGCCGGTGCTTAACGAGCATCCGCACGCCATAGCGGATGTCCTGCCCAATGGTTCCCATGGAGCGCCCCTTGGCCGGACGCCCTTACGCGCTTACGCCGGCTTCCTTGGTCTCTTCGACGATGCGGCCATCAAACAGGTGAATGGTGCGTTCGGCGAAATTTGCATAGCGCTGATCGTGGGTGACCATGCAGACCGTGGCGCCGTTGCGGTGCAGGTCGCGAAGCAATTCCATGACGGCTTCGCCGTTCTTCGAGTCCAAGTTTCCAGTCGGCTCGTCAGCCATCAGGATGAGGGGATCGCCTACCAGA
>Ga0209446_1000061_pt1 | contig 35271 bp, 31 predicted proteins | sample BogFormECP04_OM2_FD_188242 | JGI IMG/M metagenome (GOLD analysis project Ga0209446, IMG submission 188242) | Bog forest soil microbial communities from Calvert Island, British Columbia, Canada - ECP04_OM2 (SPAdes) (version 2) | ecosystem: Environmental > Aquatic > Freshwater > Wetlands > Bog ... | reverse complement strand
TCGCTTCGGGCGGGCTGTCGTAGGACGCGATCGCCTTCAGGCCGCGCAAGGTCGGCAGGATGGTAGCGGCGAACTTGTCATTGTTGAGGAATTCCGGGTTGGCGCCGGTGACGTCGCTGACCAGGCTCAGCAGTTCGAGGTCGGACCCCTTCAGATCGGCGCGTTGGCGCATCCGTCCAGGTGCGGCGCTAGCCGACACGAACAGCGCCGCGATGGGATTGCCGGCCTGCTCGAAGCGCAGTGCGACCTCGAAGGCCAGCAGGGACCCCATGCTGTGCCCGAAGAACGTCACCTGGCCCGCTGGCGCGTCGGCAGGTTTGAGCATTGCGCACAGGCGGTCAGCCAGATCGGGGATACTCGTGTACTGCGACAGATCCTTGCCGGCGCGCTTGCCGAGCGTCGCTGCGTCGCTTTCGACATCGAGAATGTCGTCGGTGACTTGAAAGAGGAGGCCAAGGGTTTCACCAAAGCTGCGCAGCCGGGCAACATCTTCAGCTGACGCCCCGGCGCACATTGCGCCGGAAGAGATGGACGCGCGGATTAGCGCGGCTGTTTTCGAGCGGTGAATGTATTCGAGCATTTCGGCGTCGATGCGCTTGCCTTCGGCTTCGAGGTCAGCGACTTGTCCGCCGACCATGCCGTTGATCGTTCCCGCGGCAGTGGAGATTTCGGCCAACATTGCGACGCGGCGGCTGGCGTCGACAGGAGTGGCGGCAATGGTTTCAAAAGCTAGCGTGAGAAGAGCATCACCCGCGAGAATGGCTGCGGCTTCGCCAAATTTCTTGTGGCTGGTAGGTTTGCCGCGGCGAAGGTCATCGTTGTCGAGCGCTGGAAGATCGTCATGGATGAGCGAGTAGGTGTGGATAAATTCGATGGCGCAAGCAGGGTAGTGCGCGGGCCTGACACTCGAATCGAAGATGCGGGCAGTTTCGAGGCAGAGTATGGGGCGAATGCGCTTTCCGCCGGCGAAGACGCTGTAGCGCATGGCTTGGTGAATCGACGGTGGAGGAGCTGTTTCCGCGGGCATCAGACGGTCGAGAGACGCATCGACTTCCACGCGGTCTTCTTCAAAAAATAGCGGCGGCTTCATTGTCTGGAAATGAACAAGCAAAATGCGGCGGCGGGCAGAGTCACGACTCGCTCTCGCCTTCGGGGTCGAATGGCTCGACAGCGAGCTTGCCATCGGCCTTTTTTAACAAGATTTCAACGCGGCCTTCGGCTTCTTCCAATTGTTTTTGGCATTCGCGGGACAAGGCGACGCCTTCTTCGAAGAGCTTCATGGCATCGTCGAGCGAGAGTTGCGGGCTTTCGAGACGGCGGACGACCTCTTCGAGGCGTGCGAGCGAGCGCTCAAAATCTGGCTTCTTTGGCGGCTCGGGCTTTTTGGGGGCAGGTGAATTCACGCTGTCGGCCTGTATCCTTGCGATTTATTTTTGGCAGTGCGAACAAAAGTACGTTGACCTGCCGGCTTGCGCGATACGCTTAATCGGATTCCCGCAGCGGCGGCACGGCTTTTCTCCGCGGTCGTAGACGCGAAGAATCTTTTCCAGGCCTTGAAACCACCACTCCGGGTCGCGAAAATCGGGCGGCGGATGCAGACAGCATTCTAAGGCACGCGCAAGAACGGAAACAATCGCTTTGTGGAGGCGCCGGGCTTCCACGGGTTCGAGCGAATTTGTACGGCGGCGCGGGTCCAGGCGGGCATGCCAGAGGGATTCGCAAGAGTAGATGTTGCCGATGCCTGCGACGCGGGTTTGATCGAGAAGGAATTCCTTTAGCGGACGTCGCGAGCTCGCCAGTAATTCCGCGAAATGCGAGACGGTGAAATCCGGGGATATTGTATCGACACCCAATTGGGTGATAGCGGGGCATGCCTCTTCGGATTCATAAGCGTAGACGCGCCCAAAATGACGCCCGTCTGCGAAGCCGAGTACGCCCTTGTCCAGTTCGAAGGCTACATCCACGTGAACGCCTGATTCCTCTTGGTTGGCAACGTCGAACATTTTCTTGGCGCTGGGGAACCAAATCAGCTGGCCATCGAGCTTGAAATGCAGCGTGACAATGCCAAGTTCTAGCTGCAGCCAGAGATATTTGCCTTTTCTTCGGACGGATTGGATTCGCTGGCCTTCGGCTGTTCGCGTAAGGTGCGAGGGGCTTTGCGGTTTTGTCGCGATGGCATGCAGAACGTGAACGCAACTAATCCTTCGGCGTTCGACCAACGGGCGCAGCGTTCTCGCGACGGCTTCTACTTCCGGCAGCTCAGGCATGTTGGGATGGAATCTGTTCGAATTACAAAAGTGGTTTCAAAGTCAGTGTATGTTTTCGCGCTTTTGCTTCTCCTGCATCGCCGTAAGGAGAAAAGATCGGTTTGCCCTCATACCAGTAGGCAAATTGATCCGTGTAATGCCCGCTGCCTACCTGACCGGATTCGCCGGCCGGAATCAAGAGGATGGAATCATCCCAATTGGCGAGATTGGCGATGAAGCGCATCGAGGGGCCGTGGCGTTTTGTCGCGGCGCGGACGCTGTAGCCCGTGCCGGACTGCGGTTTTCCCGTGATGCTGAGCAGATGCTTTAAGAAACCCTCGCGGCCAATGGGATGCAGCATGTCCAACGAGTTCAGTTCCTTCCATTGCCAGTCGTCGACGCGCTCGCTCTTCGTTTGTTCGGCGAGCATAGAGACGGCGCGGTCGGCTGTGGCAGCGAGCAATTCGTCGTAGTTCTTGTAGGCTTGTGGGAGCCATTTCGCTGGGCGGTCCGTTAACACTTTTTGGAGGAAAACAGTACTGCGCCAGCTATAGAGATTGGTATCTTTTCCAAGATACGGCTCGAGAAGGAGATCTAGCGCCGCGCGGCGCGCCATCACAAGGAAGGACACGACCGAAGAATCCGCATCGGCGATTCCGTTCCAGTCTTTCAAGCCATCGATGAGCTTCCTTGCGCGAGGATCCTTAGGCTGTGCTGTTTTTGACGCGGCAGAAATTTGGTCGGCGAGGAAAACGTGCGGAAAGCTGAAGGTGTCGGTCTCGACCTTCAGCATGTCGATGGGGCGCAGAGCTGTTTTATCGTGAAGCAGATCGTAGATGCGTGCGGTGCGATAGGGTTCCTCCCAGCGGTCCGTGAGATACGACTTGTAATTTGGTCCGACGACGCGCGCATTGGCAGTGACGATTAGGCCGCTGTCTGGGTTCAGGGCTTGAGGAAGTTGTTCGAAAGGAATGTAGCCTGTCCACTCGTAGGCATCGGTATCGCCGGGGACGGGAACTTCGCCATGGCCTTTCTTGCGAATTGGAACGCGCGCGGCCATAACATAACCAATGTTGCCGTCAACGTCAGCGTAGACGGCGTTTTGGCCAGGGCCCCAGACGCGCTTCATTACTTCTCGAAATTCGTGCCAGTTGTTCGCGGTGGAGAGCCAGTTGTAGGTGTTTCCTAGGCCGCCGGGCTCCAATGCCGTCCAGCGAAGGGCGTAAACCTTGTCGGTTTCGCGGTGGACAACGGGGCCGTGCCGCGTGACGACCACCTTCAGGTGCTCGTCTGGTTGTCCTTTCACGTGAATCGCTTCATCAAAAACTTGCGCCTTCACCCAAGCTCCATTGACGCGATACTCGTCTTGAGCGGCGGGATTGAAAGTCTCGATGTAGAGGTCTTGAATATCGGCGCCGTTGTTTGTGAAGCCCCACGCGATGCGGTCGTTGTGACCGATGACAATAAGCGGGGCACCAGGCAGAGTGAAGCCCTTCGCATTGTAATTTGGGGCGCTGAGGTGAATTTCGTACCAGATGGGAGGGATGGATAGCTCTAGATGCGTGTCGTTTGCTAGCAGAGGTTTGCCGGTGGCGGTATGCGCGCCGCTGACGACCCAGTTGTTGCTGCCGAGGCCCTGGCGAATTTCGCTTTGGGTTTCTTCCAGGTAGCCTTCGATCGAAGGCCAAAGGGCGGAAGCGACATCCGCAAAAGCCTCCGGCGTGCGGACGCCGCTTGCGCCACGCGCTGATGCTTTGAGAATGGTGTCGGTCGGCATATCGTCGTCATCGTCTTCGTCGTCGGGATCGACGCGAGATGCTTGGGAGCCGTCATTGGGGACATCCGGGTCGCCAACGACGAAATGATCCATCGGCGCTTCGACAGCATAGAGATCCTTCGAACGATCCTCGTCGACGCGTTCTTCGACTTTGGCGCGGTCCATCTCGCGCTCCCAGGTGTCGGTCAGCGTTTGATACATATATCCGGCGATGACCAGCGAATCCGTAGGCTGCCAGGGCTGCGGGTTGTATTTGAGCAGAGTGAATTCGAGCGGCAAGGTGTTTTGATGTTGTTGTATGAAAGCGTTTACGCCGCGGGCGTAGGCTTCCATCAACGAGCGCGAATCCTTATCTATCGCGGCGTAGTCGCGTTCCGCTGCGCGGGAAAAGCCAAACGTACGGAATTGCTTGTCGGATTTGAGCGCGAGGGGGCCGACAATTTCTGAAAGTTGGCCGCGCGACGCCCGGCGCATCAAATCGAGTTGCCAGAGGCGGTCTTGCGCCATTACGTAGCCCTGGGCTTCTACCGCGTCCACGAGTGAAGCAGCTCGGATGTGCGGGACGCCCCAGTTGTCGCGTTCTACGGTGACTTCCTTTTGCAGGCCGGGAAGCGAGATCGAGCCATCGAGTTGGGGAAGCGGCCGGTAGATGAACCACCAAGCCGTCCCACCAGCAACAATCGCAATAATCAGAAGTGTCCAGATTAGAAAACGAAGGATGGTCCGCAAGCAGTCTCCGGAGCGTTCTAAGTAAAACATGAGTGTAGTGGACGCGCTTGGAGGGCGCAACCGGGCGGGCGCGCTTGGCGGCTGTGATAATCTATGAAGATATTCCTATGAGCATGTACAAAGCAGTGCCGAGAGTGCCCGATTTTCCAGCGATAGAGCGCGAGATGTTGCGTTTCTGGGAGGAGAATCGGATTTTCCAGAAGCTTCGCCAGAAGAATGCCAGCGGTCCGCATTGGTCTTTCTTGGACGGCCCGATCACGGCGAACAATCCTATGGGGGTGCATCACGCCTGGGGGCGCTCGCTGAAGGACATGTATCAGCGCTACAACGCAATGCGAGGAAGTGCGCTGCGGTATCAGAACGGGTTCGATTGCCAGGGATTGTGGGTTGAGGTCGAAGTCGAAAAGAGCCTGGGGCTCAAAACCAAGCGCGAGATTCGTGAGTTCGGCATCGAAAACTTTGTTCGGGCATGCAAAGAGCGTGTGCTGACGTATGCGGCGCGGCAGACCGAACAATCCATTCGGTTGGGATATTGGTGCGACTGGGATGACCCCAAGGTATTGATTGCTTTGCGCGATGCGCTGGCTGATGGCGACCGCGTGGTTACTGCGAAATTGCCAAGCGGGCATACGGAGACGGCGCGGGCCAGCGAGATTGTGCGGAAACTTGGATCTGCGGAGTATGGCGGCAGTTACTTTACTTTTTCTGATGAGAATAACTACACCATCTGGTCTTTTCTGAAGAAGTGCAACACGGAAGGCTTCATTTATCGCGGGCACGACGTTATGCCCTGGTGTGGGCGGTGCGGAACGGGCCTCTCGCAGATGGAGGTTGCCGAAGGCCGCCGCATTACAACGCATACTTCGGTCTTCGTCCGGTTCCCGATTAAGGGCCAAGAGCGAACCGCTCTGCTGATTTGGACGACGACTCCCTGGACGCTGACCTCCAATGTGGCCGTAGCCGTGAATCCGGAGATGACGTATCTCAAGGTCAAGCACGGCGACTGGTTCTACTACGTTGCGAAAGGAAACTTTGAGCATGATCGCGTGCAGGATCTGCAAGTGGAGGGGAAGCACGAGACGCACAAGTTGCCCTCGATCCGGACAATCTTGAAGGGAAGCGGCGGCGTCGAAGTTGTTGAGGAACTTCCCGGCAAGGATCTGCTCGGGCTCTCCTACCAAGGGCCGTTCGACGAACTCCCTGCGCAGAAAACTCCTGGCGGCGTTTTTCCGTTTGGGGAGACTGGCAGCGGCAAAACCGCGGCGGAAGCTCATCGTGTGATTGCCTGGAAGGAAATCAGCGAAGCCGAAGGCACGGGACTCGTTCACATTGCGCCCGGCTGCGGCGCGGAAGACCAGCAGCTTGGCAAAGAGAATGGCATCCCGTTCCTCGCGCCGCTGGATGACAGTTCCGTTTTTCTCGATGGCTTCGGGCAATTCACGAAACGCAACGCCAATGTAGTTGCGGATGACGTGATTGCAGCGCTGAAGGCGAGCGGCATACTCGTGGCACGCGAAAAATACCCACATGTGTATCCACACTGTTGGCGCTGCAAAGAAGAATTGGTGTTCCGGCCTGTTGACGAATGGTTTATCCGCATGGATTGGCGCGATCGCATCCAGCGCGTGGTACCGACGATAAAGTGGATTCCACCAGATGGCGAAGCGCGCGAGCTGGACTGGCTTCGCAACATGAGCGACTGGATGATCTCGAAGAAACGCTTCTGGGGACTCGCACTGCCAATCTGGGTCTGCAGCGATTGCAGTCACTTTTCCGTCATCGGGAGCAGGGAAGAGCTGAAGGAAAAGGCGGTTGAGGGCTGGGAGGTTTTCGAAGGGAATTCTCCGCACAGGCCATACATTGATGCCGTCAAGATTCGCTGCGAGAAGTGCGGCGGTTTGGCGCAGCGCACCGAGGACGTGGGCAACCCGTGGCTGGACGCCGGGATAGTGCCGTTCAGCACGATGCGGTATTCGACCGACAGAGCGTATTGGGAAAAATGGTTTCCTGCGGACTTGGTGCTCGAGAGTTTTCCCGGGCAGTTCCGCAACTGGTTTTATTCGATGCTGGCTATGAGCGCGATGATCGACGGGCGCGCTCCGTTCAGGGCGCTGCTAGGGCACGCGCTCGTTCGCGATGCGCGCGGCGAGGAGATGCACAAGTCTAAGGGCAACTCGATCGCATTTGACGAAGCGGCCGAGGCGCTGGGCGCCGAGGTGATGCGTTACATCTACACCGAGCAAAAGACTGCGCAGAATCTCAACTTTCCCGATCTTCACCCCACCGGCAACGTGGGGCAAACGATTGATGGCGATGCCCGGCGGAAGCTTTTGACCTTCTGGAACTGTTATAGCTTTTTTGTGATGTATGCCGGTGCGGACAACTGGAAGCCCGGAGGAGCGCCGGTTTCAATTACCAACGAATTGGATCGCTGGGTCATGAGCAAACTGCAGCGGCTCGTTGCCGAGGCCAACTCCGCGTTCCAAAATTACGAGCACTACAAACTGATCGAGGCCTTTCAGGCGTTTGACGAAGAGTTCTCGAACTGGTATTTGCGGCGTTCGCGGCGCCGCTTCTGGAAGAGCGAGCCGGACGCTTATCAAACTCTTTATGAGGTGCTAACGACCGTCACTCGCGTCATGGCTCCGGCGCTGCCTTTCTTGACTGAGGACATCTACCAGAACCTCGTTCGTTGCGTCGATCGATCGGCGCCTGAGTCCGTTCACCTGACCACGTATCCGCAAGTGAATGCTTCGCTTATCGACGAAGCTCTTGAGCACAGCATTGCAGCAGTGATCCGTATCAAAAATCTTGCCCTGAGCCTCCGTACGCAGAGCAAGGTCAAGATTCGGCAACCGCTGAGCGCGTTGTATGTGCGCCCGAAGGATGCCGCCGACCGGCGCGTTCTGGAAAATTCCGACTACGTCGCGCAGATTCTGGAAGAGACCAATCTGAAACGGCTCGTTCTGATTGACGACGAGAAGACACTAGTGAAAGTACGTCTCAAGCCGGATGCCAAGAAGGTTGGCCCGCGCGCGGGAAGATACTTGAAAGCCATTGGAGAGGCTTTGGAAGACGCCGATCCGGCGCAGGTCCTCAAGGGCGGGCCGTATTCGCTCAAAGTGGCCGATCAGGTGTTCGAGCTCGCTCCCGAAGAAATCGTAACCTTCCTTGAGGGGCCGGAAAACCTCAAGTGCAGCCTGGAACAAGGAACTTTTCTGGCACTCGACACGGCCTTGACGCCGGAACTGTTGCAAGAAGGCCTGGCGCGAGACTTCAACCGCATGTTGCAGGACCAGCGCAAAGCTCTGAACCTCGACATTTCCGATCGCATAGTTGTCAGGTATTCCGCCTCGCCGCGCATCGCGGAAGCCATCACCGCGCACGAAGGATTTCTGCGGAACGAACTTCTTGCCGAGCGCCTGGAAATGAGCCCCGCTCAGAACGGCGGCGTGAAGCTGGCGCTCAGCGGAGAAGATGTTTTTGTCACCATTACGCGTGTGTAGAGTGAGCACGCACGCCTCGCGCACCGCGCTCGTACTGTTACAATGCCGCTAGGGGATTCCTGAGAAGCTATGTTTGCTGTGCGGCTAATCGGTGTGCTGGCGCTGGTCGCTCTCAACGGCTTTTTTGCCGCCGCGGAGTTTTCCCTCGTTGCCGTGCGGCTTTCCCGTATTCGTCAGCTGGTAGCCAAGGGCGACATTCGAGCTCGCGTCGTCGAGCGTTTGCTGGCGGATTTGCACCGCGTCGTGTCTGGTGTGCAAGTTGGCATCACGCTGACGAGCTTGGCCATCGGCGCGCTCGGCGAAGCTACACTTGCAACAGCATTGCAGCAAATCTGGCACGGTGCGGTTGGCACGCGTACGGCATTTTTTGCACATGCGATTGCCTTGGGTTGCGCATTCGCCTTACTCAGCGCGATGCACGTCGTGCTTGGTGAGCTGGTGCCAAAGTCCGTCAGCCTCGCGAAAGCGGAGCGCGTGGCGCTCCTCATTGCTCTACCGTTCCAGTGGTTTCTACATACCTTTCGTTTGACGATTGATCTGCTGGATGGCATGTCCAGTGTCATCGTAAAAGCCATGGGCGTTTCGTCTCCGCAGAGTCCCGGCAGTGCGCACTCGACGGAAGAGCTGCAAATCCAGATCCAGCAAGCTCGAGAACGCGGCTTGATTGCGCCGGGTGAAGAAAAATTTATTGTGAGTGCCATCGAACTTGGACAAGTGCAGGTTCGCGAGATCATGGTGCCGCGCCCGGATATGCACACGCTTCCCGTGGAAGCGACGATGGACGAAGTCATGCGGGTATTTGCCACTTCGCAGCGCTCACGCATCCCCGTCTATCGCGGTTCGGGCGACCACATTCTTGGTTTCGTTCACATCAAGGATATGTTGTGGATTCTGCTCGACCGCGAGCGCCGGCTGGAAGAAAATCTTCCGCCACCATCTTTCGATTTGCGGCGTGTGCTGCGCGAAGTCCTGATCGTACCGGAGACAAAACCCGCGAGTGAGCTGCTCCAGGAACTTCGCACGCGGCACATCGGCATGGCGATGGTAGTCGATGAGTTTGGCAGCATTCTGGGGCTAGTGACGCTGGAAGACATCATGGAACAGGTGGTCGGCGAGATTCATGATGAGTTCGACGTCATCGAACGCCCGCTGACACTCGCCGATGGCGCCGTCATTTTTGATGCCGCGCTGAACGTGCGCGATTTGGATACGCAGTACAACATTACTTTGCCGGAAGATCCTGCTTACGCGACCGTGGGGGGATTTGTCTTGGATCAGCTTGGTTTTATTCCTCGTGGCGGAGAAAGCTTCGAATACGGGCTGTTTCGGTTCACCGTCGTGGAGATGGACGGCCGCCGCGTCGCGCGCGTGAAAATTCAGCGTGTGCGGCCGGCACCAGAAGAGGATCGAAGAGTCGAATCCAATGAAAGCGCTGAGAAAGCGGTGAAGAGCACGAAAGCCGCGGCGGCGGATTCCTAGTCACAAGCGACGAATGGCGCGACACCTTTTTCAACGATTCCTGCTAACGCTCCCGGCGCTGTGGCTGGTGCTGACTCTCGTTTTTCTTTTGATTCATATTGTGCCTGGTGATCCGGTCGAGCAGATGCTCGGGGAGGGCGCGGCGCCCGGCCAAATCACGCAATTGCGCCATGGGCTGGGCCTCGATGAACCTTTGCATGTGCAGTACGGCCGCTATTTGGGGCGATTGGCGCACGGCGATCTGGGTCAGTCTCTGAAATTTCAAGCGCCAGTGCGCCGAATTATATTTGAACGGTATCCCGCAACGCTAGCGCTCGCTTTCTTGGCGCTGCTCGTTTGCGCAGCCATTGCGATCCCCGCCGGGGTGCTCGCCGCGCACAGACGCGGCCATCCGGCCGATCGTGCGGTCGGCATCTTTACCTTGCTTGGACTTGCGGTCCCGAATTTTGCGTTGGGGCCTATGCTGATTTTGATTTTTTCTATCGAGCTTGGGTGGTTGCCTGTGTCTGGTCGCGGTGGCCCTTCCTATTACATACTTCCTGCTGCCACTTTGGGCGCTGCGCTCGCCGCCATCCTCACGCGCATGGTGCGCGGATCTATGCTCGAAGAACTATCCAGCGACTACGTGCGCACTGCCCGCGCAAAAGGTCTTTCCACTGGCGCGGTGTTGTTCCGTCACGCTTTTCGCAACGCGCTTATCCCGATCATTACTATTCTCGGTCTCCAATTCGGAACGCTTCTCGCTGGAACGATCGTCACGGAGACGATATTTTCATGGCCTGGGATCGGGCGGCTCACGGTGCAGGCGATTTCCTCGCGCGACTATCCTTTGCTACAGGGATGTATCCTGGTCATCGCTCTTTCTTATGTTATCGTCAACCTGCTCACTGATTTTCTGTATGCCGTGATCGATCCGCGGGTGCGCCTCTCATGAATTTTCTGGGTGCCCTTCGGCAGTTTCTCGACCAGAGCTTTATTGCTCGCGCCGGATTTGTGGCGGCAATTCTGCTTCTCCTCGCAGCGCTCTTCGCTCCTTGGATCGCCCCAGGCGATCCAGCCGCGCAAAACCTTCCGGCCCGGCTCGAATCTCCGTCGCGCGCGCATTGGATGGGAACGGATGAACTCGGCCGCGATACTCTTTCGCGGACACTCTACGGCGCGCGCGTTTCGCTTTTCGTCGCGATTTCAGTCGTTTTGGGATGTGGGCTGACAGGTCTTGCTGTCGGATTACTGGCAGGTTTTCTTGGCGGGTGGTTCGATCGATTCGTAAATCTTCTGCTGATCAACGCTTTCTTATCGTTTCCCGGTATTTTGCTAGCGATCGCTTTCGCAGCTTTTTTGGGTCCGGGAATCGGAAAAGTGATTCTTGCTCTGATCATTACCGGCTGGGCTGGCTACGCTCGGCTCGCGCGCGCCCAGGTTCTAAAAGTGAAGGAGCTGGAATTTATCCTTGCTGTCCGTTCGCTTGGCGCTTCGAATCTCCGCATCATGTTGCGGCATTTGCTTCCGAATATTCTTCAGCCGGTCCTCATTCAGGCCACCATTGGTATGGCGGGAGCCATTCTCGCTGAATCCACGCTGAGCTTCCTCGGGCTTGGCGTGCTGGCGCCCGTCCCAAGCTGGGGGTCCATGTTGAACGACGCGCGCAGCCATCTGTTTGACGCGCCGCACCTGGCGATTTTTCCTGCCCTGGCAGTAATGACTGCGGTTCTCGCATTCAATCTTTTAGGAGATGCCTGGCGCGATTGGCTGGATCCACGCACGCGTTCCCAGATGGCCGCGCTCGAACACAGCCGCTAAGGCGCGCGGTGCGTGGTTCGAATATTTCCCCTCGAGAATGAAAGGGAACTACTTTTCGGAGAGAACCACAGGGGCTCCGCGGCCGACACTTAGTGTGCGCGAAGCGTTTCCCTTGTTGATAGCAATTTCCAAATAGCCGCTTGAGCCAAAATACGCAATCGTTTCTCCGGCCTTGCCGCGCGCGAATGTATCCACGAGCCTGCTAACCGGATGGGTTCCCACTTGCATTTTCAGCCCGCCGCCGTTCTGTGCTTCCTTTGACAAATCCTCGGCGCGGAAATTTGTGACCAAATTTCCAAATGGATCGACCTTCAGCACCAATCCTTTTACGCCTGCCGCTCCAGGCTTCGGGCGAGGAAGCGCCATCTTTTTGTAATCCTGAATTTCGTCTCCCATGGCCGGAGTTTGCCAGCCCTTGGAGAGCCAAGCCGCTACTGGCGCAAAGATATCTCGTCCGTGAAACGTCTTGCTGAGCGGTTGGAGAAAATAGTGTTCCGCATTGGCATGGCGTACAACAACATTTGGTTCGCGTTCGTAAACAAGAGATAGCACGCCGTTGTCGGGCGCAATGAAATAATGATTCTGACCGCTGACGAGCAGCGGCCGCCGCTCGGTGCCCACGCCAGGGTCGACAATCACGACGTGAATCGTCTTCGGTGGAAAGTAGGAATAGGCTGCGCCGATGGCCAGCGCGCCATCCAGCAAATCGAATGGCGTCACGTGATGCGTGATGTCCACGATGGTAACTTCCGGATTAATTTTGAGAATGACTCCCTTTACGGTTCCGACGAGATGGTCGTCAGTGCCGTAGTCTGTCGTCAATGTGATGATGGCGTTGGCCACGAGGTTCTCCCGGCTTGGGTGTTCTATGCACGCTGCGCGCGACGAAGTGGGAAGGCACTCCGTACCCTTTGACGCTAACGGAGCTACGCTCCGCCGTCAAGAAATCGCGCAGCGGCTGCTGTGCAATCGCCAACGGCCTTCGCATCACACCGACCTGCATAATCGCTTGTTTTCTATAAGGCGGCGCGCCGCTATGGGCCTTCATGCCGGTCGCAATAAGAGTGAAAGAAACCTAGTTCACATTAATGTTCACCGTGATTCGCGTTCCGCGGCGCGCGGGGTACAAGGAGCCCTTGTCCCGTCAGCATGTTCAACGCAGCTTTCGAAGCGCTCTAACCAACCAGTTTGATCGAGGCGACTGTGGTATATTTCGGCAGCTCATCGCGTTTTAATTTTTTGTCTGCGATCTTGGGGAGGGTTCGATGCGATTGATCCACTTTTGCAAAAAGCTGGTGCCTGCCCTCGCGGCGCTCGTCGCGCTGTATGCAGTGGGCTCCTCACTGTCGGCTGAGAACCATTTCAAAGCGGCTGCGGGAGAGGCATGCCCGAACGACGACAGTGGGCTGAAGTTACCGGCGGGTTTTTGCGCGACAGTTTTTGCTGACGGCATTGGACATGCGCGGCACATGGTGGTTGCGCCGAATGGCGTGGTTTATGTGAACACCTGGTCCGGCGAATACTACGGCAACGACAAGCCTCATCAGGGCGGATTTGTGGTCGCGTTGCAGGACAAGGCCGGTGTCGGCAAGGCCGACGTAAATGAGCGATTTGGGGAAACCGTGCAGAGTGGCGGAGCCGGTGGCACGGGGATTGGCCTGTATAAGGGATCGATCTATGCGGAGATCAATGATCGAATCGTGCGTTATGCGCTGACTGCCGGGTCCATCGTGCCGAAAGATGCTCCGATCACGATCGTTTCGGGATTGCCACTTGGCGGCGACCATCCGATGCATCCCTTCATTATCAATTCCGAAGGAGCGATGTTTGTGGACGTGGCCAGCGCAACCAATTCGTGCCAACTGAAAAATCGGACACTGAAATCGCCGGGTGCGGACCCGTGCGTGGAACTGGAGACGCGCGGCGGGATCTGGCGGTACGACGCCAACAAGTCCAATCAAAGCTTTTCGAAGGCGGAGCGGTTCGCTACGGGTATACGCAATGGGGAAGGTTTTGCAATTGACGCAGGCGGACGCATGTTTGTGACGCAGCACGGACGAGACCAGTTGCACACGAATTGGCCAGACTTTTTCAAGCCGGATCAGGAGGCGACACTTCCTGCTGAAGAAGTGTTGCTGTTGAAACAGGGCGGCGACTACGGGTGGCCCGAGTGCTACTACGACTCCTTCGTGCAAAAACTGGTGTTGGCGCCGGAGTACGGCGGTGACGGTGGCAAGACCGTCGGCGTATGCGCGAATAAGCTCGCTCCTGCTGCGGCGTTTCCGGCGCATTGGGCGCCGAATGGGATGGTGCATTACGACAAGAAGGAATTTCCGGAGCGCTATCGGAACGGCCTATTTATTGCCTTCCATGGTTCATGGAACCGAGCGCCATATCCCCAAGGTGGTTACAGCGTTGTTTTTCAGCCGATGGCGGGCGACCACGCTTCCGGTGGGTGCGAAATCTTCGCGGATGGCTTCGCGGGGGCAGTGAAATCGCCGGACAAAGCCGACCATCGTCCGAACGGACTCGCGGTCGGACCGAACGGCTCGCTTTACATTTCCGATGATGTGCGAGGACGAATTTATCGAATTGTCTATCGCGGCGGGGCTGTAGGCGGCAACGCGAATGTGACTCCGTGCCCGAGCCCGACGGCTCCAGCGGGCGACATTGTGGAGGCGCCAGCAAAACCGCCGGAGGGCACGCATCCAGACGCCGGCGCGGCGGCAACTGCCGGTGGGGCCGTTCCAGAAGGAGCGACGCAGGAAATGGTGGCACTTGGCGAGCGCATCTACCACGGGCAAGTGAGCGGTGCGGCGTGCACTGGTTGCCACGGCGCGAGCGGTGGAGGCTCGCCTTTGGGACCGGATCTTACGGGAAAGAAATGGTTGTGGAGCGATGGCAGCTACGCAGGGATCAAGAAAACGATAACTGAAGGTGTGGCGCAGCCAAAACAGTATCGCAGTCCGATGCCGGCGATGGGCGGCGCGCAGCTCACAGCTGATCAGGTGTCAGCGCTGGCGGCGTATGTATGGAGTCTGAGTCACAAATAGACGACAACTTAGCGAATGGTTGCTTACCTACTTGAATTCGCGCCGGAGCGGAAGGCTGTTGGCAATGAATCATTCGAAGCGGAGCGCCGCCAAGGGGTCGAGGGCCGCACCGCGCCGCGCAGGCACATAACATGCGGCAAAAGTGACAGCCAGAAGAATGCCGGCCGAGAAGAGCAGTGGCACAATCTCCAAACCATGGACTTCCGACAAAAAGCTCGTGAGCACGCGGTTCATCGCGATGGTAATCAGCAAGCCAATCACGAGACCGGCGCAGCTTAGTCTCAGGCCGCGAAGCAACACGCCGGACAAAACTTGATTGCTGGTGGCGCCGAGCGCCATGCGAATGCCGATTTCGTGGGTCCGCTGGATCACCGCGAAAGCCATGACTCCGTAAACACCGAGAGCGGCAAGCAACAATCCAAATCCACCGAAGAAACTCATCACGCGCGCACCCAGTCGGTCTCTTTCGAGGCTTTCGGAATAGTAGCGATCCATCAGCGAAACGTCGTAAACGGCCAGCGTTTTGTCCGCTTGCCAGACGGCTTGCTTGATGCTCGCGATGAGCGACGATGAATCCGACCGGACGCGCACCATCAGATAGATCGAATCCGCAGCCGCAGTTCCTGCGTTTTGCACATACGGGAGATACCAGGTTTCGCGCGGGTCGCCGGGATCACCTGCGTCGTGCACATTGCCGACGATACCGACTACGGTGAGCCAGGGAGCATTGGGACGATCCACGCGCAGGCGCTTGCCAAGCGCGTCGGCGTTGGGCCAGAAACTCTGGGCCATGTCCTTGCTTACGATGGCGACTGGCCGGCCTCGCTCATTGTCGAGATCGGAGAATGCACGACCTCGCAGCACCGGAATGTTCATGGTGTGGAAAATATCGCTGCTGACGAGGCGATGGTTGACGATGAAATCCGCGCTTCTTCCGCTGATGTCCGTGCCCTCGATGATTATGGGAGCGCCCCAGGTGCCTCCTCCCAGCGGATTCACGGTAGTGGCTGCCGCTGCTGCGACGCCGGGCGTGGCGCGGATTGTCTGGAGCATCCGGTCGACCAAGACAGTACGGCGAGAGCCGGGTGAATAATCGATTTGCGAAGGCGTAAATTGCATGGTCAGGAGTTGGCGAGGCTCGAATCCGAGGTCGCGGGTTTGCAGTCGGCGGAAATGCTCGGTCATCAAAGCTGCTCCGGCGGTTAGCACCAGGGCTAGCGCGGTTTGCGCGATGACGAATCCGTTGAGGACACGATGCGTGGTGCGGCCTCCGCCGGAACCTGATCGTGCCGCTTGTTTTAGAGTGTTGGCTGAATCGTCTCGCGCGTGGCCCAATCCGGGAAATAGCCCCGCGAATATTCCGGCGAAGAGCGATAGCGTTATACCAAAGAGCAAGACGCGATGGTCGAGCTCTGGAATGGGCGTGCCCAATTGCAAGCGGAAATCGGAGGGGAGGAGTGAGGCCAGATAGCGGTCCAACCACGAAGATAAGAGAAGGGAACAGCCGCACCCCGCGACGGCCAAGAGCAAGCTTTCGGTCATAGTCTGCTGAAGCTGGCGGGCGCGGCTGGCGCCGAGAGCTGCACGAATCGCGAACTCACGGGCACGTGCGGCGGAGCGAGCGAGAAGCAGGTTGGCTATGTTGACACAGGTGAGGAGCAGTAGAAAACCGACCACGCAAAGCAGCGCGAACATAGTGCGCTCCTGATTGTCGTTCAGGTTTTCGCGGAGAGTGATACTGGTTACTTGATAGCCCGGCGGTGTTGCCGGATACCTCTCCTTAATTCGGGCAGTTACCTGAGCGAGCGATTCGCGTGCCTGCTGCAGCGTGAAGCCCGGCTTGATGTGACCGAAAACGGCAAACTCGCGGGCCGCATCAATGCGGTCGACGGCAAAGGGAAGCCAAATGTCCGCGTTGTAGGGGAAATTGAAGCTACGCGGCATGACGCCGACTACGCGGAAAATCTGATTATCGAGCGTGACGCTTTGCTGCAGTACTGAGGCACTGCCGCCGAAACGACGCTGCCACAGGCGATCGCTGATGAGAGCGACGCCGCTTCCGAGGCCTTTGCCCTCTTCTTGCGGCAGGAAATCGCGACCCAATATAGGGTGCACTTTAAGGGTGGACGACCAGCCCGCGGAGCGGTAGACCACGCTGATTCGTTAAGGCTCTGTGCCGCCAGCGAGGGTGAAGCTTTCGCCTGAAAGGGCAACCATGCCATCGAAAGCCGAAGCTGATTCGCGAAACATCACGACGTGGGGGCTGTGCATGCCGAAAGTGCTCAGATGGCCGTCAGGACCGCGGTTGGAATCGAGGACGCGAAGGGTGCGGTCCGGATCCGCGAGAGGGAGGGTGCGGAAGAAGATAGTGTTTACGAGGCTGAAGATCGAGATGTTTGCGCCGAGACCCAGCGCCAGGGTGAGTACGGCGATGGCGGTAAACATCGGCGCGCGGCGGCGGAGGCGCAAGGCGTACTGTAAGTCTTGCCAGAAGCTTGACACTCGATTACCTAGACTACTAGACGGTGCAACCAGGACTTCGTTTCGAGTTCTATGACAGACGGTGCTTGGGCACTCAGCCTGCCGCAAACACCCCGATTAGAACCTGAAGGCAGGCCTAGCTCGAGAAGGACGTAACCGAAAGTGAGGCATGCGTATCTAAGGCGGGTATGGGCATTAAAAACGTAAGACTTGGTTCACAAGGGGCAATCGTCTCCCGGATGGGACTTGGTTGCATGGGAATGAGTGAGTTCTATGGCGAGCGGAATGACGAAGAGTCTGCCGCGACGATACTCCGGTCGCTGGACCTCGGTATAACTTTTCTTGATACTGCGGATACTTATGGGATTGGTGACAACGAGGAATTAATCGGAAAAACAATTCGCGGGCGGCGCGATGAGGTTTTTCTGGCGACGAAGTTTGCCAATATTCGCACGAAGGAAGAGCCGAACAAGTGGTCCATCAGCGGCAAGCCGGAGTATGTCCGCGCGGCCTGCGATGCTTCCTTAAAAAGATTGGGCGTGGGTTATATTGATCTCTATTATCAGCACAGGGTGGACCCACAAACTCCGATTGAAGATACAGTAGGCGCGATGTCGGAGTTGGTTAAGGCTGGGAAGGTGAAGTACCTAGGGCTGTCGGAGGCGTCGCCGGCGACGATCCGAAGGGCGCACAAGGTTCATCCGATTACGGCATTGCAAACGGAGTACTCGCTATGGGCGCGTGAGCCGGAGGAAGAAATCATTCCGACCCTGCGCCAGCTGGGAATTGGGTTCGTCCCGTACAGTCCGTTGGGTCGTGGTTTTCTGACCGGTGCGATCACCAAGCCAGGCGATCTTGGTGAAAAGGATTCGAGGTCGCAGCGCTTTCCACGTTTTGCAGGCGAGAACTTTGACAGAAACCAAGTACTCGTGGAGCGGGTGAAAGCTATCGCGGAGCGAAGAGGCGCAAAAGCTGGCCAGTTGGCGTTAGCGTGGGTACTCGCCAAGGGCGAGGACATGGTGCCCATTCCCGGGACCAAGCGAAGGAAATATCTGGAAGAGAATGCAGCCGCAGCAGACATCAAGCTAACTCCAGACGAGGTGGCAGAGCTGGAGGCGGCCGTTCCACAGAGCGAAATTGCCGGCGACCGGTATGCTGCCCCGGCGATGAAGGCGATCGACCGCTGAGAGTGTCGCGCGCAGCGGCTAGAAGATCGCGATCGATACCGCGCCACTTCAGCCAACGGTTGCTGGTTCCTCTATAGAATCATAAGAGCCTCTTCACCGCTCCTTAGTCGCCTTTTCTGGGATTGGTCGACCCATCTCGTTGTCGTGTTTAGATCGGGCGCATACGTCAGAAATCGAATTAGAAGCCCAGGTGGCTCAATCCGGGATGCTCGTCAGGGCGGCGTCCGAGCGGCCAATGATACTTGCGGTCTGATTCTTCGATGGGAAGATCATTAATACTTGCAAACCTCAGACGCATTAAGCCATCGTCGTTGAATTCCCAATTTTCGTTGCCGTAGGAGCGGTACCAATTCCCCGAGTCGTCGTGCCATTCGTAGGCAAACCGGACGGCAATGCGATTTCCGGTGAAGGCCCAAAGCTCTTTGATCAGCCGGTAATCCAACTCCTTCGTCCATTTGCGTGTAAGGAAGACTACGATGTCCTGCCTGCCGGTCACAAATTCGGAGCGGTTCCTCCATCGTGAATCGAGGGCGTAACCTTGAGAAACTCTCTTAGGATCGCGCGAATTCCAGCTATCTTCTGCGAGCCGGACTTTCTGAGCCGCGGTCTCGGAAGTAAACGGCGGGAGTGGTGGGCGTGTCGTCATGACTTTCTCTCCTTGTTAAATTTTCTTGCATCAGTATTGCCATATGCGGTTCGGGCTGCACCGCCCCAGAGATTCCTGATTTTCACTGATCTGAAGGAATCATTGAATATCGTGCTGCTCCAATCGAACAGTTCGACTCTGCGAAAGTGGAGAACCGCGCCGTCGCCATTTTTTCAATTTCAAAAAGGAAGCGACTGTTGCAATCTCGAAAAGCGGAAGTACAATAGTGGAGGCCTAGAGAGGGCGTCGTACAATGGCAGTATAGAAGCTTCCCAAGCTTCCTCTAGTACACCCTAACACGCTGAGCTGGCGGCACTTAGCTGAAACAAAATTACTAGTAATTGGAAAATAATGGAAAATGGAGCTCACTTGAGGTCCGGTGCGGGTGTCCGCGCCGTGACGTGCATTCCGGCACTCATGTCCATTCGCTTCTCCGAGCCTAGAGTCACTTCTACGGAAACCTGACTACTCAACCTGATCCGCACAATTCTCTCGAAGTGAATTCAATCGTCTTCATCCATTTAGGGGCGGCCTGAATCCGGAGTACTGATACCTACTTAACAGATTACGCGTGCCAGCTCAACCGGTCGACGCAACACTTTCTTGAAGTTTACTCGCAGGAGTTTGAAATCCTAAAGTTTTTTTTGGACGCTGATTTAATCGCAGTGCCACTTTGTCCAGATCCGCTTGCGTATAGCCGGACAGGTCAGTTCTCCTAGGGAAGTATTGTCGTAATAGCCCATTCGTGTTTTCGTTCGAGCCTCGCTGCCAGGGACTTTGCGGATCACAGAAATAAACTTTCACATCCGTGGCCATTGTGAAGGCCTTGTGCTTGGCCATCTCCAGTCCGCGATCCCAGGTCAACGAGCGGCGCAGCGCCGCGGGGAGTTTATTTGCATGTCGAGTCAGTGCAGCGACCACAATCGCCGTGTCTTTGCTGGGCACCTTGATGAGCGTCGTAAAACGTGAATGACGTTCCACCAAAGTCATAATGTGACTGTTCCTTGAGCCGCTCAGGAGATCGCCCTCCCAATGACCCGGTATGGCGCGATCCTCAACTTCTGCGGGCCTTTCCCTGATGGAGAGGGCATCTACGATTTGACCACCCGAGTCCCTAAAGACACGAGAGTGCTGCGAACGGCCCTCTCTGAACTGAACCACGCAGGTAGCCTGGCATGATCTATATATTTGACCTGTATATCGCAATAATGCTATATTCCATAATATAGTCATGTCCGGGAGCGGGATTGAACGGGAAATTTAGGATTGTGTCGAACTTCCGAATGGGCGGGTGCCCGCCGGAGAGTTTGTTGACGGCCTGGATGACCGGGCTGCTGCCCGCATTGACGCATTTATCGAGCGCTTGCGGGTCTGTGGTAATCAGATGCAAGGAAAGTTTGTTAAGAAGCTAACGGATCACATATTCGAACTACGAGTCAAACAGTTTGACCGGATTTTTCGGATTCTCTATTTCTACCAGCCCGGAATGCTGATTGTGATTACGTCTGGTTTCCAGAAGAAGACGGAACAAACTCCGCCGGGTGAGATTACTAGGGCCGAACAACTGAGAAAGCTCTGGATAAGATATCGAAACCGATATACGGGATCACAGAAGGAAAGGGAAGCTATCCTGAAGGAGTTGGGACTATGAAACGGGACCGCCACACTGAAAATGTGGAGAAGCGAATTCGCAAGAGCGCGACGTACAGGAAGTCCTTCGCCCGCACTCTGCACCAGATTGACCTCGCGCTCCTAGTTCGAGAGATGCGAGAAGACGCCGGCCTGACGCAGACCGAATTGGCCAAGAGGGCCGGCACGACGCAATCTGTGATTGCTCGGCTTGAAGACGCCGAATACACAGGTCATTCTCTCGCGACGCTGGAACGTATCGCGTTAGCTTGTGGTGTGGCGCTAAGGCTTCACGCTGAAAAGAAGCCCCATTTCGACCGCGAAGTCGCCTTGGTCTAACGTGCCCGCTTCTAAGACAGAGAGGTAGAGCGTGCAAAGGGTTCATCAAGGGCATTGGGTCGCGGACCCAGATCAATGCTCACTCTTTGATCCTGGTCAGACCTTTTTGAGATTTAGCTTGCTCGGTGGACTGGTGGACTTATGCCATGAGAGCAGATGCTTTCGCGCCGTAGTAAAAACGTAGTACAAGTCGCGGCAAACATCCTGGAGTTGATCGGTTCGGTCACTCAGTGTATTACTACTGTGAGTCTTCCAACTCCTAGACAACAAATGGTAGAGTTCCGTGGGGTGAGTATGGTCTGCCTCAAGACCAGGATCGCGGGGGCAGCGTCGCTGCTGCTAACGGCGCTCGGCGCCCGTGCGGCGGGCGCCGTCGTCACAGAAATGGCCTTTCTCAATATCTCAGGCGACTCTCGAATCTTCGACGGAAAGAATCTCACAACCGCAAGCATTTCGGCGACCGACTGCTTTACACGCTCAGGCGCAATCAACCTGATGCCCTCCGATCCAGAGGCCTGCGCTGTCCTGACGGCGTATCCAAACGAACCGAGCGCAACCAGCTTGCAGCCGTTCCTCTCGGGCGCTATCAGCAACTTTGGCCGTGTCCGTCCTTTATCGCCCACAATAAAGAACCCGAACATTTATATGGCGTCGCTGGTGGTCCAACGACAAGTGAGCTCCTCGTTTACTTACAGCATGGGTTATCAGGGCGTGTTCGGGCATGGTTTGTTTGGCGAGACGGACACGAACTTCCCGACTCCTATTCCCGACCCGGCGCATTCTGGTTATTTCTACCTGCCAGATCGGCCGGACTCATCGTTCGCCGCGATACGGACAATTTCCAGCGACCGCTCGTCCGGATACAACGCTCTTGTGCTTACCGCGCAAAAGCGGATGTCAAATCATTTCCAGTTCAACGCCAGTTACACGTATTCGAAGACGATGGACAACGGCGAGGACTTTTACGGCGTGTCCGAGCCTGCGAATGCATTGGCACCATTAAGCCTGGAGAACGCACTGGCCCAAATCGATATCCGTCATTTAGCCAATTTCAGCTTCGTGGCCGATACGAATAACCTGCTCGATACCCGGATAGTGGGAACGATTTTGAATAACTGGACTCTTGGCGTGCTAGGAACCCTGCAATCTGGCCGTCCGTTCCCTATTTCGACAGGGGACGGTGCTTTTTCAGGGTCAATCTTCCCGGCTATCGGCGCGGAAACGAACCAGCGGCCCAATGTTTGCCATGCGGGCTCGACAGCTACGGGTTGTGCGGACGCGCCCAATGGGGCACTCGTGGCGACCAACATCGCGTCGATCTCTGGTACGAACCTTGAAGTAAGCCAATCGGGCGTGGCGTCTTGCATTGCAGCGGGCCTCGCCAATTGCTCTGCTATGCAGACGACGTTTGTTGCTCCACCGGGGGCCAGCCCATCGGGACCTGTGGACAGCTTTACGGGATTACCTGTCGACTTCCAATATATCAGCGGAAATCTCGCCAGAAACGCTGGGCAGACGTTGCCGCTCTACCGGTTCGACATATCACTGATGCGGGCGTTCAAGATTCCCAAATGGGAATCCGCGAGCCTAGAGTTCAAGATGGACGTCTTCAACGTGTTCAACCACCCGCTGTTTATTTTGAACAACACGAATGACGTGCTGAACTTCCTGTCAGTGCCGAAGCCGACAGTAAACGGCGCGCCAAATCCTAACCTCAACTGCACGGCGAGCTGCATCAATCCGTTCACGGGCTTGTACCTTGGGGCCAACGGACAGGTTCTGACGCTAGCCAACTTCCAGAGAGCCACGTTTGACGCGGTGAAAAATTTCAATGGCCTTGGCGGCCCCTCTGGAGTTGTCACGCCGCGCATCATCCAACTCGCGATTCGCTTCCGCTGGTAATGGAAGCGGCAATGCGACAGAATCTGAAACGAATATTCCTGCAATAGTCCGAGCCTTCCGTTGTACCTCAACATTTCTGCGACCGGCTTCCTTCTGGACTGTCACTTTTGACAGTTTTCACTCTCTTCAGTCTGCACTATAGGAGGAGGGCGAAGAACTGCCAAGTTAGTTCTTCTGCCGGTAACCAGCGGATGAGGAGACCCTTCATGATTGAATCAAGCAGATCCTTAGACATGCAGTTGTCGGGGCAGAAACGAATCATTGTCGCCCTGGCAGGATGCCTTCTGTTGAGTGGAGTCGTTGCGGCACAAGACCCACCTGCAGTTTCGCCAAAACCAGAACTGTCGTTTCCGGTCCCGACTCAAGTGCCACATAGGGTTACACTGCCGCTGGTTACCGGCGTCAAAGCGAACAGTGCGGTGACGCCTGTTAGCGATTTTGGCGGGGTGGGCAACAGCGGAGGATCAGGCGTTAGCCCGAACTCGGGTGAGGCTGCAACAGGCGTGCGGCGCCTCACGCTGGAGGAGGCGCAACAGATGGCGACGGGGACTAGCAATCCACTGGTGCGTCTCGGACAACTGCAAGTGGAGATCGCGAAGCAACACCGGCTGGGCGTACAGTCGCAGTATTTTCCGAGCATCGGCACGACGTTTCTCAACGATCACCTCAATAAGCAAACGGGCCAGGTGCTAACGATTCGACGTCCAATCGCCGGTGGTACGCTGAGTGTTCCGGTAAACATATTTGCAAAAAATCAAACCATTTTTGACGCGAATGCGACTCAACCTATCACACCACTTTTCGCAATCTACCAGCTCGTCAAAATCGCACGCGCGGATGAAAACATCGCCAAATCGAAGGCAGGAATGCCAGTGGCAGAAGCGGCGAACAGGGTCGAGAAAAACTACTTCGATTTGCTCGTCGCCGAACGGGAACTGATAATCGCGGAAACAGAAGCCAAGAAGATTCAAGCTAGATGGCTGACGGCAAGCAATTCGGGCGCGCCAAGGATCTCGGTGCAACAAGAGGCGGACATGATCGCCGCCGAAAAAGCTATCGCGCTCCCGGCCAGTAAGGTGCAGGAGCTGACAGCGTCGCTCATCGAAATGGTAGGCCTGTCCGAGGGAACAAAACTTGAGCTAGTCCCGCCCGAACCTCTAGTTGAAGACATGTCGCTCACTGAAGTTGCTGCCAGAGCGGAAGCGGTGAATCCTGAGGTCGTAGAGGCAGAGCAAACCGCAGTCAAGGCGCACTCTGGCGCGAAACTGTCAAAAATGGCGTACTTTCCTACGGTCGCCGCCATAGGTGGTTACGCCAATCAAAATTTAATCAGCAATTCAGTTTTGCCCAAAGATTTCTCCTATATCGGCGTCCTGGGTACGTGGACCATCTTTGATTTTGGCAAGCGTGAGCATGGAGTGAAAGAAGCCAGCGCACAAGCCGAAGCGGCAGATCTGGCGGTGCAATTGACCAAGGCCAAAGTGGCGCAGGGCGTCAAGAGCAGCTATCTTGAACTGGAACGCTCTCGCAAACTCAGTCAACTGGCGCGCCGGATGGTGTCTGCGACCCAAGTGGTTCAGGCGAGCTACAAATCGGATGACCCGGAAGTTGCATCTGCACGGGCAAGCATGGAAGCAGACATGTTCCGAGCCGAGCTCGAATATCGTCAGGCATACGCCCATTTGAAAAGTCTCATGGGTAACAAATAGGCAGAAAGGAAGTAACCGTTGCAGACAGGCTGTGGCGAGGATCAATACTTACGCGGTGTAGATGCTTGGGAAACAGTTCTCTGTGAACCCTTCACCTATCGGCGTCACGGTAGCGATTCATCGGTTCACCCTTAGTCTAATCGACCAACGAGCGCTTCTCCTCCCGAACGTTAACGGGAAGAATGGTGATCCGGGCTTGGCTTCGTCAATGAGGATGCCTCATGGCGAGATTCGTACCTTTATGCTGCATGGGTTTGAAGGTGCGATTTGAGCCATTACACTCGTTCTGTTCGTCGGAACGCTCGAACGAGGGTGGCAATGCCATACCCGCTGAACGCCATGACTTCAGATGTCCACAAACCATCGCACACAAAAAATGGCTACACCTCGATTCAACCATCGCATGGGTCATCCAAAGCTAGCCCTATCAAGGAAGGTCTCATCTGTGCAGGTATTTGGGCACTTCTTTCAGTTGTGTTCGCTTCAGGGATTCAATTGTGGGGTCACTACGCTTATCCCGGGAAAAGCAATATCTCGTTAGCAGAGTGGGCATAGTTGATGGGTAGCATCGTTGGTCAGTTTGTTCCGATGACCATTTGTCTCTCGGCTGTTGCATTCCACCGGAGACGGAAAAAAGTCTTTTCTTTTATCTTGTTAGATTGGCGTTGGTGGCTGGGGATCGCGATTCTAAGCGTGATCTTAACAAATCCTCCGATCGCGTGGGTGTGGGTTGGCCTCATTTACCAGGCGAGACTGAGGAAGAAACCAAAGTTACTCTCATCGACTACAACTGCCGCATAAACAGGAATCGCCCAATCAATCCGATGAAAAAGAAATCTAAAGAGACATAACTCTCCTTCGGTTCCGTGCCGAGACTTTTTGTCCCGCCATTCGGTCCATCCGCCGGGGACACAACCTTACATCGAAAACACGAGATTCTAGAAAGTCACATTGACTTGCGCGCCGAGAACGGCAGATCCTGGCCCAATCGTCCCGGTTGGGCGCCAAATATACTGAAAATCGGCAAGGACCGTAATGTAGCGCTTTGGCGCCCACTGATAGTTCGTTTCCAACATTTTCGCCGCCGAGGCGTTAGGAAGAAAGTTGCTGGTCTTTCCATAAACCCATCCGACGCTGAAGATGTCGTTCTTGCGCCGCTTGATCAGGCCTTCATAGCTACATCCGGCTCCACCGAAAAGGGGCATGGAACTGACCAACTGCTTGGAGGTATACGTCCCGGCTCCCCAAATCGTAAGGCCCTGTGTCGTACCTGGCCCCTCCGGTCGGTACACCGCCTGTTGTCCTAGGATAAAGACGCCCGATTTACCGCTGCTGCTCAAACTCCCTAGGGGAAGGATCGGGAATGCGTTGTTATCCTCGAAGAAGCCAGCCGTGTATTGGCCTTGCATGCCCTTATCGTTCGGACTCTGGTTGTATAGATAGCTCAATTGAGCGGTCACGAGCGCGCCCTTATTCCGTTGCTGGAACGCGAATACGTTTCCATTGTTCGCAGAATTTGGATTCGTGTTGAAAATTCCGACCGCTAGTTGGACGACGGCAGTGATGTTGTATACGGCCTGCGCGCCCCACTCCAAGCCAGGTGGCGGACCACCATAGCTGAAGTCATTAGCAACCATGGATTCCGGTGCGGAATTTATCCCAGAGCTAACGTAGTTGTCGAAGACGGGCAGGCCCGCAAAAGTATAGTTTGCACCGAGGCGGCCCGCTGCCACCGTTAAGTCACCGTTGAGAAATTTTGCTTCAGGTATATCTCTCCCAGGTGAGCTCCAACGGCGTAGTCTGATTGACCGGGAATACGCTGCCGAGATTCTGGGTCAGATTACTTCCCGTTCCCCATAAGTCAGAAAAGTACAGCGACATGCCAGGAATCTTGAGTAGTTTCTCAAAGTCGAAGTCGATTGCGGTCGTAAACTGACCGACATAGCCCCACATTCGATGTGGACCGCCAGACGCATTGGTCTGTAAGGCTGAGTAATAAGAACCACTAGGTGTGATTCCAATATTTCTTGCGTTATCTCGGAACGTGTCCCAATCACCCGTGAGCGTCTCATTCCAATCAAAGTCGTTATCTTTGCAGCCAAATCGCCGTTTGTTCGGATTGGCAGGGTGTCGGCAATCAAGTTTTCGCTGCCCGGTGGTGGCTGGCACAGGAGTCTGAGCTTGACTCTGTGGCAGAGCTGGGCCTGGAGTCTGAGGGGAGCGGCTCGCAGGGGAAGATTGGTCTGCGGGCGTTGACTGAGGACTCTTGTCCGGTAGTTGCTGCCCAAAAGCCGAGAGCGACACGCCAAGAACCAACACCGCGAACACGGTAGCGGTCAGAGTCAATCCATGATTGTAGAAGCCGAGAGGGCACGACATCCGATTTTCTCGTAATCAATTCGGTATCCACGACCACCTAAAGGGCCGCGATGTTTCACCGAGCGGAGAAACCTATTTCATGAAGTTAAATAATGTTAAAATACAGTATCTGTAAGGTAATATTTCGCTCGACGATTCCGCGATAGGTGCGATCAATCTTGTAGAAACACTGCGGTGCAATCATCCATACGACCATTGACACCGTCCCTAACAAGGGAGAATACAGACAACCCGACTGAGCACACAGCGTTGTGACTTTGGTCACAGGCTGGTTGCACGGACCCTGTGATCATGGCTATCGGCGACGAGAAAATGAATATCCAGACCTTATCTCATTCGATCCTGTGCCCCACGGGTTCAACGTCGCGGAGCATAGAGGATGTTTGGTGTAGTGGGCACCGCCAAAAGTAACAGTGTAATTCGAAGTGGCCGTTCCCCAGAATCTCATCTACAAAAGTTCGCACATGGGTTAGTCGGCTTGTTACTCGGCGACGGAAGGGTGGGAGTAATCTCATGCCTGATTTGTCGGCACTCCTGGCCAAGATTCCGGATGAATACAAACCGATAGCTGCTCTCGGCATCGGTGCTTGTATGCTGGTTTTTCTCGTGCTCCTGCATGGCGCTGGTCTCCACGCTATTCTAGTGTTCCGCGCTCGCCGGGAACACCACCTTCGTGTAGGACGGCCCCGTCTTGTCGCGGCATTGCTCTTGTTCAGTTCCTCCGTATTCCTCATGCTTTCCTTGCATATTGTGGAATTCCTGGTATGGGGGTTCGCCCTTATCCGTATGGGGCTGATTGCGCACATTAACGACGCCATCTACTTCTGTGCGAACGCCTACACCACGCTCGGCTATGGAAATGTTGACCTCGGACCGCATTGGCGGAACATCGCTCCCATCATGGGTATCTCCGGACTATTCACCTTCGCTTGGACGACTAGCGCGCTGGTGACTGTGGTCTCCGCGCACAGAAAACTCATCGAACAACTCGAAGAAGAGCGCGTCCAGGAAGTGCAGCTGCGCTTCGCCCTCCGGAAAGAAGAATGGAACTCTCTGAAGAGTGAGCGTGACTCCGAGCGACTGGAAAGGGAGACGGTAGGGGCTCAGGCGGCCGGAGCCTCACTTTTCCAATGGCGTAGAATCAGGAGGGCCGAAAGGAAGAGAATAGAGGAACTCCGCAGTGCCAAGGTAGCAGAGATTGAGGAACTTCGCCGGAATGAGCGCGAGGAGGAAAGGAAGCTAGTACCGGGCGAACCGCCGAAAAACCTCGGCGACAAGAAGTGAACTCGGCACTCTGCAAATACGGGGACTGACCTGCTATCCGATCAAAGAGTGAATTCTCGCTCGCTTCCACTGGTACAAAAATCCAAGGTGAGGTCATACATCATAGCCGAAGGTGATCGCCGTCCTATGTGTCTTTCCCGCTCGACAATAAGTTCTTGGGTGGGAGGGAACAATGGTCAGTGCAATGAAGCAGACTACGCCGGGGGGTATGCCTTGCGAGGTATGCGCGTCGAGTAACCAGGCGGAATTTAGTGCCGAAATGATCATCCATTTCTCCGGCTTAAAAAATGTGGACAAACCCGGCGTCTCAGTTTAACGCCTACGTTCCGACTCAACGGGTGTTCGCCGAGCGCTCGCTAAGGTGACGCTTGAAGAACTTGGTGCGGTTGATTCCTCTGTAAGAAATGACAATATCGCTTTTGGCCGCGAGCTCCTACAACTTGACTCAGGTCATCCAGCAGATTAAACAGCAGCATTCCATTAATCACGCTGGTGAGTGACTGACTAAATCAGACTTGAAGTCGACTCGCGGGCGCTCCAAACGGAGCGCTCGCGAGGCTTTGAAAAATTCGTCAGTCGACGGACTACTCTTTTAGCTGAGTTGTTTTTCTGGCAAAGAACTTTTGATTTACATCGACGAAACGAATTTCAAAGAGGCCGGGTCGATCCAAACGAGGCAGTATCTATATTTGCAACCCACCAACACAAAAGGTGACTGAGACACGGAGCCATTCCAATGATCGCGAAAAACATAAAGAAGATATTTACGGTGGTGTTGAGCATTGTTTTCGCTACCGCTTCGTCACAACTCTTGTACGGATACCAGACTCCGAACGATGCTCCCGGGACTAACACCGGGAATTCCACAGAAACTGTTCCCAATAGCACGAGCGAACTCCAGTCCTTAGTGGCACCCATCGCCCTGTATCCGGATGCGCTAGTGGCTCAAATCCTCACGGCGTCGACGTTTCCTGACCAGGTTGCGATCGCAGAGTACTGGCTTGAGCAGAACAAGAGTCTGACGGGTAGTGCCCTAATGCAGGCCGTCGACACACAATCGTGGGATGCCAGTGTCAAGGCCCTCACGCAATTTCCCTCGGTTCTTGCCAATTTGGCGCATAATCTCACCTGGACTTCCTCGCTGGGAGAGGCTTTTCACAACCAACAAGCTGAAGTAATGAGCGCCATCCAGACTCTGCGGGCGCAGGCGAAAGCAGCGGGCAATCTCAAGTCCACGCCCCAAGTGACTGTCGTGCAACAGTCGCCGCAAGTCATCGTCATCCAACCCGCCAATCCACAGGTTGTTTACGTTCCCGTGTACAACCCGACGGTCATTTATGGCACGCCCTATGTGACCCCGGGGTACAGCGCTGGCGACGTCGCTGCCGCCGCAGTTATTGGTTTCGGCGTTGGAATCGCTGTGGGGGCAATGATGAGCGGTGGGTGTTGCAGCTGGGGGTATAGCAGCTGGAACTGCGGCTGGCACGGCACCGCAGTGGTCTACCACGGCGGTGCATACTACGGAAACACTGCCTGGCACGGCGGGTATTACAACGGCGGATACCACAACAGCTACGGCTACAACAACGCCTACAACAACGCCTATAACCACTCCAATTACAACAACAGCTACAAGAACAACGGCAACACCTACAACAGAAACGTCAGCGGAAACACCGTGAACGTCAACAACGACCGTTCCTCAGCGTCGAACTCCTGGGCGCAACGTAGCAGCAGTGGTAGTGGTCGCTCAGACGCCTTCAGCGGCATGAGCGGGCACTCCGGCGGATTTGGTGGTTCGAGCGGCTGGTCCTCGAGGGCCGAAAGCAGCCGTGGCTGGGGAAGCATGCGGTCGAGTGGCTTTGGCGGTGGCCGATTTGGCGGCGGTGGATTCGGCGGCGGTGGATTTGGTGGACGTCGGTAATGTCCACGAACTTCCGTTCGCGTAAAGCTATGAAGAGTCACTTTGGAGGAAGCCCTATGTTGCAGTTTGCGCGGAACCAAAAGACGTTGGCTAAACATTTCGCGATCTTCGCGGCTCTGTTCTTGACGATCTCCTTGCTCGTCTCGTGCGGCAAGGCGGAAAGCCCCAAAGCCGAGCAAAAGACCTTCGCGTCTCCAAACGACGCCGGCGCCGCGTTTTTAGAAGCAGCCAAGTCTGGCGATCAAGGTGGGTTACTTGCGATTTTCGGTCCCGACGCTCAAGGTGTGCTCTTCTCGGGAGACGCTGTAAAAGACAAGGACGCCCTACAAGACTTTGTGTCCGCCTATAACCAGATGCATCGGTGGCGCGAGATCAAAGCAGGCGGGCAGATACTCTATACAGGTGCAGACAATTTTCCTTTTCCAGTACCTTTGGGGAAGAATCCTTCAGGTCAGTGGGTGTTTGACACGTCAGCAGGCAAGGACGAGATTCTTGCTCGCCGCATCGGCAAGGATGAATTGACCGCAATCGGCGCGTGCAGCGCAGTTGTTGATGCACAGCAGCAATACTTCAGTCAGACTCACGATGGCGACGCAGTGAAACAATACGCTCTGAAATTCATCAGCGATGAAGGCAAACAAAACGGCTTGTACTGGGCAGCAGCAGCGGGTCAGGCACCTAGCCCTCTCGAGGATGTTCGTGATTTCGCCAAAGCCGCCGGCTATACCGACGCGGGAAGCAAACCACAGCCGTTCGATGGCTACTACTTCAGGTTTCTCACCAAGCAGGGAGATAAAGCCAAGGGCGGCACAAAGGACTATCTCGTAAATGGAAAGTTGACCGGCGGGTTTGCCATTCTGGCTTATCCGGCAGAATACAGGAATTCAGGAATCATGACATTCGTTGTGGGTAAAGATGGCATCGTCTATCAAAAAGACTTGGGCGAAAAGACCGCCGAAGTCGCAGGGGCCATGGCGGAGTACAACCCGGGCGACGGATGGAGTCCAGCCCTTTAGTTTGCGCTCTTAGGATTCTGAGTTTCAGCTCAGAACCTATGCTCAGTTGTGGAAAAGGACGAAACAATGAAGAAACGAATGACTGTATTTGCACTCTGTTTGGCGGTCGCTTCCCCGCTGTTCGCTCAGAAGAAAGAAGAAGAGCGGATTGCCAACTCGGCCAAGGTACTGCAGGAGCTTCTTGCAGGGACCAATGGCCTGCCCACACATATCCTCGACCAAGCCGATTGTGTCGTCATCTTTCCCAGCGTCAAGAAAATAGCCATCGGCATCGGCGGCAGCTACGGACGCGGCGTGCTCGTTTGCCGTAGTGGTCCCAAGATGGATAGTGCCTGGGGTGCCCCGGCAATGTACAGGCTCGACCAGGCCAGCATTGGCGTGCAACTCGGGTCCACGGCCACCGATTTTGTCCTGGTGATCATGAATCAAAAAGGCGCGGAACAAATCTTGAATGGAAAGACAAAACTCGGATCAAATGCCGCTGCGGCTGCCGGTCCCACTGGGGCTCAGGCAACGTCTTATAACGCGAGTGCCATGAACGTCGACGTTTTGACTTATTCCCGTTCGAAGGGATTGTTTGCTGGCGTGTCCCTCGAAGGTGCGACGATGGACAGCGATGACGATGCCAATAAATCTCTTTATGGCAAAGTCATCAGCGCCAAGGACATCGTCGATGGCGGCCAAGCTGCGACTCCGGCAGCCAAACCGCTGGATGACGTGCTCACTAAGGCGTCACCGGCTCGCAAGTAGCATCCGTAACTGCTGGTACGAGACACGTTCCCAGAGTCATCGTGCTCAAGGCGCTTGGCGGAGGTGTTGAACTGCGCCGAGGCACTGATACCGTACGCTAGATCTGGAGTTCCAACTTAAATGCGAACGAGACTCTGCCACCAGGAGTTACGTGAAACTCGCCACGGGTGTAGGACGTGGATTCGGAGGCTCATCTGCGTCTTGTTTGTTTGCGGCTTGTCCAGTTTCTTGAGTGCGCCTGCAATTGCCCAGACACCAGAAAAGGTGGAACCTCCGACATCCGCCTCGGGTCAGGAGGTCCGTCCCACCCCATCACAGGAGGTTGAACAGTCCAAGCAACCAACCGAACTACCTCAGCCAGAGACGCCACCGAAAAAAAAGAAGAAGTTCACTATACCGGCCGGAATTGTGGTGGCGCCCCTTCCCATTTCCAGTCCCGCCATCGGTTCGGGAATGACCCCTGTGCTCGGCTATATCTTCCCCTTTAACAAGCATGACAAGATTTCTCCTCCTTCCACGATTGGGGTGGCTGGCCTATTTACAGACAATGGCAGCCGGGGATTCGCCGTGGGAGGACAGCTCTTCCTGGATGAAAATAGATATGAGATCACTTCTGGCTTCATCCATGGCAACGCAAACTACAACATATTCAGCAACGAAATTGCCCCCGGCCTCAAGCTGCCTCTGAATCAAACGGGCGAGGCCTTCCTCGGGGAATTCCTCCGCCGTCTTTTTTGGAAATTCTTCGCGGGCCCGCGATTTATGTCTGGCAATTCGTTTATCACCGTCCGCCCCAATAATGTCACCAACTTTCCGATCCCCCCGGACATCGGGCTCCACACGACGCTCAGGTCCATCGGCGCGAAGCTGACGCGGGATACTCGCCCCAATCATTTCTATCCGGTTAGCGGAACTTTTTTCACTTTTAGCGCGGATTTCTTCTCCCAGGATTTAGGCAGCAAGTATTCCTTCCAGTCGTATAGAAGTCAGTTCGACAAATATTGGAGCCTGAGCAGCAAGCAGGTTCTTGCCTATGACGCCGATTTCTGCGGCACTTCCGGCAAACCTCCCTTCTATGGGAACTGCATCTATGGCACTAACAATGAATTGCGGGGATATACGGCGGGGCGATATTTCACTCGCTACACGGTGGCAACTCAATTGGAGTATCGCCTGGTCTTGCCGAAGAGGTTCGGCCTGGTTATGTTCGGCGGCCTCGGCGGCGTTATCCCTGGCGGGAGTCAATTGTCACAGCAAGTGCAGAACAGCCACTTCCTGCCGAGCGGTGGTGGCGGTCTGCGATTCGAATTGAGCAAGAAATATCACGTCAATCTTCGAGCTGACATTGCCCAGGGCAGGGACGGTCACACATTCGGTATGGGCGTCGGCGAGGCATTCTAGTTTTGGGGCGATTCCACTTGGAGCAAGTGCGAAAGATGTTTTGAACATGGACGCAGCAACAGTTACTCCATGGCGTACCGATTAACTCTTGAGCCCACTACTTCTCTTCATAACGGTAACGATCTATTCCTTCGGCCTCAAGCTAATCGACCAGGGAGTGTTTCTCGTCCAGAATGGCAGCGGGAAGAATCGTCTCCAAAGCATGGCCTCGGCAGTGATCATGCGTGGCGTAGCGCTTTGTGCCTCAATGCTGCACTGCTTTAAAGGAGCGATTTGGACCGCTGCCTACCTTCTGCTCCGAGCACTACCCGACAGAAAGTCCGCAATGCTTTATTCGCTGGGCGCGATGACGACCTACGGACATGCGAACATCCATCTGGATTGCATTGGCAACTTATGGGAGCACTCGAGGCATTGAACGGATGGATCTTGTTCGGCCTAACAACTGCTCTCCTCTTCAGTGTCATGCAGAAGGTCTCGCTCCGTTTTAACCCCGGCACTTGATTCAATGGGGCAGATCGAGCGAACCTCTGACCTGAGGCCATTCCCCGCCTATCAAGGTCGCATGGGGGCCGATCATCGAACCGGTCAGTGGGCTCTAAACTCCTCTCTTTGCCCTTCTTCCTACGGGCGAGTCCAAAAATAACGTACTGGTACCAAGTTTTTTTTTCTCCGTTTTTCTTTTCTGTATGTTCCTTAAATAAGTAGGGGACGTTGTCGAGATTTCTCTCTCAGCCAGGGGCCCTTCCGAGGGAATAAACTTTTTTCTTACTTTTTCTCTTCTGGATGTTCCTTATATATATGAGGGGAGCTCTCGACGAATGCTTCCCCTGGAGCTTGGTGGAACTCATTCAGCTGGGTGACCGCCAGGCGTCGCGGACGGCCGAGGGACGACGCGCCGGACGCGAAGGTAAGAACCCACTGCATGGAGGTCATGCTCCAAGTGTGTCTTGGCACTAGCCGAAAAGATCAAAACAGGGACTCGGTTCTGCCTGCAGTGTCGAACTGTCTTTACCCCTGGCCTCCGCCGAGTCAGGGATCAGGGGGGAATTAACCGCGGAGATTTTGTCTCTATGAATATTCCCATTGCTCATATCGAACGGATTGGGAGACTCGGCTACACAGACTCTGAGGCCCGCCTTCTCTACATCGTGGCAGTGTTCTCGGAATACTTTACCCTGGGGCACTTCCGTGCCTTCACGGGGAGCGCTTACGGAAAGCGTCCCACCTGTTTTGCTCAGAAGCCTCTCAAGCAAGGTCACCCCAGCGTCCGCGATTACATGCGGAGGGGTTCCATCTATCATCTCTTTTCCAAGACGCTCTACCGCCAGATCGACCGTGACAATCTCCGCAATCGCCGCCGTCACTCCACCGAGTTCATCCGGACTCGCTTTTTTCTGCTGGATTTCGTCCGCACAAACCTAGCTCACGATTACTTCGAAACCGAACACGATAAGGTGCACTTTTTCTGCGACGAACTCGGCATTCCGAAAGAGTCTCTCCCGGCTAAGGTCTACGAGGGCGTATCGACGCCCGAACCCACGTTTCGCTATTTCGTCGATAAGTTCCCTTTGTTCCTCGACCGCTCCGGTGGTTCCTCCTCCCCTGTGGCTACCCTCTCGTACGTGGATCCAGGCGAAGCAAGTTTGGTTGGCGTCGCCAATCACTTAGCCGCCTACACGCCGCTGTTCCGGCACTTGGACCATTTCCGCTTCCTTTATATAGCGCCTTCCACTGTCCACTTCGTTCGCGCGGAGCAGTGCTTTTCCTCGCTTGTTAGAGGCCCGCTGTATCAGGCCATACCCGAGCAGTTGGAGCGCTATTTCCGGCTGCGCGCGGCGTGGGACGGAAAACAGTACGCGCAGCTCTCCAATGACGACATCGAATGGCTCGATCAAGGAACCCGGCGTTTCGGCGGCGGACGAGTCGAGGGTCTCTAGTGCGCCGGGATAAACCGGCATGAAGTAGAGAATGCAAGAGTCTTACGGGAAAGGAGTAGCGATCCGCCCGGCCCTGAGTTTTGCGCTGCGGTAC
>Ga0209446_1000060_pt1 | contig 35871 bp, 28 predicted proteins | sample BogFormECP04_OM2_FD_188242 | JGI IMG/M metagenome (GOLD analysis project Ga0209446, IMG submission 188242) | Bog forest soil microbial communities from Calvert Island, British Columbia, Canada - ECP04_OM2 (SPAdes) (version 2) | ecosystem: Environmental > Aquatic > Freshwater > Wetlands > Bog ... | reverse complement strand
CCTATAATGATCATGTTGGCTCCTTCCTCCCGAGCCTTGGTCGTAATGCAACCACAGTTTACTCGGGTCGACGGAGCCAGCATTGTTATGAAATCATGTTGCCGGACACAGGGAGCTGTGATCTCCATCACAGCCACATGCAACTACCAGCAGTACCTTTCGACCCAACCTGAGTTAAACGAAAAGAAGCGGGGTGCTTGTGCCGTGTATAGCGTGTTCAAGAAACTTGAGAACGACGAGTTCGTACACGTAGCCTCCCGCGAAGACCTTGAACAGGCTCTGCAACTCGTGGAAGCACTTAACGCCCACTGGCCCGCAGAATATGTAGTGAGGGATTCGGCTGGAAACGCAGTAGACCTCACAGAATAATCAGTGATTTAACCCAGACCTGGTGCTGTGTCACCCATCAAGAGCTAGGCTACTGCCTGGTAAGTCGCGCGGGGGCAATTGGGCTTCGCCTGGTTTCGCCAGATGGTTTCCTGGTGCTAACGCCCCCACGCTCCGCGAGCGCCCCAATCCCAGCTAGTCGACTATCCCGACGAGGTGCAGCGAAAGCCTTGCGCCCCGATTCGTAGGGATTTGGATTGTCCTTTGGAATGGTCCTAGTGGCTGATTTGCTCGCAACGATTAATATGTCATTGAGCAAAGCCTTTTCTCAACCCAATTCTGTTCGAGTATTCTGGTTGCAGAGGCAGCAACCATCTCAAGCGAAAAGCAAGATCGTAACCCGTATCCCACTGTGGCCGGGCAGAGTGGGTCTGTTCAGCTATTGGACGCGCAACAGAGCATGGCCGCGGCCGCCGCTCCATTCAGATGGTTTTCTCCCGCCGAACAGCCACCCGATTCCGGTGAAATCGATAGTCACCACACCCTCCTCGTTCTCGTGCATCGGATTTACTCCCAGCACCTGACCGGCAAGTTGCAACTGGTCTTTGGACGGGTGGAAAAGGCGCTCTTTTTCGATGCCGGGGAACTGGTGTTTGCGACGAGCAGCGACAGGCAGGATGGGCTCGGCGAAGTGATGCTTCGCGCCGGAGCCCTGACCCAGAGGCAGTTTGAGGAGGCGTCGACGCTCGTCGAGACGGGCCAACGCTTTGGTTCTGCAATTGCCGAGATGGGGATCTATGGAGTCGAGCAGATTGTCAGCTGGGTGCAACGCCAGGTCCTGCAAATCACCGTTCCCGTGCTCGACTATCCTGCCGGGCGCTACTTTTTCTTCAGCTCTCTTGAAAAAAATGTGGTCCCGGAAATCGGCGTCCCTGTGCCGCTGGGAAGGCTGCTCTTGGCGGCCGTGCGCAAAGCCGGTGACCTGCCTCTGGACCAACTCGCCGAGGACGCCGATCTTCAGGTTGAGCTCTCGTCTGACGCGCTGCGCCTTTTTAAGGCCGAGGACCTGGAAGATGGAGAGCGGCACTTGCTCAGCCTCATCTCCCAACACATTTCGGCCAAACACGTCGTCGCACAAAGTGGGTTGCCCAGGCCCGAAGCTTCTCGCGCGCTCTATGCCCTGCTGCTCTTGGGATATGTGGTCGGTGTACCGGACCATGTACGGCCGAAACCAGAGCCTGTCGTTCCCAATCCGCCTGCGGCGCCCGAACAACCGAGAGCAGTCGAAGCTTCCAGCGCCACGAAAATTCCAGAACAGCGGACTGTGGATGTCTCAGTCCCCGCGGAGGAAGCGACAGCGAAGGCAAACGAAGCGCCTTCCGTAGGAGACATCAAGCACGCGCAGCCTCACGTCGAACAGACACCGGGCGATCCGGAGGAACCGAAAGAAACGGAAGCACCTCCTACGACGCCCCTCCCGCTTCTGAAACCGAATGCGATCTCACGCGAAGTGCCGGTGCGAGCGACTGGTATTTCACTGGACAAGAATGAGCCGGGGCACCATCTTTTCAACGAAGAAACTACTTCTGTCCTGGTGACTGAAACTGGCGGGGTGATTCGATTGTCTGCCGCGGTGACCGCCGGGCAGCTGCTGGTTCTCGCCAACGTGGAAACCAAGCACGAAGTGATCGTCCAGATACTGCGGAAGCGCTCCTACAAACCGACCATGTGCTATCTGGAGGTTGAGTTTGTCGAGACTTCACCGCGGTTCTGGGGCACGGAGTTTTCGGCGGCGACGGCTTTGCTGCCGAAGAACACTCAGGATGTGGAAACGGCCGCGCTGGTGATCACCGCCGAGGCCACCGCTGACCAACCCTGGATTTTGCCAACTGCGCCCGACGCGAGCGAACTGCAAATGTTCAAGCGGGAAGTGGAAGCGAGTGCCCTGGCGCAGCTGAGAGGCGAAGTTTACCCGGCTTCTGCGATCCCTGAGCCGGGCGACCCGTTGAGTACGGAAGCGATTCTCGAAAGCGGGCTGGATGCGGCGAGTGCGGTTGCGCCAACCAAACGCGCTGCGGGTCCGCCGCCATCGGAAGCGGCTGAGCAAATGGAGACGCCGCAACCGGTTAGCGATTTTATCAATTCATTGCCGAAGTCGAAGCGATGGCGCTTGCCGCGCGGCGGCTTCACCCCCGAATTTAATCGGGCAGTGCTTATGCTGGCGATTCTGCTGGTGGTGCTAGGGGTTGGCACGGCTTGGTTCAAGAATTGGCTGCCCTGGAAGTCGGCGGGAGCAAAGCCCAAGAAACCTGCAGCATACGACAATATGAGAGTGGCAAGCGATGCTCCGGTGACTTCGGCAGGGATGCCTGCGAAAAGCGCGCCGGTGTCCGATCCGGACGCGACGGCCCCTGCGGATGGAAGTGCGGCACCTGTGGAAGCAGCCTTGTCGGGTGCCTCGGTTGAACCGTTGGCATCGAGGAAAAAAGCGTCTCGCGCAATGACGGCGGCGAAGGCCTCATCCGTTCGGCCTGCGGCGAAACCTGCAGCGAATTCGGAAGCGAATTCCGGGAAAGACAGTGCTGTCGTCCCGCCAAAATTGATTCAATCGGTGCAAGCGGTGGCTTCGCTGGAAGCTATGCGGGATTTCGAAAGGGGAAATGTGGTTATCGATGCCGTCGTGGGTACGTCGGGCGAGGTGCATTTCATCAGCGTGATCTCCGGGCCTCCGTCACTGCGCGATCCCGCGGTGGAATCCTTGAAGCAATACAGGTACGAACCAGCAACGCGGAACGGCCAGCCCGTTCCCGCGCACGTTACGATCACCATTCACTTCCGCTTCGAACCCTAAAGAGTCTGAGCGCAGGCGCAATGCGTCAGCAGTTGCATCAAAATAGTCCGGCTGCTGGTTGACACGCAGACCGTCCTCCCGCCTCGCTGAAATCTCTGTGTACCCGCCGTGTACCTCACTTTGGCGAATTCGCTGTTTTTATTGTTTCTGACGTTTAGTAGAATCAGTAAGTTACGTGGAATCAGCGGGGCTCAGAATTCCGACTCCCCCCGCCTCCACCATAATCGATTCTGAGCACCGCTGCCGGTGCGCGAGTTTGTTCGTCGCTCCACTGCTTCGGACTGGGTTTTTTCGATCTTACAAACGCCGATGTTTACGCCGCTTGTCGATCTCGCTGACCCTCCCGTTCGCGGCTTCTTGCACGCGCCTTCACAGCCAAGCCACGGCGCAATTGTGCTCACACATGGCGCGGGCGCAAACTGCCAATCCAAATTGCTGATCGAGATGTCGGACGCATTTGCCGCGGCTGGTTTCGCCGTGCTGCGTTTTGATTTGCCGTTTCGCTCCGAGCGCCCGACCGGGCCACCTCGGCCTGGCGGCGCTGCCAGGGACCGCGAGGGTTTGCGGCGAGCCGTTGGGCTCATGAAAGAGAGAGCCCGCGGACCTATGTTTCTGGGCGGCCATTCTTACGGCGGACGGCAATCTACTATCCTCATCTCGGAGGATTCTCAGTTAGTCGGCGGCTTGCTGCTTCTCTCGTATCCGCTTCATCCTCCGCGAAAGCCCGCGCAACTCCGCACCAGTCATTTCCCGAAGCTAAGAACGCCCTCGTTCTTCGTCCACGGAACGCGCGATCCCTTCGGCACGATTCCGGAAATGAAATCCGCTCTCGAGATGATCCCGGCTGCGCACGTCCTCTTTGAAGTCGAAGAAGCGAGCCACGACCTTCTCACCAAGAAGACTCTCGGCGAATTACCTGCGCGAGTTGTAAGTGAATTTCAGACCTTCGTTAAAAAATAGACTGAGTGCGTTATTTACAAACTACTGGCGAGCTCGGCCTTTTCGCGATCGCGACAGACTGGGACAACAGAGCTGCGCAACAACCTCAGTCGCCAAATCTTTCAGCCGCGCGGGCTTTGGCTTTTGCCGCGACTTCCTCGCGATTCTTCGGCGGAGCAGTGGTTTCAAGGGAGCGAATCAAACGACCCGACACTTCGGCTATTTCGTCCACCGCCGCCAAAAACGCGGCTTCGTTTGCCTGCGACGGCTTGTTAAAACCGGTGATCTTTCTTACGAACTGCAGCGAAGCAGCTCGCACCTCTTCTTTCGTAACCGGCGGATCAAAATTGAAAAGTGGTCTGATGTTCCTGCACATTGCTTCCGACACCTTTCCTTGTTTTGGTAAGGCCGTTTGGTAGCGGCTGACTGCGTTCCAGCGCAGTCCGTTCTTACGATCTGCCGACCGACTTCCCCATCTTGGAGGATGCGAGGCGCTGACGCGCGTAACCACACCAGGGGCTCGCGGGATCCAGCTTGATGTAGGTTTCCCAATGTCGTTGCGCTTCGTTGTGCGCGCCCAGCTTTTCGCAGACAAACGCCAGGTTATAGTGCGCGTCCGGATAACTTGGATCGAGGCGAACCGCGTGGCGCAGGTGCAACCGCGCTGCCTCTAACCTTCCCACTTCTTCCAATACGCTTCCTAGATTGAAGTGCGCCAAAGCGTTCTCGGGATCCGCTTGCAGGGCACGCTCAAAATATTCCGCTGCTCTTTTGAGATTTCCTTCTTCGTAGAAGAGCGTCCCGCAGTTGAGCAAGGCGTCGAGCTTCTGAGGATCAATGCACAAGGCATGATCATACGCATCGATCGCTTCGGCCCTGGTCTCGTCTGCCGAGTCATACTCGAGGGCAGAGGCAAGCCACTCGTCGGCACTCGGCCCCGGCTTGGCGATCACACGCACTCGTTCGCGAAGTTCGCTAGTCTCAAAGTTCATTGCGAACTGGCCTGACAGCGGCTCCAGGCGGGCGCCGCCATGCTCTACAAGGATATCTTTTCCATCGGAAATAATCCGAAGCTCCGCGAGCGGCGCCTGCGCGTGAGACAGCTTTTCTCGAAGCGCCACCAAAGCGTGTCGCAATCGGCTGGCAGGCACTCCTTCTTCGACCAATTGCTTGACCGTGCGCAGGCCAATCAGATCGCGAAAATCGTAAAAGCGGCTTCCTTCTTCTTTACGGGGAGAAACGAGGCGCAGGCGGTCCCAGTAATCTAACTGCTTCCCGGTCAGACCCACGATCCGCTGCACGTCTTCCGGGCTGAATCTGTCCATTGCACTCATTGAAAATTAGCCGGCGGCCTTTTTCCCCGCCTTTTTCTGAACCACTGCAACTGGCTGCAAAGCGCGAGTCGGCGGCTTTTTCCCCACCGGCGCCGCCGAAGTAGCAGCAGGAGACTGCTTTTCCGCCAAGCTCTTTTTGAGAGCCTCCATCAAGTCGATCACCGGAGCCATGTGAGGCTGCGCCGCCTGGGTCACTTCCTGTCCCTTGAGCTTGGCGTTGATCATCCCCCGGACGTTTTCCATATACTCGTCGCGATACTTCTGCGGTTCGAAGGGAGCCGCGAGGCTCTGAATGAGTTGCTCCGCGAGCTTCTTTTCCTGATCTTTCAGCTCGACCTTATCCGTCGAAACGGACTCCGCCGCGCGAATCTCGTTCGAATAGAACATCGTGTGCAGCGTCATCCCCTTCTTGCCAGGTCGAATGATCACGATGTGTTCACGCTGATGCATGGTGAGCTTCGCGATGGCCGCATGGCCGGACTCTTCCATGGCCTTCATCAGCAGTTGATAGGCTTTTACGCCGGCGTCTTCCGGAGCGACGTAATACGAGGAATCGAAGTACAGCGGATCTAGTTCATCGAGCTTCACGAATTCCAGAATCTCCATGACGTGCGCGGAAGGAGGCTCGATCTTGTCCAACTCTTCTTCGCTAAACAAAACGTATTGATCCTTTTCGTGCTCGTAGCCTTTCACGATCTCGGACCGCTCCACATTCCGGTTGCAAACCGGGCAAAACAGCGGCTGCTTCAGCCGTGAATGGCACTCCTTATGGAGCTGGTTGAAACTGATTCGTTCCCCGCGCGCCGCAGCAGATATCCGCACCGGGATCGAAATCAGACCAAAGGTGAGGTGGCCCTTCCATACGCTCGTGGCCATTTTAAGCACTCCTTGAGCAAAGGCTAAACATGGGCATGCGCTTCTAAGATTAGCCGCGCTCCGCGGCCAGAGGCAAGACGAATTCTTCGGTTTCTGCGTATCAGTCAGCGATTCAGGAATCCTCGGGAAACCGCCCAGCACCTCTCTGGGATAGAATGCGCTCCATGGCCAAGCTGGAAGAATATAGGAAGAAGCGCCGCTTCGACCGGACGGCGGAGCCATTCGGCGAGCCGGAACGCCCCGACCAGGCGCCGAAATCGGAGGCAGAGGGAAAGCGCAAGCGTCTGCCCAATCCGAAGCTGTCTCTGTTGGAAATCCCCGCAGAGGCCAGGCACGGAAACACGTTTGTGGTGCAGAAGCACCGCGCAACGCGGCTGCACTATGACTTTCGGTTGGCGATCAACGGCGCATTGGTCTCTTGGGCGGTGCCGAAAGGCCCGTCGTTGAATTCCGCGGACAAGCGGCTCGCCGTACAGACTGAAGATCATCCACTCGAGTACGGCCGCTTTGAAGGCAAAATTCCCGAAGGCAGCTACGGCGCGGGAACAGTCATGGTGTGGGACCGCGGAACTTTCGCCGTGGAAAACCTGCCGGGACGCAATTTGGACGCAGCACAACAACTCCAGAAGGGCGAAATCAAGTTCAGCTTAAACGGAGAAAAGCTACGCGGAAGTTTTGTGCTGGTGAGGCTGAAGAAAAGCGAAAAGGGCAATGAATGGCTGATGATCAAGCACAAAGACGCCGCCGAGGATCCCGCTTGGAACGTTGACAAACATGACGGCTCCGTCTTAACCGGCAGGACCATCGAAGAAATCAAGGAAGAGCTGCCACCCAAGCGGAGCCCAAGCCCTCTTCGCCCGGACGAGTTACAAGATGCGCGGAAAGCCCCCATGCCGTCTCGCCTCGAACCGATGCTCGCAACCATCGGCGACCATCCTTTTTCCGATCCCAACTGGCTGTTCGAGATCAAATGGGATGGCGTCCGCGCGCTCGCCTGGATCGAAAATGGGGCTCTGACGCTGCGGGCCCGCAGCGGCGCCGAGATCACCGGGCGCTATCCCGAACTCGCCTCGCTCCCAGCAGCGATCTCCGCTCGCCAAGCCATCCTCGATGGAGAAATTGCCGCTATCGACGCTCACGGTCGCAGTGACTTTGGTCTCTTGCAGGAACGCATGCACGTGCGTGCTCCCGCCGAAAACCTAATCTCGCGCGTCCCCGTCGTTTTCTTCGCCTTCGATCTTCTCTATTGCGACGGATACGACCTCCGCAGGTCGCCGCTCATCGAACGCAAGCAACTCCTTCAGCGCCTGCTGCACACTTCCGATAGATTTCGCTTCTCCGATCATCAACTGGAACGCGGAAAAGAAATCTTTGAGTTAGCCAAAGAGAACGGCCTCGAAGGTATCGTCGCCAAGCGGCTCGACAGCCTCTACGTCTCCGAACGCAGCACGAGTTGGGTCAAACTCAAAGTGACCCAAACGCTCGATGCGGTCATCGGTGGATGGACCGCCGCTCGCACCACGGCTATCCCGCTCGGCTCGCTCCTTTTGGGCCTCTATCAAGGTAAGAAACTTCGTTTTATCGGTCATGTCGGTTCGGGTTTCGACGGCAAAAAGCTGGAAGAACTGAGTAGCAAGTTAAAGGCGTTGGCCTCTTCCTCGTGCCCGTTCGATGTAGTGCCCGAAACAAACGAGAAACCCTCCTGGGTTTCGCCCACGCTGGTTGCGCGCGTCAAGTTCAGCGGCTGGACACAAGAACACTCCCTCCGTCACCCCGTTTTCATCGCCCTTCGCGAGGATGTTCGTCCCGCTGACTGCCAATGGGAGAGCGAAGTCGCCGCCACCAATCCTGATTCCGTTCCCGCTGGCGTCCCTGCCGCGGTAGTCCGCGCGCCCGCGGTCGTGGGCCGCGTGATCAGCAAGAAAGCGCAAATCGAAGAAGAATTGTTTGCAGGCCGCGCGGAAACCGTCACCATCGAACTCGACGGCAAACGTCTCCGCCTAAGCAACCTGAACAAAGTTTATTTTCCGGAGTCCGGCTACACGAAACGCAACCTGCTTGCGTACTACTACCAAGTGGCCGACTACATCCTGCCTTTTCTGCGCGGACGCGCTCTGGTCTTGCGCCGCTACCCCGACGGCATCAATGGCCAGGCCTTTTTTCAGAAAGATGTCCGTGAGGGTTTGCCCGAGTGGTTCAAGGCCGTACCCATCGACTCCGAAGGCCGGGGCAAAGAAATTCACTACGCCACCGCCGACGACCGCGCCTCGCTTCTCTTCCTGACCGGTCTTGGCTGCATCGACCACAATCCGTGGTCCAACCGCACCGACGACTTTGATCATCCCGATTATTTCTTCTTCGATCTCGATCCATCGGACGGCACGGAGTTTTCCGTGGTGGTTACGATTGCCCAAGCGCTTCATAAAGCGCTCGAAGAATTGCACGTCGCTCATTTCCTGAAAACATCCGGCGCCACCGGCTTTCACATCTACGTCCCCGTCGAACCGGTCTATACCTACGAGCAGCTAAGAACTTTTGCCGAGATCATCGCCCGCAACGTAACCGCAGAGCATGCCAATCTTGTAACCAGCGAGCGCATTGTCGCGAAGCGTCCCGCCGGCCGCGTCCTGATCGACGTCCAGCAGAACGCTCACGGCCGCCCACTGGCCGCCGCCTATTCGGTCCGCGCCTTTCCGAAGGCCCCGGTTTCAACACCCGTTCTGCCCCGCGAACTTCGTACCAGCCTCAAGCCCGAATCCCTCAACCTAAAAACAGTCGCCGCCCGTCTAAAAGAAAAAGGCGATTTGTGGGCTGATTTTTGGAAGAAACGTCAGAGACTGGAGCACGCTGTCGAACTTCTCAGCGAACGCCTGACGGCAAAAAAGAGAAAATGATCCTATTTGAGAATGTCGACTCTACCCCAGCCAGTCTCCGTGCTATTGTGAATTGAAAACTGAATCCAAGCTGACGCGGAACGGGGCTGGACAACGCCCAAAATCCTTCGGTACGCTGACCCGGAAGCAGTGAACGCTCCTTTGGATCACTTTCTTAACTGCATGAATCAGATCGTGCCTCTGTATACGGCGGCCTTTCAAGGCGGCGCCCCCACTATCCTAATGTCGCTGAAACCAGGTGAAAACGGGAAACAGGCTGCAGGCGATTTGGATGGATTCTTCATCTATGATCTCGGAGGCTTCCGTTTCATCCCGTATGAAATTCTTATGAAGCTTCCGAGCGAGCGGCCGGTTCGCATAGCGCTAGATATGAGGGTAATGGAATCCAAACTGATTACGAAGACTCCAGTCCAGATGCCCCAGGAAGCGCTCAAAAAACGTATCGGTGGTCGTGTGGTCGTCCAATTGATCCTTGATGTGCGCGGGAACATCAAAGAACTGAAGGTACTCGAAGGTAACCCGATCCTGAGTGCCGCTGTCTTAGACTCCGTTAAACAGTGGCGTTTTGGGCCGACGAAGTCGGACGGCGACCCGGTTGAGGTAGATCTGCGAGTTCCGTTCAGCTTTGACTTCTTCTAGTGCAGCGTTTTTCTACCGTACTCCGATTATGATTAAATGCCAGAGGGAGGTGCAACATTCCTGGCGCAGGCAAACTACTAGTTGGGGCTTCTGGATACTCCTATAAAGAGTGGAAGGGAAATTTTTATCCTGAAAAGCTGCCGGACAAGGAGATGCTAAGCTTCTACGCCAAGCAGTTTTCCACGGTAGAGATCAATCACAGTTTCTATCGGATGCCCACCGAGTCTGCCCTATCCAACTGGGCGAAAAGCGTCCCCGAAGGTTTTCGTTTCGCGCTGAAGGCCAATCAGCAAATCACGCACATAAAGCGGCTCCGTGACTGCGAAAGCTCGCTGAAACGTTTCCTGGAAGTCGCCAGCATTTTCAATGATGGCGACCACCTCGGCCCCATCCTCATACAACTCCCGCCCACCTTCAAATTCGATCGCCCACTGCTCGAAGATTTTCTCGCCCTCCGGCCGCCCGCGTTTCTCTTCGCCTTCGAAGTGCGTCATCCGTCCTGGTACACCGACGAAACCTACGCCACCCTTCGCCGGCACCAAACGGCCCTCTGCCTCTCCGAAACGGAAAAGCAAACTCCCCCCGACGTAATCACCGCCCCTTTCACCTACGCCCGCCTGCGTCTCGAACACTACACGCCCAAGCAGCTGAAAGCCTGGAGGCAGCGCTTCGATGCCTGGCTCGCGCAAGGCATCGATGTCTACGTCTATCTCAAACACGAAGACGCCGGCAAAGCGCCAGCCTACGCCCGCCAACTCCTCGGAATAACAACCTAAAAGAAAAAGGCGATCTCTGGGCCGATTTTTGGAAGAAACGTCAGAGACTAGAAGACGCCGTCGAGCTTCTCAGCGAACGTATGGCCTCGAAGACGAAGAAGACGCCCTGATCGGTGATCGACTATCGAACAAGCCCCAAAACCATCGGCAAACCGCACTGAGGCGTTTGCCTTCCCCTACTCGGCAGCCCCGAGCCAACGCGAACCCTATTGCACGCCAGGCAACCGATTCCTCATTCCTGGCAAATCCCGACCCCAGTGCATCAAACTCGTATCAGCCGTGGAGGACGGCTACCCACCCTGCCCGCGTCCCGTTCGGCTGCGCACTTCAACTCTCATGCGCGCTCGAAAGGACCTATCTCTATGAAACGCCTGCTCATACTTAGCTTGGGGCTGTTCCTGTTCGCCGTACCGTCGCGCGCCCAGTCCTCCGCCGACGCTTCCATTGGCTACTCTTACTTCCACCTGGGAGGCGGCGCAGACCTCAGCCAGAACGGCGTCAGTGGTTCAATCGCCTACAATCCCATCCCCTACCTGGGTATCGTCGGCGACTTTGGCGGCTACCACGCCTCTCCCGGCGGTGTTTCGCTGAACACTTACACGTTTATGTTTGGCCCGCGGATCAACTTGCACAACCCCACCAAGGTCACTCCATTTGTTCAGTTCCTGGCTGGTGCCGGGCATTTAACTTTCGGCAACGGCGGCGGCTCCAATACCAACTTTGCGTATAGCGTTGGCGGCGGAGTGGATTTGGGCGTTCTGCCTCATCTGGCATTGCGCCCGCAACTCGACTACGTTGGCCTGCATAATTCCGGCGGCACAGCCAATTGCACGCGGCTCTCGCTCAGCGCCGTCGTCCACTTCTGACGCCGCACCAAACAGAGCGATCGAAGGTATCCGAACTGGAGTGTCAAGGGGAGGGTCGATTTTCTTCGACCCTCCCAGTATTTCAACGCACACCGCAATCCCATTTTTGAAAATAGCGCCTATGCTTTGGCTGCATACGCACGAAGCGTCGCCGCGCTCAGCAATGACGCAGACCCATCATCCAAATAAACCGTCGCCGCCGCATGCGTCCGCAATATCGAAGCGGGAGCCATCGGACCGATTTCCCCCTCGAAGCAAAGCCTCACAGCCTCCGCCTTTCGCGCATCCGGCACAACGACAAGAATCTCTCGCGCCTTCATGATTTGGCGCACCGACATGGAAATGGCCTGCCGCGGAACTTCTGAAATATCCGCGAACCATCCCTCGCCCACCTGTTGTCGCCGGCACGCTTCATCGAGTTCGACGATCAGATACGGCTCCTCACTCTCGAAATCGGCGGGAGGATCGTTAAACGCCAAGTGCCCGTTTTCTCCGATACCCACAAACGCAATATCAATCGGCGCGGCGTTCAAGCTCTCGCCCGTCCGCAGCGCAACTTCGCGCGCATCACCTTCGCCGTCGAGCAAGTGATACTTCGTAATCCCAGTTTTCTGAATGAAATTCTTAAGCAGGTAGTTGCGAAAGCTGGCTGGGTGGGCAATCGGCAATCCGATGTACTCATCAAGGTGAAACATTTCGACTCGCTGCCAGTCGATGTCTTCTCTCTTGGTTAGCGCATCCAAAAATTCCAACTGCGATGCTCCCGTCGCAACGACAATTCGCGCCAGCCCACGCTGAAGGATAGCGCCGCGCAAAGCAGCCGCGGCCTGCTCTGCCGCAGATCGGCTGAGAGCGAGCTTGTCTTTGAACACACTTATAATCACCGCCGGTTCTCCTTTGCAGCTATCAGAATCATTGCGATCGAATGTGCTCGCATCATCCTCAATTGGCACCCCTTGTTCAGCCTACGTCATCAGGTCAGTTCTCCGCATCTCCTTTGACCTAGGCAGCGAAGAGCCTTGAGCCCTGCAGGACGATGGCCGAAAAATAATCTGAAATTAAACGGCGAAAGTGTTCGAAACATGACATTAGTCCATTCTCTTTCTGACTAGTGTGGTGTCTGCGCATTGCCTCCCTCCGCGAAGGAGTCTCCTCAACTCGAACTCGCATCTTCGAGGTACCAGCTGCAAATCGAAGCAAGTCTGAACCAAAGGAGAAATACAAATGTCATCTAAAAAAGTAGGGGTATTTGGAATTTACTCGACGCGTATCTCTGTCGAGAACGCTACAGGCGCACTCGTCAAAGCCGGCTTTCCTGTTTCTGATGTCTCCGTACTTCTGCCCGAGGGTCTTGGCGTGCCCAAGGAAATGGGCACGGAAAAGGCCTCGAAAGCTCCGGAAGGCACAGCTGCAGGGGTGGCGACCGGAGGCGTGATTGGTGGAGCTTTGGGAGTGCTGCTTGGCGTTGGCCTTCTGGCAATCCCAGGTCTTGGCCCATTCATCGCAGCAGGTCCGATCATGGCTGGTCTGGCAGGATTGGGCGTCGGCGGGGCAGTTGGCGGTTTCACTGGTGCCTTGATCGGCATGGGCATCCCCGAATTCGAAGCCAAGCGGTACGAAGGCCGATTGAAGAAGGGCGGAATTCTTCTCTCCGTGCATTGCGATACTTCGGGAGAAATCATGCGTGCCAAGGAAGTTCTCAAGGCCACGGGCGGAGAGCATGTTTCCTCCACCGGCGAAGCTTCCGTTGACAGCAAGCAACCAGACCGCGAACTTGCCGCCAAGGGAACAACCGGCTCGTATTAATCCAAAGGGAGGAAGTCAAATCTCGGCCGCCTCTTTTTTTTCTCAAAGACAATCCCGGAAGTGGCACCAGCATTCAGCAAGGTCTCGAAGATGATTCTATTAAGAAGCCTGCCATAAAGGACGGAGACGATGAGCCACAATAAATGGTCCAACAAATACACCACATTTGCCGTGGGAATTGGAGTAGGCGCGCTTCTCGCGCTGCTGTTTGCGCCATCCTCAGGAGAGGAGACGCGCGACTATATCTCCAGCACTGTGAAAAAAGGGATAGATGATGCGGCATCGACCGGAAAGCGGTGGAAGCGTCGCGCACAAGAGACCGTGGACGACGTGAAATCCACTGTAGCTGGCGCGGTTGAAGCGGGCCAGGAAGCTTATCGTAGCGTGAGAGACGCCTAGTCTTTCGTCGGTCGGGCTGGTCCAGGCGAAGACGTCCCAGTCGTAACAAGCGCGGCAAGCGCGCACGTCGGCAAGTAACAAGCCGAGCGCGGCCGACCTCGGTCTACATTCTTGCTGGCGCGACCTTGGGCATTTTGTTATTCCGCGGTACGGGCAGTTTTCCGTCGGCGGCGCTAGTCAGAGCGATGAATTGCGGATCTTCGCGGAGAGACGCAAACACAGCATCAACGCGGGCTTCCATCATTTCCTTTGAGCGCACCGCTTCGTAGCGCTCGTATTCAAAGAAATGCCTCTTGAGCAGTTCCAGAGCTTTTTGCTTTTGCCCGAGCTGTGCATAAATGGCGGCAAGGTTGTAGGAAGCAGGCAGCATCCCCTCGTTTTCCTGCGCAATTTTCAACGCTTCGTCGCCATGACCGTTGCCGGCGAGGAACGCGGCGGCGAAGACCAGATTGTATGGATCGGTTGGATCGAGCTTCGTGGCTTCGCGCGTGTAGTAGTCAGCTTTGGCGGCATTACCTTCGGAGTTCCAATAGACGGCAAGATTGCGGTACGCCAGCGCCAGTGGATATTCACGCACGGAATCTTCCATCAGATGCAAGCCTGCAAGAAAGTCGCTTTCGTGGATGGTCATCTTACCGAGGCCATGGAGTGCTACAGCACGCGATAGTGGGTCGGCAGGCATGTCGAGAATGGCCTGAAATGTCACGCGCGCCTTATCCCAATCGCCGAGGTGATGGCGGTAGAGTTCTCCAAGATAACGAAGCGGGGCCGGATCGGCGGGATCCATGCGGCGCGCTTCGTTATAGAGACGTTCGGCCTCTTCGTATTTGTCGTTCATCTCCGCGGCAAGACCGCGCTTCATGACGGTCTCGATTTTGGCGCTCTGGACGGGATTCATGACTGGGGCGTCAAAAAGCTTAACGGTGGCATCGACGCCAAGCTTTTTCAGTTCTTTCGCCGCGTCCTTCGCTTTGCCTGGGAAAAGACATTTCTCAACGAGCACCGATTTGTACAAAGGGATCGCGCCTTCTTTGTCCCCCGACTTGGCCTTTTCCTTGGCCGCTTTGAGCTCGTTCTTAACGGCCTCTTCGCGCAGCTTCATTTCGGATTCCACGAGCTTTTCGACATCATCGACTTTCAGGAATCCGCTGTTGTTCTGGAGCTTGTTGATGACTGTCCCGTCTGTTTTCGCGAGTACGACCACCGGAAGTCTATCTGCGCCGACGAACTTTTGGCCCAGAGTGGAGCTGGCCTCAGCGACGCCCATCGTGACGCACTCCGTCGCGTACAGAGATAGGCTTCGCGAATTGCGCAAGCTGGATTTCTGAAACTCTTGTACAGAGGAAGGAAACCAGTACACAACGAGTCCGCCAGGAGTAAGCGCATTTTCTGGTTTGAGAATTTTCCAGGGAACTTGGTAGACCTGCTCGCTGCCCATGCCTGGAGCGCCAGGAGCGCCGCCGCCGCTTCTCATACCGCCCATTCCACCGCCACCGCCGCCGCCGCATGTAGCCCAGTCTGGAGCAGGCAACAGAAGAAGGACCATGAAGAGTGCACTCAATCGGGAAATCTGTTCTCTCATAACGCCCACCTCAATTTCGCAATAAAGTTAGAACAATTACATACTTAGGCTGCATCACCGAGCAGCCCTATTTGCTTGTGTTCGATGCGGCGTTTGGGGTGAAACGCCGTATGTTGCCCGAATTGTACGACGGGTAGGCGCATCCACGCAGTATCGAATGACAGTCATCAAAATCAAGGCTCGTCAGAGCACGCGCGCCTTGCCTCTCGCGACTAACTAGTGCAGTTCCCGGCTCGCAAAATTCCCCCGTGCTATACTGCCGCCCGTTTGCGCGAAAGAATTTCCCAGCTCAGCACGCGGAACGGCGGGAGGCGGGCAAGCTCTTGATCACTTTGCCGGAAACATTCAACGTCGCCACGCATTTCGTGGACCGCAACGTCCAGGAAGGCCGCGGCGCCAAAGTCGCCATCGAGTGCGGCGACGAGCGGGTCACCTACCAGGAACTGCTGGAAAATACCAACCGCGTTGGCAATGCCCTGCTCGCGCTCGGCGTCCGCGCAGAAGAGCGCGTTCTTCTTTTGCTCCTGGACACTCCGGAATTCCTCTACTCCTTTTTCGGAGCAATCAAGATTGGGGCCGTCGCAGTTCCCGTCAATACACAAGCGAAACCCCAAGACTACGAATACATCCTCAACGATTGCCGCGCTCGTGTCGCTCTGGTCAGCGAACCTCTACAGCCACATCTACAATCCATTCCGAACGAAAAGCTCCGCTATTTGAAAGAAATCGTGGTTAGCGAAGTGAAACAGGATCTCCCATCACAGGGTCGACGCTCGCACAGTCATCACTCTTTGCAAAATCTGATGGCTTCCGCCTCTCCAGAATTGTCAGCCGCGCACACCAGCAAAGACGAACCCGCGTTCTGGCTCTACTCCTCCGGAAGCACTGGCGCCTCCAAGGGTTGCGTCCATCTTCATCACGACATGGTCGTTTGCTGCGAGCTGTACGCTAAAGGCATCTTGCAAATGAAAGAGAGCGACCGCTGCTTCAGTGTCGCGCGATTGTTTTTTGCCTACGGCCTCGGAAATGCAGGCTACTTCCCCTTCGGCTGCGGTGCGACAACGATTCTTTCTCCCTTGCGTCCCGTCCCCGCCACGATTTACGCCGATATTGAACGTTACCGTCCAACGCTCTTTTTTTCTGTGCCTACAAATTTTGCCGCTCTGCTGGCGTATCACCGCGAAGATGCGCGCGAATTCGACTTCTCCAGCGTCCGTCACGCGATCTCCGCAGGCGAATCGCTTCCCGCGCCGTTGTTCCATCGATTCAAAGAACGCTTCGGCGTCGAAATTCTAGACTCGCTCGGCTCCACGGAAACTTTGCAAATGGTCATCGCCAACCGCCCGGGCGAAGCGAGGCCCGGATCCAGCGGAAAAATCATTCCCGGCTACGAAGCCCGAATCGTCGACGAGCGTGGCAATGACGTCGCTCCTAACGAAATTGGCGATCTCCTGATCAAGGGAGACTCGACTTGTTCCGGTTACTGGAACAAACACGAAAAGACGAAGGAAACTTTTGTGGGCGACTGGTTCCGTACCGGCGACAAATATTTCCAGGATGAGGAGGGCTACTTTTGGTATGCGGGGCGCTCGAACGATGTTTTCAAAGTTCACGGCCTCTGGCTGAGTCCCGCGGAAGTCGAGAGCGTTTTAATCGAGCATCCAGCGGTGCGCGAAGCCGCAGTCGTGGCGCGCGAAGATCAGGATGGCCTAACCAAAGCGGCTGCTTATGTGGTCTTGAACGCCGAGTTTACGCCGAGCGAAGAATTATCAAATGAATTGCAAGAATTGGTCGGACAAAGAATCGGCGGATACAAGCGGCCTCGTTGGATTGAATTTCTGACCGAAATCCCCAAGACAGCCACGGGAAAACTCCAGAGATTCAAGCTCCGAGAACTGCAAGATCAGCAAGCCCAAGATGCTTAATAGCTTTCGCCGAGCCCTTAAGAATAAAAAAGGCTTGTATCGGCGGACAAACCCGCGAGATCAGAGGTGTAAGCCGCCGGGCCTTGCACGACAAAACGCCGATGATAGAGTAGCAACGCGCGCAACCCGGCAAGCTCTTCGCCGCCGCCGGCTCTTCCCGGGCCGCCGTGGAGGCAACTCGGCACAACATTGCCGTGCCCGGTGAACTGGGTGCCGACGCTGGAATCAACAATCATGATACGGCCGTGCAAATCGCCGATGCCAAGCACAACACTTTGGAGAAAAGCAGGATCGTTCGCAAAAATCGAAGCGACGAGTGAACCAAGTCCGCGCCGTGCAATCGCGATGAGATCTTCGAAACTGTCGTATGCAACCAATGTCGCCACTGGGCCGAAAACTTCAATGTCATGTACGAATTTCGCATCGAGGCCTTTTTCACAAGCGAGCAACGTCGGCTGCACGAATGCGGATTTCTGCGCATCGGCATCGATCGGCTGAAAATTTTCGTCACCGCCAAAAAGGACCTCGCATTCTTCTTTCAATTTTCTCAGCCCCTCGAGACAGGCCGTTTGCTGCGCTTTGTTCACGACGGGTCCGACTCGCACTTCCGCGTTTCGCGGATTGCCCACTTTCATGGAACTCAACCGCGTGATGATCGCGTCGCCAAGCGCTTTCATGTGTGGCTGCGGAACAAGTACGCGGCGGATCGCGGTGCATTTCTGTCCCGCTTTCAGAGTCATCTCGCGCACAACTTCTTTAACGAGCAGTTCGAACAAATCCGTCCCGGGAGCGGCGTCCGGTCCGAGAATCGTGGAGTTGATGCTATCGGCTTCGATGTTGACGCGAACCGAGCGCCGCAAAACATTTTGATTCGAGCGAATGCGCGCAGCCGTGTCTGCCGAGCCCGTGAAGGAAACAATGTCGCTTTCGTCGACTTGATCTAGAATGACGCGCGCGGAGCCACAGAGAATCGAGATTGCGCCTGGCGGCAGAATATTTGCCTTCACGATGTCTTCAACAATTCGGTGAGCCAGCCACGCCGTCGGCGAAGCGGGCTTGACCACAATGGGCACGCCGGAGAGCAACGCGGGCGCGGCTTTTTCGCACACGCCCCAAGCCGGAAAATTGAACGCGTTGATAAAAACCGCAACGCCTTTTGTTGGCAATAAGAAATGCTGCCCAACAAAAACGCCCGTCTTCGAAATAGAAACCGGGACGCCTTCCTTCAACATTTTTCCGTCAGCGAGGGCCTGGCCGATTTTTGCGTAATATTTCATCGTGTAAATTGCGCCGTCGACGTCGAATGAGGCGTCGGCTTGGTTCGCGCCCAAATTGAGCAGAGAAATTCGAAAGTATTCGTCGCGATTTGCGGCCAGCGTCTCAGCGATTTTGCCGAGCAGGTCCGCGCGCTGTCGATAGGTCATCGCCCGAAGTGCTGGGCCGCCGTTCGAACGAGCAAACTCGAGAGCTGCTTTCACGTCGACGCCCTGTGAGGAAATTCGTGCTAATTCCTCGCCGGTGACCGGGTCGACGAGCGGCTCGCCTCCGCCCGTTCCTTCTTTCCATTGGCCAGATACATAGTTTGACAGCTTCATTTGGAATCCTCCGCTAGGGTGCGACGCCGGTTCGAATCTTTGCACAATTCGACGCTAGGGCGAAATCCAGGGAGATTCGAGTGCGAGAAGTGGAAATGCTATCACACCACCAGCACAATAGTGCATATTCTTGGGTCGAGATTGGTTTGCAGCAGGGCAAGAGTCGATTTCCAATTGTGAAGTAAAACTTTTATTTACAATATCTTATAGGAAAGACCGGATAAGAAGTTCGAAGGTGTTGAGGCAATACGTCCAAGTCACGTTCTTCTGCTTGACCATGAGGCGAGCACATGCGGTATACTGCAGGTGCAGTTCCAGACTATATATCCAACGTGCAAACCACTACCCATGCAAAAGAGTCTGGCAGCCAATGCGTAATGGGCGTTTCGAATGATGGCTTTCTGCTCTCGTTAGGCAAGCGCGTGCGTGAATTGCGGAACCGGCGAGGCCTGACGCGCAAAATGATGGCGCGCGAAGCGGAGGTATCGGAACGGCATTTAGCGCAACTCGAGGCTGGCGAAGGAAATGTCTCGATCGTGCTTTTGCGGAGGATCGCGGCTGCGCTCCATGTGTCTCTTGCGGAACTATTCGCGCCGGAAGCGGAAACGAGGCATGAAAAGATTTTGATACAGAGATTTCTCGAGCGGCTTCCGGCGCATCGCGTCGAGGAAGCGATGTCTCGATTGCTGCGCGAATTTGGCGACGAAGAAGCGGCGCGGCGGGAGCGCGTGGCGCTTATCGGATTGCGTGGAGCGGGCAAATCGACATTGGGATTGCGGTTGGGCCAGGAGACGAACATTCCGTTCATCGAACTGGACCGCGAGATTGAGAAAGATACGGGTATGCCGCTTGGAGAAATCTTTTCGCTTTACGGGCAGACCGGTTATCGAGCCATCGAACGGCGCTCGCTGGAACGCGTCCTTCATGAGCGGGGACGGGCGATTCTTTCTGTCGGCGGAGGCGTCGTCTCGGAAAAAGAGACTTACGATTACCTGCTTTCGAATTGCTACACGGTGTGGCTCAAGGCGCAACCGGAAGAACACATGGCGCGCGTGATCGCGCAAGGCGATTTGCGCGCGATTGCAGGCGGCAATCAAGCAATGGAGGATTTGCGGCGAATTCTTAAAGCGCGGGAGCCGCTCTACCGGAAGGCTGACATGTATCTCGACACCTCGGGGAATTCCGTCGAAGAAAGCTTTGTGAAGCTGAAGGCCGCTTTGCAGGCCAAGCAAGAATAGGAGGATCACGTGGACATTGCCCCTACAGAACAGCTTCAGTCAAAAATGGAACCGCCGGATTACCGGACGGAGCCGAGCAAGTACAAACATTGGCGGCTCGGTTTCGACGGGCCGGTAGCGACGCTGACGATGGACGTGGCGGAAGATGGCGGACTACGGCCTGGCTATAAGCTGAAATTGAATTCCTACGACCTTGGCGTGGACATTGAGCTACACGACGCATTGCAGCGGATCCGATTTGAGCATCCGGAGATTCGTTCGGTGATTATCACCAGCGCGAAGAACCGGATTTTTTGTTCGGGCGCGAATATTTATATGCTGGGGCTTTCCTCGCATGCGTGGAAAGTCAATTTCTGCAAGTTCACCAACGAAACGCGGAATGGGATTGAGGATTCGAGCGCGCACTCCGGATTGAAATTTCTTGCGGCGTGCAATGGGACGACGGCGGGAGGCGGTTACGAGCTGGCGCTGGCTTGCGATGAGATCATTTTAGTGGATGACCGCTCGTCGGCCGTCAGCTTGCCGGAACTTCCGCTGTTGGGGGTTCTGCCGGGCACCGGCGGTTTGACGCGCGTTACGGATAAGCGAAAAGTGCGGCGCGACTATGCGGATATGTTCTGCACAAATCCAGACGGGGTGCGCGGACAGCGAGCGAAAGATTGGCGGCTGGTGGATGAAGTGGTGAAGCCACAACAATTTTCCGAGCACGTAAAGCAGCGGGCCCTGAAACTCGCGGAGCAGAGCGATCGGCCCACTGACGCGAAAGGCGTGGCGCTGACGCCAGTGAAACGCACGGTCGATGAAGCAGGTCTGCATTACGAATACATTGACGCCCACTTGAATCGCGATGCGCGCACGGTGACGCTGACGGTCCGCGCGCCAGAGTCAGTCCTTGAATACACGGTGGAGAATGCGGTGGCAGCGGGGGCCAGTTGGTGGCCGCTGCAGATGGCCAGACAGTTGGATGATGCTATCTTGACGCTGCGCACGACGGAGCTTGACTTAGGCTTATGGATTCTTAAAGCGACCGGGAATTCCGACGCGGTACTGGCGGCTGACGAATTTCTCTTGAATCACCAAGAGAATTGGTTTGTGCGAGAAGTCTTGGGTATGATGCGGCGGACGTTTGCGCGAATCGATGTTTCGTCGCGGTCCTTGTATGCGATTGTCGAACCCGGTTCATGCTTTGCGGGAACTCTTTTCGAATTGGCGCTGGCAGCCGACAGGATTTATATGCGCGAATCGCAGGACGGCGAAAACATCGCCACCGTAGTTCTGTCGCGAATGAACTTCGGGCCTCTACCGATGGTGAATGGTCTTTCGAGAATGGCAGCGCGTTTCTACCAGGATTCCGCGCAAGTCGATAGCTTACGGACCTTGATTGGAAAAACGCTGACAGTTCACCAAGCGATGGACTCAGGCTTCGTTACGGCCGCACCTGATGATCTGGATTGGGAAGACGAGATTCGACAGGCGCTGGAGTCGCGTGCCGCGCTATCGCCGGATGCGCTGACCGGCCTCGAGGCGAACTTGCGCTTTGGAATCAACGAAACTCTCGAAACGCGCGTTTTCGGACGATTGTCGGCTTGGCAGAACTGGATTTTCATTCGACCAAACGCGGTGGGAACAAACGGGGCGTTGAAAGTTTATGGAACGGGCGCGCCAGTGAAATTCAATTGGGAAAGAGTTTAAGAAGAGGAAGTAAAGCAGTAGGGGCGTAAAGAGGTAAGGAAAAAGAGCGTGGGAGCGGAGAACCATCATGATTGATTACACCGAGAAAATTCCGAACAACGTGGATTTGGGGAGGGATCGCGGCTTGCAGCGGGCGCTGGAACATTGGCAGCCGGCGTACATGGGCTGGTGGTACGACATGGGTCCGAACGAGAGCCACAACTATGAGGTGTATTTGCGCACGGCGATCAGCGTGGAGCCGGATGGATGGGCTCAGTTTGATTATGTGAAGATGCCGGAATACCGCTGGGGAATTTTTTTGCAGCCCCGGGATGAGAAGCGCGAAGTGAATTTTGGGATTCACAAAGGGCAGCCGGCTTGGCAGGAAGTTCCTGGAGAATATAGGTCTACGCTGCGGCGCGTGATTGTGACGCAAGGGGACACAGAGCCAGCTTCTGTAGAACAGCAAAGGCTGCTGGGGTCGTCTTGCCCTTCGATGTACGACCTACGAAATATTTTTCAGGTGAACGTAGAAGAAGGACGACACCTGTGGGCGATGGTGTATTTGTTGCACCGCTATTTTGGACGGGATGGGCGCGAGGAAGCGGAGGCTTTGCTCGCGAGGCGATCCGGCGATGCCGACAATCCCCGCATTCTTGGCGCATTCAATGAGCCAACGCCGGATTGGCTGGCGTTCTACATGTTTACGTTTTTTACTGACCGTGATGGAAAATTCCAGTTGTGCGCATTGGCGGAATCGGGATTCGACCCGCTTTCGCGGACCTGCCGGTTCATGCTGACTGAGGAAGCACATCACATGTTCGTCGGGGAGACAGGCGTAACGCGCATCATCAAGCGTACTTGCGAAGTGATGAAAGAGAACAAATTGGAAGACCCGGCACAAGTACGGGCGCTGGGAGTGATCGATCTGCAAACGATTCAGCGATACCTGAATTTTCACTACAGCGTGACGCTCGACCTTTACGGCTCGGATGTTTCTTCGAATGCGGCGAATTATTTCACGAACGGACTGAAGGGACGCTTTCGCGAGACGAAGCTCGAAGATGATCATGTGCTGAGCGATGCGGAGTACCTGGTATACGAGGTAATTGGCGACAAAATCGTAAAGAAGAATGTTCCGGCTCTAACGGCTCTGAACGAACGGTTGCGCGACGATTACATCGAAGAGATCGCGGATGGGGTGGGGCGCTGGCAACGGGTGATCGACGAGGTGGGAATTCCGTTCAAGCTGGCGCTTCCTCATAAAGGATTTCACAGAGCAATTGGCAATTTTGCGGGGCACCACATTGGCGTGAACGGAGAGGTCTTGACGGCAGAGGCCTGGGAGAAGCGGAAGCATGAATGGTTGCCGAGCCCGGCGGACGAAAAGTTTGTGCAATCGTTGATGACGGGGCGCGTGGTGGAACCAGGGAAATTTGCGAACTGGATCGCGCCGCCGCTCCGTGGGATCAACAGCAAGCCTTTGGATTTTGAGTATGTGCGGTTCAACTGACGGACGACGATCTTTTTTTCCGAGGAAACAAATACTTGCAACCGATCATCGACATCCACATTCACATCATGCCTTATCACATGATGAAACCTTCCGCGATGGCCTTGATGAAACACGGGCGGAAAGACTACGCGGATGTGATGCGCTACTGCGAGGATTCAAAGGCGTTTCTGGCGCACCTGGATAGTCTTGGGATTGAGCGCGCAGGCTTGATCAACTACGTTGCGCCGAAAATCATCGGGTTCACACCCGAGGTGAATGATTGGAGCGCGAAGTATTGCAGCGCTGCGCCGGATCGATTGATTGCGTTTGGCGGTGTGCTGCCGGGGACGGTACCCGATGCGGGAGCGGAAGTGGATCGCATGGCGAAGATTGGGATTCGCGCGATCAAACTACACCCGCCGCACCAAGTACTCACGCCGAATTCGTACATGAACGGAAACACGGGTTTGGCGGCGATTTACGAGCGTGCGCAGGCCAACGGAATGCCGGTGATGATTCATACAGGGACTTCGATTTTTCCTGGCGCGAGAAACTTGCACGCGCAGCCGATGTTGTGCGACGACGTGAGCATCGATTATCCGAATCTTGTAGTGATTCTCGCGCATGGAGGAAGGCCGCTGTGGATGAACGAAGCGTTTTTTCTGGTGCGGCGGCATAAGAATATGTACATGGATATTTCGGGGATACCACCGCAGAAATTGATGGAGTATTTTCCGAGGATTGAGGACATCGCAGACAAAGTTTTGTGGGGAACGGATTGGCCGGGACCTGGAGTGCCGGAAATCAAGGGCAACATCGAGAAGTTTCGCGCGCTGCCGATTGGGGCGGAGGCGAAGCGCAAGATTTTGTATCACAATGCGGCACGATTGTTTCCGAAGTGAGCGCGGGCTAGGCGATTCTGCTGGAAGAGGTGAATTGAAGTGATTTCGATTACGCTGCCTACCGAATCGCAGAAGTCGGCGCACATCCGGCTGAGGCTGAATGGCGAGGAGACGGACGTTTCGTTTGCGCCGTACAAGACATTGCTGGAAGTGCTTCGCGAGGATCTGGGGCACACGGGAACGAAGCATGGATGTGAACTCGGCGAGTGCGGGGCTTGCGCGGTTTTGGTGGAAGGCAAGCCGGTGCTTTCGTGTTTGCTGCTGGCGCTCGAGTGCGACAAGAAGAGCGTTCTGACGGTCGAGGGCCTTGGGACGGACGGTAAATTGCATCCTTTGCAGGATGCGTTTGCGGATTTAGGGGCGGCACAGTGCGGCTATTGTACGCCGGCGATTTTGGTTACGGCAAAAGCGCTGCTCGATCAGAACCCAAATCCTTCGCGGGACCAGATTCGCGAAGCGCTGTCCGGAAACTTGTGCCGTTGCACGGGATATCAACAGATTTTTGAGGCCGTAGAAGCGGCCATCGTCAAGATCGCGGGCGAAAGAAATGACTGATGAGAAAAAGATGCGTGTCATCGGCGTTCCGCGACGCAGAGTGGACGCGCGTGCGAAAGTTACGGGGCAGACGCGCTTTGCGGACGATATTGTTTTGCCGCGAATGGCATATTGCAAGCTGCTGCGATCGCCGCATCCCCATGCGCGTATCCGGAAAATTGACTCATCGCGAGCGACGGCTCATCCCGGAGTTTATTTAGTCCTCAGCGGAAAAGATCTCCCCATCGAATATGGGATTTTGCCGGTCAGCGAGGACGAGCAGGCGCTTTGCGTGGATCACGTGCGGCATGTCGGCGACCCGGTGGCTGCGGTTATCGCGCGTGAGGAGTTGACAGCGTTCGAAGCGCTGGGCTTGATTGATGTTGAGTACGAAATGCTGACGACCATCTCCGACCCGGAAGAGGCGCTGGCGACTCCTGCGCCACGGATTCATGACTACGGCGAAGAAGGAAACATTCATAAGCGCGTGTCACTGGAATTTGGTGATGTGGAGCAAGGGTTTGCAGATGCGGATGAAGTGTTCGAGGATACCTTTTTCTATCAGGGCAACACACATCTTCCGATCGAGCAGCACGCTTCCGTCGCGATAAAAGATCCCGAGGGGAAGCTGACGATTTGGAGCAGCACGCAGACACCGCATTACCTGCATCGCGCGCTTGCGAAAGTTTTGCGAATGCTGCCGGGGCATATTCGCGTAATCGCCACACCGAACGGCGGAGGATTTGGCGGGAAGAGCGATCCGTTTAATCACGAAATTGTGGTGGCAAAGGCGGCGCTGCTGCTGGACCGGCCCGTGAAGATTTGTTTGACGCGCGAGGAGGTTTTTTATTGCCATCGCGGCAGGCATCCGGTGCTGATGAAATTCAAAACCGGAGTGAAGAAGGACGGCACCATCACGGGCATGCATTTGCAAACGCTGATCGACGGCGGCGCGTATGGTTCGTACGGCGTTGCGAGCACGTTTTATACAGGCGCGCTGCAGACGACGACGTATCACATTCCACGATACAAATTTCAAGGATGCCGAACATTTACGAATAAACCGCCGTGCGGGCCGAAACGCGGCCATGGAACAGTGCAACCGCGCTTCGGGCAAGAAGTGCAGCTGGACAAGATTGCAGAGAAGTTGAGTATCGATCCTGCGGATTTGCGGTTGCGGATTGCGGAATCTTCGAATGCGGTGACGGCGAATTTCTTCCGGCTGAGCGTGGTCAATCTTTCGGAATGCATCCGCCGCGTCGTGAAGAATTCGGATTGGAAGGAAAAGTTCCGCAAGCTGCCGGAGGGCCGCGGGGTGGGGCTGGCTTGCTCCGCGTATCTGACGGGAGCGGGACTGCCCATCTATTGGAACAAGATGCCGCACTCTGGAGTGCACATCAAATTTGACCGTGGTGGAGGTGTGGCGGTTTTCTGTGGTGCTACGGAGATCGGCCAGGGGTCAGATGATGTGCTCGCAGGAATCGTCGCGGAAGTTTTGGGACTGGACACGTTTGACATTCGATTGTACACCGGCGACACGGATTTGGGGCCCGTGGATTTGGGATCGTATTCGAGCAGAGTGACGATCATGGCGGGCAACGCGGCTTTGCAAGCGGCGGAGCGCGGGAGAGCGATCATCGCGGAAGCGGTCGCGGAAAGGCTTGCAATTCCGAAAGAGCGATTACGGTTCGCGGACAAACGCGTTTTCGATTCGGCTGCGCCGGAAAAAGGCGTCACGTTTGGGGAGGCAGTGCGTTTGGCGGAGGCGCGGTTTGGCACGATTGGCACGATGGGTTCGTACACTCCACCGAAATCTCCTGCGCTTTATAAGGGTGGCGGCGTCGGCCCGTCCCCCACGTATTCGTACACCGCCGCGGTCGTCGAGGTGATCGTCAACCCGGCGACTGGATGGATTACTGTGCCGAAGATTTGGATCGCGCATGACATTGGATGCGCATTGAATCCAACGCTGGTGCGTGGACAGGTGGAAGGCAGCGTTTACATGGGTCTGGGGGAAGCGCTGATGGAGGAGCAGGAGTTCCGGCGGCTACCGAAGAAACTTTCGCACGCGTTGGTGCACAAATTTCCGTCGATGCTGGAGTACAAAAGTCCGACGTCGCTGGACATGCCGGAAGTAATGACGGAGCTGATCGAGGAGCCTGATCCGCGCGGGCCGTTTGGAGCGAAGGAAGTCGGCCAGGGACCGCTTTTGCCGATAATGCCGGCGGTCGCGAACGCCGTTTACGATGCAGTGGGCGTGAGGATTGATGAGGTGCCGATCACGCCGGAAAAAATCATGAAAGCGCTTGCGGAAAAGAAGGCGAGTCGCGAGCCGCGATTTGGACCGAGCCATTTTCCGCATGTGGACTGGCCGGAAGCGCTGCGCGTTCCTCCTCCTTGGGAAGGCGGAGACGGGAACGCGGTGAACGATGTGCCGCGGCCGTCGAAACCCAAGCCTGAAAAAGAAAAGGTGCTCAGCTCATGATGCGCCTTCCACTTTTCGACTTTCGAGCGCCGCGGACATTAGAGGAAGCCGCACGCATACTGGACGGCGAGGGCACGCAAGCTATGCCGCTTGCAGGCGGCACGGATCTGCTGCCGAACATGAAGCGAAGGCAACAAGTTCCGAAGACGCTGATGAGCCTGCGTTACATCGAAGAGTTAAATCACATTCGAATGGAACACTCTGGGTCGCGGCTAGGCGCTTGCGTCACGCTTGCCGATATTGCGGCGAACATGCACTTTCGAAACGGTCTGACCGCGCTGGCGCAGGCGGCTTCTCTAGTAGCCACGCCGCATATTCGAAACATGGCCACGCTCGGAGGAAATCTTTGCCTCGATACGCGGTGCAACTATTACGATCAGAATTATGAGTGGCGAAAGGCGATCGACTTTTGCCTGAAAAAAGACGGCGACACGTGCTGGGTTGCGCCAGGAAGCCCAAAGTGTATGGCAGTTTCCTCGACAGACACGGCACCGGCGTTGATCGCTCTTGGCGGGCGAGTCCGCCTGGTTTCGCGGACCGGAGAACGTGAAGTTTTACTCGCGGATCTTTACAACAATGATGGTTTGGACTACATCAAGCGGAAGCCGAATGAAATTCTGGCGGAAGTCTTGGTGGATTCTCGCCACGGATGGAAGAGCACTTACTGGAAATTGCGTCGGCGAGGCTCGTTTGACTTTCCAGTATTGTCCGTTGCCGCAGCCGCGCGCATTTCCGAAAGTGGCGTTATTGAAGACGTTCGCATTGTGATTGGTTCTGCGGCATCGCGGCCACTAGTCGCAGTGGACGCTGCAACATTCCTCGTAGGCCGCACCTTGAACACGGATTCGATTGCAGAAGCCGCAGTTCTTGCGGCTCGCATCGCTAAGCCGCTGGACAATACGGACTTCGATATGAGCTGGCGCAAAAAAGTGACTGGAGAGTTTGTGACCTTTGCCTTGCGGGAACTGCAGGGCGAGGATGTCCGTAGCGAACGCGAAAGTTTCATGCGCACGCGCTCTCTTTAATCGCCGAGGAACTTCTCTTCCCCAATTCCCCGTAACTCTGTTATTTCAATTCGTGCACATACGCGAGACGGACCGGCTCTGTTGGAATTGGTTTAAAAGGATTTCCGACCAAGACGTCCTGCTCTTCTTCGACGCTGATTTCCCAAGATACATAACTGATCTTTAAGGAGGACATCGTTCGCTGAAGCATGCGGACGGTTTGCACGACCGTCATGACATCTTGAATGGCAGAGATTGCGCCAATTCCGCCCATGCCCATGCTCATGCCGGCGTTCGCGATGTTCATCCCGAGCCTGAACTTTTCGCCCCCCGTGAGACCTTCAGCACCGAGCTCGGTGTCTTCCAATCCGGGGTAGCGCGCAAACAGGCGCGCGTAATCGTTTGAGAATCTTCGCGCGAACGGACCCGCTTCTTTGGGCGCAGTAAACGCGATGGCGAGAGGAGAGACCGCGTAGGTGTCGTGTTCCAGCTTGAAAAGGATTAGACCATCTTTCGTTTCCACTTTTTTGATGTCGGAAAGTCTGAATGCGAAATCCTCGAAGTTGAGGGCGCGTGAAGCCTGGGCTTCGATGACGAGGTCTCCCAAACCGTCCTGGCCCGCCTTGCGGGAGGGGGGCTTGGCCGCACCATTTTTTTCATACGAGGCGAGAAAAATGAAGCGAATGTGATCGCGGCTGAGCTCGCACTTAACCGGGCGATCGAGATTGTGACCTCGCACCTCGGCGTAAAAGGAAACGGGCAGGTGCTGACTCGAGACGGCGTCATACGCGCGAATCGCGGCGCGCCCGTCGAGCGCTTGCAAATAGACGAGCGCCATCAACTCATTGGCCTCCGCCGCAAGAGGAAACAGTGCAAGGGCCGTTTGTAGATGCTGCGCAGCCTCGGCGATTTGTTGCTGCGCGTAAGGAAGCGGGACCGTAAATCCGCCCAGTATCTTGGAAGCGTTTCCCTTTTTGTACTTGCCGCGGTGGGCGCGCAAAGCGGAGCGATTTTCGAGCCCATTAAAAGTAAGGTTCATCGAACGATTCAACAGATTCGCGATGATGTCTTCGGCCTCCGAAACTTCGTCGTCATACTTCTCTCGTTTGGCATCCAGAATTCCAAGATGAAAATCGGCACGCTTTTGCGCTTCCGGGTCGGTCCCCAACTCACGGCAGCGAGTGAACTGCTTACGAGCCTCCGCGATATTGCCCATGGCCTCCTGAAGCAAACCTAGCTTCCAACGCGTGAGAGGAAAATCTGGCAGCAAATCCGCAGCCTTCGCGTAGGCGATGAGAGCGCCGTCGTATTGGGATTCCTCGATGGAACGTTCCGCAGTGGCGTATAGCGCACGAACCTGGACTCCCGATTGGGTGGGCAAAGCCTTGAGCACATCTAGTTCTACGATGCGTTGTTTGACCCTGGCGGCGTCGAGCGCATTCGGAGAGAGCTCCAGGTAGCGCCGCAGAAAGCGCATCGCTTCGTCGGGACGATTGTTATCCTCCGCGCAATTCGCGAGATCGAAAACGGCTGCTGGGCTGTTGGCAAGAGCTTCTTTTAAAGCTTGCAGAGCGCTGCATGCACTTGAGAAACGGCTCGACTTTCCGTTGCGCCCTGGATCGGTGGCTGCAAATTTCGTCGTCCCGCCGCGCACGGACGCTGTAACATCGGGAGTGTTGCCTTCCATCAGGACCTCCTCATCTCCCAGTTCATCTTCGGCGGAAGCACCGTTTCCAAGAGTCTCGGCAAGGTGGTCAAACAGCTCGATCTGTTTCTTCGCGGAGTCGCTCTGCTGCGCGACTGTTTCCGCGGTGATGAAAGTTGTGCGCGTTTGGCTAAGCCTCGCGCGAAGTTTCGGCGCCCCGGCTCCGGCGATGGCCTGATCCAGATAATCCACAGCCTTCTGGCGTTCGCCAAGCTGGTTGTACGAAAGCGCCAAGTCATAAGCCAAAACAGGCCGGAATGCTTGCAGATTCCAGGCTTCTTCGAGAGCTTGCGCCGCTTCCTTATATTTTCCAGCCTCGTACAATTTCTGTGCTGCGGCAACCGCCGCTCTAGCGCTAGTTTTCAGCGTATCATCCAGCCGCGAGACGGCCTGGGACGCGTCGTTCAGCTCAATGTAGCCGAGAGACTCGGCATACTTCAGACGAGCCTCCACCAATTTGCCTGACTTTTCGAGTGATTTGCCCTCTTCGTTCAAAGCTTTCGCGGCGGCTTCCAACTCCTTTTTTTGAGATTTTTGCAGGTCATCGGCGGCTGTAAGTAGCGGAAGGGCAAGAATGGCAAGAAGAAAAAATGACGCGCATTGCTTCGCCTTCGCAATGACAATACTCATGGGTTCGGACTCCGTCGGTAACCCGGGTCGACCGTAGGGAAATACTCTGAGGGAGAGATAGCACACTAAATAGTGCAACTCAAGGACGAGACGCGCGTCAAGCGTGCTTCGAAAGACTCAGGTCACAGGGTAGATAGGAGATCTCTCTGCTCACGTCTGGCGCAATTCCTATCTCGGAGTGCACCTGACTTATCTTGTTGGCGATTAGAACTCGACATGCAGCCGCAGGGTCGGCACCAGCACAGGCCCGCGGTCGCGGTTGTAACCGGGGTTGTTGATATGCTGCAGCCCGAAGGCCGGGTAGATCCCGCGCCAGGCGTGGAGGGTGTAATAAGTTTCGACGATGTTTTCCCGGCCATAGTTCAGGCGGCCGTCACCTAGCAAGAAACCATCTCCGCCCAGTGCCAGATATTCCTCGTGGTCGTGCGAAATTCCGTTGGACACGAAAACAACGCCGGCGCGGTCCCATTTACGACGCCAAAGCGATCCTTTGAAAGCCACTCCAATCTGATCCGTTTGATCCACTTCTGTATACGCGTAAGACTCGTGCTGTCCTTCGTTCCATCCCCAGCGCCCGAAGACGCCCAGCCAGTCGTTTAGAGGCTGCTCGAAATTGATGCCAAAGCCGTATTTGATCGTCGTTTGAAGCGGGTGGTCGGTGATTTCCGGCTTCGGTGTACGGCCCGCGAGAAAATTGTCGATAGCCTGCTGGTAATCGCCCATGTTCGCGTGATTCACGTAGGAGAGCAGACGAAGCACGCCTGTTTGACCGCGTATGGTCTTCCTGTGGAATTCGAACTCGACATTCTCCGCCCTGGCGCGGGCCATGTCCGCGTCCAGATTAATTCCGTTGGCTACTTTGGGCATCAACGCTTCAGCAAACCGCACCGTCCACGAATGGTCGTGATACTCGATCATTGCGCCAAATGTGAAACCCCGTGTGTCAGCCGCGTAGTCATAGGCCCCATTGTTGTCGACAGTCCAATTCATGAACTGAAAATTGGTGTCACTGCCGTAGTCGTTCAGATCGAAGAAATCAACCATGCTGAACTTGCCAAAGCGAAACTCAAACCGCCTTTCGGGGAGCGAGCTGAAGAGTGACAATGGCGTGCGCGAAGAACCTTCCCTCCCGCTGCTCAACGGAATGATCTGATGCCACATCAATCGCGCAACGTATGGCGATTTGCTTAAGCTAGTGTTTCTCACAACATCGAGATTCGTGATACCCCCAAGCCCCAGCGCTTCGCTGATTCCGTGCCCGCCGGCTTCCTGAATGTCGCAAAGCAACTCGCTCGTGTTGGAAAGCCGGAGCCCGGTGAAAAGGGTCAGCACGCGTGAGGTGGCATCTTGCGCCCCTGGAGTCAGGCTGTTGGGCCCTTGATACGGCGAATGGAACGCCGGATGCCACTGCGAGATGATGTTGGCTTGCCCGGACAGCCAGAGCCAGCTCCACTCTTGGTGTGGAAACATGATTGGAAAAGGGTCGGATGTTGGTGAGGGCGCGGCGTCACCTGGAGGATTCTGCTGAGCCGGGACACTGTCTTGTGCGACCGCTGCCGGCACACCGAAGGCGAAAGCCATCAGCCAGGCGAACGCAGGAAAAGCCAATCGTGGGGCGAATCGTCGCATCTCTAACTTTATCCTTGGCCCCGGCATCCGCCGGTGACGGTTCTGCCCAGGCAACAAATACGGCAGAATAAATGGCCGTCCATTACAGGCTGATAAACGCGGGACCCGCGATGAAGCCCAAACGAATCAGTTGAAGTGCCATGAGACTTTGCACTACTGTGCAGGTAGCCATTGCAGTTCGGGCCAAAGCCTTGATACCATACCCCCATAGGGTATACAAGCCAAATGTCACACACCTCTCGCGAAAAACTCGATCTCGTCACCCGCACCAAGAAAGTCATCGGCCAGCTCGAAAGCGTGCTTCGCGCCCTTAACGAAGATGAGCCCTGTGCCGATGCGCTGCAGCGCCTGGCTGCCGCTCGCGGCGCCATCAACAGCCTTATGGGCGAGCTGATGGAAGACCACATTCGAAACCACATGCCGCGAAATTCAAAATCTTCGGAAGAGGCCGCTGACGACGTCATTCAAATCGTGCGAACTTATCTGAAGTGACGCAAAAGTCGGTCGCGTTCGTGGCCGTTTTTCTGTATCTTCCGTACACCCACGTCTTGAGGAAGCGAATCCAAGGCTGGAGGGAGATTCTCGCGGTGACACGATTGTTCGCAAGTTTGCTGTTTGCAGCCTTTCTCTGCGCGCCAGCATTGAGAGCCCAGGCCGGCCCGCAGGATGGCGGGCATGATCTACAAATATGGACCGGCGGCGGCCACGGACTGAATGGAAGCACCGCGAGCAGCGGCGTATGGAATGTCGGATTACGTTACGGCTGGATTTTGACCCCGCCGGTGGGACCGGGGGTTTTGCGGGGTCAATTCGAATACGCGGTGGATGTTGTGCCCGTGTTTATGGTGGTCCAGCGCGGGAGCACCGCTTACGGCTTCGGTCTAAATCCCTTCGCGCTGAAATGGAATTTTACAAAGCCGCGCAAGGTCGTTCCCTACTTCGAACTGGGCGGCGGCACACTCTTCACGAATGACAATGTCCCTCCGGGGACTTCGCGGGTAAATTTCACATCGAGCGGCGCTCTGGGTCTGCACTTTCTGCGAAGCAAATACAATTTTAGCGCCGAGCTTCGCTTCATGCACATCTCTAACGCCTCTCTTGCCAATCTGAATCCTGGGATAAATACTCTGCAACTGCGCCTCGGCTTTGGGCGATTTACTCATCCGAATTAGCATGTGCTCTCGGAGAGCGGTATGATGGAGGCTGTCCAACCTATTTAAGTATCGTAATTCACAGGAAGCTAAGGTCCTTTTTTGGAATAAATCCGAAGTAGAACAGGTATAAAGCCGAGGGGTAAACCATGAACATGAAAATGGCGAAAATTGAGGTTGGAGCGCTGCTGCTGGTGGTATTGGGCTTGGGAATCCGCGGATTGCGCGCAGACGACAAAGCGCCTGCCGTTGGGACGCCCGCGCCGGACTTTACGCTGAATTCGCAAGAGTCTAAGCCGGTTAGCCTGCATGATTTCAAGGGCAAGTGGGTGGTGCTCTATTTTTACCCTAAGGATTTTACGAGCGGTTGCACGGTGGAAGCCCACAACTTCCAGCGCGACTTGGCTCAATACGAGCAAAAGCACGCGGTAATCGTCGGTGTCAGCGTGCAGGATGAGGATTCTCACCAGAAGTTCTGCACCAAAGAAGGGCTCAGCTTCAAGCTTCTCGCCGACACCAAGACAGAAGTTTCCGCGCAGTATGACTCGGTGATGAATTTTGGCGTCGTTAAGGTCTCTGCGCGCCACACGTTCCTAATCGATCCAGAGGGCGTCGTCCGCAAAGTCTATCTCGACGTCAAACCACAGCAGCACAGCGAGGAAGTACTTGCAGCGCTCACGGAGTTGCAGGGCGGCGCAGCCAAGTAAGTTTGGAGCTCTCATGTCGACACCGAGAGCGCTCCCCGACGAGGCGTGCTTGCCCATAGCGGCGCCTTTCAAGAAGCATTTGCAACAAGCAGTTTTGCGGGCCAGGCTCTAGCGATTCGGCAAGACACTAAGTCCCTGCACGAACATTTACGATTCGTCCGCTGTGACAAGCGTCAGATCATAGACCTTTGCTGTCGCAACCAGAAACCTGTTCGCCGAGTCGGCGTGGCCCAGAATCGTGTAGCGTAACTCGTGCGCCACTTCCCATCTGATTGACAAGTGCTTTGTGCCCATTCAATTCTTGTTATATTGTAAGAACCATTCCGCAAAATCCCTATCGAGCTCAATTCGTTTCTTCTCCAGTAGCATAATCATTTCCCAGATGCTGACCGGTGACAGGAAACTAGTCTGACCATGGTCGTATTGCTACTATTCCTCCCTCTAAACTCTGTGCCCCTAGACTTCGCAGCAACAAAGCGATTCCAACTTCGGAGGAGGTCGAAGATGATGGTCAGCCGTTCACGCTCAGTCTCCAGGTTCGTTTTAATAACCCTCACACTCGTCGCACTCTGCTTCATCGCCAATGCGGCCGGAATGGCTCAGACCCTGCCCGTCACCACCGAAATTCCCAAGACCCCTCTCATGGACAACGGCGCACCGCCGCCATGCGCCACTTCGGCCACGGCGGCGGCGCCCCAGGCATGAACGGCGACCTCCAAATCTTTCCCCTAAGCGGCTACGTCATCGTGGTGCTATCGAACCTCGATTCGCCCGCAGCCAGCCGCATCTCGGATTTCATCGTGAACCGCTTGCCCGCGAGCTAGCCCCTCGTCCGCTCAGGGGCACAACAAGTGCCGTTGTCCCAAGTTTAGGTTCTATACCCCGCAAACTCAGCATTTCACTCTAGTTCCGCTCGAGTTCATGTTGGAGGACAGTTCTTTTGCGTCCGCAGAGAACAAATCACCTCCAAATCCGTCTATTGCATATAACGGGGCGTCGTCCTTTCGATGGGGGGAATGAGAATTCTTCATTTGACTTGGCTGGGATTCCATGCAGAATCCCTCTCAATTCTTACAGATAGCGTCTCGTGGTCGGACTTAGGATCGAGTTTGGGGGGAAGGCTGTCGGCTCGCGATTTTGGGTCAGGGCAATCTGCTCGATTGATGAATTCTAGGAGGCGCAATGAAATACCGCATCTTGTTTATATTCGTTTTAGTTTTCTTTTTACCCGCAATCCTTTCTGCACAAATTGCTGTCACCGGCAAAATCACTGGCGTGGTGACCGATTCCTCGGGTGGGGCTGTTGCCAACGCAACGGTAACAGTCAAAAGCACGGCTCTTATGTCCCCCCGCACAATCGGCACAAGCTCCGATGGCGCTTATCTATTTGACCTGCTGCCTCCCGGTACCTATGACGTGACCGTCACTGCGACCGGCTTCCGCACCGTCACCCAAACTGGTGTTGTCCTCACCGCTGGATTTACCGCGACGGTGAACCCTAAGCTGCAAGTCGGTGAAGTCACCCAGACGGTACAAGTGGAGGGCGAGCCGGTCATAGACCTGCAGAGCGCTCAGACCTCCACGACGTTCGATCAAACCTTGTTGCAGGATATCCCCAGCGGCCGCGATCCTTGGTCAACCGTTGCCCAGATGCCAGGAGTCACATCCAGCACATTCGATGTGGCAGGCGACAATAGTTATCAGCAGTCTGCCATGCAAATACACGGAAGTACTCAGGCAGAGCAAATCTATAGTTTCAATGGTCTGGATTTGAACTGGCCGGGGTCAAACGGCGGCTATACGCAATTCTATACCAACCATGACTCCTTCGACGAGTTCCAGGTTGTAGCCGATAACGCGCCCGCTTCCGTTCCTATCGGTGGCGTGTACATGAACATGGTGACGAAATCG
>Ga0209446_1000059_pt1 | contig 36039 bp, 32 predicted proteins | sample BogFormECP04_OM2_FD_188242 | JGI IMG/M metagenome (GOLD analysis project Ga0209446, IMG submission 188242) | Bog forest soil microbial communities from Calvert Island, British Columbia, Canada - ECP04_OM2 (SPAdes) (version 2) | ecosystem: Environmental > Aquatic > Freshwater > Wetlands > Bog ... | reverse complement strand
TCGAATAAAAAATGGATGAGCGGTACTGCGTGCCGTAATCCGGGCCCTGTCGGTTGAGTTCGGTAGGATTGTGGCCGACGGAGAAAAAGATCATCAGAATCTGGCCGTAAGTGATTTGCGACGGATCGAAAACGATTTTCACGGATTCGGCGTGGCCAGTTTCGCCTGTGCTGACTTCCTCATAGTGGGCTGTTTTTGCCGCGCCACCTGAGTAGCCGGAAGTTACGGAGGTCACACCTTTCAAGTGCTGGAACACAGCTTGAATCCCCCAGAAACAGCCGCCGGAAAGAACGGCAGTCTCCTGTGCTTTTGCCGAGGCGAGGGGGGCATCGACGGCGGGCTTTGGAAATGCGGCTTTAGCGTTGGCTCGGCCGTCGTTGGGCTTGGACGTGGCCCAAGCGAGAACCCCGATACCGGCACAAATCAAGACCGCAATCTGGACAGCGCGCATGATGTAAGCTCCGCAAACAGCACTCCACTTAAGCATACGTCTACTTTGAGAGATTGGATGTTTCGCAGGGGGTTAAGATACGTTTCCTTTGTCCGTTGGATTCAATCCGTGACGAGGTGAGCGACCGCAAACGTGAAGATCGCCGCGGCCAGCAGGGTTGCCGCCGTGAAGAGTACGACGGCAAGTCGCCGACGGAAGATTGTGAGGCCAAGGGCTGCGTCCTGGCGGAGCGTCAGATCTGTGTGCCAAATTCGAAGCAGCGTAATGACGCCCACAAGCACAACAAGACCCGGCAAGCCGATAAAGAGCAACGCGGCGCCCAGGGGCGAGATGTGCGTCGTGGTCCATTCAAAAATAATCCAGCTAGTGCGCGCAGGTTCGTACTGGCGAGGTTGCAGAAGGCGCAGGGCGGCTGCAGCGAGGAACACTGTTGCGGGCAACACCAACAACCACTCACCGACGGCAAAGGCTGACAGTCGAAACGGTTTCGCGATTTGCATGGAGAGTTCCTCTAGTCACTTTATATTGCAAAGTACATGTTCTTGTCAAGTAGTCTCTTTCCGCAGCGGAAGTCGCACCGATGCGAGAATTGCAAGAAACGAGGTACCAAACCGAGTGGTACGTGAATCACAGGGGTAGTTATGCGAATGCCAGTTTTATTTGTGGGACACGGGTCCGCGATGAACGCGATCGAGGAGAACGCGTTTACACGGACGCTTGAATCGCTGGCGCCTCGTTTGCCGAGGCCGAAGGCGGTTTGCGTTGTATCGGCGCATTGGGTCAGGGCTGGCTCGGAAGTGCTTGCGGTCGAGAAGCCGAAGACGATTCATGATTTTTGGTTGGCGGGAGTAAACGGGGAGCCTGCAACCGGAGCGAGTGCGCCTGTTTGATCGTTGCGCGAGGCCACGGCGCCTGCGGAGGAGAACACTAACGGTTGCTGGAGCTGGGCGTGGGCTGGAGGGACGAGCGAGGACGCCAGGGCAAGAGTGGCGAGGATTATTAGAGTTTTCAAATATTTTTTTGGGGGCGGGCTGGAAATTTTGTGCGAATGAACGGGAAATTCGCGTGTCTGGGCCATGTGTCTTCCTTGGCCGTCAAAAAAAGCGGCGCCTCGTTGAACCTGACAGGGAATCGTTTGCGGATCTACGGTTAGTCGGAAAAGGCGCGGAGTCAATAAAATATATAAAATGATTTAATACACCTAACAGTTTCTAGAAAGCAGGTTGCAGGGCAGTTTTGAGTGCGGATCGATTGTTAAAAAATATTAATGTTGGAATTGCGCCTCCTGCGCTACCGTGCAGAGCTTATGCAACCAGCACAACTTGACTTGGAAAAGCTTTCGTCTTCGAACGGCAGCAGCCTTGTGACCCGGCTGAACGGGAAGCTGAGTCTCGAGACCGTTCATAACTTCATTCAGACCTTGCGGTCGGAGCCTGCGGCGCACCTAGTGCTGGATATGAGCGGAGTGTCCTTTCTGGACTCGGCAGGAGTCGGGGCGCTGGTATCGCTCTTCGTCCACCGGCGCAATGTTGGAAAGTCGTTTGCGATCGCGGGTCTGACGCAGCAGGGCTTGGCAGTTCTACAGGTTGCTGGCCTAGTGAAACTGCTGCCGAACTTTCCCACCGTTGAAGCAGCCCTCGCCGCAAAGAACTAACCCACTTTGTCGAGCAGGATCTACTGTGAATTTGAGGTCACCTCCACCCCTCCCAGTTCCTTGTAACTGCGGATTCTAAAGGACTTTAAGTCCTGCGTTTCAGAACTGAGCATTCTAAAGGGCTTACAGGCGAATTTTTGTAAGTGCGGATTCTAAAGAAGTTAGCGCAAAAACGGCTCGGGCACGAAGACTTAGCAGTGAACTTCAGAAGTATGCATGCAGAATTACTTATCTTTTATAGTAGCATGAATCATAAATATGTCAATGCCAGCATTTTCTGGCATGGCGTGGTGGCTTTGACACAGGGCGGCCCATGTCGGCAGCTGGCATGCCGACGCGTTCTAAATTGGAACGACGCTTTTGCCAGCCGAGTTTGATGCGCTGGTATACTCGGGCGCATGAACAACCAATCTGGATTTGAGCTGCGCGATACGGAATATAAGCGGCGGGTGCGGGACAGTTTTGAGCGACAGGGGCTGATGGGGCATTTGGGGGCCGAATTAGTTTCGCTGGAGCCGGGTGGGGCGGTGATTCGGGTTCCCTTTCGCGGGGAGTTGACGCAGCAGCATGGGTATTTTCATGCGGGGGTGACAGGCGCGATTGCGGACAGTGCTTGCGGCTACGCGGCGTACACGTTGATGGCGGCGGAGGATTCGGTGCTGACGGTAGAGTACAAGATAAATTTGCTGGCGCCGGCGGATGGGGAGGAGTTGGAGGCGCGGGCGCGGGTGGTGCGGTCGGGGAAGACATTGAAGATTTGCATGGCGGATGTATTTGTGCGGAAAGCTGGAACGGAGAATCATTGCGCGACGGTGCTTGCGACGATTATGTGTATGGCGGGGAAGGCGGATCGGCCTAGGTAGGTTTTTGAGATGCGAAAAGTCGTCTCAAACAACACGCTTGGGCAAGCTGGGGCGGAGCATGCTGCGCCCCTACAAGTTTAAGGGAATTGTTTTTAGGGTTCACGGAGAATGCGGATAAGTTCGGCGGCGGCGTGAGGCAAGCGGGCGCCGCGGCGCGAGACCAAGTAGACGTGGCGCGGCATGTTCATCTGCCGCACTTTTACTTCCTTCATCCAACCGTGCTCGATTTCCCATTGCACGCACATGCGGGGGACGATCGCCACGCCCATGCCCATTTGCACGAAGCGTTTGATGCTTTCGATGGTGGGCATTTCGATGGGCATTTTCAGTTCGGTGCGGTTTCGGGCAAAGAGTTCGATGACACGCCGGCGGAAGGGGGATTCTACGCTGTGGGCGATAAAGTCTTCGTTGCCAAGGTCGGCGACGTCCACTTCGCGTTTTTTTGCGAGGACGTGTTTTGGGTGCACCACGAGGGTGAGCTCGTCCTTACGGATCTCCGTGGCTTGTAGCTGTGGCTCTTGCGGGACGTAGGAAACGGCGCCGACGTCCAGGCGGTAATTGAGGACTTCGTGAGGGATGTCGCGGGAAAACATTCGATGGACGCGAACCAGGACGCCGGGATGGAGCTGGCGAAATGTGGCGAGGGCGGGCAACAGGGCGTGGATAGAGCTTTCGTTTACGCCGAGGGAGAGTTCGCCGCGAGTCAGGCCTTCGAGCTCGCTAAGTCCTTTTTTTACTTCGTCGCGGAGATTGATCAGGCGCTCTGCGTAGTCTTGGAGAAGTGTTCCAGCGTCGGTAAGGCGCACCGGGCGCGCGCCACGGACGAAGAGCGGCTGGCCCAGGCCGTCTTCGAGTTTGCGAATCGTTAGGCTGACGGCAGGCTGGGTGCGGTAAAGGCGCTCGGCGGCGCGCGAGAAGCTACCTTCCTTGGCAACCATCAGAAATACCTGGAGTTCGCCGAGATCCATGCCCATCGTCTCCCCGGCCAGTATAAGGCAGAATTATCAAAAGCAGAACAAAGATAAATTTGACCGTGAAGCGGTCTTCTGTCCTACTACTACCCGAGGGGGGACTCCATGGACTCCGTACGCATCTTCGATACGACGCTGCGCGACGGCGAGCAATCGCCGGGCTTCTCGATGAACACCGAGGAGAAGATCCGCATGGCGCGGCAGTTGGCGGCGCTGGGAGTCGATGTTATTGAGGCAGGGTTTCCGATTTCTTCGCGCGGCGATCTTGAGGCTGTGCAGCAAGTTGCGAAGGAAGTACGAACTGTGCCCATTGCGGCGTTGGCTCGAGCCAAGCAGCAGGATGTGAATGCGGCGATTGAGGCTTTGGAACCGGCGGCGGCGCCACGTTTGCATATTTTTCTGGCGACCTCTGATCTGCATCTGCGCGTGAAGCTGAATATGACGCGAGAGCAGGCGCTCGAAGCGATTAGTTCGATGATTCGCTTGGGACGAAAGCATGTCGGGGAAGTGGAGTTTTCGGCGGAAGATGCGGGGCGCACTGATATTGGATTTTTGTGCCAGGTTTGCCAGGTGGCAGTGGATGCGGGCGCGACCATTTTGAATCTGCCGGATACGGTTGGTTACGCGGTGCCGGATGAATATGGCGCGATGTTTGAGCAGGTCCGCACGCATCTGGATGATCCGCAGGGAATTACGTTGAGCGCGCATTGCCATGACGATTTGGGATTGGCAGTAGCCAATTCACTGGCGGCAGTTCGCGCGGGTGTGCGGCAGATTGAGTGCACGGTCAACGGGATTGGTGAACGGGCAGGGAACGCGGCGCTGGAAGAAATTGCCGTGGCGCTGGCGGTGCGGAAAGAAAGTTTTGGCGTGACCACCGGAATAAAGTTGGACGAGCTGTTCCGCTCTAGCCGGATGCTGACCGAAATTACCGGGGCAGTCGTGGCGCCGAACAAGGCGGTTGTGGGAGCGAACGCGTTCGCGCATGAAGCCGGTATTCACCAGGACGGAATCATCAAGAACCCGCTGACGTACGAGATTATTTCGCCGGAGACGGTGGGCGTGCCTTCGCGGTCGTTTGTGTTGGGCAAACATTCCGGGCGGAATGCGCTGAAGGTTAGCCTGCGCACGCTGGGCTATGAGCCGAGCGACGAAGAATTGGCGGAATGCTACAAGCGAGTGACGACGCTCGCGGATGAGGCGAAGCAGGTGCGGCCACGCGATCTCGTGGCGATTGCGCACGAAGTGATGCGGCGGCGTCCTACAGCAGTCGCGGCCGAGGCGAGCTCCGCGGCGTAGTTATGCGAGGAGCAAGCCGCGGCTTGAGAGTTTTACGGTAATTGGTGATGCAGATGAAAAAGACCATTATTCTTTTGCCGGGGGACGGCATCGGGCCGGAAGTTACGCGCGCCGCCGCAACTGTGCTGCGCGAGTGCGCGAACGAATTCAACCACGAATTTGATGTGCACGAGTTCCCGATCGGCGGCGCAGCGATTGATGCGGCGGGCACGCCGCTGCCCAACGAAACGCTGGATGCTTGCCGCAAAGCGGACGCGGTTTTTCTTGGAGCGGTCGGCGGGTCAAAGTGGGATTCGCTGCCGGTGGGGAAACGGCCTGAGAGCGGGCTGCTTGGCTTGCGCAAGGGCATGGGTCTTTATGTGAATGTGCGTCCGGTGAAAGTGCTGGAGCCGTTGCGCGGGATTTCTCCGCTGAAGCCGGAGCGTCTTGGCGATTTGGATATCGAGATTGTGCGTGAGCTTGCAGGGGGCATGTACTTCGGCGAGCGCGGCAACATCACAGAAAATGGCGTCGAGCGCGCTTGGGATACGGAATCGTATTCCACGCCGGAGGTCGAGCGCATCGCGACGTTTGCGTTTGCACGGGCGGAAAATCGCTCGCGGCGCGTGTGTTCGGTGGACAAGGCCAATGTTCTGATGAGCTCGCAGCTTTGGCGGCGCACCGTTGTCGCGATGAGCAGCGTTTATTCCTCGGTGAAGCTCGAGCACATGTACGTGGATAACGCAGCGATGCAACTTACGCTGAAGCCTTCGCAGTTTGACGTGATGCTGACGAGCAACATGTTCGGCGACATTTTGAGCGACGCGGCTGCCGCGCTGGTGGGTTCCATCGGCCTGATTCCTTCGGCCAGCTTTGGGACTGGCGCCCCGCTCTTCGAACCGATTCACGGCTCCGCGCCGTCGCTCGTTGGGACGGATTCCGCCAACCCGGTCGGGTCTATCCTCAGCGCGACTTTGATGTTGCGCGATGCGTTTGGGCTTTCGCTAGAAGCGGATTGGGTCGAGCAGTCGCTACATCGCGTCCTCGTCGGCGGATACCGTACCGCGGATATCGCCCAACCCGGCACCAGCACCATCGGCGGATCGGTTTTCACAGAGATGCTCCGCGAGGAGATGCAGCGCACCCTTGAACACGCCGAGCGCTACGGCTGGGGCGTTTAGCGCACGCCGCTTGCGAATGACTAATCTTGTGGTTCCACCCCACAATTTAGCCTGATAGCCCTGACGCCTTCTAGCAAGTACAATGCGTGCGATTCTCGTTGGCGCCTTAATGTCTGACAGCCCAGAATTCGATTCCTTAAATTCGGTCAAGTACCTATTTCTTCGGCACCTTTCGGAGCCGAGAGACAATTCCCTGCGCTTGGTTGTGGAAGAAGCCGTACAGAATCGGTTTGCGCCGCCGCCCGTTCCGAGTGACAATCCCGGACTCGACGAAATCCTCAAACGTTCGTGGCCCGTTGAGTCTATTCAAGGTTGCAAAACCTTTGAGCTAACATGGAACCGTTACGCGGCGTACCTTGTGACTGAGGAACTCGTCGGTTCGGGCGGCAGCTATGACCATGAGACTTATACCGGTAGGTTGCTTCGGGTCTATACCAAGTCACATTTCCTAGATTACCTTGCGCGCGATACGGGAGGACACGTGGACCCCGTCCAGCACTACAAGTTGCTTTGCTTGAACCATCTGATCGACATAGGTTCCTACGGGCCCCCGGACATTCGACTAACCGGACCGTCCTCAGCGCCACCATTGCGAATCCAATAGTTTTGGTGAACTGCCGGCTGAAGAGTGATCCACGATGACAGCGCCGCGCAACAACGGCGGGTCGGGATATCAAAGACTGACGCGTTCCTAGTGTGTTGGCTTGCGGTAAGCCGCTGAGGATGCTACTTTTACACTTTCTTAGGCAGCCGACGCCCCCCAGGTCGGGGTACACACATGGGTGTGGAGGCGGGCGGCCGTTTGGCATTCGATCCTGAATGAAATAATTTAGGGTGCGAATCATTATTTAAACTTTCAGCGCAAATATGTTTCACCTTGCAACAGCGGCCTGACGATGGCCGGTTATCCCTAATGGCTGATCCAACTACCAATTCGAAACGCGTGACAGCCGATACGGCAGCGCGCCCGGCGACCTACTGGCGCGTCGAAGGCTCCCTACTGGAGTTAGGGGCTATGCGTCCGGTCTGGTTTTTTACGTGGAATGCGCAGAGCTTCGCGGAGCGCTGGAGGCGCCGAGCGGGAATCGCATGGATAACGATTACGCGGCCCATCGATTATGCGATAAACCGGACGCTGGCCACGAGACTGCTGCACACGCTGCTGCGAGGCGTTAGCCGCGACCGGCTGGACCTTCTCGGCGAGGAATATTTTCACTACGTGCTGAAGCCACAGCTTCGCCGTGAGGCCGTCGAAAAATTGCTCGAAGCGGGGCAGAACGGCGAACGCATCGTGCTCGTCGGGCAGCTGCTCGACCATATTTTGCGGCCGCTGGCGCAGCACCTCGGCGTCGAATCGTTTATTTCCAACCGCATGGAATTTCGCGATGGGCACGCTACTGGACGTTTGCTCGACCCGGTCGTGCGTCCGCGCGGGCCATTTGCGTGGCTCACTAGCGGCGCTACGGATGGCCGCATCCCGCGCGAGAAACTGTTGCGGCAGCTTGGATGGAAAAAAGATCCATCGCGGCTCGAGACCGCCGTGCAGACGGCGGTACGTCCTGCGCTTCCCGTGAGCAAATCCGTTACGCTTTTTGACGGAGCGCCGCGCACTGGCCCTCTATCGGTTCGTGAGAAGCTTGCGAATCGCCACATCCTGTTAATCGGCGTGACTGGGTTTATTGGCAAAGTGTGGCTTGTCGATCTGCTCGAAAATATTCCGAACATTGGAAAGATTACGCTGTTGATTCGCCGGAACAGGACGACTTCGGCACAGAAGCGCTTTCAAAAAATCATCGAAGAATCGCCGGCGTTCGACACGCTCCAGGAGCAATACGGGCGCAAACTAGGCACGTTGCTTGGGGACAAGGTCGAAGTTGTCGAAGGCGATGTAGGCATGCCAGGACTGGGCCTTGATCAGGCCACGCAAGCGCGACTGGCAAAATCGCTCGACTTGGTGGTGAACAGCGCGGGATTGACCGACTTCAATCCGGATTTGCGGGATGCGCTCGCTTCCAACGTGGATTCCACGCTGCACCTGCTGAACTTTTTGCGGAAGTGCGACCACGCCGGGTTGATGCACCTCTCGACGTGTTACGTGGTGGGCATGCGCGACGGGCGGGTGACGGAAGTTTTGCAGGATAATTATAATCCCGAGCGCGATCCAGCGTTCAACGCTGAAAAAGAGATTGCCTCGTTGCGCGAAACAATCCGTCACGTTGAAGAGCGCGCCGAAAGCCCGGAACTCACGAAAGCTCTGAAGCGGCAGGCACTGGGACGGGGTGGCGATCCATCGGCGGTGCCTGCGACGGAACTCGATGGAGTGTTGAAGCGCAACCGCCTACGCTGGGCGCGGAACCGGTTGGTGCGCATCGGGCTGCGGCGAGCGCAGCACTTGGGCTGGCCGAATACGTATACCTTTACGAAGAGCCTGGGCGAATCGATTCTCGCCCGCAGAAGCGGCGAGCTGCCGATCGCGATTGTGAGGCCTTCCATTGTTGAGAGTTCGGAACGATCTCCGTTCACCGGTTGGAACGAGGGGATCAACACCTCAGGGCCACTGTCGTATTTGCTGGGAACAAACTTCAGGCAACTCCCTTCGAACGAGCGGAAGTGCCTCGATGTGATTCCCGTGGACATGGTTTGCCGCGGCATGACGCTGATCGCAGCGGCGGTGATTTCGCGGAAGCACGCGCGGATGTATCAGCTGGCCACTTCGGCGATCAATCCTGTAAACATGGGCCGCAGCATTGAGCTCACGGGCCTGGCGCACAGAAAACATTACCGGACGCAGCAGGGAATCGAGCATTGGCTCAAAGTTAAATTCGAAACGATTCCCGTTTCGAAACAGCGGTACGAGCGCCTTTCCATCCCGATGCAAAAGGCGGTCATCTCCGGAATTAACCGCGTCGCTGTTTCGCTGCATATGAAGAAAGCTCCGCTCGCCAAGCAGGAACGCGACTTGATCCGTGCGGAAAAGCTGATCGAGCTCTATGAGCCGTTTATTCTTCACAACGAGCATGTTTTCGAATGCGAAAACGCGAGGCTGCTCTCCGCGGCCCTTTCGCCAGAAGAAAAACTTATTTTCGATTTTGCTCCCGAATCGATCGACTGGTGGGACTACTGGATCAACGTGCACATTCCGGCGCTCCGCCGGTGGTGCTACCCCTTGATGGAGGGCCGGCCGCTCGAGTCGCGCGCGCCACGCGAGCTGGATTGGTCCCCTGAACATGCCCGGGCTGCTGTTGTGTCAAATTCTGCGACGCCGTCAGACCCACTATGGCGATCTTCGTAACCGGGACGACCGGATACTTGGGCAGCTACGTCGCCGCGGGATTGTTCACCGAACACCGCGACGCGCTGAATCTTCTGGTTCGCGCGAAGAGCGCGGAAGAAGCGCGCGAGCGGCTGTGGACTTCACTGCAACTGCATTTCGGATTTCGAGAGTTTTTCGAATACATCAGCTCGCGCGCGCGAATTTTTCGCGGCGACCTGACGAGCGAACGCTTCGGGCTTTCCGACGACGAATACCACACGCTGGTCGACACCACCGATTCGATCATTCATTGCGCTGCTTCGTTGAACCGCAAATCAGAGAGGCAGTGCCTCAACGTCAATCTGCGTGGAGGCCTCGAAGTGATTCAACTGGCTCGGCGCGCGCAGAATCGCAACGGTTTGCGGCGCTATTCGCATGTGTCTACGGTGGCAGTCGCCGGAAAGCGCCGAAACGAAGTCGTAACGGAAGACGCTGCGATTGACTGGGGGCGCTCCGACTACGATCCTTACGCGCGCACGAAGAAATTCGGCGAGCATATGCTGCACCAGCTTTTGGCTGATGTGCCACACACGATTTTCCGTCCTGCTATAGTTTTGGGAGACAGCCGGCGGCCGGAGACTTCACAGTTCGACATGGTGCAAGCCTTCGATGTTCTTGTTCGGATGCCTGTTCTTCCGCTACGTCCCAAGGATAAAATCGACATCGTGCCCGCCAATTATGTAAGCAAGGCCGTTGTGGCGATTCACCAAAAGGACGAACCGGCGCACGGCATATATCATTTGTCGTCCGGCACGGCATCGCAGACATACAAGGAATTGACGGACGCACTCGCGGAAGCGGGCGGCTGGCGGCGTCCCGCGTACTGGCCCTGGATGGGCGGCACGTTTTCCGGCACGGTGAATCGGCTCTCGAATGGGAAAAGCGCTGTGGCTCACGGAGCGTCTCTATTGAAAGTTTTCTGGCCTTATCTCGATTGGAACACCGTGTTCGATAATTCGCGCGTGGTGGCCGAGCTCGGGGAAGCTCCTGCAAAGTTTTCGACGTATGCGTTTCCGCTTCTGAAGTTCAGCCGGGGAAACAAGTTTCACTATCCGGCAAAGCCGTGGCCCGAGATGAGCGTCGATACGCCGGAAAAATCTGCAATCGCCGGGAGCGCTCGCGCATGACGGACTTCCTTCTCATTGCCTGGGTGAGCGCGCTGATCGAGATCAGGCGACTCGGCTGGACCTTTGGCCTGGGCCAGCGCTGGACGCCGGGCGAAAAACTGCGGCTGCTTTTTGCCGGCTATAACGGCACGCGAAACACGGGCTCGGATGTTCGCGTCCAGGAGATGCTACGCCAGGTGCGGCATGTGCTGGGCGCGGACAAGGTCGATTTTAGTGTGATGACGCAGAGTTTCGACCGCACGCGCGGCTATTTCGAGGGCACTCAACAGGTTTATCTCCCCGATGTTTTTCCGCCATTTTTATTTCGCGAGGTGCGTCAAAATCATGGCGTGATCGCGTGCGAAGGCTCGATGTTCAAAAGTAAGTTTGCCAATGCCCTCACGACCATGATGATTGGCTCGCTGGGCCTCGCCTCGGCGGAGAACAAGCTTTCGCTTGGCTACGGCGGCGAAGCGGGCCACATGGACGGGCTCATCGAGTGGATGTGCGAACGCTACGTTCACGATTCTCTGGTGATCACCCGTAATGAGGAATCGCAGAAGCTGCTCAGTTCTTTGCGCATACCGACGGAACTTGGTACGGACACCGCATGGACGTTCGAGCCGCATCCGCCAGCCTATGGCCGCAAAGCCCTGCATGATGCGGGTTGGGATGAGAAAACTCCCGTGCTCGCGGTTTGTCCGATTCATCCCTTCGTTTGGCCGGTGAAGGCCTCGATTGGAAAATATCTCGCGCGCTTGACGACCGGCGCTTATAAGGACAGCCAGTACCGCACAGTTTACTTTTTTCAGTCCGGCCCGGAAGTCGAGAAAAAATACCGGCACTACATCAACAGTTTTATTAAAGCGCTCACCTCGTTTCGTCAGCGCCATAATGTTTTCCCAATTCTTGTCGGAATGGAGCGGCTGGACGCGGTCGCTTGCCGCGATATTGAGAAAGAACTCCCGGGCATTCCGGTTTTCACTTCCGACGACTACGACATGTTCCAGCTCGTCTCGATTCTTCGCGCCGCAACCTACATGGTTTCCTCGCGCTATCATGGCATTGTGACTTGCATGCCGAGCTTGGTTGCTTCGGCTGGCGTCACGATGGATGAACGCATACGGAATCTTATGCGCGAGCGCGGACACCAGCATCTCTTACTGACCGTCGACGACACCGATCTCGAGCCAAAACTCATAAAGATGATGGACACGTTGGTGGCGGAGGCGGATTCCGTTCGCGATGGTATTGGCAAGACGGTCGTGCGCAATCTAAAAGTCATGGCGCGCATGGGCACTTTTCTCGAAGACGATATGCGCCGCACGTATCCGGAATTCCCGCTGCGCTCCGGAGTTCTTTCGTGGGAAGACTATCTCCCGCCTTTGAATGACACGTTACTGCAGCTTGTCGAGCGCTACGACTGTTCCGCCGCGATGCCGCAACATTCTGTTGCTGGAACTGCGTCTCGGTGATGCCCGACCCAGCCGTCATGCCGAATTTTCTCGAAGATATTTTCGCGCAACTGAAAAAGGCCGATAGCCGCGTCGTGCTGCGCGAAATTCATGGCGAGAAGTTCGTCAGCGTTTCGGGAAGGGAATTGCTCGAACAAGTGCAGCGAGTGCGTGCTTATTTGCGGCGCACGGGACTTCAGCCCGGCGAGCGTTGCGCGCTGCTCGCGCCGAACTCCGCGCGGTGGGTGGCGTTCAATCTCGCGCTGCTGGCGGAAGGCGTTATCGTCGTACCGCTTTACGCGCGGCAGGCGCCGGGTGAATTAGCCGCGATGATGAAAAATTGTCTGCCAAGATTCCTGTTCACTAATGATGTGACGCTGGGCGAGGCTGTGGCGAAGGAATTGCCGCCGCAATGGTCGAGCTCGCGAAGGCTTGTCCTCTTTGATGAGGTTTTGCAAGAAACTGCATTGGATGCAGCTGTCCCCGAGGGGCCAAACCCTCGCTCGGACGCGGACCTGGTAACTATCATTTATACCTCCGGCACGTCAGGCGAACCCAAGGGCGTTTGCCTGAACGTCGGCAACGTTACGCATATGCTTGCTTGCACGCGCGAACGGCTTGAACTTCTAATGGGAGTCACGCACGAACCTGACCGTGTTTTTCACTACGGGCCGTTCAGTTTCGCGGCCTCATGGATCACTTTGCTCACTTGCCTTTCGCGCGAAAGTGTTATGACTCTGTCCACGGATCTCACAAAACTGGCCGACGAGATTCGTTTTGCATCGCCGCACTACTTTTTGAATGTGCCAACGCTCCTCGAACGTGTGCGCCGCGGCGTCGAAGAAGCGCTGTCTAAACGGCCCACGCCAATAAGGTGGCTTTATGCAAAAGCGCACGAGGCATGGATGCGGAAGAATGCCGGCCGGGGGCGTGCCGCCGATGCTTTCTGGCTCGGTCTCGGCCGCAAATTCATTTTCAGCAAGATTAAAGAGCGATTTGGCCCGAATATTCGCGCGCTGATTTGCGGTTCCGCACCGCTTGCGCCGGAGACGCAGCAGTTTTTTCTCATGCTTGGGATACCAGTGTTGCAAGCCTACGGTCTTACCGAGACTACGGCGATCTGCACTCTGGATGATCCTCGCGTTCCGGTCGAGCCCGGCTATGTGGGAACAGCGGTCAATGGAATCGAAATGAAAGTCGGCGAAAACGAAGAGATCGTCGTGCGCGGCCCGAATATTTTTCCTGGTTATTGGAATCGTCCCGAAGAAACAGCACGCGTGATGGTGGACGGTTGGTTTCATACCGGAGATCAGGGCGAGGTGAATGTCCGTGGCAATTGGCGGATCATCGGGCGCCTCAAAAATCTGATCGTGCTCAATTCGGGTCACAAAATTGCTCCCGAGCCTATCGAAGAGAAGCTGGCTCGATTGCTTCCAAGTGCGCAGCAGGTCGTTGTGGTTGGCAATGGCCGTGGCTTTCTTTGCGCGCTCGTGACGGGCGCTGTCGAAGGTGCGGCGGTGCAATCAGCATTGGATGCCTTGAATCCCGAGCTTCCGCACTACCGACAAATTCGCAATTTCATAGTGTTATCCGAAAACCTCACGCCCGAAAGTGGACTTCTGACGATTATGGGCAAATTGCGCCGTGATGCCATCAACGCGCGATTTGCGGAGGAAATCAGCGCGATGTACGCTGAAGCGCTGGAAAGCAAAGCCGCCGCCGGGAGCACGGCGTGAAGTCGTTCACCGGCAAAGCGCTTCGCTGGGAATGGCGTGATGGAGTGATTGAGCTGACGCTCGATCGCGAACCTGCGAACGAAATTGGGCTCGCGATGCTGGGAGAGCTGGAACAGTTTGTTGCCGCGATCGGCGCGCTTGTGCCGGAAACTTCCGCTTGCATCATTTACAGCGAACGTAGGCACGGTTTTTCCGCCGGCGCCGACCTTCGCGAGCTTTACCAGACTGCCGCGCAGCTCACCGAAAAAGAGCGCCTTTCCGGCGTACGGGCTTTTCTTGGGCGCATTCACGCAGTGTTTAACGCCATCGACGCTGCGCCGTTCACGACCATCGCGGCTGTCCACGGAGTATGTTTTGGAGGCGGCTTCGAACTCGCCCTCACTTGCGACATCGTCGTGGCGGACAAGATGGCGCGCTTCGCCTTTCCCGAATTGCGCCTCGGCTTGATCCCCGGATTCGGCGGCATCCCGCGCTTGAAGCGCGACCTGGGCAACGCGTTTATTCGAGATCTTCTCTTGACGGGCCGCAGCGTCAATGCCACGCGCGCGCATGCGGCAGGGCTGGTCGCGCAGATCGCCGCTGAAGGCGAGGTGCTTCGCATTGCACGGGCTACCACAGCTCAAATCGTCAAGTTTGACGCTGTCACCAGCGCGGCGGCGAAGAAGTTTATCAAACCCATTCCGCACGAAGAATTGTGCCGCGAAATAGATCTCTTCTGCGAACTGTTTGCGCGGCCTACGGTCATGGCTGCGCTCAAAAAATTTGTCGAATCCACTGACGCGATGCCGTATTTGCCATAGAGAGTTCCCGGAAATTTATCGGCTTCACCCGCGGGCCCGCCATTTTCTTTCTTCGTCCGGAAAATGGTAAATTTAAGCTTCCATGCGAACGCTTGAACAAACCACCCAGGAAGTCCTCGATCTGGCGTCGAAACACTTCAAAGTGCCGGCGGGCTCGCTCGCGCCGGAAGACGATTTCTTCAAGAAGCTCGGCATCGACAGTCTGCAAACGCTCGAGATGCTAAGCCGCCTCGAAAATCATTTCGGCATTGAGTTGCCCGATTATGAAGTGCAGGGCGTAAGCGACTTTCGCACTCTCGCTGCGCGGATTCAATCCCGCCTGTAATGCTGGACCTCTCGAAATATCAATCCATCGGCGCGGCGCTGAAGGATGCGCTGGAAGAATTTTCAAACGAAGTCTGCCTGATTGAGGCCGACCGCGAGCGCGAAAAAGAACGACTCACTTATCGGGACTTCAAAGAGCGCGCGCGCCCGCTCGCGAAGGCACTTCAAGACGAAGGCTTCGCCATGGGAGATCGCGCCAGCATCATCATGACGAATCAGTCCAAGTGGCTGATTTCGGCTTATGCGATTTTTTATGCCGGTGGAGTTTTGGTGCCGCTCGACTACAAGCTCACGCCGGATGAGCAGTGGCAACTGCTTAAGCATTCCGGTGCAAAAGTCCTGATCACCGAATATCCCATTTGGCGCCAAATGAGCGTGGCGGCGGGCCGCGCTGCAGCGACGAACGTGAGCTCCGTTGTGGTGACCGAAGCACCCATGAACGTCGACCTCGACGGTGCCATACGCTGGGAAGAGTTTCGCGGTAACGGTGAACCGATTTTTGTTCCGCGCACCCGCAAGGAAGTAGCGTGCATCGTCTATTCTTCAGGCACCGGCGGCCGCCCCAAAGGCTGCATGATGACCCACGAAAATTACCTCGAGCAGTGCGTCGCCCTTACCTCTATCTATCCATTTTCGCCGGGCGTGCGATATCTCAGCATTCTGCCGACAAATCACGCCATCGATTTCATGGTGGGTTTCTTCGGGCCCTTCATTTGCGGGGCAACGGTCGTGCATCTGCGCACCCTTCGCCCGGAATATGTTCGCGAAGCATTTTCGAAATACAAAATCACGTACGTCAGTCTCGTTCCGCTCGTACTGAAAAACCTGCAGAAGGGCTTGCAGACGCGGTTCGACGAGCTTCCCGCCGGCAAGCGCAGAATTTTTAACGTGATTGTGGCTATCAACAAAGCGCTGACGAAGAGCCGGCCGCGGCTCGGCCTCAGCCGCCGCTTGTTGAGGCCAGTCCACGATCCTTTCGGCGGAGAACTGCGCACGATAATTGTCGGCGGCGCGTTCACGGAACCGCAGACTCTGCAATTTTTTTACGATCTGGGGATACCGGTTGCCAATGGCTATGGGTTGACCGAAGCCGGCACCGCGATCACCGTCAATGATCTCAAGCCATTTCGTGCGGATACTGTCGGTATGCCGCTTCCCGGCATGGAGATCCGCATCGTCAATGCCGGCGCCGACGGCATCGGCGAGGTCTCCGTCCGCAGCAAAACAATTATGTCCGGCTATCTGAATGAGCCCGAGCTGACTGCCGAAGCCATCGTCGACGGATGGCTCATGACCGGCGATCTCGGCCGCGTTGACGCCACCGGCCACTTGCAACTGTTCGGACGTAAGAAAAACATGATCGTTACAGAGGAAGGCAAGAACATTTATCCGGAAGACATCGAAGCGGTCTTCGACAGTCTCCCCGTTAAAGAATTTTGCGTCTTTGCCGCCAACTATATCTGGCCTCAACGCTCGATGGTCGGCGAGCAGCTGCTGCTTGCGCTGCATCTCGAGCCCGGCCAAACTTACTCCGAGGAGCTTCGCCGCGACATTTCCGCACGCAACAGCAAGCTTCTGAATTACAAGCGCATTCACGGCGTGGTTCTATTCGATGAGGATTTTCCACGCACAGCTTCGCTCAAAATTAAGAGAAACTCTCTTGCCGAGCAGCTTGCGAGGCTCGACCGCGCCAATGTGTTTCTGCCTTTGTGATGATGGTCACGTGTGAACAGGAACGAGCCTTTCCTTTAAGGAAATGAAATAGCTTTGAGGCATCAATTCTTTGCAATCGTCAATCCAGCCGCAGGTGGCGGCCGCTCGGCCAAGCTCGCCGGGCCGGCGCTCGCGAGGCTGCGCGGAAAGGGACTGAAGATCGACGTCGTCGCTTCGACCGGCCCCGGCCACGCCGTCGAGCTTGCGCGCGAAGCCTACGAACAGGGATATCGTCGGTTTATTGCCGTCGGCGGAGACGGCACTGCGCATGAAATTCTGAATGGCGTTTATGAACGCGCACGCGGCAAGGAAGGCATCGCTCTTGGATTTTTACCGCTCGGAACAGGCAATTCGTTTCTCCGGGATTTTACCAAGGACGGCGCTGACGCTTCGCTCGAAGCCCTAATCGAAGGCCGAAAACGCGCCGTCGATTTGATTCGGTTGACGCATACTAAAGGCGAAGTCTATTCGTTCAATCTTCTTAGCTTGGGTTTCACGGCGGACGTGGGTGCTTTGACCAATCGGTATTTCAAATCCTTCGGCTATCTTGGCTATCTGCTCGGAGTCTTTGTGCGTGTCGTTCAGTTGCGGCGGCGCGCTTTTCGTTTGCGTTGCGATGATGACAAGGAATGGGACGAGAGCAGCTGCCTTTTTCTTTCGTTCAGCAACAGCAAATTCACCGGCGGGACGATGCTCATCGCACCTCAAGCCGATCCCACGGACGGCCTGATTGAGTTTGTCCGCTGGGGGCCGATTGGGCGCATCGGATTGCTGCGCATGCTCCCCAAACTTTATGACGGCACGCACATCGAACATCCTTTGGCTTCGCGGCGGGCTGTGCGCCACATCGAATTTGGCGTGAAAGTTCCGGTGGACGTGCTGATCGACGGAGAAATTGCCATGCTCGAGTGCGTCTCGCTCGACGTGATTCCTGGCGCTGTGGACATCTATATATGAAGCGTGGCTTGTTTGCTCTGCGCAGCGCATTTCTCTGGATTTTGAGCGGCATTCATTTTTTTGTGGTCGCGCCTCTGCTCGTTTTCCTGGGAATTTTCCTGGACCCGCACAAGCACGACTGGCTGCAGCGCAGTTTCTCCCGCCGCATCGTATATTTCGCAGGAGCGCGGGTCAAAGTAGTTTGCTCCCCGGGTTTTGATCCTCAGCGCACCTGTTTCTTCATGGTGAATCACGTCAATCTTTTCGACCCTTTCATACTCTACTGCGCCATCCCGCAATACGTTCGTGGCTGGGAACTGGAATCGCACTTCAAAATTCCGGCGTATGGGTGGCTCATGAAGCGCTTCGGCAACGTTCCGGTCCCCGACGTGCGCCGTCCTTCCGATCTCAAGCGCATGTGGCGCCTGACACAAGACGCCATCGACGGGGGTACGAGCCTCATCATTTTTCCGGAAGCGAAGCGCACGCGCGATGGCCACGTCGATGTATTTGAAGAAGGCGGCTTCCGCGTCGCGCAACAGTTGGGGATTCCCATTGTGCCGGTCAGCCTCGCCGGATCCATCAAGCATCATCGCACGGGGCACTGGATGCTTTGGCCCGCCACCATCACTGTCCATCTTCATGACGTGATCGAGACAAAGGGCATGACCAAGAAAGATGTCCCTGCGCTTTGTAACCGCGTTCACGAAATCATCGCTGCGCCGATTGAAGCGAGTTTAGAAGAAAAGTCGAGCAAGTAGAATTTTAGACGCCGGCGATCTCCTTTACCACAATCGCCGAATACGAAATCAGTTGAGGGATGTCACGAAGGAAGCTTGATGCCCGGAATGGTGCGCCCCGCTCTCGTTTCCTGCCAGGTAAACACGATGCGGTCAATCACCGTAATCGTGGAGACTACGGCGATCACCCAGAGCACGGCGCCCATGCGCGTCGTCAATCCGCCAATGATCAGCAAAACGAGTCTCTCAGGCCGCTCCATAAAGCCGACTTTGCAGAGAGGGATGAGCGACTCCGCGCGCGCCCTCGTGTAACTGACCATCACCGATCCGGCCGTTGCCACCGCGGCAAGCACGACGTAAGGCGTGCGCCCGCTCACCGAGTAATACACAAGCAGGCCCATGTACAGCGCCATGTCTGCATAGCGATCGAGGGTTGAATCGTAGAAAGCGCCAAAGGCAGTGACGCGGTTTTGGCGCCGCGCCACCTGCCCATCGAGAATGTCGAGGAAGCCAGCGCAGAAGATAATCAGCGCGGCAATTCGAAAATGTCCGAGAGCGAAATTTGCCGCCGCAATGAAGTTCACCACCAGGCCGAGAAACGTCAGAAAATTGGGATTGACGCCCGTAGCTGCCAGGACGCCGACGATCTTGTCGAGCAGCCACTTGCTTCCGGTTCCTATCGCGCCTGTGAAGGTAGCCATTCTTTTGCTGCGACCAATCGAGAATTTGATTTTTTCCGCGCGCCTGCGAAATCGTACACTAGGGCCGCAACACTCCGCAAACGAGTGTTTCGATTCGGACTAAATTGGTTTGCATGCTGAGCCGCTTTGTTCTTGACCCTGCGCTGCTCACAGCATACATTCACTTTACTTCATTCGCTATTTGCGTGCGAATCTATGGACAGCCACCTCTCACGTCGCGGATTTTTGTCTCAAGGATTAACAGGGATTTCGGCCGCCTGGATATCGGCGCACTGGCCGGCCGTGCTCTCGGCGGCCACTCACGCGCGCAAGGCCGCCCAATCCGCTTCGATTGCGAAATTTGAATTCTTTACTCCTGAACAAGCTACGGAGATCGCCGCGATCTCGTCCCGCATCATTCCCACGACTGATACGCCCGGCGCACACGAAGCGGGTGTCGTTTTTTTCATCGACCGCGCTCTCGTCACTTTCGCCAAAGACGATCAGAAGTTGTATGCCGATGGTTTGCATGAGCTGCAGGTCAGAGTGCACGAGATGTTCCCGGCCGCAAACAAATTTTCCGCTGCCTCTCTCGAGCAGCAAGACCAGATCCTGGAATCTCTGGACCCGCAATCTCCCGGTGGGGGAAGACGGCCCTTCGGTCAGAGCGCCGAGGCACAATCTTTCTTCGATACAATCCGCGTCCACACTATCTCCGGGTTTCTGATCGATCCCGATGCCAATAAACGTGGCAATCGCGATGGCGTTGGCTGGAAAGCGATCGGCCGCGAGAACGAGCACATGTTCATGCCGCCGTTTGGCTACTACGACAAAGACTATCCAGGCTGGCAGCCGAATCCTACCGCCGCGGACAAAACCAAATCATGACGCTCGATCAACCCAAATACAAAACGACGGATGAAGTCGACTTCGTCGTCATCGGCTCTGGCGCCGCCGGCGGCATTGTCGCCAAGGAACTATCCGAGAACGGATTCCGTGTAGTCGTTCTCGAGCAAGGCCCGTACCTCACCGAAAAAGATTTTATTCACGACGAAATCGAGGTCCTCAACCGGGATTTTCTAACCAATCATCCGGACCTTCAGCCCAATACCTTTCGCAAAACGCCCGATGAAAAAGCCAAGCCGCAGCGCGCCATTGCTTACGGCCGTCTCGTCGGTGGCACCAGCATGCACTTCACCGCAAATTTCTGGCGCTTCCACGAAATCGATTTCAAAGAGCGCAGCAAAGTGGGCCCGGTCCCCGGCGCGGCTTTGGCCGATTGGCCCATCACCTACGCCGACCTTGAGCCGTATTACACCAAGGTCGAATGGCAGATTGGAGTCTCTGGCCAGGCCGGCGCCAGCCCTTTCGATCCGCCGCGTTCCAAGCCGTACCCCATGCCGCCACTCCCGGTGAAATCCGGCGGTGTGATTTTCGAGCGCGCCGCGCGCAAGCTTGGCTGGAATCCGTTCCCTGCGCCGATGGCGATTCTCTCGCAGCCGCGCCCGGGGCGAAGCGCGTGCATCAATTGCGGTTTCTGTCTAGCGTTCGCCTGCGAAGTAGGAGCTAAATCCAGCTCGCTCGCCACCGCTATTCGCATGGCAGAAAAAACCGGCCGCTGCGAAATTCGTCCGAACTCCTACGTTCACCGCATCGAACTCGACGCCAATGGCCGCGCTACGGGCGCTGTTTATTTCGACGCGCAGCGCAACGTCCAGCGCCAGAAAGCCAAAGCCGTCGTCGTGTGCGCCAATGGCGCGGAAACCCCGCGCTTGCTTCTCCTCTCCGCCAACAAACAATTTCCCGACGGCCTCGCCAACAGCAGCGGCAAAGTCGGCAAGCATCTGATGTTCAACAGCGGCGCGCTTTCCGTCGGCGTCTTCGAGCATCCGCTGAACGATTACAAGGGCTTTGCCGTCAGCCGCATCCTCCACGATTTTTACGAACTCGACCCCGATAAAGTCGGCTTCCATGGCGGCGGTGGGCTAGACGCACGCTTCGATCAGACGCCAATAAGTTTCGCCCTGGGCGGCCTCCCGCCCGGCTCTCCGCGATGGGGCAAGGGCTTTAAGGACGTTTTGAGCCACAACTTCACCCGCACCGTCGAGATTCTTTGCCACGGCACTTCGCTCCCCGTCGAGAACAACAGCTTCTCTCTCGATCCGGACCTCAAAGACGCCTGGGGCCTTCCCGCGCTTCGTATGACGTACAAGGATCATCCCGACGACGTTAAATTGAGCAATTGGCTGAATGTCCGCGCCGCCGAACTTCTCCAAGCCGCCGGCGCTCAGAAACAATGGTCCTTCCCCGCTGGCGAACAGGAATTCTCCGTCCATCTGCTCGGCACCTGTCGCATGGGAAATGATCCAAAGTCTTCCGTCATCAATTCCGACCACCAAACCCACGATGTGAAAAATCTTTTTCTCTGCGATGGCAGCAGCCTCGTCACCAGCGGCCGCGGCCAGCCCACCATGACCATCGAAGCGCTGGCTTTCCGTGCGGCCGACCGCATCACCGCTCTCGCCAAACGCGGCGATCTCTCCACTTAAGTCGCCGCTCGGTCGTCTCATTTTCCGCATGCGCAGCCGAAGTCCGCTTTCTGATACACTTTTCTTCGCAAAATTAGGCTTCAGGGGGCTGGGGATGAGTTTGAACCGACGTAACACAACATTCGTAGTGTGCGCACTGGCGCTAAGTACGGGCTTGGCCATCCTAGGGGCGTGGGCTCAATCAAATCCGCCGCAATCGCCCTCCGCGCCCAAACTCGCCGAAGAACAATTCAAGAACATCAAAGTTCTGAAGGGCGTTCCCGCCGACCAGATTTTTCCGTCGATGCAATTCATCACCGCCTCCCTTGGCGTCGAATGCGAGTATTGCCATGTCCGTGGCGAAAAAGGTCTCGAATTCGAGAAAGACGACAAAAAGACGAAAGTCACCGCGCGCAAAATGATGGAGATGATGTTCGCCATCAACAAAGACAATTTCGAAGGCCACCGCGACGTCACCTGCTACTCCTGCCATCGCGGCGCTGCCGATCCCGTCGCCACTCCTCTTGTTGCCACCGAGGACCCCAAGCCCGAACCCGAGCCCTCCAAGGCGCCCGCCGACGCGAAGCCTGTTTTACCGCCGGCCGATCAGTTGCTCGATAAATATCTCGCTGCCATCGGCGGCCAAGCGGCCGTGCAAAAGATCACCAGCCGCGTGGAAAAAGGCAAACTAGACGCCGGCGGCCATCAACTCCCCATCGAGGTTTACGCAAAAGCCCCGGACAAGCGCATCTCCATCATGCACATGCCCAACGGCGAGAGCATTACGGCCTTCGACGGCAAGCAGGGCTGGCTCAGCAACGCCGGACATCCCCACCCAATGTCCGCCGCGGAAAACGCCGCTGCCCGCATCGACTCCGATTTCTATTTCGCCTCTGACGTCAAAACTCTCTATCAGAAATTCACCGTCGTTCCCGGCGAAAAAATCGACGGCCACGATACCTATCTCGTCTTCGGCCGCAACGAAGGCCAGCCGCCCCTGCGGCTTTATTTTGATCAGCAAACCGGCTTGTTGCTTCGCCTCGTGCGCTACGCCGAAACCGCCTTGGGCCGCATGCCCACCCAAATCGACTACGCCGATTACCACGACGCCGACGGCGTAAAAATCCCCTACCGCTGGACCCTCGCCCGCCCCGGCAACCGCTTCACCATTCAAATCGACCAAGTCCAGCAAAATGTCCCTGTCGACGACGCCAAATTTGCACCGCCGCCTCCACCCCCGCCAGACCAGAAACCCGCAGGCCACTAGAAAAGACCACCCAGGTTAATCGATAACGCGTCTGCTCTGCGGCTTCATGAGGGTGCCCTTCGCGCCATTCGGCGCCCACAAACTCATGGTTCACGCTCGGCCTTGTTAGGAGAATGGAAGGCGGAGGCGACATTGATCTCGCGCCGCGCAATTGTGCTTTGCGTGTCCCTGGGAGCGCTAGCCCTCAGCTGGTTCGCGTGGCGGCACGTCTCATCTCGGCAACAACTGACGGAAGCTCCGGTCCCGACAATCAACAAACAGCCGACTGCTGTTACGAACCACACGTTTGACCCGGCCGCGCCGCCCGCCGGCATGCCACCCTTGGCGCCGGGAGAAAATGCGGAGTGCGATTCCGAATTCCTCTCCAATGCCAGCGTCCGCGGGGAGCCTCAACAAACCGATGCCACGCACGCCACCGTCACCGTCACGCAGGTCAACATGGCGCTGCGGCTCAATATCAACATCTGGGTGCCGACGGGAGTAACCCAGCATGTGATCGACCACGAGGAAGGCCATCGCCAAATCTCGGAGTATTACTATCAGACCGCCGACAAACTAGCCGAGCGAATCGCCGCAAAGTACGTGGGCAGACAAGTCGAAATCACCGGCACGGATCTGGGTGCGGTGTCCAGCAAAATGCTTCAACAAATGGCCACCGATATCACGGACGAATACAGAAGGGAACTAAACCCCGAACCAGCGCAACTGCTCTACGACGCCATCACCGACCACAGCCGCAATGAGGTCGTCGTCAAGGATGCTGTCGCTCATGCCCTCAAGAACACCGCAATCGAGTCAACTCAGCCGCCGACAAATACCAGAAACTGATTACGCCATCTAGTCTTTTAGGCGGTTAGGCAAGAAATAAAACCTAAAAACGCAATGCGTTGCAGAGTTCCGGCGCAACCGATCCCCGTCCCACTCGTCTAAATTCTGTGTCTGCACGAAACGATGGAACTTTACCCGCGGTTCGGGAGTATAAACACGAAGAGGTGCGGTTATGACCGAACTTTGGCGCGATATTCGCTACGGCTTGCGTCTGCTCTGGAAGAGTGCGGGGTTCACCTCGGTCTCCTTGCTTGCCCTGGCCTTGGGTATCGGGGCCACCACGGCGATTTTCAGCTTGCTCTATTCGGTCCTCCTTGCCCCGCTCCCCTATGTGGATAGCGACAGAATCGTCATGGTCTGGTCGCACCAGAAAGGCGATCGCAACGGCACCTCCCCAAGCGACTACCTCGACTGGCAAAAGCAGAGCACCGTCTTCGACTCTCTCAACGCCTGGACCGGAGAAGGCTTCACCATCTCCACGCCCGATTGGACCGAACAAGTCCAGGCCAGCCGCGTCGCCCCCGGCTTTTTCGACCTCCTCTTTAGCCCAAAACCGGTTCTCGGCAGGCATTTCGTTGCCGAAGACGCGCGAACAGGCAACGATCACGTCGTCATCCTCAACAACAAATTCTGGCGCGAGCATTTTGGCAGCGACCCCAACATCGTCGGCACAAAGCTCCGCATGAGTGGCGAACTCTACACCGTCCTCGGCGTGGCCGCCCCCAGCCCCTCCGACGTTGGCGATTCTTCGATGAACGTGCCGCTGGCCCTTAAGCCCGCCGAGATCAGTCGCGAGAATCACTTCCTGCTGGTAATGGGAAAGCTCAAGCGTGGAGTCACTCTGGAAGCCGCCAACGCGGAGATGACCGTAATCGCCAAGCAACTCTCGCAAAGCTACCCGAAGACGAACGGCGATCTGACAGTGACCGTCGAACCGCTGAAAGATGATTTTCTTCCCAAGAGTACGCGCCTTGGCCTCTGGCTGATGATGGGAGCGGTTGGCTTTGTCCTTCTGATTGCATGCGTCAACATTGCCAATTTACTGCTGGCTTGGGGCACAGCGCGCCAGAAAGAAATCGCCGTGCGCGCCTCGCAAGGCGCCACCCGCGCCCGAATTTTCCGCCAATTCCTGATCGAGAGCCTTTCTTTGGCCTTGATGGGCGGCGTCTTGGGCGCGCTGCTTTCGGTAGCCCTGCTGCGCGGTGTGATGAGCTTGATGCCCAGAAACCAATTGGGGATCCCCTACGAAGCCGATCCGCACCTGAACGTCCCCGTGTTGCTCTTCACCCTTGGAGCTACGCTACTCAGTGGAGTACTTTTCGGATGTTTCCCGGCGTGGCATGCAGCGCGGCAAAATGTCAGCGACATGCTAAAAGAAGGCGGCAGGTCTTCTTCGGCGAGCGCCGGCCACAACCGTTTGCGCCGCGTCCTGGTGGTTGCGGAGTTCGCCCTCGCCTTGATCTTAGTTGCGGGCGCCGGACTGATCCTCCGCAGTTTCTGGAATGTCACGCAAGTCGATTTGGGAATTCGCAGGGACCACGTTCTCACCTTCAGCGTCCCCATCCAGCACGAGCGCACTTCAACCTCCGCGCAGATTCGCTCCGTCTACCAGCAACTGCAAGAACGAATCGCAGCGGTACCCGGCGTGTTGAAGGTGGCTATCGCTCCCGGCTTGCCGGCCGAAGGCGCTGGACGCCTGCATTTCACCATTGCCGGCCAGCCATCCGATGGGTCCGATGACGACATTAACAAGCAGCCGCAAACGATCTTCATGCCGGTTACGCCGGACTACTACCAAACCTACGGCATACGCCTCACACGCGGACGCTATCTGGACGCGCGCGATCTCGCCGGAGCTCCCCGCGTCGCCATGGTAAGTGAGAGCTTCGCCCGCCAGTACCTGCCCGGCCTCGACCCGCTTGCACAACGCGTCAAAATCGCGGAATTGCTCCTCGATCACATTCCCCCGTTCGGCGCACCTGTCGAATGGCAAATTGTCGGCGTCTTCCACGACGTCCAGTATGAAAGCCATCCGACTACTGGTTCCGCCGAGGTGGATGTGCCTTTTGACCAGAGCCCCTGGCCCTATACCACGATTGGCGTGCGCACCAACGGAAACCCAACAGCGGTAACGTCGAGTATTGCGGCCGCCATCCGTTCCGTGAATCCCGATTACCCGATGACGCGTGTGCGCACCATGGACCAGGTCGTAAGCGAATCCCTCGTAACCGATCGCTTTACCGTCCTCGTCTTCGGAAGTTTTGCCGGACTGGCGCTCCTCTTGGCCGCCATTGGCATTTACGGCGTTATGACCTTCTCTGTCGCTCAACGAAATCACGAGTTGGGCATTCGCATGGCCCTCGGCGCAGGCAGCCCACAGGTCCTCAAGTTGGTGGTCGGCGAAGGAATGTGGGCCGCCCTGATCGGAATGGCCATTGGGCTTCCAGGTGTTTACCTCGTTGGGAAAACGCTAAAGGGCCTCTTGTACAACGTCGGTGCGCTAGATGTTCGAGCACTAGTCGGTGTAGCCGCAGTTCTTTTAGCTTCAGCCCTCGCCGCCTGCTACGTCCCAGCCCGCCGCGCCACAAGGGTCGACCCGTTGTCCGCGCTGCGACAGGAATAGCCGGGCGTCCTTTGGCCTGGAAGGGGACTTCAAGAAATCTTTGCTACTCCCACCGAAACACCTTGGCCGAGAGCGCCGTGCAAACCACAAAGACGAAGGCCAGTGCCGCCACGTCTCCCACATGCGCCGACCATGCGTCGCCCCTCCAGATCCCTTCGAGCAGCGATACCGTATAAGTTAGCGGCACAACTCTTGCCACGGCGTGGAGCGCTGGCGGCAGCGATTCAACCGGCACGAAGAGTCCCGAGACAGCGATCATCGGGTACAGAATGATGGCCCCGATCGGCTGCGCAAAGCGAGCCGTGGGAACAATGCTGGCGATGAGAAAACCGATCGACAAGATGCTCCAAGTGCTGATCAGCAGCGCAATCGTGAACGAAAAAAATGGAATATGTAAACCGACCGGATAATAGCGTTTGCCTGCCAGGACCATCAAGGCCAGCGTGGACGCGGTGAGTATCAGCTTCACGATCACGTGGGCGGTTAGAATTGTCTGCGGGCGCAGCGGCGTTGCGCGGAGTCGCTTGAGAATGCCGCCCTCGCGATAGATCGAGATAATCGTGACCAGTGAAAGCACAGCGCTGAGCGCAATCAGAATTGATGCGAGAACTGGCAGGCCGACGCGGATAAACCCGGTGGCGGCGAATGAGGAGGGCGCCTGCCCGCGGCCTGCGATGCGACCCAATACAAGGAATACTAGAACGGGGAACCCGATTGTCCCAAACGCGCCAAGCGGCTCGCGCAGGAATATCTTGATCTCGATCCAGGTCAGTTTCCAGAGTCCACGCAGCATCATTGTCGAGCCTAATCGCGAATCGAGTGGCCAGTCAGTTTGAGAAAAACATCCTCAAGGTTGGGTAGAATCGTGCGGAAATCCCTAACCCGGATCCGATTCTCGGATAGACAATGAATCACCTCGGTCACGAAATCGTCGCCCCGACCGCGAATCGTGAATCGCACGTCATTGCATATCACAGCCTCAACTCCCGGGATCGCCCGGAAGCGTTCTTCGGCGACGGCGTCGTCAGTGGCGAGAACGACGGTTCGCTCAGGGCAGTGCCGGTCGACGAGCCTCTCCGGCGTGTCAATGTCGATGATCCGTCCGTGCTCGATGATGGCTACCCGGTCGCACAACCGTTCGGCCTCTTCCATCAGATGAGTGGTCAAAAACACTGTCTTGCCGCGCTCGCGGATGCCACGCACCAGATCCCAGATTGTCCGCCGCGACTGCGGGTCCAGTCCGGTGGTCAGCTCGTCGAGAAACACCACTTCCGGATCGTTAATCAACGCAAGGGCAATAAATAGCCGCTGCTTCTGGCCTCCAGAGAGGTTCATGAACCAGGCGCCTCGCTTATCGGCCAGGCCGAGCTGCGTGAGTAAGTTTTCGCCGTCTATCGCTTTCTTCTGGTAAAGCGAAGCCCAAAGGTCTACGGCCTCCCAAACTTTGATCCGTTTCTGCAGCTGCGCCGCCTGGAGCTGAACCCCGATGCGTTCCTGCAGCTTGTAGACGTGGCGAAAGGGATCTAGACCCAGAACCGAGATAGTGCCCCGGTCGGGCGTGCGCAGACCTTCTATGCACTCCATTGTGGTGGTTTTTCCAGCGCCGTTGGGGCCGATTAAGCCAAAGATCTCACCGTCGTTTACTTCGAACGACACCTCGTCGACAGCCACCGTCGAGCCATAGACCTTGCGCACTCCGGAAACTTGAATGACTGGGCGCATGATAGTTTGTAAAATCGCAGATTCTCTGAACCGGGTCGAGAGTTTATATCAGGGACTTAGGCTAAATCCCGACGAGTCGCATTACCGTGCATCTGCTTGGGTAGCGTTCCGGGACATTGTGTTTCGATCACTCACTCTCCCTTTTCTCGTTCGCCGCACGGAGGAATATGGTCTGTCCGACCGCCAGCCGACCGATGCGAGTGACCGTGCCGTAGACTCCCGCGTTGTTCTGGTTCGCACGAACGACCGCCTTCAGCACTTCTGGCGCCGAACTTGCAGAATCAGGATCAAGGTTCACCATCGAGCAGCGAACGTCGTGCATTGTGACGGCGATGGTGGGGGAGTCGTCCCCCTCGCCGAAGGACATCACACCGCCCAACCACTCGTCCTCCTGGAAGGGAACCGATCGCAGTAAACGAACCACAACATTCGGGCGAAATCTTCGCACGTCCAGGCTCCGCCCTGCGAGTCGCCCGATCTCGCGCACCGTATCGGAGGCGATCACAGAGATGCTCGCATCATCGAAGATGCCATGCCTCAACTGCATCATCTGCACGGCAGCCCCGTACCGACGTCCGACCTCCGCAGCCAAGTCCGGGCCGAAGACAGACATCTCTTCGCCATCCGGCGTGCGAATGTGCGTAGGGAGGTCGTCCTGAGCACCGTCTTCACGGCGCTGCGGAGCAAACAGCACTAGGTCGGGAAGCTTGCTTGCCGTTAGCCACGGGAACCCGCTGCGGTCATCCATCCGCCGGAATGCCAGGCGTCTGTCACCATCGAGGCCGTGCCAGCTCAGCTTGGCGGCCTCGAGTCGTTCGCCGCGCATGGACTTCACGGGATACCGGAAGATTGCCTCCACATGTCCGATTTCTATAGGCATGTTCGATCCGAGTCCGCCCAACAAATAGGGCCTCTTTGCTTTCTGCAGCTTCCGTCGTCACTGACCGGCACCCACTGTCGTCCAGGACCTGCCGCACATCGAGCTAGGCACTACACGGATCGCGACCGCAGCATGCTTAAGACCATTGCGATCTGTCCGGAATGGTAAATCGCGTGTTGCACGATTCCATGGAACATCGTTTCGTAGGGATAGCTGCGCCCAGCAACCTGTTTCGCCAAATCCTCGACGGGAAAATTCCGGATCTTCTCTTCGAGCAGGTCGCGGCTTTGGTTCCAGCGGGTAACAAGTTCGTTCCAGGGAATCGGCGGCTCGGCCCATTCCTTTTCGGCCTCCCAGCGCGGCATCGGATTGCTGTCGGAAGTGCTTCGAATTCTTTCATTCCATAGGAGCAAATGCTGAAGCAGCGCCGCAATGGAATGCGCCCCAGGAACAGGTGGCGTCGTCCTAAGTTCAGGCGAAATTCCCGCTAACAGCTCAGCGAGCGTAGGTCCGTACCAAGCGCCTTTAACCGTCGCGGCGCGGTAAGAATCGGCGATGCGTTGGGTTTCGTCCATGTCTGCCTCTAGCGGATACCCGCGAAAAGTTGCGCCGCTGCCGCACTCTTCGTCTTTAGCGTGCGGGTTTTGACTCTGCTCTTCTCCTGTTCATCCTACTACCGCACGCTCTCAAATCCCTACCCGCCGAAACCCTTGCTGCCCCGAAATAAACACAAAACGCCCCCAATTCGCCTAAACATCGCATCCGCCCAAAATAGGTTTCTCGCCGCTTGTCCGGCTACGGCCGCGTTAATCGGGCACTGAGTCCCTGGCCACCGCAAAATACTCTGGCAGTTGAAGAACTGCGGGCTATAGACTTTATCTGCTCTAACTTGTTATTTGAAAGGAGCTCCGATTTCTGTTTGAATAGCCCCACCGGGAGCCACAATGAGAATATACAATGTCGCAGGCTATTTGATTATTCTTTCCTACATGCTGGCTTGTATGTACTTCGCCCCAGCTCATTTGGGACCTTGGACTGCAATGTTGATAGGCGGAGTTTATTTTGTCTTCTGTTGGTTTCTGGCCGGGTTGTATTTGGCTGATGTGCTTCACATGGGAATCGCTCATCGTGCACTCGACTACAAGGAGTGGTTCATAAAAGCCGTCACCGTTGTGAATAACGTCTTCGGAATCTATGTAGGTCCGATCGCCTGGGTGAATCGTCATCGATTGCATCATAAGAATTCCGACCATGATGGAGATCCCAACAAACTTTCCGGCGATGGTTTTTGGCGAACTATGTATCGGTGCATGATGCCGTACGAATGCAACGCGGATTTGGCCGGCGACCAGATTCTGAAGTCCCGGACTTTTCGGGTTGTTGAGAACCCTATTTTTGCAATCCTTGCGCAAGCCTTCAGTTTTTTTCTCTTATGGAAGTTAGTTGGATCTCTGAAGTTTACGCTGGTGATGTGGGTCGGAATCCGGATTTTTGCGCTGTGGGTCAATATGATTCAAAACTATTGGACCCACACTCGAGACTTTGGTTACCGGCGGTATCACGATGAAGAGGACAACGCCATGAACATTGGCGAGTGGCTGCCGGTAACGGCGACCTTCAGCGCTTGTCTGCAGAATAATCATCACCACTATCCAGGCGTTTTGCGGCTAAGCCACGACAATGCCGAATACGATTTTGGATTTTTAACTGTCAAGGTTATGAAACAGTTTGGCTTGGTGAAGGCGACCGCAACGGGTGCGCAGATACCCAAGGACCTTCCCTTGGACGCGTTAGACTTTTAGTGCGCTCTTTTTCTTTCTCATAAACGGTTCAATCGTTTGGCCAACAAAGTTAGGCGAAATCTCTTCGCCGGCGAGGCCGTATTGTTTCGGCCATTCCGCAGGAAAGTAGTAAGTTCCAAAAAGTTTATCAATCCACGGAAAATGGATCGCGAAGTTCTTGTCGATGGCCTCCTTTTGGGAAGTATGGTGCCAATGATGATATCTGGGCATGACCAAAAACTTTTCAAGCCATTTCGCGTTGGGACCGAAATTGCAATGCGTCCAGGTTGCGTGAAGAGTGACAAACACTAAATACCACAAGATGATCGATTGCGAAAATCCGAGCATGAGAGGAGCGAGGACAAATCCCCGCACAAGTGTGTCGTCGACAAAGTGGGAGCGTGAGCCCGCGATCCAATCAAGCGCCTTCGAAGAATGGTGAACGGCATGAAAACGCCACAGAAAAGGCACTTTGTGCAAAGCCAGATGAATAAAATATTCAGCAACGTCGGCGACGACTACGGCCAAGAAAAATTGCAACAACCAAGGCATTCGAGCGATAAACTCTTGAAGAACCGGAACACCCAAATATTTAACAGCCTGGGTAGCGGGCAATAAAACCAGAAAAGATAAAATTTGCAGAGGGAAATGTGTGGACATGAAATAAACCACATCCAAAGTCCACTCCTTCCTGAATGTTCCTTGTTTTGGATACTGGGGCCAGAGTCTTTCGAGTGGCACGTAAATGAGCGCCATCAAAAACAAATCAAGCAAAAACCAGTCCATGCCGATTGCGGGCCCGCCGTGCATACTATCGTTAATCCGTACGCTTGATCCGCCCAAAGCCGTTGCCGCGATGGCAAGCAACATTCCACTCAATGCCAAAATCTTTTTCTTGCGCAGAATCGAAGAAACGATTCCGAATAAGATTGCCGCCACTATGAGGCATTGGATTAAAATCCGCATGGTGCGCATCGGATAATGTGGACGCAGTTCAGGAGAGCTTAGTAGCTGAGGAAAATGCAGGCACAAAACTCCTCCGAACGAAAGAAATCCAAAAAAGGCTGACAATATCCCGCTCCACCAGCCCGTTCCAAAGCCAGTAGACTCGGCATCACCAAAGAATTCATTAATTTTCTGCTCGACCACGATGTCTCCTAGTTTACGTTCCTCGACTCGTACGAGCTAGTAGCAAGATAGCGACATGCCACCATTCACTACTCACTGCCTCTCCTCACTTTTCCACAAATTTCCACAGCCGTGACAAACCCGTCACTCCCCGCCCAACTCACTCAAATCCCTCGACTTCCTGCACACTCTTTCGAATATCAACTAAGTAATCAATATAAATATTTATAATCAGTAATTTACACGCTATTGTGCCTTGTGAATGTGAGGCGCTGTCCCCTCCCGACGACCCCATCGTCTCAGCGCTGCCCTTGCGTCCCTCTTCCACCAGTCATGAGTTACCAGTCACAAATCACTAAGTCCTTTACAATCCGCACTTCCGCAAAACTCACCCGTAGCCCCTTTGGAATCCGCAATTCCAAAACACAGCACTTAAAGTCCTTTAGAATCCGCATTTTCAGAAAAACCGGGAGAGGGGTACGTGGGACCGGCATTCCTGCCTGTCTCCTGTTTGCCCGTCAACGGAAACATTTCCCCGAATCCGCCGTATGCTAGGCAAGGGTCAACGCGTGAGTAAACCCCATGTCAGCTTGCCTGTGCCGGCCGTTCCGCGAGGTGCTTCATGACCACCCTCTGGCAAGACCTTCGATACGGCCTGCGCGTGCTGGCAAAATCCCCAGCGTTCACTCTGGTCTCGATACTGACCCTGGCTCTGGGCGTCGGCGCGAACACCGCCATCTTCACCGTCGTCTACGGCGTCCTCCTCCGCCCGCTCCCGTTTCCCGAGCCGGATCGCCTTGTCCAACTCGTGGAAAGTTATAAGGAGCAGAGCGAAGAAGCTGGCCTCGACATGCGCCAACTTAAGCAGTTGCAGGGGCACTCTGATCTCTTTCAATTTATGTCCGGGTACACGTCCGTCGGCTATAACATGGCCTCCGGAAATAGTGCCGAGCATCTGCGCGGCATGCCGATCTCCTCATCCTACTTCAGAGTCTTAGGTATCCGGCCCCTGCTCGGCCGCGACTTTACACAGGATGATGACAACGGAGACGGTCAGCGCGTGGCCATCCTCAGCTTTAGCTTGTGGGCGCGCCGCTTTGCATCCGATCCGGCACAAATCGGCCAAAAAATGCTACTAAACGGCGAACCCTTCACGATCATCGGCGTCATGCCCCGCAGCTTCACTTCATTGGCAGTCGCTGGAGATCTTCCTGATAGCGGAGCACCTGATGTGTGGACGCCTCTCGCGCTAGTGGCTAAGACGGCTGGCAATGGGGGCAACATCAGCGTTCTCGCGCGCCTCAAGCCGGGCGTCACGACAGCTCAGCTCGACGCGCAAATGAATATAGTCACTCAGGACCTGCGTCGTGAATATGCCCGCGGTTTTAACGGACAAGTGAATCTCAGTTTTTTGCCCTACAAGAGCGTGATTGGTGCGGACGTCCGTCCGCACTTGTTGGTTTTGCTCGGAGCCATCGGATTTGTGCTCTTAATCGCTTGCGCGAATGTGGCCAACCTGTTCCTCGCGCGCGGCGGCTTGCGCGGCCGCGAAATCGCTGTCCGCATCGCCATGGGCGCATCACGCTGGCGTCTGTTCCAGCAATTGCTAACCGAAAGCATGCTCATCGCGCTCGTTGGCGGCGCGGTCGGCCTGCTGGTCGCTTACCTGGGGCTTGGCTCGTTGCTTGCCGTCGCGCCCGCCGACTTGCCGCGCGCTTCCGACGTCCATCTCGACGGCTGGGTTTTCGCATTTACGTTTCTTGTCTCACTCCTGACGGGCGTTCTCTTCGGCCTCGCTCCGGCTCTCGAAGCCAGCAGAACCGGTATAAACGAAGCCCTTAAGGAAGGCGCCGGCCGCGCAAGCGCCGCTCCTGGACGCGCGCTGCTCCGTAAGCTGCTCATCGTCGGCGAGTTTGCGATTTCTCTCGTGCTGCTCACCGGTGCGGGCCTGATGATCGCCACATTTTCAAAACTCCTCCACAGCGATCCCGGCTTCAACCCTCAGCGCATTCTCTCTGTCCAGTTCTGGCTCATTGGCTCCAAATACGATTCCACCGCGCAGATCGAAAGCTTCAACCGCGCCGCCGTTCAGAGCCTCGAGGCTCTCCCCGGCGTCGATGCCGCCGCCATCATTGCCGCTGGGCTGCCGCTCGAGCGCGGCGGAAACAACGGCGTGCGCATGCCCAATTCCACGAATTGGGACAGCACGGACTACCGGGAAATCACTCCCGGCTTTTTCCGTGCCATGGGCATTCCCCTGCGATCGGGCCGTGCATTTTCCGAGTCCGATTCGGAAACCGCCAGTAAGGTCGTAATCATCAATGAAGCGTTTGCGGGCGAGCACTTTTCAGGGCGCAGCCCGCTCGGTGAGCGCATTTTCCTAGGCGAGGATCCGTCCGAAATCGTTGGCGTGGTCGGTGACGTAAAGTCTTACCTCGATCAGCCGGCACCTCCCACCACCTTTATTCCCGCCGCGCAAGCTTCCTACAGGACGTCAAAAGTGTTTGAAGGTTGGTTTCCGAGGAGCATCATCCTCCGCGCCAGTGTCGACCCAGCAAGCCTCAGCCGCGCCGTGCGCGCCGCCGTTGCCGCCGTCGATCCCATCGTCCCGACAGGCTCCGTCCGCACCATGGATCAGGTGCTCTCCCACTCGCTCGCGCTCCGCAATTTCATGATGTTTCTTCTCAGTCTTTTCGCCGCGCTGGCTCTGACTCTGGCAACCGTTGGCATCTACGGAGTTATCTCCTACGCAGTTTCACAGCGCACGCGCGAGATCGGTGTGCGCATGGCGCTCGGAGCTCACCGAAGCGATGTGCTGCAGCTCATCTTGGGAGAAGGTTTAAAGCTGGTCCTCGCTGGCGCAGCGCTTGGCATCCTCTTCGCGCTGATCGCGACAAGATTTATCGCAACTATGATCTACGGCGTCAGCGCCACGGACCCGCTGATCTTCCTCTCTGTCATCACGCTTCTTGTCGTGGTGTCTCTTGCGGCGTGCTACGTTCCAGCCCGCCGCGCCATGCGCGTCGATCCCATCGTCGCCCTGCGCTACGAATAATCGCGAATGTGCCACACAAACTTTTAAGCCAGGGAGTTTTTGGGAATGGTGGGCCTGGGTGGACTTGAACCACCGACCTCGCCCTTATCAGGGGCTGAGTTGACCGAGGATAGCGCAATGACTCAAAAATCCGCGGGAAGAACGGTGAATGGAATCGGAGGGCACTGCTCACCTGTCTTGGTGCCAATCCAAAACACCACACTTAAGGCGACAACTTCACCTTTGGGTAGGGATTAGGAATGCTCCCGGTATTCTCTCATCCAACGTCGCAAGAATTGCGCTCTTCGCCTTGGCGAGTTGTGCCAGATGGCCGTCGGTAGTTTGCCTTGCAGTCTTGACCCAAGCTGGAATGTGCGAGACATCATGATCGTCGGGGATGAAAGTGAACTTCAGGGAATTTCCTGTTTTAAGGCGGAGTAATAGGGTGCGTGCGTGGGCGATGGTGAATCCATACTGCGGTGCCTGTGCGAGGACCCTGACGAAGCCAAGTTCCGTAATCGAACAAGTTGCCAGTTCCGGAACTCCCCTTGAGGCCAGAGTGTGCACCCAGCTGGCGACGCGCTTGTGGAATTCGTGCTGGAGGAAACCCAACGCAACGAGACCGTTCACGTCGAGGAGATACTTCATGGGAAGTCGGATAAAATCTCATAGACCTGTTTGCTGCTCAAGAGTTGAGCGTCTGGACCCGCACTCAGAACCGGAAGGCCGGTAATGGGGTCAACGACAATACTTACCTTCCGTGCGCGCGCGCTTCGTGGCGTCAACACAATGCGCCCACCCTCCACCTTTGCGTCGAGTGGGTCTCCCGTCCGGAGGCCAAGTTTGCGGCGAATCGGACCGGGAAGAACGACCTGACCTTTCGTTGAAACCTTAGTTTCCATGGTAAGACAATCTTACCATAGTCCGTCTCCGGTAACAACTCCTACGCCTGATTGGTCCTGATTGGTGCGCGCCTCCGATAAAGCTCGGGAGATTCGGGAGGGGTTGTGGAGCACGAACATTCACGACATTCATGCCGGCACGGGGT